>Ga0207677_10000067_pt1 | contig 87739 bp, 82 predicted proteins | sample KBSMisM42_FD_184311 | JGI IMG/M metagenome (GOLD analysis project Ga0207677, IMG submission 184311) | Miscanthus rhizosphere microbial communities from Kellogg Biological Station, Michigan, USA - KBS Miscanthus M4-2 (SPAdes) (version 2) | ecosystem: Host-associated > Plants > Roots >...
CATCCTCCACGCGGCGTTGCTGCGTCAGGCGTTAGCCCATTGCGCAAAATTCCCCACTGCTGCCTCCCGTAGGAGTCTGGACCGTGTCTCAGTTCCAGTGTGGCCGATCACCCTCTCAGGCCGGCTACCGATCGTCGCCTTGGTAGGCCATTACCCTACCAACTAGCTAATCGGACGCGGACTCCTCCTATGGCGAGAGATCTTGCGACCCCCCTTTGACCTCACGGTCATATGCGGTATTAGCCCGAGTTTCCCCGGGTTATCCCCCACCTCAGGGCAGATAATCCACGCGTTACTCACCCGTTCGCCGCTCGACTGGGTATTGCTACCCGCCTCGCTCGACTTGCATGTGTAAAGCACGCCGCCAGCGTTCATTCTGAGCCAGGATCAAACTCTCCAGTTAACTTGCAGCAACCGCACGGCTCGCGCCGCGGGTTGCAAACTGTAAGCTTGAGTCTGACATCAGTCTTTACGACTGACTGTTATTCGGTTGCGATTCGCACGAAGCGAACCGCATGTTTCATTTGAAGTCCACAATTGTGAACCTCGAAAGGAATCACGTTGTCTTTGTTGCTATCCTATTCAGTTGTCAAGGAACCGACGTCCGCGAAAGGGCGGCAATCCTGCCAGACCCTCACGTCCGTGTCAAGCGGCTCGGTTTCATCCTCATGAAGCCGATCCGTCTGACGCGGACACGCTTACCACTCTCGAAACGTTGCTGGAAAAGATCTGCGGGCTCGAACTGCCTTCGCCGCTTGCAGGGACCGGGGAGTGTACGTCCCCGCCGCCTCGTTGTCAACTACTCCGCAAGTTCCGTTATCAACTGACTGCCGCCGTTGACTATTCCGGCCCCGCGGGATCGTCCACAACCTGGCCGCCCCCACTGCTATTCCAGCCTCGCCCGTGCTGCACAACCTGCTGTGCAGATTCGAGTTACGGCCTGTTTTCCAAAGATCCCGTACCGCTCAGGGACCAGCCGTAACGACTCACCCCCAGGTCCTATTCCAACGATTTCGGTACGGCGGCCGCCTGCGCGAAACGGACCTCGCCAGTGGCCAGGTCGAGGGAGAAACCGCACCACTCTCCCCGCCGAGGGTCTCGCGCCTCACCGACGAGCCGGTTTCCGTAACCACGATCCCTCGGAACCGGCCGCATCAGTTGCCTTTCCTAGGTCGAACCTTAACTTTTCAAGGTCGAGCCTCAACTTTTCAAGGTCGAGGCTTAACTTTTCAAGCTCGAACCTTAACTTTTCAAGGTCGAGGCTTAACTTTTCAAGGTCGAACCCAGACTTTTCAGGGTCTGACCCTGACTTTTCAGGGTCATGCGACATTAAACGAACCATCCGCAGATGACGCAGATGTACGCAGATGTACGCAGATAAACCGTCCTCCCATCTGCGTTCCTATCTGCGTGATCTGCGGATAAGCCTTCGACTACACTTCGTCCCGAGGGAGACCGCAGGCACTTGAACGATGTCCGTTTTTTCGTGATCGTGACGGGCCTTGCCCTCGTCACGCTCGTGCTCACCTTCGTCCTCTTCCGGTTTCTGCAGTCGCAGGCGGAAGGGCAGAGCAAACTTCTCGGCGGCACGATCAAGTACGGCGGATCGCTGGCCGGCTTCGTCCTGGTCTTCAGCCTTCTCTTCGGCGCCTTTTACAAGCTTCGGGCTGATCCCGGCGTAACGACACCGATTTCACTCGCCGGCGAATGGTCGCTCGAATTACGGACGTCGAAGGCGACGGTCGAAAAAGGCGTCGTGACCATTCGCCAGCGCAGCGGCGATCCGGTCCTCCAGATGAATGGGGAGCTCACCGGCGCCCAGGCGACCACCTTCACCACCGTGGCAGGCGTGGTCCGTGACCGAAAGGTCTACTTCATCTACGAAAACCTCCACGGCGAGAGCGGAATCATCCGCGGCCTCGTCCCGAACGACACACCCAAGGCCTTGACGCTCGTCTACACCGACCTCATCGGTCACGACCGCAATGACGACCCATCCGGCACGTTAGTGCTGACCAGGCGGCAGTAGTTTCTGAATGTGAGGATGCGCCGAGCCGCTCGCACCGCACAGCCTCCCAGAAGGGCCATGAACTCCCGTCGCAAAGTCAAAGATCTGTAGAATCAGCGACACGAACTCCCCGTTCCGACGGGAGAGATCTGTCATGGCGACCGGCGATCAACTCAAAGCACTGCTCCGAAGCCTCGAAGAGGGGGATGAGGAGAGGCTGTACTCCATCGGCCTGCAGATGGCTGCGCACGAGGCGCGTCTCGGCCACGGCAAACTAGCGCTGGAAGTCCGTGAGCTCCTGGATGCCATTCGCGATCGTCGCCGCATCGCTCCACAGCGACAGCCGATCCCCTTGCTCCAACCCAAAGGCGAACTTGCGGGAATCCTCTCCGTCAGCTATCCAGAAGCTCGCCTCGCCGACATGGTTCTCGCCGCGGAAACCGAATCGCGCCTACGCCGGGTGCTTCTCGAACAGCATCAGCAGGTGAAATTGCTTGATCATGGTCTCCATCCGAGGGCAAAGCTGCTGCTGACAGGTCCGCCCGGATCAGGCAAGACGTTGACCGCGAGGGCACTGGCTGGCGAGCTTCGTCTTCCCCTTTTTTCGATTCGGCTCGACGGTCTCATCACGAAGTTCATGGGGGAAACCGCGGCCAAGCTTCGCCTCGTCTTCGACGCGATGAAACGTACGCGTGGCGTCTACCTCTTCGACGAATTCGATGCTATTGGTGGACAACGCAACGTTTCGAACGATGTTGGAGAGGTCCGCCGTATTCTCAACTCCTTTCTCACGATGCTCGAAGAGGCCGAGCCGGGGTCACTGGTGGTTGCCGCAACGAATCATCCAGAACTGCTCGACCCCGCGCTTTTTCGCCGCTTTGATGACGTGTTGCAATACTCCTTACCCGACACGGCGCTCATTCTTCGCACTCTGCAAACCCGCTTTAGTTCTCTAGCAGTTGATCGTATGAGCTGGGACAACGTTGCAGCAGAAGCTGAAGGGTTGAGCTATGCGGATATCATCAGAGCGTGCGAAGATGCCGCAAAAGAAGCCGTACTGACAGGCTCGCACCTAGTCACCACTTCAATGCTTATTCGGTCGATCTCGGAGCGCAAAGGGATGCCGAGGCGAGCTTAGTGCGGCGTGAGGTTCTGATTGCCGCTTCAGCGATTGCCCCACATTGTTCTTACGGTCCCGCCTGCGCCGGAACAATTCCAACGCCGCGGTGGTGGCCCGGACGAACCGCCCCTGCCTCCGCGTGACCGACAAAAGCACGCACAACGGCTGTTACGCGACCTGCAACGGTTACAGGAAGACGCAAAACGCCGATCCGCGGAAAGTCCACTTGTAAACGCCGTCGGAGCCAAGTCCGGATTGCACGTGCAGTTCGAACTCGATGGTCGTTTTAGAGAAGCTTTGAAATCGCTCGAAGATCGTGGCAAGAAGATCGAGTTGGTAGCGACGCAGGAGAGCAGAGACAAAATCCTGGCGACCGTCTACGTGCCGCGAGGCAAGCTGAAGACGTTTGAAAAGAAGGTCGGCAAATACGCCGCCTTCGATACTGGCAGCGGCCGGCCAGCTCACGAGCGGCTCATTGCTCCGTTAGGAGCGATTCGCCTTGCGGCATTGCGCGCTTTCTGGACGGATACCGAAGCGGTCTTTCCCTCGCTGACGGAGACGATCCGATGGGAAATCTGGATTCGCGACGATGCTGAAGCCGTAGCCCAGTTTGAAACGAAAATCGTCGCAGCGGGTGTCGAATTGTCGCCGTCGCACCTTACGTTTCCGGAACGTCGCGTCTATCTCGCTCGCGGAACCGCCGAACAACTCACCGCCTCCATCGAAGTCGTAGATGCGATCGCGGAATTGCGGCGTGCCAAAGAATCGCGCGAATTCTTCATCCAACTCCGCGGTCCCGAGGCTAAAGAATGGGCAGACGATCTCCTCGGCCGTCTCGATCGACACCCCGATCCTTCCGCGATTTGCCTTCTCGATAGCGGCTTGAACGCCGGCCATCCACTACTTGAACCATTCTCCGAGCCGGAGCATCGGCTTGCGGCCCGTACGGCGTGGGGACCCAACGATCAGATAGGCCACGGCACGCAAATGGCCGGACTAGCACTATTCGGTGACTTAGCGCCCGCGATCGCAGGGCGCGATCCGATCGAAGTGCATTCGGTCCTCGAGTCGGTGAAGATCCTGCCACCGCCGCCTGACCAGACACCTCCGGAACTGCATGGCGTCATCACGAGAGACGCCGTACACCAGATCGAAGTGACCGCGCCCGATCGCGTTCGGGTATTCGGGATGACGGTCACCACCACCGACTCACGCGATCGGGGTCAACCTTCGACTTGGTCTGCGGAAATCGATCGGCTCGCCGCCGGCGTCGATGACGATGGGAAAGCACGCGTTTTCATTGTGTCGGCCGGAAATAGCGATTCGGCTAGCAGGAGTACTCACCCGGAACACCTGGCGACGGAACACGTCCACGACCCGGGACAGGCGTGGAACGCTGTCACGGTCGGGGCGTGCACTGCAATGTCCGACATAACCGAGCCAGACTTTGCCAACTGGCGCCCCCTTGCCGAGCCGGGCGATCTCAGTCCTTCCACCTCGACTTCACTGACGTGGAAGTCTGCGTGGCCGTTGAAGCCAGATATCGTTTGTGAGGGAGGCAATTGCATCACGGATGGTTCAACCACCGATATGTGCGACTCCCTTTCGTTGCTCACGACATCGCACCAACCCTTGTCGAAGCTTTTCACGACTGCAGGCGAGACGAGTGCCGCCTGCGCGATTGCCGAACGTATCGCGGGTGCCGTTCGCGCGCGTTATCCTCGCTTCTGGCCGGAAACGGTTCGCGGCCTTTTGGTCCACTCTGGGGAATGGACCGAACTGATGCTTGAGCTATATGGGGGCGGCTCCCGGCGACTCGATGTCGAACGCCTCTTGCGCTATTGCGGATACGGCGAACCGTCCCTTGCACGGGCACTGTGGAGCGCGTCGGATGCCCTCACGCTTATCGCCGAGGCGGAAATCCAGCCGTTTCTGGAAGAATCTGCCAATTCAGTGAAGCTGCATGAGATGCACGTCCACGAGATTCCGTGGCCCGTCGAGGAATTGCGCAGTCTCGGAGGGATCGAATTGGAGTTGCGCGTCACGCTCTCTTACTTCATCGAACCGAATCCGGCGCGCCGCGGGTGGATTCGCCGTCACCGCTACGCATCGCATGGCCTCCGCTTCGATATGCAGACGCCGACCGAATCGTTGGACGAGTTCCGTGGCCGAATCAACAAATTGGTGCGGGAAGAAGACGAGGAAATCGCCCTCACAGCCAGCGATAGCCAGGCTTGGGTGCTCGGGCCGCCGCTGCGCAGCAAAGGGTCCCTGCACAGCGACATCTGGCGCGGCACGGGCGCAGCGCTTGCCGAGCGAAGACATCTCGCAGTCTATCCGGTCGGCGGCTGGTGGAAAGAGCGCCCGCAGCTTGGAAACGGCAACCGAAAGGTGCGCTACGCGCTGCTCGTGTCCGTGAAAACACCTACGACGAATGTAGACTTGTACACACCGATCGCGAATGCGGTGGGGGTGGCCGTTGAGATCGACACTATGTGACGTCGCGTCGAGTGCGAAACGCTCGGTAGAGGTATGGCACGACCGTTCTAGAGACCTTCCTTAAGCTGCACGGCCAGTCACGTGCCGAATCCCAAGCGGCGCGCCGTGCCTTGAACCAACTGAAGCAATGCGACGCGATTTGGATCCGATGTGATGGCGTCAGGTCGCGCGAGACGGGCTTGCCAAACGGCCGAAGCGCACGATCTTCATTGCGAAGTTAAGGAAGTCTTCCCGGCAATGCAGCGCGGCTTATTCTGCCGGCGTCGTGTCGGGAGGCACGTCCAAGACTTGTAACCACTTGGCCTTCCAGTCTTCGTTCGCGATGATCTTCAGACGACCGCTCTTCTCGAAGAGCTCAACGGAGAGGCGAAGATATTTCGTCCCAGCCTGATTCACCCATTCGGCGATACTACCTTTGTCCCACTGTTCAGGCTCAAGGAGCGTCCAACTACGAGCTTTCAGCCAAGTGTTCAACTCGGCCTCATTCGTAAAGAATACACGATAGGGGGTGTTCGTCAGATCGGCGAATTTCCGAAATGCCGGATGGCTGGCTAGCAGGATATTGCGGATCGCCTCATCCTTGTTCGTACGTTCCTCTGTCAGAAAGTTAACCAACTCACGTAGCGTCTGCGCAGTGGCTGTGAGTTCCTGAATGAGTTCAACTTCCGCGACTCGCGTTTGTTGCTGAAGGAACCGCTGAAAGAGTCCTGACCACTGTGCGCGGAGATGATCGACGATGTCGATCGACGTTTCGAAGGCGGCGATAGGGTTATTTCTCGGCAATGCATAAAGTTGTTCGACGAATGCATAAACTCTCGGATCATCAACAAAGCGATATTTTACGTCCGCGTTTCCCTTGTTCAATTGCCACGTGGAGTACTCGGATAACACTCCTCGCTCCACGAAGATGAATACCTGAATACCTCTTTCGAGCGCGCGGCGAAGCTCTGCCTGAGAAATTGAGTAGCCGGGGTCATCTTGCGATTCCGAACCAAACCGTCCACCCACGATCGATACCAGAATGTCGCACAGTTCGACCTCGCGAAACGCTGACGTCTCCAGCTTTTCCAGTTTTTCGTACGGAATTGCTCCCGTCTCATTGCGAACGGGTTCATAGCCGAGCTCTCGGATAAAGCGTTCAATATCTTCTCTGACCTGTCGGAGGTCATAGAACGTTGAACTAATGAAGACACGCGGTCGAGCCATGCGCTGATTCTACGCTATGGCAATCGCGAGCCGACGCGTCCGCCCAAACTGAGACTTAGGAGGGTGCGAAACGTGAGCGAACCGCATTCGATAGGCCAAGACAGAGACGTGTGAAGAACATTGGAGTGCGCGGAGGGCTGCGTGACAAGCGCCTACTTGCGCTTCGGAATGAACTTTCGGAGATCACGGCCGGTGAAAACGTCGACGAGGTCTGTGACTTCGTATTTCAGCGCGTGAGCAAGACGGATGATTGTCGTGAGGCTTGGGACTTTCAGGCCGCGCTCCATCTCGCTGATGTAGGCGTAGGTGATGCCGGTCAGGGCGGCGAGTGAACGTTGGCTTTCGCCGCGTTCCTCTCTCAACTCGCGTAGTCGCGCGCCGAAGAGCTCTGCTTCAGGCTGCGACATCAAACTTCCTCTTGCTTTTGCGATCGAGCGGCGCTATGCTATAGCACGACAACAGGCGATTGCACATCATGCTCGATCCACTCCTCATCCAACGCATCCGCGCCATCTTCCTACATCGGGAGCCGCGCGTCACGGTTGGTGTCGCGGCGGACTTGCTAGGGTGGTCGTTCGCGGAGATGAAGGCGGCGATCCGGAATGGGGACATTGAGGTCGTCGAGACGTCCGGCGGGACGAGGATCGAGCGTTGCGAGCTGGCGGCGTATGCGATGCAGCAGTGGCCGTTGACGTCCATCGAAGAGGCGCTGGAGCGCGATGCGGCGTTGGTGCTGCCGGAGGCGTTGCGGACGCGGACGCTCACGGTCCGGCTGCCGCGGTATCAGATCGGGGCGCTGCAGGTGCTGGCCGACGAGGGGCGGGAGCCGGTCGAGACGATGCTGATGCGGATGTTCGAGGAGTTGGCGGATCTGCATCACGAGCGGCTCGCGCGCGTGATCCCGGGCCTCGCTGAGGCGATGGCGTGGCCGGGCGGCAGCGTTGGTTTCGAATCCGAATGACATTTGCGCTGATGCAATCGCTATGGAGGTGATGCCCATGTCCCCACGTCTGTCCAACGCCGTCCGCTATGTTTCCGCTCTTTGTCGCGTGCGTTGCCGGCGTCCGCGGAAGGCGATCAAGCGTGGGGCGACGCGGCGCAAGAAGTCGCGCCCGGCGCGGGCTCCGCAAGTCGTGACGCTGTCGTCGCGCCGCATCCGTCGGCGGACGATGCCCGAGGCGGTCGTGCCGTATCTGCGACTGTCGGGACGCTGGCTGGCGGAGCATGGGTTCACGATCGGCGCGAACGTGCAGGTTGTGGTCGAACCGAGCCGCGTGACGCTGATCAGCGCCAAAGCCGACTCAGCATGATGCTGAAAGCGGCTCTCGGCCGAAGTGGACGGCGTCGAAGCACCAGACGGTGCACAGCTTGCGGCATGACGCGTTGGATCGGCGGCTTCGAATGTTGCGGGACGGCGTCAGAATCGATCTAGTCCATCGCTTTCCGCCGCCAATCTGCGAAACTCCACCCGATGCTCTCGGTTGATCTCCAGACGTTCGGCTCGCGGCCGGTGCAGACCCGACTGCTTCTTACTTTCATCGCGCCGAGGGAAGCGTCCGCCTCCGCGTGCGCGAAGGAGCAGCGGTGACCCGGGACCGCTCCGTTGAGTACCTCATCACGCTCGTCCGCGAGCTCGCTCAGTTGCCCAGCGAGGCAGAGTGGGTCGAATTCAAACGCAACAACGATGATCCTCGAGAGATCGGGGAGTACATCTCCGCACTCTCCAATTCCGCGGCTTTGCTCGGCAAGCCGTCCGCATATCTACTCTGGGGCGTCGATGACACGACGCACGAGATCGTGGGCACGACCTTCGCGCCTCGGACGGCGAAGGTCGGCAATGAGGAACTTGAAAATTGGCTGCTTCGGGCGCTCGAACCAAAGATCGACTTCCGTTTCTTCGAACTGGAGGTCGGCGGGAAGGCGATGGTGTTGCTCGAAATCGACCGTGCATTTCGCCATCCCGTGCGCTTTCACGGCCAAGAGCACATCCGCGTCAGCTCATACAAGAAGAATCTCAAGGATTTTCCTGAGAAGGAGCGCGAGCTATGGAGGGCGCTCGATCGTGCGCCGTTCGAGACCGGAACAGCAGTCGAAAATCTGACCCGCGACGAAGTTCTCGACATGCTGGACTATCCCTCCTATTTCGATCTGATGGCTCGGCCGCTTCCTTCCGCCGCCGACGGGATTCTCAGCGCGCTCCAGTCGGACGAGCTGATTCGGACGAATGACGCGGGACAGTGGGACATCACCAACGTCGGCGCGATGCTCTTCGCGAAACGGCTCGAGGACTTTCCGCGGCTGCGGCGGAAAGCGATGCGCGTGATCCAGTACCGAGGAGGCAGCCGGCTCGAAACGATCAAAGAGCAGGAGGGGACGAAGGGGTACGCCTCCGGATTTGCAGGGTTGATCGCCTACATCAACGGTCTTCTGCCGGCGAACGAAGTGATCGAGCAAGCGTTCCGGACGACGGTCCGGATGTATCCGGAACTGGCAGTCCGCGAACTTGTCGCCAACGCGCTCATCCACCAGGATTTCTTCGTCACCGGCGCTGGGCCTATGGTCGAGATATTCGACGACCGCATGGAGATCACGAATCCGGGGCTGCCTCTCGTATCCCCGGATCGCTTCCTCGACACGCCGCCGAAATCGCGGAACGAGCTTCTGGCTGCGCTCATGCGCCGCATGGGTATCTGCGAAGAGCGTGGCAGCGGCATTGATAAGATCGTCTTTCAGACAGAGCTGTTCCAGTTGCCCGCGCCGATCTTCGAAGTGGCGGGCGAGAGTACGCGCGCCGTGCTCTTCGCGCACCGGCCGCTTGCTGAGATGAGCAAGGAGGATCGAGTCCGCGCCTGCTACCTCCATGCATGTCTGAAGTACGTCAATCGCGGTTATCTGACGAATACGTCGGTTCGAGAGCGGTTCGGGATCGAGCAGCAAAATATTGCGTACGCTTCGCGTCTGATCAAGGAAGCCGTGGAGGCCGGCGTGCTCGTACCGTTCGATCCTGGTGCCGCGCCGAAGCTGATGAAATACGTGCCTTGGTGGGCTCAGCCGCCTGGAGCCGGATCGCACGGTACTTGATCGGCGGAAGGGTTGGACGTCGTCAGTGCTGCGATCGTCTTCGTAAACGATTGCCTTGTTGAGTGTTATCGCGACGCGTCTTACTTGATGGGTACTTGATCGCGCTCGGTGCGACCGATGGCGAAGAGCGCACGGTACGGCCCGGCGCACCCCACCGCGCTTGCGTCGAACAGGGCCGCGTGCCACATTCAGCCGGCACGAAGGATGACGTCCGACCTGCGGCGGGCCGACGCTCCGTTGCGGTGACCGTGGCCGATTCACCCTTCGAGCTTGACGCCGCGGCAACTGCGGAGCAGCACGAGGTCGTAGACGATCTTCAAGCCGCCCGCCGCGATGAACGGCACCCAACTGTGCGTGAGGCTGGCGATCAGCGGCATTGCGACGACGGGCGCCAGCGCCGCGCCGGTCGTTCGGGCGACGCCGGTGATTCCGGCGGCGGCGGTTCGTTCGGTTGGATCGACAGCGGCGATGACGAAGGCCTGGCGCGTCGGGACGTCCATTTGCGAGATGGAAAAGCGCAGCAGCAGGACGGTAATCGCGAGCGGCAACGTCGGCATCAGCGGGATGAGGATGAGCAGGATGTTCGACGGGAGATGCGTGAAGACCATCGTGTTCAGCAGGCCGAAACGTTTGGCGATACGTGCGGCGCTGAGCGCGGAGACGCCGGCGGCGAGATTGGCGCCAAAGAAGAGCGTTCCGAGGGCGGCGGGGCTCAGACCGAAGCGGCGGAAGAACCAGTAGGCAACGATGCTCTGCACGACCAGGCCGCCCGCGAAGGAGTCGAGTGCGAACAATGCCGACAGCCGCATCACGACCGATCGCGATCGTTCGACGCGAAACAGGCCGCGGGTGGTTTTCGCGATGCGTTCCCCTTCGATGGCGGGCGACACGGCGGCGAAGACCATCGCCAGGATTCCGCCGAGGATTGCGTAGGCGATGATCGCGCTGCGGTAGCTGGCGATCGCTCCGAAGCCGCGCGCCATCATTTGTCCCGCGAGAAATCCGCCGGCGAGCGAGCCCGCCGCGGTGGCGAACGATCCTGCCAGGTTGTACCAGGCGAAGAGCGACGTCCGGTCGCGTCCCTGCGCCGCCTGCGTCAGCGCGACCTGCTCGACCGCGAGAAACGGGCCGACTTCGTTCCCGCTCGGGCTGATCACGCCGATCGTCGCCGCGAGGACGAGCAGCGTGAAATCGCGCGTGATCGCGAACACGACCGCGGCGCCGATCATCAGCAACGCACCCACGAGCAGCGTCCGTTTGCGGCCGAGGGCGTCGGCGCGCGTGGTCAGGTAGAGCGACACGATGACGTCGCCCGCGAGCGTCAGCGACAGCAGCAGGCCGATGCGGTGGTCATCGAGACCGATCGCCGACAGATAGAGAACGAGGACGACGGCGACGAAGCCGTACGCGAACAGCCGCACGATGCGCGCGGCGAACAGAAGGCGCGCGTCGAGCGGCAGTTTCATTTACGCGCTGCGCACCGAGGCCTCGTGCAGCACCAGGTCGAGCGCTTTCTCCTGGCTGAGCGACATCCGCAACGCCTCGTAGCCGCCGTCGTGCCGCAGCCGATGCTTGACCTCGGCGAAGTCGCGGTCGGCTTCCTTCGCCGCCCGGCGAATCTCGGCGTCGACTTCGACGTCGCTGACGATGAGGTTCTCTTTCTTCGCGATCTGCTCGAGGATCAGCGCCCGCTTCACGCGCTTGACGGCCTCGGGGCGAAACTCTTCCTGCATCTTGCGCCAGTCGATGTCCGCTGTCTTGATGTCGACGCCTTGCGACGCCAGAAAGCGCGCGTAGTTCTGCAGCGACTTCCCGAGCTCTTCCTCGACCAGCGTATCCGGCACTTCGAAGTCGTGCGCGCCGAGGAGGATCTCTCCGATCTGGTTCTGCTTGAGACGCCTCGCTTCCATTTCGCGATGCTTGCGGATGTCGGCGGCGATCGCCTCACGCATCTGGTCGACCGTTTCCCATCCGCCGGTGCTCTGCGCGAATTCGTCGGAGACCTCGGGCTTCTCCTGAACGCGGATCTCTTTCAGCGTGACGTCGTGCTTGATGGTGCGGCCGCGGAACTGCTCGTTCTGCGCATCCTCGGGATAGGTCTTGTCGAAGGACGCCGACTCGCCAGGCTTCTTGCCGCGAAGCGCTTCGTGCAGTTCGGGGAGCGGAGTCTCTTCGCCGAGGCGGAAGTGGCCGCCGCGAGTGTCAGGCTCGATTCCTTCGCCGGACGTCGTCATCTCGATCATGGCGAAATCGCCCTCTTCGAGACCGCGGTCATCGACAGGGCGATACGCGCTGGCCTGGTCGCGCAGACGCTCGACCATGCTGCCGATGTCGGTCTCTGCCACGTCGATCTTCGGATCGTCGATCGAGAGGCCGCGATACTCGCCGAGCTCGAACCTTGGCTTCACTTCGAATTCGGCCTTGTACTTGACGGGCGCGCCGTCGACGAACGCGTCCATGTGCTGCAGCACCGGCTCGCCGACGATCTCGACGTCCTTGCCAGCGATTGCCTCCTGGAACGTGCGCGGCAGCAACCGCTCCATCACTTGCTCCTGGATCTCTTTGGCGAAGCGGGTGCGGACGATTCCGGTCGGCACTTTGCCGGGACGGAATCCGGGGATGCTGGCCTGGCGGCTGAAGTCCGCGGTGACGCGCTGCGCCTCGGACGAAATCAGATCGGCCGGGATTTCTACTTCCACAATCTTCTTGACCGGGGAGACATCTTCATAATTCAGAAGCATTCGCTGACGACCTTCAGATGGATTTTCGGCTGGATTGGTGCGAAAGGCGGGACTCGAACCCGCACGGCTTTGGGCCACTGGATCCTAAGTCCAGCGCGTCTGCCAGTTCCGCCACTTTCGCCCGAATGCAAAAAGGACCGAGCGCGCGCCCAGTCCTCGTCATCGTACTTGATTTGGTGCCCCCACTAGGACTCGAACCTAGAACCAACAGATTAAGAGTCTGCTGCTCTACCAATTGAGCTATGGAGGCTCGGGACTCCCGCTAACTGCTCGCACCGGTCATCTATTTCTCCGGCGCGAGCCGCGCATTCTAGGCAACGGTGTGGATGCGGTCAAGGACGCGCCGGCAGCATCGCCTTCCCTTTGCGCAGGTAGTCCCACGCCGAAAAGAGCGTGGTGAGGAGCGCGATGCGGAAGAGGATTTCCAGGAAGGGGAGCAGGCGCGGACCGAACGCGTTCGCGGCGATGGCGATGCCGAGGGTGACCGCCTGGACGACGGTGGAAGTCTTGCCGGCCCAGGACGGCGGAAAACGTTTCACGTTCACTCTCGTGTAGAGCAGATAGGCGATCGTGATGATGAAGAAGTCGCGGATGAAGACGGTGAACGTCAGCCAGACGGGGATCCCAGACACCGGCAAACCATCGCGCAACGTGTAGAAGAGATAGCCGCAGACCATCATGGTTTTGTCGGCGGCAGGATCGAGAATCGCGCCGAGGCGCGAGCGCTGATTGAAATGCCGCGCGATGACGCCGTCGAGAAAATCCGTCACCGCCGCGCCGGCGAAGATGAAGAACGCGATGCGGTACTCGCCGCGAAATGACGCGTAGATGAAGACAGGGACGGCGAAGAGACGAAGAAGGGTGAGCGCGTTCGGAATCGTCAACGCCTATAGCTCCGCGCGGAACTGGTCGAGCGCCGATTTGCGGAGGTAGATCGTTTTCCCCTCGGACAGCAGCAGGTTCTGCTTCATCAGATCGTGGATCAGCCGCGACACCGTCTCGCGCGACGTCCCGATCATGTTGGCGATGGCCTGATGCGTCGGCCGGATCACGGCGATGTAATCGTTGTCGAGGACCTTGCCGCTCTGCCGCGCCAGATCGAGGAAGAAGCGCGCGAGACGGCCGTAAACGTCCATCGTCGCCAGCGACTCGATCCGGTTCGATGCGTGCCGCAGACGTTTCGAGAGCTCGCCGAGCACCTTCTGCGTGATCCCGAAGTTTTCGCTGAGGATGTGCAGGAAGTCGCTGCGCCAGATCGAAACGACCTCGAGCGGCTCGATGGCAATGACGGTGGCCGAGCGCGGCTCGTTGTCGAAGAGCGCCATCTCGCCGAAGAAATCGCCCGCCGCGAGGATCGAGAGGATGATCTCCTTCCCCTCGGGCGAGATCATGGTGACCTTCACCTGTCCCTCGCGGATCAGGTAGAAAACGTCGCCGATCTCGTCCGCGTGAAAGACGGCGTCGTCTTTCGCGTAGCGGCGCGTCTTGGCCACGGCCGCGATCGATGCGAGCTCGCGCTCGTCCAGCTCCGCGAAGAGCGTGAACTTCCGGTAGAACGATGATGGGAGCACTGGTTGCGCGATTTTAGCAGCAAAGCCCGGTGCTACACTCCGCCGCGAAGTCCCCAACAAGCGTGGCCATCAAACGGATCATCCCGATCTCTTCCGGCAAAGGCGGGGTCGGCAAGACGACTTTCGCCATCAACTTTTCGCTTGCCCTCTCGCGCCACGGCCGCACCGTGCTCGTCGATCTCGACACCGGCACCTCGGCCATCCGCAACGCCATCGACGTTCCGATCGAGAAGGACCTCTACCACTTTTTCCGCAAGGGCGAGTCGCTCAACCACTGCGTCACGCATCTCGACGACAAGCTCGATCCGAAGGGCGAGTTCCGCAATTTCGGATTCGTAGCCGGGCCGCTGCACCTCATCGACGAGATCACGAATTTCGGCTCCGCGAACAAGGCGCGCCTGATCGAAGCGATCAACGGGCTGGATGCGGACTACGTCATCCTCGACATGCGCGCCGGCCTCGACTCGAACGTCATCGACTTCCTGCCGTTCTCGAACTCAGGCGTCCTGATCTTCACGCCGCATCTTCCCAGCGCGACGCTGGCGGCGTCCGACATCGTCAAAGCGATCCTCTTCCGCAAACTGCGGCTGATCTTCAGCAAGGAGTCGCCGTTTTTCTCTACGGTGGATGGAAAACTTGACTTCTGGCGCCTGATCAATGAGCTGATCGATCAGGTCGAAGACGTCTACGATTCATCCGTCGGCAACCTCGACGCGTTCGCCGACGATCTCGCCGGCAACCTCGGCGATCATCCGATCACCCGCACCGTGCAGCAGACGCTCGATGAGTTCCGCGTCCACTACGTCCTCAATCTTTTCAACGGCGTCGACGATTCGTTCCAGACCGCGGTGAAGCCGTTCATCGAGAATCTGACGGCGAACGTTTCCGCCCGCTGCGGCGTCACGAACCTCGGCTGGATCACGCGCAGCGATGCGATTCATCGCGCGAACTGCAACAAGATCCCGGCCCTGCTGCTCCCGGCGGAAGAGAAGAAAGCCGCGAAGAGCAATCGCGTCGCGCAGGAGCTCGACGATCTTCGCGCGATGGCCATCGGCATCGATCAGCCTCGGCGCAAAAGTGCGAAGCAGCAGAAGTCGTCCCCATCGATGGACCCCGCCGATCATCTTTCCAACCAGCTCAACGTCCTCCGCTCGATGTTCGACCAGAAGAAGGACGACGACTTCCACGCCAACTTCGACTACGCCTCGCAACGCGCGCTGTTCACGATGAAGAACCGCCGTCCGAGCGAGTTCGGCGACGTCCGCATCTATACGCCGACGGAAATGCTGAACACGATTTTCGCGAAATCGAACGTGCCCACCGCCGTCGATTGGGGTGAGCTCGAGTTGTAACTTTTCGGCCGCGGCGCGCATGTACACTACGCCGCCATGAAAAGAACGCTCGCCCTTCTCGCGCTCGTCGCGACCTCCGTTTTTGCCGCCGACACGCCCGATCCGACGATGCAGAACCGCATCCGGCAGGAAGGGTTCCGCAACTCGAAGGTCATGGAGACCGCCGAGGAGCTGATGGACTTTGTCGGACCGCGGCTGACCGGATCGCCGAACATGAAACGCGCCAACGAATGGACGCGCGACAAGCTCACCGCGTTCGGTCTCACCAACGCGCATCTCGAGAGCTGGGGCCCGTTTGGCCGCGGCTGGTCGTACGAAGAATGCACCGTGCGCATGACCACTCCCGACGTCGCGCAATTGTGGGCGCTGCCTCGCGCCTGGACGCCCGGAACGAACGGCGTCATCAGCGGCAAACCGATTCGCGTGAAGATCGAGACGGTCGAAGACATCGAAAAATATCGCGGCAAACTCGCGGGGAAGATCGTCCTCAACGGCGACGCGCGCGAGCTCAAGCCTCACGATCAGGCGCAGTTCAACCGCTACAGCGAGAAGCAGCTCAGCGACATCGAAAACTACGAGCTTCCTGGAAAACCGCGCTTCACGCGCGAGGACATCATCAAGCGCAATGCCTTCCGCAAAGCGCTCACGAAGTTCCTGGCCGAGGAAAAGCCGCTGGTGATGATCGACTCCGATAGCGCCGACTTCGGCACCTTCCATGTGCAGGGCGCGGGCACGCAGCGCGACGGTGAGAGTTACCCGGTCCCGTCGATCGTCATGTCGACCGAGCACTACAACCGCCTGGCGCGCCTCGTCGATCTGAAGAAAGACGTCACGATCGAAGTCAACGTCAAGACGACGTACTACGACTCCGACAAGAACGCCTACAACACGATCGCCGAGATCCCAGGCACCGACAAGAAGGGCGAGATCGTCATGCTCGGCGGCCACCTCGACTCCTGGCATGGCGGCACCGGCGCCACCGACAACGGTGCGGGCACGGTCGTGGCGATGGAAGCGGTGCGCATCCTGAAAGCGATCGGCATTGCGCCGAAGCGCACCATCCGCATTGCGCTCTGGAGCGGCGAAGAGGAAGGCCTCCTCGGATCGCGCGCGTACGTCTCCGAACACTTCGCGTCGCGTCCCGAGCCGACCGCCGCGGAACGCGACGTGCCCGCGGCCATGCGAGGCAATGCCGGACCGCTGACGATGAAGCCGGAGTGGCAGAAGCTTTCCGCCTACTTCAACCTCGACAACGGCACCGGCAAGATTCGCGGCATCTACGCGCAGGAGAATTACGCCGTCGCGCCGATTTTCCAGTCGTGGATCGAGCCGCTGAAGGATCTCGGCGTCACGACCGTCACCGAACGCAACACCGGCAGCACGGATCACGTGTCGTTCGACGGCGTCGGCCTGCCCGGCTTCCAGTTCATCCAGGACGAAGTCGAGTACGAACAGCGCACGCATCACACGAACTACGACGTCTACGACCGCCTGCAGCGCGACGATCTGATGCAGGCCGCGGTGGTCATGGCCACCTTCGTGTGGGAAGCGGCGAACCGTCCGGAGTTGATGCCGCGCAAGCCGCTGGCGAAGAGCGATCTGCCGGCGGCGACTCCGGCGGCGCACTAGAAGCTTTCAACCACAAAGACACTAAGGACACGAAGAACTTCTTTGTGTTCTTTGTGCCTTTGTGGTGAAAGCCTTACCGCCAGAAATAGCGGGCGCGAATCACCGTCCACGCGATGCGCAACGTGTCGCCGAGCGGTTTGTAGTGGCTCGTCGACTGGCCGTCGACGAATCCGAGGTCGATGGGGATGGTGATGACCTTGAAGCCGCGGCAGCCGGCCTGCACGATCACTTCGCTTTCCATGTCGAAGCCGTCGCTGCGCAGCCGGATCGCGCCGAGGAGCCGCGTGGAGTAGAGCCGGAAGCCGCTCTGCGAATCGGTCACGTTCGTCTTCGCTGCGTAGGCGATGCAGCGCGCCGAAAAACGATTCGCGAATCGGCGCCGAGGCAACATCTCGCCGAACAGATGCGCACGTCCGCCGATGATGAGATCCGCGCCGGTTTCGGCATACGCGGCGAGAAACTTCGGAATCTCGCGCGGCAGATGCTGGCCGTCCGCATCGAGGGTGATGACGGCGTCGAATCCGTGCTCGATCGCGTACGCGAATCCCGTCTTGAGCGCCGCGCCTTTGCCGCGATTGACAGGATGACTCACGACCTGTGCGCCCGCCGCGCGCGCGATCTCCGCCGTCCGGTCCTCGGAGCCGTCGTCGACGACCACGACGTCCTCATTGACCGCTTTGCAGTCGCGAATGACCGCGGCAATGCTCTCCTCGGCATTCAGCGCCGGAATGAGCGCGAACGCTTTCATGCGCGCTCCTTCGAGATCACCGCGCAGACGATGCCGCCGCCGGCCGAGATCGAGTTGACGACGATGTTGCGCAGTTTCGCCGGCCGCGATTCACGAACCGGGGTGAATCGCATCTCCGGATCCGCTTCACCGAAACCGAGCGACGCATGCAGCTTCTGATCGCGCATCGCCAGCAACGCAGCTGCGAACTGCAGTCCGCCGCCCGCCGCGTACTCGCCGAAATATCCCTTCGTCGCAACGACCGGAACCTCATCGCCAAACATCCGTTGAATCGCGCGAATCTCCAATCGATCGCCGCGCTTCGTTCCATTCGCCGAAGCGTAGATTGCATCGATGCCGGAAACGGCGATGCCTGCGTCGTCGATCGCAGCTTGCATGGCCGCGACAACCTGCGCGTCGCCCGTTCCCCAATCGGAGATCGAAGCCGTGGTATCGCGGGCGATACCAAATCCCGAGATCCATCCATATGGCTCGCGCGCCGGCTCGGCCTCAGCCACAAAAATCGCGCTCCCTTCGCCGATCGACATTCCGTTGCGCCGCCGGTCAAACGGCCGCATCGCTTCGGGCAACTCGCCCTCGGCATGCGCAAGCGCGCCGACGCGGTCGAGAACGGCGAAGACCATCTCGTTGACCTCTTCCACGCCTCCGATGATCGCCGACGGAACGGTTCCTTTCACGATCTGTCCACTCGCGAACATCGCCGCCGCGAGGAGTGACGACTCGCGCTGCGTGATGGTGACATTGAAGCCGCGCAAATCATGCTCGATCGCAATGTGCGAGCCAGGCGCGTTCGCCACCGACTCCGCAAAAAGCTGCGGCGGCGCCAGCGCGGCGCCCTTGGCGACGTACTCCTGCATGTAGTCGACCGACGTCTGCACCGGCCCGAAGGCAGTGCCGAGGGCGACGCCAGCATCGTTTGGCAACGACACGCCGGCATCATCGATGGCCAGCCGCGTCGCGGAGACGGCGTAACGCGAAAGCGTATTCATCCGCCGCAGCTTCATGGCGGGGATGTAATCGCGCGCTTTGAAATCGACCACCAGCGCCGCGTTGTGCGCCGAAAGTCCCTCGGTATCGAATCGTTCGACCGGCGCGACCGCGCTCTTTCCGGCGTCGAGCAAGGCACGAAATGCGCCGATGCCGATCGCACCCGGCGCCACGACCCCGATACCGGTGACCGCAACCCTGCTCATGCCGCTACTTTACGACGCCGACCGGAAAAGCAACGACACGTTCGAGCCGCCAAAGCCGAAAGTGTTCGACAGCACGTTCGTCATCGCCATCGGCCGCGGCGTGTGCGGGATGTAGTCGAGCGTGCAATCGCCGGCGGGCGTATCGAGGCGCAGCGTCGGCGGCGCGAGCTGGTGCTGGAGCGCGAGAACGCTGATCACCGCTTCGACGCCGCCGGAAGCGCCGAGCGTGTGGCCAAAGTACGACTTGCTCGACGACACCGGAACGGCATCGCCGACCGCCGCCAGGATCGCCTTCGTCTCGGCGGAGTCGTTGAGCAGCGTTCCGGTGCCGTGGGCGTTGATGTAGTCAACCTGTTGACCATCGTTCGCCTCAGCCAGCGCGCCGCGCATGGCCGACTGCGCGCCGCGGCCGTCTTCGTGCGGCGCGGTCGGATGATGCGCATCGCAGGTCGCGCCGTAGCCGCAGAGCTCCGCGAGAATCGTCGCGCCGCGAGCCAGCGCGTCGTCCCATCGTTCGATGACGAGATACGCCGCACCTTCGCCGAGCGTGATGCCTTTGCGTCCCGCGGAGAAAGGAGCGCAGGGATTCTCGTCGACGGCCTGCAAAACGTTGAAACCGCTGTACGTGAGGCGGCAGAGCGCATCGCTGCCGCCGGCGATAGCGACGTCGGCGTGATGCGAGCGGAGAAGATCGCCCGCCATTCCGATCGCCGCGCCAGCCGACGCGCACGCCGTCGCATTCGACAACACGCCGCCGCCGAGGTTCAGCGCGCGGGCGACGGCGTCGGAGGGTCCGGACGTCGGCTGCTGCAACACGCGCGAAACCGCCACGCGGCTGCGTCCACGCACGAGCCGGTCGAAATAGAAACTCTCTCCTTCGAGCAGGCCGCCGGTCGACGTGCCGGTGGAGACGATGGCGCGTTCGCGCGCAAGCGGAGTTTTCGCGTTTTCGTCAGCGTGTTGGATCGCTTCATTCGCGGCGATCACCGCCAGCAGGTCGCTGCGCGACATCCGCTTGGTTGTCCGTCGATCGACCAGATCATCGATGTCGCCGACTTCCGCGGCGACGTCAGTCGGAAACGTCTCGCCGGGAAACTTCGACAGCTTCCCGATCCCCGCGCGCGACCCGACGATCGAACGCCACACTTCCGATCGGTTCCGCCCGATCGAGCAGATGATCCCGACGCCGGTGACGGCGAGGCGGATGGAGGTGTCGGATTTACGCATCGGGACTGGCCAGATAAAACCTGCCCCGAATCACTTCTACTCCATCGATGGCGCCGCGGCCGCTGAAGCGAAACGTTCCGCCGAAATTCGCGTCGAGCGTGACCACGAACCGGATCACATCGCCCGGTTCGATCGCTCGGTCGATTTCACATCCGTCGATGCCGGTCAGGAACGCCTGGGATGTAAACGCCAGTCCGCCGCCGAGTTGCGCCATCGCCTCGACGGCCATCACATTCGGCGGCATCAGATTGTCGGCCGTGCAGACGTAGAGGCCCTCGATCGTCTTGTCGTCGATGCGTGTGGCGGCTGACGCCGCGCGAAACGGAATCTGATGCGGAAGGCTGGCCAGCCAGCTCACACCGGCGCCTGTTGCTGGTCGGCGAGGCGGTGCTTCACGAAGTCGGCCAGCGATGCCACCGAGTGGAAGTTGTCGCGCGCCGCCGATTCGTTCTTCACCTTGATGCCGAACTCCGTCTCCAGCATCACCACGATCTCGAGCGCATCGATCGAATCGAGGCCGAGGCCGCCGGCGAAAAGGGGATCGTCGTCCTTGATGTCGTCGGGCGTCATGTCTTCGAACTTCAGCCGCTCGATGAGCAGCTCCTTCAGTTTTCGTCTCAGGTCATTCATGGGCTGCGGCATTTTCACACACTTGCCGGGCCCGGCAACTCTTCCCAGCGAATCGGCGCCGCGATCCGGCCGGACATCTTCTGCATGCGCACGAAAAAGAAAAAGAGCGCGAGCTTCAGCCGGTTCTGCTTTTCGAAGATGTTGCCGGCCAGGATGCCGGTGATGACCGGGATCAGACCGAAGTCGGTCTTTGGCTGCAGAAAGACTTCCAGGAACTCGCGGCGGTAGAAGTTGTCGATGAAGCGGAAGTACTTGTTCATCGCGCTCTCGAATGACCGGTCGTAGCGCCGCAGGAGCCGCATGCTGCCTTTGCGCAGCCGCTGTTCGATGGCGTCCGCGGCGAGGTCGGCTGACTTCATGGCCATGAAGACGCCCGTGGAGAAAATCGGATCGAGAAATCCGGCCGCATCGCCGATGAGCGCGAAGTTCTTTCCGCTTCTGCGTTTCACGCTGAAGGAGAAATCGCGGCGGACGTACACCTGCGTGACGCGATCCTCCTTCTTCACCCGCTCCGCCAGATACGGCGCGTCTGCAATGGTCTGATCGAGCAACTCCTCGGCGCTCAGCCCGCAACTCTTCAGATGATCGCGCGAGACGACGAGACCGACGCTCATCGTGTCCGCGCTGACCGGAATCAGCCAGAACCACGCGTCGCGCAGGACCACGATCATCGTGTTACCCGCGTCGCGCCCCTCGGGACGGGGAACGTTTTTGTAGTGCGCGAAGATGGCGACCTTCTTCAACTCCTCGACGTCTTCCTTGCCGCCGATCCGATTGCCGAGAAACGCGCCGTGGCCGCTGGCGTCGACGACGAAGCGCGCTTCGACCCGCTCGCCATTCGACGTCGTGACGGTTGCCCGCTTCGGATCCGCAAGATCCACCGCCGTCACTGCCGTTTCCTCGCGCACATCGACGCCATTCGCCGCCGCATGCCGCAGCAACAGCTCATCGAACTCGGCGCGTTTGACCTGAAACGAGGAGTGATACGCCTCCGGCAGATTCTCAATGAATCGAAAGGTATAGCCGAGCGAACCATCCGCCGTGACGAATCCGGCACCGTACTTTGGCGTGAACGACCCCTTCGTCATCGGCACCGTGACGCCGAGGCGTTCGAAGAGATCGTTGTTGTACGGCAGCAGCGACTCGCCGACCTGAAACCGCGGAAACCGCTCGCGTTCGAGCAGCGTGACGGCGAAGCCTTTTCTGGCCAGCAGCGTCGCGGCCGTCGAACCGGCCGGACCGCCGCCGATGATGAGGACGTCGATCATGAGCGAGCGATGCTAACGCGGATCGGAGCGGAGTTGATTTCCTGCGTGAGCAGCCGCTCGCAAAACGCCCTAACCTGGCACATGTTACGATCAGGACACGCTGAACTATTCACCTAAGATTTCGGCATGCGTCAAATGACGAAACGATCTACTCCAACCTGTGACGAAGCGCCAGGAGTAAATTGAGATGTCTACAGCAGATTTAAGATCAGATGGCGATCGCGATGAGATTTCCGTCACCAATGCGCTGCAGGTCCTATCGGGCGAAAGAAACGAGCTCCGCAGCGAGGTGTTGCTGTTTGAAGACAACATTCACAAAGCATTCTTCGCGGCGTTTTCCAGCTTAAGCGTCGTAGTAGTTGCCATTGATAAGGATTTCTTCTCAGCTAAGTTTGACATTAATCTCGTCGTCTTCTTCATGGCGCAGACTCAGGTTGTGCTAGGACTATTCATCCTGTGGCTTTACTCTTACCTGAATCTAAACAGAGCTTACATCTCTGAAGTCGAAACGCTAATCAATGAGCTCTGCAAAAAGCCGCTAAACATTTTCGAAAGCCGCATCGTGCCAAGGTACATGTTCAGCTGGAGAGGCACGTTTTTCTGGATCATCAGCTTGTTTTCGATCGGGTACGGCGCATTACTGGTTTTGTTCGCTCTTCAGATTTATCGAAAGTTGGCGATCTTTCCATATGGGGCTTTTCTTATAGCGGAGATGCTATCACTGATAGTGCTTTTTTATTTCGTATTCAAAGAACCTGAAAGGTTCAAGCAGTACGCAAGGAGCATACGGCTAAAGTCCGCCGTGCCGCCGTCAGGCACGAGCGATATAGAAGCGCCCAAGCCCGCTTGATGTTTGCCGGCCGGCGATCTAATCGTCCATTCGTATGCCTATGTTCGACAGTTTTCTTGACCTTTCGACTACTGCACCGGAGGTAGTCGCGCTGACGGACGGCTCGTCAGGCGAAATTACGAGCCGCAGCGAACTTTCCGCGCGGATCGATGAGATTGCCTCCCGATTCGACGAAATCGGTTTTGGCGCGAACGACATCGTCGCTATCCAACTCCCCAACTCCGTCGATTTCATCGCCGCCTTCGGTGCGGTTCTGAAGCTGAAGCTCGTGGCGATTCTGGTCGATCGCGATGCGACTGAGACCGAGGTTGGCAACGTGCTCGAACATTTCGGTGCTCGGGGACTCATCGATCGGAGCGGATTTTCAACACGTTCGGCGTCGCGCCCGAACCTTCCGGACGGCGCGCGCTTAATCAAGCTGACCTCCGGCTCGACCGGCATGCCGAAAGGCATCGTGGCCACGGAAGAGAATCTCATCGCGGATGCCGTAAACATCTGCGCGACGATGGACATCCGCCCTTACGACATCAACCTCGGCGCGATTCCGATGTCGCATTCGTATGGGTTCTCGAATCTGGTCACGCCCCTCTTCGTGCAGGGAACGGCGGTGGTGATCTCGAACGATTACCTGCCGCAGTCGGTGGTGACGCTCTGCAATCGTTTCTCGTGCACGGTCGCGCCGCTGATCCCTATGGTTTTCGATCATCTGGTTACTGCCGGCGCGGGCGAGTTCGAAACGGTTCGAACGTTTCTCTCCGCCGGTGCGCCGCTGTCGCCGGCCGTTTCGCGCAAGTTCCGCGAGCGGTTCGGAATCCCGATCCACACGTTCTACGGCTGCAGCGAATGCGGCGGTATCACCTACGACCGCGAAGGCGCCGCCGTGGAGCGCGGCACTGTCGGACGGGCCATGGAAAATGTGACGCTGACCTCCAAACGCGGGCGCCTCGCCGTCCGCGGCGACAACGTCGCCCTCGGCTATCTTCATGACGCGCACACGTTCCAGCCGTTCGATGAAGGACTCTTCATCACCGACGATCTGGTCGATGTTCGCGACGACGGCGAGATCGTCATCACCGGCCGCGCCAGCGAATTGATCAACACCGCCGGCAAAAAGGTAAACCCGCGCGAAGTCGAGCAGGTGCTGCTGCAGATCGACGGCGTGCGCGAGGCGAAGGTCTACGGCGAGCCGGCAGGCGCGCGCGGCGACGTGGTCGCGGCGGCAGTCGTAGCCAGTCCCGACGTGACACGCGAATCGATCCGGGCGTTTTGCCTCGCGCACCTCTCACCGCACAAGGTCCCGCGCATCGTAAAGCTGATCGAATCGATCCCGGTCGATGAGCGCGGGAAGGTCAAACGCGCTGTTTTGGCAGCACTTTGAAGAAAGGCTGATCACCACAGAGACACAGAGGTAACAAAGAGATCTCCTCTGTGTCTCTGTGGTTCAAATCTCTTCACGTCGCACGAAAACCATCGAAAGTCGCGACGACATTGGCAAAACCGCCATCGCGCATCGCATCGTGCAGATCATCCGTGAGCCGCAACCCGATCACATCTACCCGCTGCGGATGACCGATCTGCGAGAGCAGATGCTTCAAATCATCCGTCGGGCGAAAAACCGTCACGCTGATATGCGGCCATTCGGTGGCGCGATTCATCGCCTCGGCGACCGCGCTCCGGTTCGCCGCGCTCTCCACGATCCACACCGGCGTCCTCATCGCCAGCGCCGCGAGGCGATCGCCGAAATCGGCGTCGAAGACGATGGCCACACGCCGGCTCATCCGCGTGCTTCGGCGCCCTCGGCTGGAGCAGGAGTTGCGGCGGCGCGGCGTCGAAACGGGCGCCGCAACTGCAGCCGCACGTTGTCCGCCTCGGCGAACATCCACAACTTCACGCCGCGCAGGAACATGTGCACCGGCGATAGGTTGAGGTTGAAGTACGCCTTGATCCGCCGCCCGTTGTTACGCGCTCCCGCCTCGCCAGCCGCGCGCCGCGCGATTGCGATCGACTTGAAACGGCGGTGGTAGAACTTGATGAAGTGGTAACTGAAGAACGCCGGCTTCGGCCCCAGCACTGGCATCCACAGAAACTTTTTCGCGAAGCGATATGCCGGGATAACCACGAAGATGTAGTAGTGCGCCGTGTCGAGAATCATCGCCGCCGTCAGCAGGTCGGCCTCGCCCATGTAGTAGTACTTGTCCTTGTAAATCGAGCGGAAAAACCGGACGTACGAACGCGCGAACGCTTCGTTGTGCTCGACGAGCCGAGCCGCGATATCCTCACCCTTCGCGTCCATTCCGACGATTTCCGCCGTCGCCTCGGCGGTGAACGACGCGTGATCGAGCCCTGGCGAATAGTACGGATCGAGGAACGCCGCGGCGTCGCCGAGGAGTGCCCAGCCGTTGCCCATGTACTGCTTCGAAACGTAGGGAAGGTGCGAGTAGAAACGGAGATCGTCGAGCCGCGGTGAGGCGCCGTCGAGCAACTCCGCGAGGGCCGGAATCGCCTTCAGGAAGGCGATGAAGTCCGTCGCGCGGTCTTTGCTGTGATGCAGATCGACGAGCCGCTTGTCGAACACGACGCCGATCGACGTCTCGCCGTTGCCGAGCGGGATGACCCAGACCCAGTACCCGAATCCGGTGTAGTGATTCGTGGCCAGCCGCCGCGAGCTGATGTTGCGCGCGGCGAGATCGCCGGAACGCGCCGCGATGTCGTCGATGTGCCGCACGCCATTCCAGCGGCACCAGATCGCGGCGACCGGATGCTCGTCGTTGCGCTCGATGAGATTCAGGCGCCGGCCGAGGAAGTTCACGCGGCCGGTGGCGTCGAGCAGCCAGCGGCAGCGAAGCTCGCGAACGTCATCGCCGATCTCGATGGTCAACTTGTTGTCGAAATCGTCCAGCTCCACGTCGCGCGCTTTTGCGGGACGCAGCAACTCCGCGCCTTCATCGACGGCAGTCTTCAGCAGATATTCATCCAACGCGTCGCGCCGGAGTTGAAACGCCGGCACCGCGCTGCGAAGGAATCCGCCGCCTTCCGTGGCGTTGGCGTGGCCGGTTACTTTGTCATTCGTGAACCAGTAACGCAGCCCCTCTTTCGGCAACTGTTCGGCCTCGAGGTGATGCCACATCGCCAGGCGGCGCGTCAGGAACATAGCCGACATCTCGGTCGTCGCCTCGCCGACTTTGGCGTCGAACGCCTCGGATTTCTCGACGATGAGCACGCGCAGTTGCGGATGATCGCGACGCAGCAGGATCGCCGTCGACGCGCCGCTGAAGGCGCCGCCGAGGATGATCACGTCGTAGCGATCGGGCTGCATCGAGGGATCGTAACATCTGCCTTTCGAGTAGGATTGCGCGCCCTATGACTTGGTTCCACCACTTCTTCCTGACCTGGATGCAGTTCATCCTCGATTGGGGCTACCTCGGCATCTTCATCATGATGGCGTTCGAATCGACGGCGCTACCGATTCCCGCCGAAATCGTCATGCCGCCCGCCGCGTACTGGGCGTCGCAAGGCCACTTCAATCTCGCGATGGTGATCGTGGCGGCGACGGCTGGTTCGTGGGCCGGATCCGCTGCCAGCTACTGGATCGCCTACAAACTCGGACGCCCGCTCGTGAGCCGCTACGGCCGCTTCGTGCTGATGTCGCCATCGAAAATCGAAGCCGCGGATCACTGGTTCGAGACGTACGGCTCGGGCGGGATTTTCGTGGCGCGCCTGCTTCCCGGAATCCGCCACGTGATCTCGATCCCCGCCGGCCTCTTCCGAATGCCCTTCGGCCGCTTCTCGCTGATGACGATCCTCGGCGCGGGCCTCTTCAACGGCGCGCTGGCCTGGTTCGGGATGAAGGTCCTCGGCGACCAACCCGCGCTGATGAAAGACCCCGACGCGCTCCGCCACGCGCTGTCATCGAAGTCGATGTGGCTGGTCGGCTTCGGCGTCGCCGTGGCGATCCTCTACGCGATCATGGTCTGGATGCAGAAACGCGCCGCTACGCGAGCTTCAGACCAGCGCGCGTGAAGTGACGGAAGTCGGCGTCGTACGTGATGAGTGGGACGTCGTGATCGATGCACGACTGCGCGATGAGGACGTCAGCGAGTTTGGCTTTGAAGCCGCTGCTTAAAACGTCCGCTCGCAGTTCGCCAGCTCGCTTCCAGTAACCTTCGCGGATCGGAATCAAGGCGAGACTGATTACGACGCTGACGAACGCCGGTTCCGATGCAGGCTTGCTCAACGCCTCCGTGACGACGACCGGCGGTAGCGTGGCGTCACCGTTGCGGATTGCTTCGCGCACTTGATCGACGTCGGCGCCAGTCATTCGTTCAGCCCAGCGACGCAATGAGCTGGTATCGATTGCGATCAATCGCGATCCTCACGCAACTCATCGAGGTCGATGTCCCAGTGAACCTTACCTTCCCATTTCAGGAGTTCTTCGTAGACACCAGCGGCGCGAGCCTTGTCGATTTCCTTCTGAAGCTCTGCACGACCTTCGGCGACTTGCTCGGGCGTGAGCGCGATGGAACGGTAATGCGCCCAGCGGTCGTCCTCGTCTACCGGCGGATTGACCGCTGTTTCGGGATTGGCTGACATTTGTGCATTCTCCTACTTCCCCACCTTCCGCACAAAATCGACGATGCCGACTAAAAACTCCGGGGCGAGGCGGAGATCGGGGTTGCTGTAGGAGGCGATCTGTTTGTCGCGGTCGGCGGCGACTTCCTTGAGGACGTGGTTCATCCCTTCGATGATGAACAGCTTCGCTTTCGGATTCGCGGCGGCGAGGCGTTTAGCGTCGTCGACGGTGACCTGGATATCGGTCGTTCCCTGAACGATGAGCACCGGAACCGTCAGCGCGGCGATCCACTTGGCGGGGTCGTAGCGGAACCAGGAGATCAGGTACGGCTGCACGCTCGGGCGATAGATCGCGTCGAGCTCCGGCGGCGGATTCTCCGTCCTCTTGCCGGCTTCGAGATTCTTGAGGATGGCCTCGCTCTGCGCCGCGAGTCCGGGCGGAAGTTTGCCGGCCAGTTGCGTGCGAAGGACGTCGGCGGCGGAGCGGCCGGCGCCGGAGATCGAGATGAAGCCATCCGCATTGCAGCGCTTCGCGGCCAGCATGCCGACGAGCGAGCCTTCGCTGTGGCCGGCAATGATGACGGCGGAGAAGCGCTTGTCCTTGCGGAGCTGCTCGCACCACGCCATCGCGTCGTCGACGTACGTGTCGAAACTGAGGTCCGCTTCCGCCACCATCGCGCCGGCGCTCTCACCGACCCCGCGCTTGTCGTAGCGCAGCGAGGCGATGCCGTTCGAGGCCAGCCCTTCCGCGAGCATCAGCAGCGAGTTGTTCTTCCCCTTCAACGCCGGCGAGTTGCCGTTGCGATCGGTGGGGCCGGAGCCGGAGAGCAGCAGCACGACCGGCATCGGCTTGCTCATGTCCTTCGGTAGCAGCAGCGTGCTGTGAAGCGTGTGATCGGCCGGAGCGGCGGCGACAGGCGGCGGCTCCTGTGCGATTGCCGATGAAGCGAGGAGAGCGAGCATCAGAATGGTTCGCATGTGCCGATTATCCTTACATTTGTCATCCCGCCCACATGACTTTCGACACGGGGCGGATCGCCGTGCGCGGCCTACATTGGCGACATGAATCCACTACAAATCGAGAACGTCGTGAAGACGTTCGCATCCCGCCGCGCGCTCGACGGCGCATCGCTCGAGCTGCGGCCCTCGGAGGTCCTCGGGCTGCTCGGTCCGAACGGCGCGGGAAAATCGACGCTCGTGCGGACGATCATGGGACGCGTGCAGCCGGACAGCGGCTCCGTCACGATTTTCGGCAAACCGGCGCCCGCCGGCGATACGACTGCGCGTGCCGAGGTGGGCGTCGTGCCGCAGGAGATCGCGCTGTATCCGAATCTTTCGTCGCACGAGAACCTCACCGTCTTCGGCCGTTACCTCGGGCTCGGCGGCAAAGCGCTCGACGACGCAATCGCGCGCTCGCTCGATTGGGCGGCGCTGTCGGACCGCAAATCGGAGCCGGTCAAGTCATTCTCCGGCGGCATGAAGCGGCGCCTCAACATGGCGGTCGGCGTGCTGCATCGGCCGCGTGTGCTGTTGCTCGATGAGCCGACCGTCGGCGTCGATCCGCAGTCGCGCGAGCGCATCTATCAGATGATCGAGTCGCTTCGCGCCGACGGCGTTTCGATCATCTACACCACGCACTACATGGAAGAGGCCGAGCGTCTCTGCGACCGCATCGCCGTCATCGACTCCGGCCGCGTCATCGCCACCGGCACGAAGGACGAGCTGGTGCGCAACACGATCGGCACCAAGCGCGAAGTCGTCGTCGAATTCGCCGACGGCACGCGCGTCACGCACCTCATCGACGACGCAGCGGAAATGTTGCGCGTCATGCGCGATGCGGAAACGCAGGGGAGCGCCGTGCGCGACCTGACCATGAAGTCGCCCTCGCTCGAAAAAGTCTTCCTGCACCTCACTGGAAAGGGTCTACGCGAATGATCGCCTCTGTCGTCCGAGCCGGATGGCTCAACCTGCGTCGCGACCGCGCGGCGCTCATGCTCAGCTTCATCGTTCCGATCGTCTTCTTCTCGATCTTCGCCGGCATCTTCGGCGCGCAGAAATCGAAGACGCCGAAGACGACGGTCGCCATTGCCGATCTCGATCGCAGCGACAGCTCGCGGCGTCTCGTCGATGCACTGAAACGCGAATCTGCGCTCGACGTCGTGACTACGCCGAAAAAGAGCGCGACGCCGTTCGACGCGCAAACTGCCGAAGCGACCGTTCGCGCGGGAGACGCACCGGTGGCGCTGGTGATTCCGAAAGGGTTCGGCACCACGAAGATTCAGTTCGCCGGCGGCAGCAACGGTCCTGCGTTCAAACTGCTGGCCGACTCCGCCGATCCGATCGCGGACCAGGTCGTCGGCGGACTGCTGCAGAAGAACATGATGATGTCGATGTCCGAGATGATGATGGACGCGGGCGTCACCGAGGTCGATCGCTGGAGCGGCGGATTGACGACGCAGCAGAAGGCGACGCTCGACCAGAACATGAAGAGCTATCGCACGTTCAGCGCGACGCCGGCGGCCACGCGATCAACAGATTCGCTTATCAAAATCGAGAAGACCGACGTCATCGGCCAGAACAAATCGAACGTCGTGGCAGCGCTGTACGCGGCAGGAATCGGCGTCATGTTCCTGCTTTTCACCGCGAGCAACGCCGGCGGCGCGCTGCTCGAAGAAAACGAAAGCGGCACGCTCGACCGCATCCTCACCACGCGCCTGACGCTGACCCAACTCCTCCTCGGCAAGCTCGCCTATCTCTGGACGCTCGGCTTCGTACAAATCTGCGTGATGTTCATCTGGGGCGCGATCGCGTTTCGCCTGCAGCTCGCGCAGCACATCGGCGGCTTCCTGATCATGGCCCTCACGACCTCCCTGGCCACCTCGGCATTCGGACTCCTGCTCGCCTCCGTCTGCCGGACGCGCGCACAACTCGGCGCGATGTCGACGCTGGTCGTGCTGTCTCTGTCGGCCATCGGCGGCTCGATGTTCCCGCGCTTCCTGATGCCTGCCGGCCTGCAGAAAGCGGGACTCGTGCTCTTCAACTCCTGGGCGCTGGAAGGATTCACGAACGTGTTCTGGCGCGAGCTCCCGCTGTCGTCGCTCGTGCTTCCTGCTGCGGTGCTGGTGGGATGGGGAATCGTGTTCTTCGTCGTCGCGCGCCAACTGACGAAGCGATGGGAGATCGCGTGATCTGGCACATACAATGCGCACCGTGCCTGCGCTGAAGAACCGCGACCACTATCCCGTCCTCGTCATCGGCACCGGCATCGCCGGTCTTACCGCGTCGTTTTGCCTGGCCGGCGCGGGGATCAAAGTCCTCCTCGTCACCAAGGCCGCCGATCCGAAGGACTGCAACACGTTCTGGGCACAGGGCGGAATCATTTACGAGGGCGAAGGCGACACGCCCGCCAAGCTGATCGAGGACATCATCGCCGCCGGCGCCGGCCTCTCGAACGAAGAGGCGGTGCGCTTTCTCGCGGTCGAAGGGCCTCGCGTCGTCAAGGAACTGCTGCTCGATGAAATGCACGTCCCCTTCTCCGTCAGCGAAGAGGGCGAGCTCGATCTGACGCAGGAAGGGGCGCACTCGCTGCCGCGCATCATCCACTCCGGCGACGCTACCGGCCGCGCCATCGAGACCTCGCTCCTCAATCGCGTCAAGAACGAGCCCAACATCACCCTCGTGACGGAGATGACCGCGATCGATCTGTTGACGACGCAACATCATCCGACGGACATCCAGGTTCGCTACCGGCTCACGAACGAATGCGCCGGCGCGTATCTGCTCGACAACCGCACGAATGAGGTCTTCACGATCTTCAGCGACTTCACCATTCTCGCCACCGGCGGCATCGGCCAGATCTATTTGCACACGACGAACACGCGCAACGCGATCGGCGACGGCGTGGTGATGGCGCAGCGCGCCGGCGCGCGCGTCATGAACGCCGAGTACGTGCAGTTCCATCCGACCGCGCTCGCGGACAAGAAGGCTAATCACTATCTGATTTCCGAGGCGTTGCGGGGTGAAGGCGCGCGATTGAAGAATCAGAAGGGCGAGTACTTCATGGAAAAGTATTCGCCGGTGCTGAAGGATCTCGCGCCGCGCGACGTCGTGGCCCGCGCCATCGTCGAGGAGATGACGACGAACAAAGACGAATTCGTCTACCTGGACCTCGCCAACTTCTACCATGGTCACGAACCGATCGCCGAACGCTTCCCGAATATCCGCAAAGCCTGCGCAGACATCGGCGTCGACATCGAACGCGACCCGATTCCGGTCGTTCCCGCGGCGCACTATTTCTGCGGCGGCATCCTCGCCAACAACGTCGGCGAGACGACGCTGACGCGGCTCTACGCGATCGGCGAAACGTCCTGCACCGGCCTGCACGGCGGCAATCGTCTGGCGTCGACGTCGCTCCTCGAGGGTTTGACCTGGGGCTATTTCGCGGCAGTCTCCATCCGCGAAAAATACGAGTCGTCGACCACTCCCGTCGAATCCGCCACCGGTCCCGTCCCCCGCCGCGCCCGGCTCGGCGACGCGCCTGCAATCCGCCGTTCGTACGGCACGCGCCGTCCCGGAATCGGGTCGATCGACGACGCTCTCCTGCTCTCCATTCCCGACTGGCGCCCGCCCGGGCACGAGAACATGGAAGACCCTGCGCTCATCCTGCAGGACTGGACCACGATTCAGCACACGATGTGGAACTACGTCGGCATCGTCCGCACCTACGAGCGCCTCAAGCGCGCCGTGGCCGACATGCGCGAACTCGGCAGCCGCCTCACGAAGTACTACCACGAGTCGACGATCAGCAAGGCCATCCTGGAACTCTTCCACGGCCAGCAGATGGCCATGATCGTGGCGAATTCAGCCCTGCGGAATCCGGTGTCGCGCGGAGCGCATTTCCGGCGCGATTGAGTTGGAACGAATCCGACTGCGATGCCGTTTTCGTAGCTCGCACAAGGAGACCTCATGAGCACGATCCTGAAAAAATGGCTGCCGATCGCCGCCGCAACCATCATTCTCACTGGTGTTTACACGGTCGTGACGCAGCACCCCGTCGTCGCCGCGCCCGGAAATCCGCAGGTTCACAGCAAAGGAGACAGGATGGCCAACTACGTCAAACCGTCCGACGCGGAGCTGAAGAAGAAGCTCACGCCGATGCAGTACGAGGTCACGCAGCACGAGGGCACCGAGCCGCCGTTCCGCAATGAGTACGCCGACAATCACGCCGCCGGCATCTACGTCGACATCGTCAGCGGCGAACCGCTTTTCAGTTCGCTCGACAAGTTCGAATCCGGCACCGGCTGGCCGAGCTTCACCCGTCCACTCGAGCCGGCGAACGTCGTGACGAAGACGGACCGCAAGTTCTTCATGTCGCGCACCGAGGTCCGTTCCAAACACGCCGACTCGCACCTCGGCCACGTCTTCGACGATGGCCCCGCTCCGACCGGCCAGCGCTACTGCATGAACTCAGCATCGTTGCGCTTCATCCCGGTCGACAAACTCGAAGCCGAGGGCTACGGCGAGTACGTCCACCTGTTCAAGAAGGACGCGCACAAATGACGGAGACGGCCACACTAGCCGGCGGCTGTTTCTGGGGCGTCGAAGAACTCGTTCGCAAACTCCCCGGCGTGGTCGACACGACTGTCGGCTACGCCGGCGGCACGCTCGACAACCCGCGTTACGAGGACGTGAAGAAGGGCCGCACCGGCCACGCCGAATCGCTGCAGATCGTCTTCGATCCATCGAAGATTTCGTACGACGAGATCCTCGACTTTTTCTTCAGACTCCACGATCCGACGACCGCAAATCGCCAGGGCAACGACATCGGCACCCAATACCGCTCCGCGATCTTCTACCACGACGACGCGCAGCGCGACGCCGCTCAACGCGCGATCGAGCGCGCGCAACCAAAGTGGCCGCGTCCGATCGTGACGGAGGTCGTCCCGTTCACCAATTTCTACGAAGCCGAGGACTTCCACCAGGATTACCTGCAGCGGAATCCGCACGGATACACGTGCCACTACTTGCGGTAGGAACGGTACTGGGCTGGTAAGATACCCGCATGCCTAGCAAAGCTCGCAAGCCGAAGAAAGTGAGACTGGAGAAAGCCACGGCCTCCGAGATTCTCGCTTCCTATCGAATCACCCGCCGCGAAGCACGGCTCGCCGAGGCGGCTGTCGCCGCCGTGATGGGACGTAATCGTAATCAGAATTCTGCCAGCCATCCACCGACTCGTCCTCTGAAGTAAGAGTCGTGTGAGCACTCCCGATCCAAAAGACGTATTTATCAATGCGCCGTTTGATGATCGCTACGAGCCGTTATTCGTAACGCTTGTCGGCATGCTTGTTTTTCTCGGCCAGAAACCGCGTTGCGTGCTGGAGATCCGAGAGCAAGGTGACGGTCGCCTGGCTCGGATTCTCGATTTGATCCGCGCGTGCAGAATCTCTGTGCACGATCTGAGTCGGGTGGGCACACCGGTGCGCTTCAATATGCCGTTCGAGCTGGGCATCGCATGCGCGCTTAAATTGCTTCACCCACTCGATTACGAAGTATTCGTCCTGGATGCAACACCCTATCGACTCGACAGAACTCTGAGTGACTACAAGGGCCGTGACCCGTTGATCCACCACGGAACGATCGACGGTCTGCTGGCCTGCTTACTCGATGCGTTCGTTTCGGCAGATGCACCATCCGCCGCCGAAATTCGCCTTGCGTTAAGAGTACTGAGTGACGTCGCGAATCAACTCAAGGACGAAGTCAAGTCCGCCACCCTTTTTCGAGCTTCGCTGTTCCACTCGCTCGTAAGCGCCGCAACGGAAATAGCGATTCAATACGGATTCATTCAGCCGCAGTCGTAACGAGTCTTCAGGCACGTCCGGCCGCGACGATCGCCAACGACGCCCGATCCTGCACAAAAGCGACCGCGCTTACGTTGTGCCACGTCATGTCGAGCGGAACGGTCACGGTCGTCTGACCCGGCTTCACGCGAACCAGCTTTCGGACGATTGCATCATTCGTGATCGTGCGGCCGGCGTTTTCGCCGTGTTCGATTTTTGTGGTGACTCCGTCTTCAACGATGGCGAGCATGAGGTCATCGTTTGCGGCGACACTCGTGTGGATGTCGGCGATGAGCGAATTGCCTTCGCGACGGGCGGTCAGCGTGATCTCGCCTACCTTCTCATTCGAGGCTTTCTCCAACGCGGCGTTGAGCGCGGAACGATTCGAGCCGACGAACTCGCGCGTGCCGTTCACGACCGCTTGCGGCGTGTAGGCGGAGGAGAGATGCATCGTGCGCGCGTAGCGGGCCTGGCGTTGCGTCCACTCGGCGGAGGAGAACGGATCGCGCCAGCCGAGGGAGTCCCAGTAGTCGACGTGGAAGGCGAGCGGGATGACGCGGCCGCGCAGCGCGGGATCGTTGGCGATGTCATGGATCAAGGCGTCGGCCGGTGGACAGCTCGAACATCCCTGCGACGTGAAAAGCTCGACCACGACCGGACTTGGACCCAACTTCGGCGGCGCGCCGTGCATGGTCAGCGTGAGCGCAGCGAGGATGGTGATGGCAGCGATGACGAGTGCGAGCCGCGGGCGAAACATCGCACGAGTCTACGCCGCCCTCTGCCTCGGCGCTTCGCGCGAATCGTGACGTTTCGCTTCGGGCCGCGGCCACTCTGGACCATCGCTACGCCGCCGAGGATTACGGTCATCGCGATGATCGAGACCCAGGTCAGCTGCTCGTGCAGCACGAGCCAGCCGAGGATCACGGCAACGACCGGGTTGACGTAGGCGTAGAGCGACATGTTCGTCGAACGCAGGTGGCGCGCGGCGTAGGTGTACGACGTGTACGCGAGCACGGAACCGACGAGCGAGAGATACGCCAGCGCGGCGAACGTGCGCGGCGTCGAATGGAAATGCGGGATCTCGCCGAGCCCGACGCCGGCCAGCGTGACGACGAATCCGCCGGCCAGCATCTGCAGCGCCGATGACATCAGCGGCGGAATCGACGCCAGCGCGTACTTGCCGCGGATCGTGCCGTATTGCCAGGCGATGGAGCCGAGTTGGATGACGAGCGCTCCGATCACGAAGCGGCGATCGAAGGCATTGCCGGCGCCGCGCGGCGTGACCAGCATGGCCACGCCGGCAAAGCCGATCAGCAGGCCGATCGCGGCACGCCGCGCGATGCGCTCGCCGGAGCGGCGCATCAACTCGAGCAGCGTAGCCCAGAACGGCGCGGTGCCGACGAAGAGGGCCGCGAAACCGCTCGGCACCCACTGCTCGGCCCAGACCACGGTCAGGTTTCCGATGGCCACCATGAGCACGCCGCACAACATGACGTCGCCGAGGACGCGCCGGCTCTTCGGAATCTCATCGCCGTGCAATTTGGCGATGATGAAAAGCACGATGCCGGCAAAGAGGTAGCGCGCGCCGGTAAGCAGGAACGGCGTCATCGTCGTCACGGCGATGCGGATGGCGAGGTACGTCGTTCCCCAGACGATGCAGACGACGGCAAACGCGGCGTAGGAGAGGGCGCGATCGTGCTTCATCTTTCCCCCAACGTAATGCCGCCTATCTTCTCGCAATGCGTCTGCATGACGATGGTGGTGCGCGTGGCCAGCGACAGCGGCGGCGCCGTCAGCCGCGACACGAGCGCGTTGAGTGAGGTGATGGAATCGGTGCGGACTTTGATGAGGAAGCAGTCGTCGCCGGCGACGGTGTGTGCTTCGACGACTTCGTCGCTCCTCAGGATCGTCTGGAATGCTTTCAGCCGTTTCGCGTCGAGTGTCTCGCCGCGTGCGGCGATGAACGCAGTGACGGCGCGACCGAGCGCGGAGGGTTCGACGACCGCAGTGATGCCGCGGATGACGCCTTCGCGTTCGAGACGTGCAATCCGATCGGCCACGGCGGGGCGCGAAAGACCGACTGCATCGGCAACCTGCTGCGCGGGAGCACGGCCGTCGCGCAGGAGATGCGTCAGGATTTTGAGGTCGAGAGCATCCAGATCGGCAGCCATGACGGGATATTACTCCCGTTTCGTAGGCTAATCCCAGCAATCTACTTACGATTCGGTAACAACTACCGCGCCTGCGCGAGCGGCGCGAAGGCGGCGGGCATGTCCTTGCGGACGATGCTCTTGCGCGGGTACGCGTATTCGATGCGCTGCGTGGCGGCGGTGCGAAGCTCGCGCTGCAGGTACTCGATCTTCACCGGGCCGGCCGGATCGTTCAGGAGCCGGCGCAGCGCCCAGCGGCGGAGGACGATGGAGCGCAGCTTCATCCCGGCGGCGCGGATCGAGAACCGAATCGAGTCGCGGTCGTCCGAGCAGACCCGCACCGCATCTGCTTCCAGCGTCCCCACAATCTCCTCGGCAAGTCTCGTTTCGTCCGTCGTTTTGATGGTGCTGCTCATTGGTTCCTCCGTTGGTGTTGCATGTATAGACGCCGCGAAGCGCCGAAAGTTTCTAACAGCGACGCGAAATCTTTGTGAACGGACGATGCGAGAATCGTTCGGTGCGCGTAACGTTCTCGCCTCTCCGCACCACCGCTGACGCCTATCCGAACGAGACCGTGCTCGATGCGGCCCGTCGCGCTGATGCGCCGATCGCCAACTCCTGCGGCAGCGTCGGCGTCTGCGGACGATGCTGTGTCCGCGTCATCTCCGGCGCGGAAAATCTCGGCGCGCCGACGATGATCGAGTTACGCGTTTCGGCGCAACGCGGATTTGTCGCGGATGAGCGGCTAGCCTGTCAGGCAGTCGTGACGGGCGACGTCGAAGTCACGACCGGCTACTGGTAATTATTCATCGTCATCTGTTGCCGTTGCCGCTGCTCGTCCCCACGAATCGTTGCCGGGCAGTTCGAAGTAGAACGGCTGGCGCGTGTGCGGGTGATTGCCGATCTCGTTCAGGGTCATGGCGTCGAAGATGCGACCGTTGGCGATCGTGTAGCGGATCGATTCGGAGTTGCGGATGTCGTCGAGCGGATTCGCATCGAGCACGAGCAGATCGGCGAGCTTGCCCGGTTCGAGCGAGCCGACGTCTTTGTCCATGCCGATGTAGTGCGCGCCGTTCAACGTCGCGGCGCGGATGGCCTGCAGCGGCGTCATGCCGCCCTGCACGAACATCCAGAGCTCCCAGTGCGCGCCGAGGCCTTCGCGCTGGCCGTGGGCGCCGAGTTGGACGGAGACGCCGGCATCGTTGAGTTTCTTCGCCAGCGCGGCGTTGCTGAAGTGATTCCATTCGTCATCGGGCGCAAGCGTGCGGCGGCGCGCGCGCGAATCGACCACGCGCCGCGGCACGAAGTTGAGCAGGCGCTTGTCTTCCCACACGTTCGTCTTCGCGTACCAGTAGTTCTCGCCCCACAGGCCGCCGTAACCGACGATGAGCGTCGGCGTGTAGCCGCTGTGCGACTTCGACCAGAGCTGCGTCACGTCGTCGTACGCCTTGGCCACGGGGATGGAGTGCTCGACGCCGGTGTGGCCGTCGACGACCATGGTCATGTTGTGCTCGAAGAGCGATCCTCCCTCGGGGACCACCATCATCCCGGTCTGGCGCGCGGCTTCGATGACCTGCTGGCGCTGATCGCGGCGCGGCTGGTTGTAGCTCTTCACGCTGATCGCGCCGATCGCTTTCATGCGACGCAGGTGGAAGAGCGCGTCGTCGAGATTGGCGATGTCGGCTTTGAACGGAGCCTTGGCGCCGTAAAGGATCGTGCCGGTGGAGAAAATGTGCGGCCCGAGGATTTCGCCGGCGCGCTGCATCTCGGCCGAGGTGAAAATTTCGGAGGAGTTGTTGGACGGATCGTGCAGCGTGGTCACGCCGAAAGCCAGAGCGGCGTAGTTGACCCAGCTCTGCTGCGGAATGATCTCGTCGGCACCCATCGAACCGTGCCAGTGGACGTCGACGATGCCGGGCATGATGGTCTTGCCGGCGACGTCGATGACCTTCGCATCGGCAGGAACGGCGGTGCTGGCCCGCGGACCGACGGCGGTGATGCGATTGCGGTCGATGATGACGGTGCCGTCGTCGATGATGTCGTCGCCGTGCATGGTGATGATGCGTGCGCCGGTGAGCGCCAGCTTTCCAGTGGGAACGTCGGAAGGCTGCGAAAAGCTGATGTTGATGCCGGTTGCGGGAGCCGCCGGGAGTTTCTCGGGAGCGCCGGCGATGAAGGCGAACGAGTCTTTGAGATCGCGCGAGAAAAGTTCGGGGCCGAGGGACCAGTAAAGGCGCGAGGCGTCGCCGGCCCAGTGCAGGTACTCGCCCGCTTCCTTCGTCACTTTCGCGACCGGGATCGACTTCGTGTCGGGACCGATGTCGATGGTTTTACCGGTGCGGATGAACGGCGCGATGTAGGCGTTGAACTTCTCGCGGAAGGCCACCCACTTCTCGTCGGGTGACAGCGCGTACTCGGTGGCGAAGGCGGAGAGGAGATGGGCACGCTCGTCGGTGCGATCGAGGCCGATCGAATGCAGGCCGCGCTTGTCTTCGTCCTCGAAGGTCATAAAAAAGACGCGATCGTTCGACGCGCCGAACTGCGGCGAGGCGCCTTTCTTCGTGATCAGTTTCGATGCGCCGCCGGCCGCGGGAACGACGTAGATGCCGGTTTCGCGCGACCAGAGCGCGGAACGGAGATAGCCGTCGCTGGTGGTGCGGTAGACGACCTTCGAGCCATCCGGCGAGAACGCCGGCTCGAGATAGTGACCGGGCTTATCGGTGATGACGCGCCCTTCGCCTCCGATCGCCGGCGCGATGCGGATCGTGCCGAGGTTTTGATCGTTCCAGGTGGTGTAGACGATCGATTTTCCGTCGCGCGACCAGGCGGGATAGAACTCGAAGTGGTCGGTCTGCTTCGTCAGGCGATGCGGCGTGCCGCTCGGCAGATCGCGAATGTAGAGATAGCCGAGCGCGCCGTAGACGACCTGCTTGCCGTTCGGCGAGACGGTGCTCCAGCGCAGCATCTTGACTGGATAGCTCGACGGCGCGACTTCGATCGGAACGCGCAGCGCTTCCTGGATGCGTCGCGATGCGTGAACGTGAAACGGGATCGGAGTGACGGCCTTCGACGCGACGTCGATGCGGCTGATGTGGCCTCCGGCCCAGAAGACGATCGACTTGTTGTCGGGCGTCCAGGCCATCGTCGGATAGAGGCCGTGAATGGCCCACGTTTCCTGCATGTCGCGATCGAGGCCGTCGTAGATCGGCGTCTCCTTGCCTGACTCGAGATCGAGGATGAAGAGCGTCGATTTGTAGCGGACGCGCCGGATGAACGCGAGCGACTTGCCGTCCGGCGACGGCGTCGGCCTCACCGATCCACCAGGCCCCGTCACAAACGCCTCGGTCTCCCCCGTTTGCCGATCCAGGCGTTGAATCACGTAGATCTGCGTGTTCGGATCTTTGTTGTACTGGTAGATCGCGCCGGGCGTGGTGTCGTCGCTGTAGTAGAGGTAGCGGCCGTCGGGCGAGAGCGCCGGTTCGCCGGTGTCTTTCTGATCGGTTCGTTTCTTTGTGAGCTGCAATCCCTCGCCGCCGCTGCGGTGATAGAGCCAGACTTCGCCGGCACCGAGGGAACGCTCCGCGGTGAAGTGCTTGCGCGCGACGAGATACTCGGAGTCGGGCGACCAATACGGCTCGTTGAGCAGGCGGAAGGTTTCCTTCGTCACCTGCTGCGGCTTGGAGCCGTCGCGATTCATGATCCAGATGTTGTCGCCGCCTGCGCGGTCGCTGGTGAAAGCGATCCACTTTCCGTTCGGCGAGTAGCGCGGCTGCATGTCCCAGGCGATGCCCGTGGTGAGCGCCTTCGCCTCGCCGCCAGTCATCGGAATCGTGTAGATGTCGCCGAGGAGATCGAAGGCGATCTCGTTGCCGTCGGGGCTGACGTCGAGCGAGAGCCATGTGCCTTCGGTGACGTCGATCGGGACGTCGTACTGCGGCCCGGGCGGGTTGTTGACGTCCCACTTCTTGTCTTCCTTTTTCTCGGCGGCGCCTTCGGCGGCGATCGGATTCGGCGACGGCTGCGATGCGGACGGCGGCGGCGCGTCCTTCTTCTGCGAATCCTGTTTCTGCTGCTCCTGCGAAACGGGCCGCGGTTCCTGCTCGGCCTTCTCCGGCTTCTTCGGCTCGGCCTTCTTGTCTGTAGGTGGGACCGGTGGCGTCTGCGCCGGAACGGCGGAGATGACGATCAATGAAGCGAGGAGGGAGAAGAGGATGCGTTTCATCAGATCCTTTCGTCGAGGAACATGCAGTCGCCGTAGCTGTAGAAGAAGTAGCGGTGAGCGATGGCTTCGGAGTAGGCGCGGCGGATGGTGCCGATTCCCGCGAAGGCGGAGACTAGCATCAGCAGTGTGGACTCCGGCAGATGGAAGTTAGTCAACAACTTGTCAACTGCGCGGATCTGAAAACCGGGCGTGATGAAGATGTTCGTTTCCGCGCTTCCGGCATTGAATCGACCGTCACCCGCGCGTATCGCGCTTTCGAGTGTACGCACCGAGGTCGTGCCGACGGCGACGATCGTTCTCCGATCTTCCAACGCGCGATTGAGCCGCGAAGCGGCGTCGGCGCTGATTTCGTAACGCTCGGAGTCCATCTGATGCTGCGCGATGTCGTCGACTTTCACCGGCTTGAACGTGCCGATACCGACGTGCAGCGTGATGCGCACAATGTCGATGCCGCGGGCCGCGATGCGATCCAGAATCTCGCGCGTGAAGTGCAGTCCGGCAGTCGGCGCGGCGATGGCGCCGCGTTCGGCGGCGTAGACGGTCTGATACGCCTCGCGGTCTTCGTCGCGCGGCGTTTCGCGCGCGATGTACGGCGGCAGCGGAGGAATCCCGATCCTCTCGATCTCCTCGGTGTCGCCTTCGAAGGCAATGGTGACGGTGCCTTCGTCCTTCTTCAGCACCTTCGCGCGCAGTCGGTCGCTGAAAATCAGCTCGTCGCCAACCTTCACTCGCTTTGCCGGCTTGCACCACGCTTCCCAAACACCATCCGCGGTTTGGCGCGTGAGCAGAATTTCGATCGGCCGCGACATCCCCGCTTTCGGCTTCGCGAACAGCCGCGCAGGAATGACGCGCGTGTCGTTGATGACGAGCACGTCGCCGGCGTTCAACCGCTCCGGAAAATTCGCGAACGAGTCGTGCTCGATGCGGTCCTGATGCACGACCATCATCCGCGACTTGCCACGCTCGCGCGGTTCCTGCGCGATCAGTTCCGGCGGCAGGTCGTAGGCGAAGTCGGTGCGCAGCATCGGCTCGAATCTTATCTGTGTACGCAGATAGAATCCGCGAAGTGCTAAAGGCCCGCGTCATCACCTGCTCCGATGCTGCTTCGCGCGGGGAACGCGTGGATAAATCCGGTCCTGCGGTTCGGGAGATTCTTGCGGCGAACTATGAAGTCGATGCGGTGATCGTCGTCTCTGACGACGTCGATGCGATCGCTGAGGCGATCGAGGCGGCGACCGGTGATGGTGTGCGGCTCGTCGTCACGACCGGAGGGACGGGAATCGCGGCGCGTGATGTGACACCCGAGGCCACGTTGCGGGTTTGCGAGAAAGTCATTCCGGGGTTCGGGGAAGTGATGCGCGCGGCGTCGCTGGCGAAAACGGCCATGGCGCCGTTGTCGCGAGCCATGGCGGCCACGCGCGGGACGGCACTCATATTGAATTTACCCGGTAGCGAGCGCGGCGCGCGGGAGAATCTGCAGGCTGTCCTTCACCTCATCCCGCATGCGCTGCAACTCCTCGAAGGGAAAACAGAACATTGACGATCGTCCGGCCCGGACTGGAAGTACTTCTCGATGACCCCCGCCCCATCGCAGGAAAAAATATCGGCCTCGTAACGAACCAGAGTGCGGTGACGAGCGACCTGCGTCACGTCGTCGACATGCTGCATCGCGGCCGAGGATGGAAGCTGACCACGCTCTTCGGCCCCGAGCACGGCATCTGGGGCGAGGCGCAGGACATGGCGCACGTCGATCACTCCACCGATCCGATGACTGGGCTGACCGTCTACTCGCTCTACGGCGCGAGCGAAAACGATCTCGCGCCGCGGCGCGAGCTGCTGAAAAATCTCGACGCGCTCGTCATCGATCTGCAGGACATCGGCTCGCGCTACTACACCTTCATCTACACGATGGCGCTCTGCATGCGAACGGCGGCCGAGGCGGGCGTGCAGGTGATCGTGCTCGATCGTCCCAATCCGATCGACGGCGTGCATCTCGAGGGCAACATCCGCGAAGAGCAGTTCTCGAGTTTTGTGGGGATGTTCCCGCTGCCGGTGCGCCATGGGATGACGACGGGCGAGCTGGCGCGCTACTTCAACAAAGTCTTCCAGCTCAACTGCGAGCTGGTTGTGATTCCGATGCAGGGGTGGCAGCGCTCGATGTGGTGGGACGAGACGGGGCTGCCGTGGGTGATCCCATCGCCGAACATGCCGACGGTTGCCACGGCTACGGTTTATCCCGGCATGTGCCTGATCGAGGGGACGAACCTGAGCGAGGGACGCGGGACGACGCATCCGTTCGAGCTGTTCGGCGCGCCATGGCTCGATCCGTTCAAGCTGGCGGAGAAGCTCAATGCCATCGGGTTGCCGGGTATCCGATTCCGTCCGCACTATTTTCTGCCGACGTTTCAGAAGCACGCGGGCAAGGTCTGCGGCGGCGTGGAGTTGCACGTGACCAATCGCGCGGAGTTCGAGCCGTATCGTACCGGCTTGTGGTGCGTGAAAGTCGCGCGCGATTTGAATCCGGAAAAGTTCGACTGGCGGCGCGAGACGTACGAATTCGTCTCCGACCGCTTGGCCATCGATCTCTTGGCCGGCAGCACGCGCTATCGCGAGCTCGTCGAAGGCGGCGGCAACATCGACGAGTGGGTGGCGACGTGGCAAGAACCGCTGCGCGAGTTCGCGAAGACGCGCGAAGAGTTCCTGCTCTACCCTGCTAACGACGCGGACTAGCGGAGCCGCAGACTTCGGCGGCGAGGCGACCGCGAGATCGTTCACTCGTGCGTGCGCGACAGCAGGGACGAACGAATTCGTGTTTTCACGAATGAACTGGTGTTTTTACCAATGAACTGGTGTTTTTACCAATGAATTGGCGTTTTTACCAATGAACTGGTGTTTTTACCAATGAACTGGTGTTTTTACCAATGAACTGGTGTTTTTACCAATGAACTGGTGTTTTTACCAATGAACTGGTGTTTTTTACCAATGAATTGGCGTTTTTAACCAATGAGTTGGCGTTTCCACCAATGAATTGGTGGTTTCCACCAATGAATCGGTATTTTTCGCCAATGAACTGGTGTTTTTCACCAGTGAACTGGTGTTTTCACCAATGAACTGGTGTTTTCGCCAATGAACTGATGTTTTCGCCAAAGAATTGGTGTTTTTGCCAATGAACTCATGTTTTCACCAATGAACTGGTGTGTTCGCCAATGAACGCGGATCTGCTGCCGGGCTCCCGATTACTTCGCTGAATGGAAAACCGAATCGTCGAACGGGATGTTGAAACGGACCGCGTCGACTACGATCGTTGACGTGCCAAGGTTGTCTTCGATGGTCCAGCGGAAAGGGATCATTTCTCCGTCGATGTTGCGGTAATCGTCGAATGCGATCGTCCCCCCTTCTTTTTCGCGGCCGGTGATTAGCGCGGTTTTGCGCGATACGAGGAGGCGCATGGCGCCGGTGTCGAGAATCCAAGTGTCGTCGTCGCCGGCGCGGACATCGATCTTTTTGCAGAGGCTCTTGATTTCGAGGAGCCGTGCGTATTGGCAGCGATCGCGTGCGTTTGCAGCGTCGTCGTTGACCGCATCCTGGCCGAAGGTCGTCTCCTGTCCGCCGTGCGTGCCGTCGAAATAGACGCGGATCTGTCCGATCTCGCGATCGGCGGCGGTCCAGACTTCCACTTCGTTGTGCAGGTCGGGCGATTTCGATTGGACGGTGAGGTCGGCGACGACGCCCTGGTTGTCGTACAACTTCCGCGCGCGAATCGCGGCCGAGGTGTGAGCGCGCAGCACATTCTCGCCGGCGGCGCCGATCATTCGTGCGAGGAGTGCGTCGGCCGAGGGGACATCGGCGACGACTGGCGTGACCGGTTTGGGCGGCGCGGGTGCCGCGGGCGTAGGCGGAGCAGGTTGTCCGAGGAGCATCGGGTAGAAAAGCCGGGCCGCGCCGCTGCCGACTTTCGTCATCGCATTCGGCGACGTGTTGGCCAGGAAGACGAAGCCGAGGTGCTTTTCGGGGATGAAGCTGACGATGGCGCTGATGCCTTCGGAGCCGCCGTTGTGCTCGACGACGCGCAGACCGTTCCAGTCGTAGACCGCCCAGCCGAGCGCGTACGAAATCGTGGGGCTGACGGAACTGAGCGGCGTGGTGAGCTCGCGGAACATGGCCGGCGAGATGAATTGCTGCCCGCCGATACGGCCGCCGTTCGTCAGCATGCGCAGCCATTGCGTCATGTCGCGCGCGCTCGACGCGATCGCGCCGCCGGGAGCGAGCGCGATCAGGCTTTTCGGCGGCGGAACGGCGCGATACGACTTGTCGAAGACGTAGCCGGTGACGTGATCGGGAGCCTTCGGCATGTCGGCGATCACAGCCACGCTCGACGTCATCGAAAGCGGTTTGAAAATATCGCTGGCGACGACCTCCTCCCACGTGGAGTGATTGACGCGTCCCGCGATCTCGCCGGCCGCGGAGTACATGGCATTCGAGTATTGGAACTTCGTCCGGAACGGCACCGCCGGCTTGGCCGACGTCGCGGCGCGGACGTACTCCTCGCGCGTGAGCACGCCCGGCTCGGCGGCGAGATCGGCGTAGGCCTTGAGGCCGGTGCGGTGGCTGAGCATGTCGCGAATGGTGATCTTCGCGTCGGCTTCCGGATCAGCGAGTTTCAGATATGGCAGGAACTTGCGGGGATGATCGTCAAGCGAGAGCAGGCCGCGGTCGGCGCTGCGGGCAATCTCCATCGAGGTGAACGCCTTCGTACACGAACCGATCGGGAAGAGTGTGTCGGGCGTGACCGGCAGGTTGTGCGTGACGTCGCGCACGCCCATCGGCTGCATGTAGATGACGCGGTCGTCGCGCACGATGGCCAGCACGGCGCCCGGGATGTGCTGGCTGCGCATCTGCTCCTCGACGATGCGCCGGATTTCAGCGGACGTTGCGGAATCGAGCGCGGGCTTCAGCGATGTCGCGCAGCGTGAAAACAGAGAAAGAGCTAGGAGAGCGAGAAGGAAGCGCCGGGGCATCTGCCGGTTTACGAATCGCCGCGGCAGTTGTTCAAAAAGAGTGAAGAGTGAAGAGTGAAAACGAAACCGCGCGCTTCCCTTTTCACTCTTCACCCTTCACTCTTCACCCTTCAATGAACATCCTCTACGAAGACGACGCTCTCCTCTTCGTCAACAAGCCTGCGGGCATCGTCGTGCAGCGCGGCTATGACGCCGACGAGCCGGTATTGCTGGAGGCGGCGATGCAGTACACGCAGCCGCTCTTTCTGATGCAGCGGCTCGACCGCGGCACGAGCGGCGTGATGTTTTTTTCGAAGCTGGCTTCGATCAACGCCAACCTCACGCGGCAATTCGAGCAGAAACGGATCCGCAAGCGTTACGTCGCCATCTGCGAGGGCGAGCTTGGCGAGTCGCAGACAATCGACGCGCCGCTCATCCGCATCGGTCCGATTTCGTTCGGCGTCGGCGATGGCGGCAAGCGTGCCGTCACCATCGTCACGCCGCTGCGCGCCACGCCGCGCGGCTCGCTGGTGGCCATCGATCTCATGACCGGACGCACGCATCAGATCCGCGTCCATCTGGCAGCGATCGGGCATCCGCTGGCCGGCGACTGGCTGTACGGGCAGCGCAACGAAGCGCGCCCGATGCTGCACGCACGGGAGCTTTCGATGACGCATCCATTGAGAAATGAGCCACTTCGGGTCGCCGCGCCGGTCCCGGAAGACTTCGCCAACGTCGCTGGGGCGCGCGGCATCGTGTCCCGGAGCGAGGACATCATGACCCTTTGCGAGTCCAGCTAAGTCATTGAATCTGTTAGAATAATGACTCGCACGACCCCGTTATCCGATGCACTGGAGATCACCATGAGACTCTCGATGAAGTTCGCAGCCCTGCTCCTGTTCGTTCCGCTGGTCGCGTCCGCGCAGTTCCGCGACCTCGATACGGCGATGTCGAATCTGAAGCGCGGATTCAGCAGCGGCGACCCGCAAGCCATCGTCGCGGGCATGGCCTCGGGGGACAAGGTGATGCTGCAGTTCCCCGGCCTCATCGCGCAGAGCGATTTCTTCGGCCGCGATCAGGCCGCGTACCTGCTCGACGGTCTGTTCAACAAGGTCAAGCCGACCGCGTTCGAAGAGCAGAAGGCCGTGAAGAGCACCGCCGAGCAGCAGTACCACATTACCGGCACGTGGACGATTCAGAACGCCGGCAAGGCGGAGACGCGCGAGCTGTACATCACCCTGAAGCAGAAGGGCGATAGCTGGTCGGTGGTTTCGATCCGGTCGGCGGGAAAGTGATTCGAGTAGATCAGTGATCAGAGTGGATCGGTAGATCAGGAAAGCTCGACTCAACTTTCCTGATCTACTGATCACTGATCTACTGATCCACTGAAACCATGCGGCTAAACGTCTCACGGGTAGCCAACACGACCGCCGCGCGCGCCGCGGCGGTCTTTCTTTTGCTCGCCGGCCTGACCTGGCTGACCGTGCAGCTCTTCGTCGCGCAGATGAGCCGCGACTTTGATGCGAAGTCGGCGCGCCACCTCGGGTACGAAGTCGAGGCCATCCGCGGCGACATCGCGCGCACGGAGTCGCGTCTCGACGCGGCGGTGGAACGCGTAGCGGCGAAGGTGACGGCGAATCCGGCCGCGCCGCGCGCGGCGATGTTCGCGATGCTGCGCGGCGAATTGAATGGCATTCGCCAGGGCATTCGCATCGTCGCGCCGAACGGTGACGCCATCGCCTGGTGGGGCGAAGACCTACGCACGCCCGGCGCGACCAGCTACGAATTCGACGCCACGAATCTCTATATCGTGCGATCGCGCCCGCTGCCGAATCCCGCGGTTTCCGTGCAGGCATTCGAGCGCGTTCCCAATCAGCCGAAGTTGCCTGGCCTCTTCGATCTCGACGACGACGACTGGATGAGCGGGACGCGATTTCACGCCGGGGCGCTGCGGCAGGAGCGAGGCTCGCTGCGCTTCATCCTCGAGCGGCGTCCGTCGGCCACGCTCTGGATCGATCTGATTCCGCGTCCGCGCGCCGAGGTTGTCGATGCGGCGAGAACGATCGGGAACGACGTCGCGGCGGTGTTGCTGGCGATGGGCGCGCTGGCGCTGCTGGCCGCGTTTCGAACGACCGAGTGGGGCGCGCATCCAATCACAACCGTCGCCCTCGTCATCGCCGCGCGTCTGGCACTGCTGCCGATCCACGTCGATCAGGATCCGTGGCAGATTTTCCGGTTCGATCTCTTCGCGTCGCGCATGCTCGGACCGTTCAGCCGGTCGCCGTTCGATCTGCTCGCCAGCGCCGCGGCGATTCTGGCCATCGTCATCGCACTGACGAAAGTGCGCGGCCGTTCGATGGCCATGCAGATCGTGCGCACGGTCGTCGCTCTGGCTGCAGCCAGCGGCTACATGCTCCTCGTGCGGAACCTCGTCGACAACACGCGGATCTCCACGGTTCCCGATCACATCCTCCCGGTTTCCGCCGCGCAGGGCGTGCTGCTCGCGGCGCTGCTGCTGTTCGGATTCGCGCTGATCCAGATCACGCGTCACGAGTCGTCGCGCATCGCCACGCTCATCGGCATCCTGATCATCTCAATCCCGGTCATCGTCATCGCGATCAACCTCGGCTACACGCCGAAACGCGCGTTCCTCTGGATCGCCGCGGGTATCGCGCTCTCGTTGCTTCTGCACGCGCTGACGGAAAACTTCACGCTGCGCGGGCTCGGCAGCGCGCTGCTGCTGGTGATGATCGTCTACATGCCGCTGAGCCTTTTCGAGCGATCGAGCGCGCGGCATTTCATCGCCGACACGTACGCGCCGCTGGTGGTCGGTGAAGCGGGACAGCTTCGCGCGATGATCGAAGACACGCTGCACAACGAGTTCTCGACGACGGAGTTGAGCGCGATGCTTCCGGACGATTACCGGAAGATGAACCTCGAGGATCTCGCCTACGCGCTCTGGCTGCACAGCGATCTCTCGAAGTGGCGCGTGCCGGCGGTCATCACCGTGCACGACATCTTCGATCATCCGCTGAGCCGTTTCGGGGTCGGCCTGCCGCAGTTCAGCGAGCGAGGGCGCGAACCGGGCGGCGAGGTGCTGCAGATCGGCAGCGTGACGCGCGTCCTGCTGCACCACGACTTCGACCTCACCATCGGCGGGATTCCGGTGGCCGAGGGAAGCGTGCATGTCGTCAATCCGGCGGACCCCGGAGCGACGACGTTTGCCGATGTCTACCGCGACTTTTTCGAGCCGTCGTTCGATGCCACGGTTACCGGCCTGCGCGCGCAACGCGAGATCGTCGTTTACGACGGCGACGGCAATCCGCACGGCACGACGACCGTGCGATTGCCGCAAAGCCCGACATCGTATTTCGCCGCGCTGAAGCCGGGCACGGGCGTCTGGATCGATCAGAACGAAGGCGTCGGCTCGGCGGTCTACGTGCGCCGCACCGAGGACGCGCTGTACGGGTTTCCGCTGCAGGTGCCGACGCGCGGAACGCAGGTGCGGCGCGCCGGCGGCGTGGCGGTATGGGCGATCGCGTTCGTGCTCGTCGTGATCGTGATCCGCTCGCTGCCGGTCATCGCTTCCGTGGTTCGGCATGCGCCGCGGAACCTCGACTTCCGCACGCGCACGTCGCTCTATCTGACGGCGGTCGTGGTCCTGCCGCTGATCGTTTTCGTGCTCTTCGTCCGCGCCTATCTCGCCAATCGCCTCGAGGCGGAGTATCTCGACCGAGGACAGACCGCGCTGAATGCGGCGGAACGCGTCATCGAGGATTACCTGGCGTCGACGACGTCGACCGCGCATCCGGAGCAGGTGCTCGATGACGACGTCCTGAGCTGGCTGGCGCGCGTGATCGGGCACGATCTGCATCTGTATCGCGACGACAAGTTGATCGCCTCCAGCCGGCGCGATCTCTTCGCGGCGCGCGTCGAAGCGCAGCGTCTTCCGGGCGATGTCTACGCGAACATCGTCCTCGGCGGGCAGCAACTGGCCATCCGCAACTCCGGCGCGGCGCAATTCATCGAGCTCTATTCGCCCATCAATCTCGTGCGCGGCCAGAACTACACGATGGCTCTGCCGCTGATCGTGCAGGGGCGCCAGATCGAGGCGCAGGTGAACGATCTCGCCACGACGATCTACATGCTGCTGATCTTCATCATCCTCGCGGCGATCTTCGTCGCGTACGTGGCCGCGCGCAGCGTGACGCAACCGGTGCAGGCGCTGGTGGCGGGCTCGCGTGCGGTGGCACGCGGCGATTTCGACATCGATCTCCGCGTCCCGCCCGATCCCGACCTCGGCCTGCTCGTGACGACCTTCCGCGACATGGCGCGCTCGATCCGCCGGCAGCAGAACGACCTTCGCCACGAGCGCGACCGGCTGCAGACACTGCTCGAAAACATCAACGCGGCCGTGGTCGTGCTCGACGGCACGATGCAGGTGTCGGGCACGAACGCCGGCGCGCGCAGGCTGTTCGGCGAACAGATCGAGTTTCACGACGAGGTTCGCGAGTTCCTCGCCACGCATCAACGCGGACGCGCGGAGGCGAAGGAAATCGAGCTGAATGTCGATGGCAATGCACGCACGTTCCGCGTCTCCGTCGTCCCGCTGCCCGGCAGCGACGAAGAGATGCTGATCGCTGAGGACGTCACGGAGATCCTGCGCTCGAACCGGCTGGAGGCGTGGGGCGAGATGGCGCGCCAGGTCGCGCACGAGATCAAGAATCCGCTGACGCCGATCCAGTTGACGGCCGAGCATCTGCGCGCTGTGGCGTCGAACAACGACCCGAATCTGGCGAAGGTCGTCGACGCGGCGGTCGAAAACATCCTCCGCCAGGTGGTCACGCTCCGCGAGACGTCGAAGGAGTTCAGCGACTACGCGTCGCTGCGCACCGTGCAGCGCAAGCCGCTCAAGCTGCGCCATTTGCTCGAAGAGATCGCATCAAGCTACGCCGAAAGCGGCGAACGCGGCATCACGTTTCACACCGACATCGCGCCGTCGACACCCGAAACGTTCTCGGGCGACGCGCGCCTGCTCCGCGGCGCGATCGCGAACCTGATCGAGAACGCGTTCCAGGCCGCGCCCGGCGGCGAGGTGCGGCTGGCCAGCTACGGCGTCGACTCGAAAGTGGTCGTCTCCGTCGACGACAACGGCCCCGGGGTCGCGCCCGAGGTGCTGTCGAAAATCTTCGATCCCTACTTCTCCACGAAGTCCTCAGGCACCGGCCTGGGGCTGGCCATTACGCGCAAGGCCGTCGAAGAACACGGCGGCTCGGTCCACGCTGAGAATCTCAATCCCGGCTTCCGCATATCATTGGAGCTCCCAGTTCGCTGACATGATGGAAGTCTCCGACGCACTCCCCGGCTCCGACCTGATCAAACAAGGCCTGCGCGATCTCGCCGCGGGCACGGAGTCGATCGAATCGCTGCTGGTTCAGATTGGCGCGCCGCGGCTCCGTCGCATTGGCTTCGACGTTCCCGACGACGACAACCCGGAGTTTCCTGAGGATCGTCTCTACGCGAAGCTGGCGGAAGAGGATTCGGACACGGCGCACGAGCGCTACAACGCATGGATCCGAAAGCTGGTCAGCTTCGAGAGTGCGGCGGAGCGCCTCGCATCCTCCGCTCTACAATAGCCGCCGCATGGCGCAGGCCCTTCCGTTCATCCTCATCGTGGCGGCGTATCTGATCGGATCGATTCCGTTCAGTTTTCTCGTCGTGAAGTTTGTGGCGGGGGCGGACATTCGCCATCACGGCAGCCGCAACGTCGGGGCCACGAACGTGGCGCGCAACTTCGGGAAGGCGCCGGGGATCGTCGCGCTGCTGCTCGATATTGCGAAGGGGTATGCGGCCGTGGCGTTGGCGCGATGGATCGTCGACCGGCCTGACTGGCCGTATGTCGCCGATGCCGCGCATGCCACTCCGCTGTATTCGATGTCGATGTGGATCGCGCTCGCGGCGCTGATCGCCGTGCTGGCGCACATGTATCCCGTGTGGCTGCGCTTCCACGGCGGCAAAGGGGTGGCCACGGCGGCGGGCGCGTTTCTGGCGCTCGATCCGATCGCCATCGCCGCGGCCATGCTCGTGTTTCTGATCGTCATCCTGGCGACGCGGTTCGTATCGCTCGCATCGATTCTCAGCGCGGCGTCGGTTCCGATTTTTCTTCGCTTTCTCGTTCACGCGCCGTTCTGGACGATCATCATCAGCACACTGATCGCCGTGGCCATCATCCTCAAACACCACTCCAACATCGCCCGGTTGGCGCAGGGGTCGGAGCGGCGAATCGGCGAGCGCAAAGAGCGATGAAGATTTCGATCATCGGTGCGGGCTCGTTCGGCACGGCCATGGCCGCCGTGGCGTCGAGCTGCGGCAATGACGTCGTTTTGTGGGCGCACGATCCGAATGTCGCCTCGGAGATCGAATCCACGCGACGCAACCCGATCTACCTGCCGAGCGTGGCGCTGGACGGACGCGTGCGCGCTACGAGCTCGCTGGCCGAGGCTGCCGAGTTCAGCGACGTGCTGTTCATGATTGTCCCGAGCCATCACTACCGCGCCGTGCTGGCCGATATCCGCCCGCATCTTCGCGGCGACGTCGCCATCGTCAGCGGCACGAAGGGGATCGAGAACGACACATTGCAGCGGATGTCCGAGGTCACCGCGCAGGAGTTGGGCGGCAGCTTGCGCGCGTTCGCCGTGCTCTCCGGGCCGACCTTCGCGCTCGAAGCCGCCCGCGGCGATCCGACGGCAGCCGTCGTCGCGTCGGTCGATCAGGAGCTCGCGGAGCAGGTGCAGCGCGCGATGTCGTCGCCGACGTTCCGCGTCTACAACTCGTTCGACGTCGCCGGCGTGGAGCTGGCGGGCGCGCTGAAGAACGTCATCGCCATCGCCGCCGGCGTCATCGAAGGCCTCGGCCTCGGCTCGAACACGACGGCGGCGCTGATCACCCGCGGATTGCACGAGATGACCAAGCTGGGCGTCGCTCTCGGCGGACGGATCGAAACGTTGGCGGGGCTGGCGGGGATGGGCGATCTGGTCTTGACCTGCACCGGATCGCTGTCGCGCAACCGCAGCGTCGGCGTAGCCCTCGGACGCGGCAAGCCGCTCGCCGAGATCCTCGCCGAGGCGAGGTCGGTGGCCGAGGGCGTGCGGACGTCGAAGGCGGCGAAGGAGCTGGCGGAGCGTCACGGAATCGACATGCCGATCACGGCGGAGATGTATCGCGTCCTGCACGAAGGGGAGTCGCCGCGTGCGGCATTGCAGAGGCTGATGACGCGCTCGCTCAAGTCCGAAGTGGCGCGATAAACGCCTTCCTACCAGCGACTTACACCGCGTCATAAGTGGCTTTCGCCTTGCACTTATTCAGAGGCAGGAGGCCGACATGCTGCACTTTCTGAAAAAGCTTTTGATGTTCCGCGTGGGGCAGAAAGCGACACGCGGCGTCGCGCGCTCGATCGGACTCGGCAAGATCGCCACGGTCGTCGGTCTGATCGGCGGTTACAAGCACATGCGCAAACACGCCTGAATGTCTGAGTGCGGCGGGTAACCGCCGCACTCGATAGCCTCACAGGCGAATCCACTCTGTACACAGGCGAATCCACCCTGTACGCAGGCGAATCCACCCTATACACAGCCGAATCCACCGTGTACACAGCCGAATCCACCCTGTACACAGCCGAATCCACCGTGTACACAGCCGAATCCACCCTGTACACGGCCGAATCCACCCTGTACACGGCCGAATCCACCGTGTACACAGGCGAATCCGCCCTGCGCACAGGCGAATCCACCGTGCACACCGGCTGATTCACCGCGCACACAGACGATTCAACCTCGCGGCAATGCCAGCTTGGGAACGTAGCCAATCGGGGACACCCGCGCAACGGTTCCCACGGCGGCTACAGCGCCGCCGGAGCGGAGGGTAGCGCGGCGCTCGACCTACAGCGGCGGCTTCTGCTGCTGCGGAGTCATCTCGGCGGGAGACAGCGGCTTCGCAGTCTGAATCGTCCCGGTTTCCAGCGCCGGAGGATCCATGTAGACGCCTTCGGCGGTGTCTCCCTCGGCGCGCGCAGCGGCGAGGCCGGCGGAGGCTTTCTTTTGTGCCGCGATCTTCCTGGCCTGATCCGCGGCGGCCGCGGTTTCGGCGCGCGCGCGGCGCTGCTCGATGGCAATCTGATCCATGGTCGGAACCGCTGACGGGTGATTCGGCGGAAGCTGAGCCTGCGCCTCGGCAGTGGTGGTGGTGAAGTGCCCGCCAGAACGCACCAGCGTCTCGTTCGTGATCACCTGTCCCGGTTTCTTGTTCAGGCGGTTCGTTGCCTTCGCGGCGTGAACCAGCGGCGAATCGACGACGGACGTGCGTGGCGCCGACATGAGCGTCTCAGCGTGCGTCACGGGAGCGGCCGTCGTAGCCTGTGGATCGCCCGCGTACAGCGAAAGCGCGGCGAGCGCAAGGCAACTGCAGATGGCAATCGGTTTCATTCAGGACCTCCGTGTTTAGAGTTCAATGTTACGCTTCGGCGGCCAAATTTCATGATCGCCCCGAATCTTGCAACTTGCGGGTCTGAATGACACCCGAGCTACTGCTACAAAAGTTCGGATATCTGGCTGTCTTCGTCGGGACTTTCCTCGAAGGAGAGACGATCCTGGTCATGGCCGGGTTCTTTGCCGAGCGCGGCTATTTGAAGCTCCCGCTCGTCATCGCCACCGCCTGCGGCGGCGCTTACGTCGGCCATGTTTTCTGGTTCTTTCTCGGCCGGACGCAAGGCGTCAAGCTGCTCGACAGGTTCCCGAAGATGAAGCGGCACTTCGGCAAAGGCATCCGCCTCTTCGAGCGCTACGGTGCGCCGGCGATCTTCATCACGCAGTGGCTCTACGGTCTGCGCATTACTTGCGCAGTGATCATCGGCATCTCGAAGGTGTCGACGATCAAGTTCCTGATCTACGAGGCGCTGACGTGCATCGTCTGGGCGATCATCATCGGCACCGCGGGCTACTACTTCGGCCGCGCCGTCGAACGCGTCCTCGGACGCGCCGCGCACATCGAGAAATACGGACTCATCGTGCTGCTCGTCGCCGGCGTCGGCTTCTGGCTTTACCACCGCTGGAAAGAGAAGCGCGAAGAAACCGAAGCCGCGCCGCCGCCTTAGGCCGCGTGCGACCGCGCGAAACGATCCTTCATCGACGCCCCGATCAGCCAGGCCGCGCACAGGCCGACCATCACCACCGAGATCCATTTTCCGTACACGCCGACCGGCGAGTACGGCTCGGTCGCGTTGTGAATGGCCTCGCTCCACCTGCCGAGTACTTCCGCCTCGGAGAACTCGTGGATCGAGTAGAAGAGGATCTGGATCGTGAAGAGCAGCAGGAAGAGTCCCGTCACCTGGAAGAAGCGTTTGACGTCGATGCGGTGGCCGTAATGCGCCCACGCCCACGACATCGCGGCCGCGGCGGCGATGCCGAGGAGCGAGCCGAGGATGAAGCGGCTGTTGCGGACCTGGATCAGCATCAGCGCGGTTTCCATCCCCTCGCGCGTCACCATGAGTGCCGTGAAGAAAAAGACGCCGGCCATGGCCATCAATCGCGACGCAGGCGACGAGTACACGTCCAGGCGGCGTTCCATGTCGCCTTTCATCTTCGGCGCGGTGCGCCAGACGTGAACGACGAACGACGCCACGAGCACCGCAGCCACGAGTCCGAGGACGCCTTCCCAGAACGACTGATTGACTCGCATCAGCCACCAGCCGAGCGCGAAGCTGGCGATGATCGAGGCGACGATGCCGGCGTAGACGGCGGGCCGGAGCCAGTCGCGTCCCGTCTTGCGGAGGAAGGCGAAGATGATGGCAACGCTGAGAAAGGCTTCGAAGCCTTCGCGGAAAACGATGATGAGAGCGGGAATCATAGGTTGGTCATTTGCGGAGCTTCATCGCGCCCTCGCCGATCGTCATGACGCGATCGGGTGAGGCCGGCTGCTCCCCTTTCCGGTGGCAGGAATCGCAAATCCCGAGGATCTGCAGGTTGTGAAACGTGGGGGTGAATTTCTTGCGCGCGCAGATGTCGAGCTGGCGCTGTTCGAGCTCGGGATCGTTGAACTCGATGACCGATCCGCACGCGGTGCAGACGAGATGATCGTGATGTGAATCCCCTCGTACGTGCTCGTAGTGGTAATGCTCCTCGCCGAGGTGGACGCGGCGGACGAGGCCCGACTTCACGAGCAGTTCGAGCGTCCGGTAAACCGTGGCCCGCGAGATCTTGACGCTCTTCTGCTTCATCTTGAAGAGCAGTTCGTCGGCCTCGAAGTGGTAGTGCGTCGAAAAGATCTCGCGCACGAGCGACGTGCGCTCCTGCGTCAGCTTCTGCCCCTGGCGGGCCAGAAAGTCCTGGAATCGGGTGATCTCGCGTTCGATGGCGGGCATAGATGCTGAGACTCAGTCTCAGTCGCGGGTAACAGTCTACGGACGGGGATATTTCGTGTCAATCACACGTCCCGCACCGTGATCATCCGCACGGCGTCGACGACGTCGCTCTTCGAGAGCGGCTTGAGCATGACGTCGGCGACGCCGGCTTTCTGGAACGCGGTGTCGAGTTGGATCAGCGTGTCCTCGGTCATGAGGACGATCGGGACGGGGCGGAGGCGTTCGTCGCGCTGGACGATGCGCACGAAGCCGAGGCCGTCGGCGGCCAGCTCTTCGCCGGCTTCAGGCGGGAGATCGAAACCGCCGCGGATTTTGGCATCGAGAAAAATCATGGCAGGCGTCTGTTCGAAGGCCAGGTTGACGCCTTCACGCGCGTTGCTCGTGGCCACCACGCGGTAGCCCTCGGCCTTCAACACGGTGGAAAGGAACGTCAGCGTGGCCGGATCGTGCTCGATCACCAGCACCGTCACCCGCTTCGACGCGCTGCGGGTCATGCTGGCCGCTTTCAGCATGCCGTCAATTCGATCGAGCAGTTCCGCGGCGTTGCGCGGACGATCGGCCACCTTCTTCTGCAGCATCGAGGCGATCAGATCGCGAGTGCCGCGTGAAATGTCGAGCGCCTCGTCAATCGGTTCCGGCTCGGCGGCGAGATGCGCCTGCAGCACTTCGTTGATCGACAGCGCGCGGTACGGCAGCACGCCGGTGAGCATGCGATAGAGCACGACGCCGCACGAATAGAGATCGGACGCCGGCACGACCGGCTCGCAGCGGAGTTGCTCGGGCGCCATGTAGTCGGGCGTGCCGGCTAACTCCTTGCGCACGAGGTCCTGCGACGTGGCGATGCCGAAGTCGGTGATGAAGGCCATGCGGTCTTTGTTGAGCAGGATGTTTTCGGGCTTGATGTCGCGATGGACGATGCCGAGGTCGTGGGCGGCGCGAAGACCGCGCAGCACCTGGCGCATGATCGTCAGCGCCGAGTGCTCGTCGAAGTGCGGACGGCGCGTGAGGTGCTTGAGGAGATTGTCCGCGTCGATGTACTCCATCGAAATGAACGGATAGCCCTCCGCGAATCCGAGGTCGAAACTCTGCACGACGTTGCGATGGCGGATGCGCCGCGCGAGCTTCAGTTCGTTCTTGAAACGCTCGAAGGCATCGGGATCTTCGTGGATCGGCAGCGAGAGCACCTTGAGCGCGATCACTTCGTCGATCGATTCGTCGACCGCGGAACAGACGTAGCCCATCGCGCCGGAGCCGAGGAAGCGCTGGATGCGATAGCGGCGCGCGAAGACGGATCCGGGCGCGAGCATCGACTCGACCGCCTTCGTATCGGGACGCGTCTTCTTCCGCACCGTCTTGATCAGCGTGGCCTCGCCCTGCGCCTCGGCAGCCACGAAGGTCGGAAACGTTTTCTCACGCTCGAGGCCTTCGCCGCTCACGAGCGTCGCCGCCGTCAGTTCGGGATCATCGCCTTGCAGCAAGCGATCGGCGGGATCGCGCCGTCCGCACTGGCTGCAGAAGCGGTCGATCGGACGCACTCCCGCGCCGCAACCGAGGCAGGCCAGGTCGTAGCCCGGCTCCGAAACCAGGTCAGCCATCGATCTCCGCCGAAACGACGACGTTCGGAGCGAGCTTGGCCAGCGTCGGAATCGACGAGCGCTGCCAGGTCACGTTGCGGTCGTACTGCAGCACGAGCCGATAGCCGTTGCTGTGCGATTTGCAGCGCGTGATCCAGCGGACCAGCGTCAGGATTCCGGAGCTGTTCATGAAGTTGAGATCGCGGACGTCGAGCTCGACGGCTTTCAGATTCTGCCGCAGCGCTTCTTCGTCGATCAGCGTCCAGTAAGGATTGAGCACGTCGCCCGGATCGCGCATCTCCACCGCGCCCGACATGGCCACGCGCAGCGTGTCGCCATCGAGCAGTGGCAGGATGGTCAGCGTGTCCACCTTGAGCGGCGGAATGAAACCGCGTTCGCTGCTCATGCCGCCTCCAGTTTGAAGATGGCGTGGATGGAGACTTCGCCGCCGTCGTTGACTTCGAGGCGCAGCCGCGCGCCGGCTTCGAACAGAATCCGGATCAGCCCGAGCCTGCTCTGCCCCTCCGTCATCGCCGCCTCTTCCATCTTTTTCAAATACACCGCCTCGGGCTGGCCGGACTGAATGAGCGCGAGCTCGCGGCGGAGCGTGTTGATGTGATGCGGCTCCGCTTTGTTTTTCACGCAGACGTCGACTTCGTTGTCGGCCTTGGCGATGGAGATTTTGAGGTAGCCCTCTTCCTCCGACGCGTACTTCACCGCGTTTTCGAGCAGTTCGGACGCGGCCATCGAAATCTGCTCGGCGCGCTCTTTGTCGGACAGGCCGATCATGAAGAAACTGGCCACGAACCGCCGCACGCAACTGATGTACGTCCAGCGAGGTCCGAAGCGCATCTCCACGTAATCGGAGGAAAGCCGTTCCGTGATCATCTCAGCTCCTTTTGACCGCCATCAGGCTGACGTCGTCTTTCGGCGTTCCAGCCCACTGCCACGCGGCGGCCGCGATCGTGGTGACGATCGTCGCGGCCGGTTTGTCGTGATGTTTTTTCAGATCGTTCGTCAACCGTTCCATGTCGTAGCACTCGCCTGCGGCGTTGCGTGACTCGGTGACGCCGTCGGTGTGCAGCAGCGCGACGTCGCCGCGATTCAGCGTGATGCTGCGATCCGTCGTGAGGTGCTCGACGTCGTCGCTGATGCCGAGCCAGACGCCGTCGGTCGGTAATCGTTCGATGGTTCCGTTGGCGGCGCGATAAATCAATAGGTCGGTGTGCGCGCCGGCGTAGACGATGCGGCCATCGTCCTCGATGCGCGCCACGACCATGGTCATGAACTTCTCCTGCCCGAGGCGCTTGAGGTTGTAGAACATGGCCCGGTTGAGCAGCGAGATGAATTTCGCCGGCGATTTGTAGTGGCCGTTCTGTTCGCAAAGCATGGTGAACATCGATTGGGCCATCATCATGATTAGGCCTGAGGTGACACCGTGGCCGGTGACGTCGCCGACGCCGATCCATGCGCCGCCATTCGTCCTTCGGAACTCATAAAAGTCGCCGCCGACCTCCTCGGCGGGCAGCATGACCGCGGAGATGTCGTAGCCCGGCAGCTCGAACGTGCGCGGCAGGACGGACGTTTGGATCGAGCGCGCCAGCGCCATCTCCTGATCGTGTTTCGCCAGGATTTCGGCATCACGCGCGCGAATCTCGCCGAGCATTTCGTTGAAGCCGTCGATGAGCAGGCCGATCTCGTCGTCCGCTTCTTTCTCGACGCGCAACGTGTAGTCCTTCTCGCGCGAGACGCGTTTCTCCGCACGCAGCAGGCGATGAATGGGGCGCGTGATGGTGCGCTGGAAAAGTCCCGACAAAAGCAACGCCAGAAACGCCGCGGCGACGTAGATGCCGCCGGCGATCTGCAGCGTGCGCGCGCGGCGCACGGCCATCTCGTTCAGGTCCGATCGGACGGTGAGCGTCCCGACACGCGCGCCGCTGAACAGGATCGGCCGCGCGACGCCGATGTGCTGCGCGTCGATCCACGTTCCGTCCGGTGGCTGCGGCCCGGGCTTGTCGCCATGGCTCGCGCGCGTATACGTCGCGAAGAGCGCGCCCTTGCTGTCATAAATCGCCGCGCCGGTGATCTGCGGCTGCGCGCGCAACGCGGCCAGCGTGGCCTCCGCCTGCCGATGGTCATTGAACGCGACGGACGACGAGGCGTTTTCGCCGAGGATGCCGGCGAGGGTGTCGACGTCTCGCAGGACCTCGTCGCTAAACGTAGCGCGGTCGTACCAGGTCAGCGCGCCGACGGTCAGCAGCAGCGCCGCCAGGCTCGTCAGCATGAACCCGGTCATCAACTTGCTGCGGATCGAGAGATCGCGGAAACGCGCCATGTTGGATGTGGACGTAGTTTACCTGTCATCCAGAGTCGCCGGAGCTGCGTAACGCGAAGCGTGGAACAGCGCAGGACGACGAAAGTGACAATCACTCCAACGCCGCGTGCGCGAAACTTCCGATCACCGCCGGCTTGATGTGCCAGATGTCGCGAGCGTATTCGGCGATCGTGCGGTCGGAGGAGAACTTCCCCATCCGAGCGATGTTCAGCAGCGACTTGCGATTCCACTGGGCGCGGTCGAGCCACGCTTCGTCGACGCGATTTTGCGTTTCGATGTACGGCGACAGATCCGCAAGATGCACGTACTCGTCGCGCGCGCTGAGCAGCTTGGCCACGATCGGGCGGAAGAGATCCTTGTCGCCGCGCGAAAAATGGCCGGCGGAGATCGTGTCGACCACTCGCCGGATGCCGCGGTTCGCGCCGAGGTAGTGCTCGGGGACATAGCCCGTTTTGAGGAGCGACGTCACCTCCTCGGCGCGGAGGCCGAAGATGAAAATGTTCTCCTCGCCAACCTCATCGCGGATCTCGATGTTCGCGCCGTCGAGCGTGCCGATCGTTAGCGCGCCGTTGAGGGCCAGCTTCATGTTGCCCGTGCCCGACGCTTCCTTCCCCGCCGTCGAAATCTGCTCGCTCAACTCCGCCGCCGGCATGATGGCCTCGGCTAACGTCACGCGATAGTCGGGAAGAAAAACAACTCTCAGCCAGTCGCGCGTGCGCGGATCGGCGTTTACGACTTCGCCGACGGCGTGAATGAGTTTGATGATCAGCTTGGCCATGAAGTAGCCCGGCGCGGCCTTGCCGGCGAAGTAGAAGGTGCGCGGCGCGAGCGGCTCCTGTTGATCCTCGACGATCTGCCAGTAGCGATCAATGACGTGCAGGATGTTGAGCAGTTGGCGCTTGTACTCGTGCATTCGCTTGACCTGCACGTCGAACATCGAATTCGGATCGACGACGATGCCGGTCAGTTCCTTCGTCAATTGCGCGAGCGCGAGCTTGTTGCGGCTCTTGACCATCTCCAGGCGCTCGAGCAGACCGGCGTCGTCGACGAACAACTCCAGGCGGCGCAGCTCATCGAGATTTCGGATCCAGCCGTTGCCGATGGCGCGCGTGATCAGCGACGCCAGCGGGCGATTCGCGTGCAGCAGCCAGCGCCGCGGCGTCACGCCGTTGGTCTTGTTGTTGAAGCGCTCCGGGTAGAGCTTGTGAAACTCCGGCGCGAGCGTGGTCTTCACCAGCTCCGAATGCAGCGCGGCGACGCCATTGATCGAATGGCTGCCGGCCATGGCCAGATTGCCCATGCGTACGTTGCGGCGATCGCCGTCGTCGAAGAGCGAGACGCGTTGCTGCATGACCAGATCACCGGGAAATCGTCTCTCGACCTCGGCCAATAGTCTCCGATTGATCTCCTGCATGATCTGCAGGTGGCGCGGCAGCAGCCGTTCCAGCAGATCGAACGGCCATTTCTCCAGCGCCTCCGGCAACAGCGTGTGATTCGTGTAGCCGCACGTCGCTACCGTCGTCGCCCACGCCTGTTCCCACGGCTGGCCGTAGTCATCGATGAACAGCCGCATCAGCTCCACGACAGTAAGCGCGGGATGCGTGTCGTTCATCTGAATCGCGACTTTTTCCGCGAACTCATCGAACGAATCGTGCGTTTCGTTGTAGCGCTTGACGATGTCGCGCACCGAGCAGGCCACGAGGAAGTACTCCTGCAGCAGCCGCAGCTCGCGCCCTCGATCGACCGAGTCCGAGGGATAGAGGATCTTGGAAATGGCCTCGGTGTTGATTTTGTGCTGCACCGCGGCGATGTAGTCGCCGGAATTGAAAATGCCGATGTCGAACTCGTCCGACGATCGCGCCGTGAACAGCCGCAGCACGTTGACGGTGTCGCCGCCGTAGCCCGCGATGGGCATGTCGTACGGCACGCCGACGATCACTTTGAAATCGACCCACGACGGCTTGTAGACGCCGCTGATGGTCGTATGGGCGATCGCGCCGTAGACCGGAACGATGATGGCCTCGTCGGGCCGTTCGATGAGCCACGGCGAGCCGCCTTCATCGAGCCAGTGGTCGGGCTTCTCGTGCTGATAGCCGTTGACGAACGTCTGCCGGAAAAGTCCGAACTCGTAGTTGATGCCGTAGCCGAATCCGGGCATGTTCTGCGACGCGAGCGAGTCGAGAAAACAGGCCGCGAGGCGTCCCAGACCGCCGTTGCCGAGGGCCGCGTCGTGTTCGAGCGACTCAAGCTCTTCGAGATCGACGCCGAGCTCCGCGATGATCGCCTTGGCCTCGTCGTACAGCTCGAGGTTCGTCAGGTTGTTGCCGAGCGCGCGGCCCATGAGGAACTCCATGGAGAGGTAGTAGAGCCGCTTGGAATCCTGATCGCGATAGCGCCGCTCGGTCTCGCGCATCGCGTCGAGCATCGGACGGCGCACGGCGATCGAAAACGCATGCAGCCGCTCCCGCATCGACGCCTCTTCCCACACGCGCCCGCGAGCGAATCGCAGAAACTCTTCGATCCCTTCGCGCAGGTGCACGAAGCGGCGGGAGACGTTGCTGTCGGATGCCGAGGAGACGGGACGCATTGAGGGGATTCTATGGGAGTGGGGAGTTGGGGGTGGGGTGTGGGAGACGGTGCTCCTGCTACTTCAGAGCTCCCACACCCCACTCCCCACGCCCCACTCCCAAAACCTATTGTTGAATCGCCGGTGCCACCGTCGGCTGCGTCGTCGTCACCACGCTCGGTTGCGCGTTCGGCGCCGCCTGAGGTTGCGGTTGCGACTCCACCGCGGCCTGCGGCTGCGTGCGCGTCACGGCTTTGTTGCCGAGGTAGGCGGCGTGGCTGATGCCCATCAGGGCGATCAGGTTCTCCGGCAGTTGCGGGATCAGCACATCGCCGATCGACTTCATGTTCGTGAACATCGCGTCGGCCGTGCCGAGGAAGACCACCGCCGAAACGATCGTGAAGAAGAACATCTGCACCTTCGACAGATCGGTCGTGTGCGCGTCGGCCAGCTCGTCGCCCTGAAACAGGTCGCCGACGTTCGCGTCGCTGATGTCCTTGTTCTTGTACATCACACCCTGCGCGGCGGTGAAGTTGCCGTCTTCGTCGTTCAGGTTTGCCTGTGCTTCGGCGACCGCGGTCGGCGGCGTGTGCTTGCCAGCCTTGTTCGCATTCACGATCGACGTCCCGACTGCCGAACCGTAGCTGATGCCCATGAGCATCAGGAGATCGGGGCGAAGCAGATCCTTCGCGTCGACCAGCGACATCCCCTGCCACGCGCGTCCGAGGAGGATCGTGGCGTAGTCGGCGAGGATGAGCACCGTCCAGAGCACGGCCTGGAAACGCGAGAGGCTCATCACGTTGCGCTCGTTGATGAGGATGCCCCAGAAACGATGCGTGACGCTTACGCCGACCGCGATCATGAGCGCGGTGAGTGCAAAGACTTCGACCCAGAGAACGACGAGCGCGTTGTGCACGGCGAAGCGCGGCGCGATCGCGACAATAGCGACGCAGATGAGAATCGACAGAGCAGATGACGATTTCATGGGGACCCCTTTTTGGCTGAAGTGCCGAAAAGGTTACTACCGTCGCGCGATGACCGCAATCGAGACGTCGTCCTCGGGCGGACGGCCGCCGGTGAACAGGTTCCATTCGCCGACCAGCGTTTCGACGAGCGCCGATGACGATGCAGAAGGATTCCAGCCGACGATCGTCTCGACGTGCGCGTCGCCGAATTCCTTCTCGCTCGCGCTGCGCGCCTCGGTCAATCCATCCGAGTGGAACAGCAGCCGCTCGCCGCGTTCGAGCGAGCCGTGCAGCTCCTCCCATTTCATCCCAGGCTTGACACCTAGCGGATACGAGCCGCTGCCGATGCGATCGATGACCTTGCCTCCGGCGATCTTCGCGATCTGCGGATGGCCGGCCACCGTGGCGATGAAGGTGCCGTCGCGCTCGAGGAGGAAGTAGCAGGCGGAGAAAAATGAGCGCGGACCACCGGTGCGGCAGAGGATGCGGTTCAGCGAGCTGATGATCGCTCCCGGCGACGGATCGACGTCGAGCTGCGTCCGCCACGCCGCGTGCGCGACCGCCATCACCAGTCCCGCCGCCATGCCATGACCCGAGGCGTCGCCGAAGAGAACGGCTACGCGGCCGTCGGGAAGCGGAACGAAGTCGTAGATGTCGCCGCCGACCGTATTGGCGATGCGGTTGAACGCCGCGATCTCGTACTCATTCGTCTGCGGCGGCGACTTCGGAATCAGATCGGCCTGCAGGTCGCGCGCGAGCTCGAGCTCATCGCGAAACTTGATCTTGTCGATCAGTTCCATCGCCAGCAGCACGACCATGATCATGAACGTTGCCGTCACCTGCATCGCGGGCCAGAACTGCGAGTGGTGAGGGCGATACTCGGAGAGCAGCGACGCAAGCGAGACGAAGAAGCCGATGAATCCGATCAGGAAAAAGAGGCGGCGATGCGGCGCGAGCCGGCGCGCCAGGCCGAGGAGCAGCGCGCTTTGCGTGCGCACCACGCGGCGCAAGCGGCGCGGATCGTTGTCGATCTTCGACTGGTAGTCGGCGATCAACATCTTCCGCGTCTCCGGCCACTCGAGAGCGTAGAGGTCCGTCACGTCCTTCGCCTTGAGCGAAGAAATCGTGTCTTTCCCGAGCTCGACCCAGTCGTGCAGTTCGGCCACAGGCCGATTGTACGGAGAAGTGGCAGCGGGGTTCCGGCGCGGTAAACTGCGGCAATGCGACGGTCGGTGCGGTACCTGGTGCCAGCGCTGCTCGTTTCGCTCGGCCTGAGCGCGCAGGAACTTCCGTTCCGCCACTTCACGCCCAACGATCAGGTCAATCCACTCTCCTCAGCCAGCGTCCAGAAGGTGACGCAGGACCACCTCGGCTACATCTGGTTCGCGTTTTATGCGTCGGGCCTGACGCGCTACGACGGCCATTCGATGGAGGAGTACGGCATCGAGGACGGCCTGCGCGATCTGACGCTGCGCGAAGTGGCCGAGGATGGGACGCATCATCTGTGGGCGGGATCGGAATCGGGGCTGGTGGTCTCCGAAAAGCCGCTCGATGCATACGAGCCGGGCAAGCGCGTGAAGTTCGTCAACGTCATCGGCGGAGAACGCCTGCCGCAGATGCGCGTGCGGCGAAACTGCCTCGTCACCGGCATGGATGGCTGGGTCTGGGCGGGCGTGCAGGACGTGCTCGTCCGCTACCGTTTTCACGGCGACGCGCTCGAACGCGGCGCGATCGACACGCTGCCGCTGACCGCCGGCATCTCCAGCATGCTCATGCGCCGCGATGGTTCCGTGCTCGTGGCGCTGAACTCCGGAACGATTCTGCAATTCGATCGCGACGGAAAGTTTCGCGGGCCGCTGGCGGGGCCGCCGCCGTGCATCGACAGTGCGTTGATGGAGGAGCGCACCGGCGCGCTGTGGGGCGGATGCACGAACGGCGCGGTCTGGCGTGGACAAGGCGATCGCTACGAGATCATCAATCACGATCTCAGCGAGCGCATCGTGTCGATCATCGAGACCTCGCGCGACGAGCTGTGGATCGCCAGCCTCGGATCGGGCGCGGTGCGGCTCGACGAAAAGAATTTCGCCGACCGCCTTGTCGTCAATCGATCGAGCGATCTCCTCGGCGACACGCTCTGGTCGCTTTTCGAGGATCGCGAAGGCAATCTCTGGTTCGCGCAGAACGGCGGCGTGTCGCGCCTTCGCAAGGACTACCGCGCGTTCGAGGCGCTGACCGGACGTTCGCATTCCGGCGAGCAGCCGGCGCTGCCCGATCCGAGCGCGTTTTCGGTGCTGCCGCGCGAAACGAACGGGAAGGGCGCGTGGTCGAATCTGATGTTCGTCGGCACCGGTGGCGGCATCGCGGCGTTCGCGCCCGATCGAACGCGGACAGTGCTGCGCATCGCCGATGGGCTGCTGAGCAACTCCGTGTACTCTCTGGCGCGCGATGCCGAGGGCAGAATCTGGATCGGGACCGTGGGCGGAGTGAATTGCCTTTCGACCGCGAACGACGCGCCGCCGATGATGGCTGCTTCGACGCGCAAGAACATCACGCTCGGCGGCGTCACCGGCGTCAACACGTCATATCCGGTCGACACGACCTACCTCGTGCAGCCATTCACGGTGCGCGGCGCGGAGACGATCTGGCTGGCCGGCATTCACGGCCTCAACTGCCTCGCCGCCGGACAGTGGTACCTCTTCGGAACGCAGGCGGGACTTCCTCCCGCGGGCGCGAGCGCGGTGGCGGTCGACGACCGCGGCTACGTCTGGGCCGGCACACCGGACAGTGGATTGCTTCGCAGCATCGCTCCGTTCGATCCGGCCGCGTTGCAGCCGGGCGAAGCCGGCAAGTTCTTCGGGCCGGCGTGGTCCCACGCCACCGGCGCGCGCACCGATTCCGTGCGCACGCTGCTGTGGGCCGGCGGCAAGCTTTGGAGCGGGACCGCGGACGGCCTGGCCATCCTCGATACGCAGCCGCTCCACACCGTAGCCACGCTGCCCGACGCCGCCCTCGGCGGCAGCATGGTGGCGGGCATGATGCCGTCACCCGGCGGCCAGTCGGTCTGGGTGAGCCAGAACTCCGGACTTGCGGAAGTCGATCTGCGCGATTTTCACGTCCGCACGCGCGTCTCGAAAGCGGACGGCCTGATCGACGACGAAGCGTGGGCCTACGATCCACTGGCCGTCGGCGATGATGGCCGCGTCTACTTCGCCACGCCGCGCGGCCTGTCGATTTTCAATCCATCGCTGCGCGAGCCGAACGCGGAGCCGCCGATCGTCCGCTTTCGCGACGTCGCATTTTCCGAGGATCGCCGAGGCAACAACGAGATCTCGATCGCCTACGCGGCGCTGACGTTCAGCGACGAGTCGCGCGTCGTGTACCGCACGAAACTTTTCGGCTACGACAACGGCTGGTCGTCCGCAAAGCCTGACGCCAAGATTCGCTACACCAACCTCCCCGCATATCTCTTCCCGAAGTCGTACCGCTTCGCCGTGACGGCGCGCAACAGCGACGGCGTCTGGTCGCTGCCGCAGCTCTACGAATTCTCGGTGAAGCCGGCGTTGTGGCTGCGCTGGTGGGCGCTGATCGCCTACGTCGCGCTGATCGTGGCCATGGCCAGCCTGGCCAATCGCCTGCGCGTGCGCCGCCTGAGCCGCCGCAACCGCGAGCTGGAAGAAACGGTCTCCGCACGCACACACGAGCTCGAAGCGCTCGACAAGATGGTCGAGATCATCAATCGCGAGCTCGTCCTCGAAAACGTCTTCCGCAGCCTGCTCGAGCAGGGGATGAAACTCTTTCCGCAGGCTGACGCCGCGGCGTTCATTCAGTTTGATCACGAGCGGCACCGCACGGAAGTCGTGGCGGAGATCGGCTACGAGCTCGAATCGTTCGAAGGAATCCACATGACGCCCGAGGAAGCGACGCGACGCTATTCGGAACGCGCGGAGCTTCTCGAAGAGGGCGTTTATCTCATCAAGGGAGATGTCTTCCACGAGCTGGCCGGCAGCGAACAGGTGAAGCACTTCCGCGTTCCGAAGTCGATGCTGGCCATGGAGGTCTCGCTCGGCGGCCGCATCGAGGGCTTCCTGATCTTCGACAACTTCACCGATCCCGACGCGTTCGGCCGCAACGATCTTCGCAAGCTCGCGCGCGTCCGCGAGCACGCCATCTCCGCCATTTCCAAAGCGCGCATCCTGCGCGAGCTGCAACTCAAGAACCGCGAAGCGGAGGAGGCCAATCAGGCCAAGAGCCGCTTCCTCGCGAACATGAGCCACGAATTGCGAACGCCGATGAACGCGATCATCGGCTTCTCCGAAATCCTGATCGATCGGCTCGAAGCGCAGATCGACGCGAAGTCGATCACCTTCATCCGCTCCATCCTCAGCTCGGGCAGGCACCTGCTGGAAATCATCAACGACATCCTCGATCTCTCGAAGGTCGAAGCGGGCAAGATGGAGCTGCTGCCCGAAACCTTTCCGGTGCGCAGCGCGATCGAGAGCGTCTGCCAGGTGATGCGCGGGATGTCGGCGCGGAAGGCGATCACGTTTTCGGTCGAGATCGAGCCGGGCGTGACGGCAATCGAAACCGATCAGGCCAAGTTCAAGCAGATCCTCTACAACCTGCTGTCGAACGCGGTGAAGTTTTCGCCGGCCGATTCGACGGTGATCATTCACGCGCGCCGCATCCATTCGATCGACGAGCGGCCGGAGTCGCTCCGCGTCGACGTCATCGACCACGGCATCGGAATCGCCGCGGAGAATCTGGCGGTGATCTTCGAGGAGTTCCGCCAGGTCGACGGCACCCTGAACCGCCAATACGGCGGCACCGGACTGGGGCTCTCTCTCGTGCGCAAGTTCGTGGAGCTGCAGGGCGGCACACTGACGGTCGCGAGCGAGGTGGGCAAAGGAAGCACGTTCACCTTCACGCTGCCGATCCATTTCGCCGGCACGACCATCCCCAGCCCGATCATCAACGCCGACGGTACGGTAATCCCACCCGGCGAGCGCGTGCTGGTCGTCGAGGACGAAGACCTCGCCTATTCGACGCTCGCCACATATCTGCAGGCGGCGGCGTATGTTCCGATCCGCGCGCGCAACGCGGACGAGGCGCTGCGGCTGGCGCGCACGATCAAGCCGGTGGCCATCACGCTCGACGTCGTCCTCCCCGGCGCGCAGGGGTGGGACGTGCTGCGCGCGCTGAAAGCCGACCCAGTCACGGCCAGCCTGCCGGTGATCATCGTGTCGATGATCGACAATCGCGAGCTCGGCCTCGCCTTCGGCGCCGACGACTACTTCGTCAAGCCGGTCGACTGGACGCGGCTGATGCGCCGTCTGCGCGAGATCACCGTGCGCACCGCCGCGCCGAAACGTCCGCGACTGCTCCTCATCGACGACGACGTCAGCATTCACGACATGCTCGAAGCGGAGCTGACGAAGCAGGGCTACCAGCTCGAGAAAGCATTCTCCGGCGCGGAAGGGCTGGAACGCGCCGAGGCCGGAACGCCGGACGTGATCATCCTCGACCTGGCCATGCCCGGCATGAGCGGTTTCGAAGTGGCCACGCTGCTCAAGCAGAGCGATGTCACCGCGCGCATTCCCATCCTCGCCTTCACCGCAAAGGAGCTGACGACGTCCGAGCGCGAACAGTTACGCAGCGGTTTCAGCGCCGTCGTCGCGAAAGGTGCATCAGCCGGAGCGCGGCTGATCCACGCCATCCACGCCCTCGATGCACGCGCTACTACGAGCACGTAAACCCTCAGTCGCTCGCGGCCTCGATCTTCGTCCGATAGTCCGCAACATCCTTCGTCACCTTGATGTGCGGGATCGCCGCGGCCAGCTCGCGCTTGGCATCAGCGTAGTGGCGGGTTTCGTAGAGTGCGACTGCATAGGAGTAGTGATATCGCTCTTCGCCCTCGCCGATCGCAGCCGCCTTCTGAAAGGCGCGCACGGCCTTTTCGAAATCGTGCGTACCGCACAGGCCCTCGGCGAGGCGGAGCGCCGCCGTGTGATCGAGCGCCGGTTCACTCAGCAGAGCGTCGTAAATCGCGGCGGCGTGAGGGACGTCGCCGGCATTGAGCGCACGCTCCGCATCGGCAAGCCTGGAGTCGACGTCGCCGGCGGGCGGCTTCCCGGGAGGTTCCGCGGCGTCCGCGCCTCCCGATTCGCGCGGCGCCGTCACCGCGACATTCGGCCTCTTCGACGGTGTCGGCACGACCACGGGAGGTTTCGCAGCCACCGCGGCATCCTGCATCTCGCGAGTGACGCCGAGAAGCGTTGACTCCTGGCGCGGCAACAGCGCAGCCGCAAGCTTTTTGATTTCGGTGCGAAGGTCGTCAGGAATCGTCAGTGCTTGAAAATGCGGCTCGATTCTCTCGGCAGCAGCGATGCGAAACAGCGATTCGCGCGTGTCGTCGTCGTGGCCCAGCCGGTGCGCCGCGAGGGCGACATAGACTTCCACGGTTTCGAACTTCTCGAGCCGGTCTACGAATCCGAACGCTGCGCTGCGAAGCTTAATGAATGCGGGTGCATATTCGGCCGCGGCAAAGTGCGCCATCCCGCGTGTGTACAACCGCTGATAAAAATCTTCTCCGGTCGCGGCGGACGCCGTCATCGGCACGATCAGGAGGCACAACATCAGCATTTTGCGCAGGGTCGTCATTCCTCATCGATACGCACGCATCGCGGTACCCGCAGCGCGCGTCTCAAGAACGCCCGTCGGCTCACGTTTCATCCATTAAGGGGGATTTGGCCGGAGATTGTGCCACACTTCAGTCTCAGCGGGCGGCCGAATCGCGATAGCATCCGTGTCAATCGTGTCAAAGAATGTGATCATCGTCGGCGGCGGTCTGGCCGGCCTTTCCGCGGCCGTTTACCTCGCGCGCGCCGGCCGCACGGTCACGATCTTCGAGCGCCGCCGCTACCTCGGCGGACGCGCCGTCACGCATCTCCGCCACGGCTATCGCTTCAACCTCGGGCCGCACGCGTTCTACCGCAACGGCCACGGCTGGAACGTCCTGCGCGAGCTCGGCATCCCCGTCCGCGGAGGCATCCCGAAACCGCGCGGCATCGCCATGCTCGGAAACGATCGCTACAAACTCCCCAGTAATCCGTGGTCGCTGCTGACGACATCGCTCCTCGGCATCAAAGGAAAAGCGAAGCTGGCGATGCTGATGCTGCGGATCTGGCGCATCGATCCGAAGCCGTTCGCCTCGATAACCGTCCGCGAGTGGATCGACGCGAACACCACGGACGAGCGCCTGCGGACAGTGATGGAGGCGATGTTCCGCCTCGCGACGTACAGCGATCGTCCCGACTTGCAGAGCGCGAGCGCGGCGCTTGCGCATCTGCGGCTCGCTCTCCGCGGCGTCGTCTACGTCGACGAAGGGTGGCAGAAGATCGTCGACTCGCTGCACAGCGCCGCCGTCGCCGCGGGCGTGAATTTCGTGACCAGCTCGCGCGTGGTCAGCGTCGATCACGACACCGCCGTGCGCGGCGTGGAGCTGGGCGGACTGGAAGTCGACGTCCGCAACGACACGATGTCGCTGGCGATGCCCGACATGTCCGATCCCGACAAAGGAACGCGCATCCCGGCCGAAACGGTGATCCTGGCCGTCGATCCGAACACCGCTCGCGAGCTCGCTCCCGATCTCGACTGGCCGGCGACGACCGCTGTGACCGCATCGTGCCTCGACGTCGCGCTCTCCAAACTTCCCGAGCCGCGCAATCTCTTCGCCCTCGGCATCGACACGCCGCTCTACTACTCGGTCCACTCGCGATGGGCGCAACTGACGCCGAAAGGCGGCGCGCTGCTGCACGCCGCGAAATACGGCGAAGGAACGGAAGCCGAACTGGAAGCGCTCGTCGACGAGATGCAGCCGGGCTGGCGCGACCTCGTCGTGCATCGCCGCTTCCTCCCCGCGATGACGGTATCGAACGCGCTCGCGCAACCGGACGGCAAGGCCCCGCGCCCGCGCGCCACGACGCCCGTCTCCGGCCTCTACATCGCCGGCGACTGGGTCGACGAAGGCGGCATCCTCTCCGACGCCGCCTTCGCCAGCGCCCGCGCCGCCGCGAAAGCGATTCTGGCGGCGGGATAGACGGCGGCGTAAAGATTCACGTTGACGCGAGCATCAGCAGCACAGACAGGAGTGTCTGTGCCACACCGCCGCGGAGCGGCTTCAGAAGGTAGCCAGGGGTTGAGCGGAGCGATACCCCTGGGAAAGAGGCGGCGCCAGGAGTTCGTGCCGCGTTAGCGGCACTAGAAAAATGTGACACCCCATCGAGTGCCGCTGACGCGGCACATTTCATTTTCGACCCTCGTTTTCGAGGGGTTGCTCGCGATGAAGCTGCTCGCACCCCTCGCTATCCTCTAACGCCGCTCCGCGGCGATGAAGCTTTACTTCTCCAGACGGATATCCCCACCGGAACTGCGGAGGACGAGCTTCGGTCCGCCGCCGTACAACTTGCCGTTGAGCGATGAGTCGTCCTGCTTGCCGAGGACGATGACCGGAACGTCGGAGTCGACGTCGCCGCCGCTCGTGTGCGCATCGATGTCGAGGCCTACGTTCGCTGCAACGTGAACCGTGATGCCGCCGCCCGAGGTTGACAATCTCGATTCGCCGCGCGGCTGGCGCGAGAGGCGCGCCTTGATCGAGCCGCCCGAGGTCGAGGCGTCGATCACGCCGCCGGCATCGCCGATCTCGATCGAGCCGCCGGATGTGTGCGCCTTCAGGTCGCCCTGCGCGCGTCCGATGTCGATCGAACCGCCCGAGGTTTTCACGTTGAGCGCGCCGGTGGTGTTGTCGACTTTGATGTCGCCGCCGGATGTGGAAAGCATCGCATTGCCTTGCGAACCGGCCATCGAAACGTCGCCGCCGGAAGTGTGCGCGTCGACCGCGCCGGCGATGTGTCCGAGGGAAACGTCGCCGCCGGACGTGCTGACCTTCGCCTGGCCGTTGAGGTCGGAGACGGTGATATCGCCGCCCGAGGTCTTCAGCTCGACGTTGTACTGCGACGGAACGCTGACGACGAAACGGACTTCGAGCTCGTTGTTCCAGTTCCAATGGAACCAGGAATTGGGCTGGTCATACTTCGCGCGGATGCGCACGTTGTTGCCTTCCGGCGTGAAGGTGACGTCGAGACCTTTGAAGAGATCGTTCGCCTTCGACTGGCTCGACGTCTTCGCACGGCGGATGACGTCGACGCCGACGTTGCTCCCGCCGGACGTGACCTTGATGTCGCCAATGTCGGTGTCGATGATGATCGTGCCGCCGGGATGAACGTTGAAGTTGCGGTGAATCGGGCTCTCGATCGCGGCATGGGCGGCAGAGATCGACGCCAACCCAAGCACGGCCGCGAGCGCTGCAGTGCGAATGCGCCTCATGGTGTGCCTCCTGTGCGAAGTAAGTACGCCGGAGAAGGTGAAAGGTTAGCAGCCGGGGAATGTCGCGATTCCGCCGCACTCCAAAGCTTCGCGAAATGTGCCTCGCTTCGCGCAAGCATCAAAATCATTTCGTGCGCAGCACTTTGGAGTGCGCGCGGCGTCGAGCCGCCGCTTTGGGAGGGCGGGCGGAATCGTGGCGTCCCGCAGGGTGTGATGTCCGCGAACGGCGTCGCGTAGACTCCCGCGATGCTGACCGTCTTCGCCGCCCTGCTCATGCTCACGATCCCGCCCTCCACGCGCGTTCTCGCCCTCGGCGACTCCTACACCATCGGAGAAAGCGTCGCCGTCGCCGACCGCTGGCCGAATCAACTCCAGCGTGCGCTGCAGCAGCGCGGCTTGTACGTGGCCGATCCCGAGATCATCGCCAAAACCGGCTGGACGACGGACGAGCTGTCTTCCGCGATTGACACAGCGAAACCGAAGGGGCACTACGAGCTCGTCACGCTGCTGATCGGCGTCAACAACCAGTACCGCGGCCGCGACGCGGAGCAGTATCGGAAAGAGTTCGCCCAGCTCCTGCAGCGCGCTATCGGCTACGCCGGCGGCAATGCCAAGCGAGTGGTCGTCGTCTCGATTCCGGACTGGGGTGTGACGCCGTTCGCCGCCAATCGCGACCGCGCCAAGATCGCCGCAGAGATCGATCGCTTCAACGCCATCAATGCCGAGGAGACGAAGCGCGCCGGAGCGAAATACGCGGACATCACACCGATCTCGCGCAAGAACCCGACGCTCGTCGCGCCGGACGGACTTCATCCGTCAGCGGAGATGTACGCGCAATGGGTGACCGTCATTTTGCCGCAGGCGGAGGCGGCGTTGCAGGGGCATTGACCACGATCGAGTCGAATTTCGTATTCGCCGTCGGCATCCCTTGCGCCATGCCCGCCTCGGCGAACGGAAAGAGCAGCCCGCCAACGCGGCGGAAGTCGCTGTAGTCGACCACGAATTCGAGCGCTCCCGCTTTTCCGGTCGAGCGAAGGATGTGCGACGTTTTCGGATCGATGTTGACCGTCAGCGCCAGCGTCTCCGACAGCGGGATCTCGATGGAACGGATGCCGTCCTTCGTGCCGAGGTCTTTGAGCGAGGCGCGTTTGGTGGCGAGGAGCATCGGCAGTTCGAGGCGCGCCGCCTGCAGCTTCATCGCATCGAGGTTGCCGCCGGTAACCTCGGTACCATTGCGGGTTCCGTGATCGCCGTCGACGATCCTCACCTCGGTATTCGTCGGATAGACGATCTCGACGTTCAGTTTGCCGGGCCCAGTCCACGTCCGCGTCAGCTTGCCGTCGCCCTTGCGCATCACCGGCACGACCGTGCCCGTCTCGCGCAGCGACGTGACCTTCGCCCACGCCGCCTTCCCGCCGTACTCCTTCATCACATTCGAAACGACGTCGTCGAGCGATTGCGCGTTCGCGGACGCGGCGACGAGCAGTGCGGCAAGGATCGTGAGTTTTCGCATGTGCGGATTGTGCCACGGGGAATTGACGCGCGGCGCGCCGATGTATACGGTCGCGCGCCATGACCACCGAAGCCCCACCGAAGCCGCGCGACTTCATTCGCGAGATCGTCGAGGACGATCTCGCCGCCGGCAGGACCGCGCGCGTGATCACGCGCTTTCCGCCCGAGCCGAATGGACATCTCCACATCGGCCACGCCAAATCGATCTGCCTCAACTTCGGCGTCGCCGGCGAGTACGGCGGCCAGTGCAATCTCCGTTTCGACGACACGAATCCGACGAAGGAAGAGATCGAATTCGTCGAGGCCATCGAGCACGACATCGCCTGGCTCGGCTTCTCGTGGAATGACAATCTCTTTCACGCCTCGGACTACTTCGACCGGTTCTACGCGTGGGCCGAGGAGCTGATTCGCGCAGGGAAGGCTTACGTCGACAGTTCGTCGCCGGACGAGATTCGCGCCATGCGCGGCACGCTGACCGAGGCGGGCACCGAGTCGCCGCATCGCAGCCGGTCCGTCGATGAGAATCTCGATCTCTTCCGTCGCATGAAGGCGGGCGAGTTCCCGGACGGCGCACAAGTGCTGCGGGCCAAAATCGACATGGCCTCGCCCAACATCAACATGCGCGATCCGGTGCTCTACCGCATTCGCCACGCGACACACCATCGCACCGGCGACGCGTGGTGCATCTATCCGATGTACGACTACGCGCATCCGCTGTCCGACGCGATCGAGCACATCACGCACTCGATCTGCACGATGGAGTACGAGGATCACCGCCCGCTTTACGACTGGCTGATCGAGAACACCTCGGTGCCGTCGCGTCCGCGCCAGTACGAATTCGCGCGGCTCAATCTCAACTACACGGTGATGTCGAAGCGCAAGCTGCTGCGCCTCGTCGAAGAGAAACACGTCAACGGATGGGACGATCCGCGCATGCCGACCATCGCCGGCCTGCGCCGCCGCGGCTTTACGCCGGCGTCCATCCGCAATTTCTGCGAGCGCGTCGGCGTGGCCAAGCGCGAGAACATGATCGACGCCGGCCTGCTCGAGTTCTCCGTCCGCGAAGATCTCAACACGACCGCGTCGCGGGTGATGGGCGTCCTCGATCCGCTGCGCGTCGTGATCGACAACTATCCGGAAAACGAAACCGAATGGTTCGAGACAGGATCGCGCAAGGTTCCGTTCGCGAAAACGATCTTCATCGAGCGCGACGACTTCATGGAAGAGCCGCCGCCGAAGTACTTCCGCCTCTCACCCGGCCGCGAAGTGCGCCTCCGTTCGGCCTACTTCATCACCTGCACCAGTGTGGTGAAAGATGGCGCAAACAACATCATCGAGCTGCACGCGACGTACGATCCCGCCACGCGCGGCGGCGATTCGCCCGACGGCCGCAAGCCGAAGGCGACGCTGCATTGGGTCGCCGCCGATCACGCCATCGACTGCGAGGTCCGGCTCTACGATCGTCTGTTCAAATCGGAGAACCCCGAGGAGAGCGGCAACTTTCTCGACGATCTGAATCCGTCGTCGCTGCAGATCGTCCCGCGCGCGAAGCTGGAACCATCCATCCGCGGCTCCGCCCCCTTCACCCACTACCAGTTCGAACGCCTCGGCTACTTCTCCGTCGATCCCGACTCGACCGAAGACAAGCTCGTCTTCAACCGCACGGTGACGCTGAAGGATGCGTGGGCGAAGGTGAAGTAAAAAGCGTTTGAACGCTTTTTTCTACAGCAGCATGTGCATCGCGCCGGCGTAGAGCATGCTGCCGATGAGCACGCCGAGAATTGCTTGATGCGCGGGCAGGCGCGTGCCGTACGGCGACGGCGCGAGGATGCGCTGCAGCGCGATTAGCAGCGTCCCGAGGACGCAGAAGCCGATCGCCGACCAGACGTAGGCCGGCAGTTGGATCGGCGCAACACTCGGTCCGACGATCCAGGTCAGCGCGATGATGCCGGCGCCGAAAAGAATGATCGCGAACGTCACCGCGTACAGCTCACGGCCCGACATCTTTACAGCCGGTGCTTCTGTATCGAATGGCGTCATCGCGCATCCTCCGGCGCGGGGCTATGCAGCGAAAGTGCCTACCGAACCTCGGCGCCCTTCCGCACGTATGATTCTGGCATGAAGCTCCGTTTCCTCCTCGTCGTTTTCCTGATCAGCCTTGCCTGCAAGCGCTCCGCGGAATCGCAGACCGTCGACGCCCGCCAGCCGCGGCAGGAGCGCGCGCCGATTCCCGCCAGCGTCGGTGCGTCACGCAGAACACCAATCGTCACCGTCGCGCACGACGTTGGACCGGCCGTCGTAAACATCCAGACAGAGTCGACCATCCGCCGGCGTGAAGTCGATCCCTTCTTCGATCCGTTCGGCGTCTTCGGCGGACGCGACCGCAGCTACACCTCGCAGTCCCTCGGCTCCGGCTTCGTCTGGTCGAGCGAAGGGATCATCGTCACCAACAACCACGTCGTCGAAGGCGCCTCGCGCATCACCGTCAACTTCAGCGACGGAACGCAGGTGCCCGCCAAACTCATCGGCGTCGATCCCGACAGCGACGTGGCCGTGCTGCGCGTCGATGCGAAAAATCTGCTGGCCGCGCCGATCGGGACGTCGTCCGATCTGCTCATCGGCGAGACGGTCATCGCCGTCGGCAATCCGTTCGGACTCAGCGGCACGGTCACCACCGGCGTCGTTTCAGCGCTCGGACGATCGGTTCCATCGAAGGAAGCCGGCCGCACCTTCACCGATTTCATCCAGACCGACGCCTCGATCAATCCCGGCAACTCCGGCGGCCCGCTATTGAACATCGAGGGCCGCGTCATCGGCATCAACACGATGATCTACGCGAACGCACAAGGGATCGGCTTCGCCATCCCCGTCGATCGCGCGAAGAAAGTGATCCAGGACATCCTCCGCTACGGGCAGGTCCACAGCGCGTGGATCGGCGCAGTCACCGCGACGATTACGCCTGAGGAAGCGCGGCGGACCGGATTGCACGCATCGCGCGGAGCGCTCGTGGCGCGCGTCATCCCGGGCTCGCCCGCGCAGGCGGCCGGACTGAAAGCCGGCGACATCATCACCGCGGTGGCCGGACGTCCCGTCGATTCGCGCGAAGCCTTCTCGACCTACACCGCCACCGTTCCGTCGGGGCAGCCGCTGCCGCTGACGGTCTCGCGCGACGGCAGTACGCAATCGATCTCCGTTCGCCCCTCCGACGCTCCTCGCGACCTCGGCCTGCGCATTCTCTGGGAGATCGCCGGCCTGCGCGTCATCGACCAGAGCGGCACCGTCGTCATCGATGAAGTCGCGCGCGGATCGCGCAGCGAAAACATCGGCCTCGCACGCGGCGACGTCATCGTCGGCGTCAACGGGACGGAGGTCGGGTCGGTCAAGGATCTCAATCAAGCGCTGACGCAATCCGCCGAACGCTCATCCGTCGTCCTGCAGGTCGCGCGTGGACGCTACATCTACAGCCTGACGTTCCCGATGGGGGCCTGACGATCAAAACAAAGCCATCTGCGGCGGAAGCGCCTTCGGTGGCGGCATCGCGATCGGGCGGCTGCGCTTGGTGCCGAGGAGGATCCAGAGGTGGCGGCGGATCCATTCCTTCGACTCGCGGTGGTAGCGGAACTTGCGCTCCTCTTTGTGGAAGCGGCGGTTGTGGGCGGCGCCGAGGACGTGGTGCAGGTACTCGTGGAAGATCACCGACTGGATGAAAAACGCCGGCACTCCGGGCGCGTTCAGCAGCGGATGAATGCGGATCTCGGTGGTGATGTGGTTGTACGAGCCGAGGCGGATCGAGCGACGCTTCTTGCGCGTGATCTGCTGGCCCCAGCGCACCGGCAGCGGCGGATATTTGTAGAAATACGTGCGATGGACCTCGTCCGCGAGCGAGGCCAGGCGGTAATCGCGCTGATCAGCGTTGCCGAGCGGGAGCGGGCGCGTCTCCATTGCGAGTCATTGTGCGGAGGGCACGCCCGCTTCGCAAGAGGAAACTAATCGCCCTCGCCGCGGCCGGTGGCGTGCTGCATCACGCTGGCGACGTTCTGCATCGCGGCGGACGTGATCATGGCCGTGCCGGCCGCGATGACCTCGTCGCCTTTGCGCATGCCCAGCCAGACGCCGACGCCGGCGCCGAGGACCATCGCGGCGATCGGGAAGGTGCGGATGTGCTCGCGCCAGGACTCCGGCAACAGGTTCTCGATCTCCTCGAACAGCGCTTCCGGCCCGTTGTCGGCCAGCGCGTTGCCGAGCTGCGAAGCCTTCTCGCGGATCGGAAAGTCGTAGTCCATCCCGGCAGCGGCGCGTTCGTGATCGTCGTCTCGTGTGGTTGCCATTGCTAACTCCCTTTGAATCTCTCGAAGCCTGAAAATTTCCCGCGCGTGGTGGCCGAGCCTAGGGCAACCAGCGCCACGGGCCGTGCCCGTTAGTCATCATCATCGCGGCGGAGGAGCAGTCCGACCAGGAAGCCGACGCCGACGGAGATCAGCAGCGCCTTTCCGGGATTCGAACGGACGTAGCTGCGGACCTGATCGGTGATCGCGCCGAAGTCGACGTCTTCCATCTTCTCTTTTGCGCGGTTGTACTGGCTGCGCGTAAAGTCCGACGCCGCCGAATATTTTTCGTTGACGAAATCCTTGGCCTTCCCGAAGCGCGAGCCGGCGTCGCCGCCGCCTGCACCTTCGCCGGTTGCGCCGCTGGTTCCGGGTCCACCGCTGGTCGTTTCTTCCATGACGTTCTCCTTCGACGCGCAGCCTATCAGAGGCGCGCGCTTCGAATTGCAGCGTTCGTGCCGCGCGTACAATCGCGCGCCATGCGCATCCGCCTCGAGCACGTCACGCACGCCTACGCGGGAAGCGACGAATCGGCGGCCGTGCAGGTCCTCGACGACGTCTCGCTCGACGTCGCCTCGGGTGATTTCGCGGTGCTCATGGGCGCATCGGGCAGCGGCAAGTCGACGCTGCTGAATCTGATCGGCGCGGTGGATCGACCTGTGTCAGGAACGCTGATGCTCGATGACGTAGAAACCTCCGCGCTCGACGAATCGCGCCTGACGAAACTGCGCCGAACGTCGATCGGCTACATCTTCCAGTTCTTCAACCTGATCCCGACGCTGAACGTCTTCGAGAACGTCGCCTTCCCGCTGTCGCTGGCCAAAATGCCGCGCAGCGAGATCAAAGGACGCGTTGCCGAGGTGCTGGAGGAAGTCGGACTCGGACATCGCGCGGCGCATTTTCCGAACGAGCTCTCAGGCGGCGAGATGCAGCGCGTAGCCATCGCCCGCGCCGTCATCCACCGCCCGCCGCTGATCCTGGCCGACGAACCCACCGGCAATCTCGATTCGAAAAACGGCGAGATGATCCTCGACCTCATCCGCCGCATCCACGACTCGCGGCGCCCGACCATCGTGATGGCCACCCATTCCGAGCGCGCCGCGGCGTACGGCGATTACGTCGTGGAGGTGGCGGATGGGCGGCTCAGCCGGTGAATATGACTGCAGTCATGCTTGCGCGACTCGCGACACATTTCGCGAAGCTTTGGAGTGCGGTGGCGAGCGAGCCACCGCTTTGGGAGGGAGGTGGATGGGGATGACCGCCAGGACGGAGCAAGCATCACGCGCTGCGACTCGTCACGATTCCTCCGCCCTCCCAAAGCGGTGGCCTTGCCACCGCACTCCAAAGTGCTGCGCACGAAATGGGCGACACATCCAGGGATGATCCTCAAAGCCCTGGTAATCCGCCCCATCCTTCGCGAAGGCCTGCGCACCGCGCTGACCATCCTCGGCATCGCCGTCGGAGTCGCGGTCGTCGTCGCCATCGCGCTGTCCAATCAAAGCGCGTTACGCGCATTCCAGGAATCGGTCGATGCCGTCGCCGGACGCGCCAACTACATGATCGTTTCGGATGTGGGACTGAGCGAGGACGTGCTCTTAAAACTGCAACCGTTCTGGCCGCGTGGCGTTCGCTTCGCGCCGGTCATCGACGTCGAAGGGATGGCCGAACCGTGGCAGCAGCCGATCCGCCTCCTTGCCGTCGATCTCCTCTCCGATCTCCACTTCCGCGACTACCGCTACGCCAGCGTCGTCACCAGTGACGACAAGTCCGCGGCGACCTACCTCGCCATCTTGCAAAACGATTCCGTCGTCCTTCCCGCCACGTTCGCGCACGAACACGGATTGAAACTCGGCTCGCCGCTGACGCTCAACATCAAAGGCCTCCGCCGCACGATGATCGTGCGTGGCCTCCTCGAAGCGAGCGGACCGGCAACCGCGTTCAACGGCGCCATCGCCATCGCCGACATCGCCGCCGCACAATCGAGCTTCGGATTCGAAGGACGCCTGACGCGCATCGATCTGATCGTGCCGAACGATGCGATCAAAAACGACATCCAACGCATCCTTCCGCCTGGCGCGCGCATCGAACGTCCTGCCCGCCGCAACGAACGCGTCGAGAAAATGCTGCGCGCCTTTCGCGTCAACCTCTTCGCGCTGGCCGGCGTGGCGCTGCTGGTGGGCATGTTCCTCGTCTACAACACCGTGCTGATCTCGATCCTCCGCCGCCGCAAAGACGTCGGCGTCCTCAAGACCCTCGGCACATCCGCAACACAAATCTTCGGCGCGTTCCTCATCGAAGGCTTCGTCTTCGGCGCCGTCGGCTCCCTCGCCGGCATCGCCCTCGGCCGCGGCCTAGCCTGGCTGATCCTCCGCGAAATCGGCCGCACCATCAACGCGCTCTACGTCAGCTCGACCCCCGAGGCGATCGTGCTGACGCCGGGGATCATCGCGGCGGGAGTGGCGGTGGGGACGATCCTGTCGCTGCTCTCCGCGATCCAGCCGTCGATCGAAGCGTCGCAAGTGCGGCCGACGCTGCTGCTGTCCGGCGCTCACAAGGCCGCGCGAAAAACGCGGACGGTCTCGATGATCGTCATCGCCATCGCCTGCTTCATCATCGCCGCGCTACTCTCGCGACTCCCCGCATGGAACGGAATCGCCGTCGCCGGATACATCGCCGTCCTCTTCGTGGTGGCCGGCTTCTCCGCGCTCGCGCCGATGATCGTCACCGGCGTCTCGAACCTGCTGCGCGCGCCGTACCGCGCGCTGTTCGGCGTCGTCGGCGAGCTGGCCTCGGCATCGATCCCCGCCTCGCTGCGCCGCACCTCCATCGCCTCGGCCGCGCTCTCGCTCGCCATCGGCATGATGGTGGCCGTGGCGCTGATGGTCGGCAGTTTCCGCGAGACCGTACGCGTCTGGGTCGACCAGACTGTCAGCTCCGACCTCTGGCTTCGTCCCGCGAAAGGCCTCTCGAACGCGGACGCCGCCGCATTCCCGAACGCGATCTCCGCGGATCTGGAAAAAGTCCCCTTCATCGCCGCCTTCGACCGCGCCAGCGGACGTGGCGTCGCATACGGCGATGCCGTCGTCACCGTCGCCAGCGGCGACTTCGACGTCGCCGCACGATTCGGCGACCTGCCGATGATCACGCCGAGGAAGTCCTCCGAGGGGCTGCGAAACGCGATCGCGAAAAGGGGCGTGGTCGTCTCGGAAAGCTTCGCGCTGAAGTACAACCTGGCAACCGGCGACGACGTGACGCTGACGACGCTGACCGGCCCGCGCCGCTTCCCCATCACCGGCGTCTACCGCGACTACTCCAACGACCGCGGCGTCATCGCCATGGACCGCAGCCTCTACATCCGCTCCTACGGCGACGACAGCATCACCACCGTGGTCATCTACCTGAAGCGCGGCATCACGCCCGATGCAGCGCGACGCCAACTCGAAACGATGTTCGGCCCGAAGTACCACGCCTTCGCCGTCACGAACGGCGAGATCCGCGGCGAAGTGATGAAGATTTTCGACCAGACCTTCCTCATCACCTACGCCCTCCTGGCCGTAGCCATCGTCGTCGCCGTCCTCGGCGTGATCAACACCCTGGCCGCCCTGATCCTCGAACGCAAACGCGAGCTGGCCCTCCTCCGCGTCCTCGGCATGTCCATCGCCGAAGTCCGCCGCATGCTGGTCCTCGAATCGTCAGTCCTCGGCCTCACCTCAACGGCTGCCGGCTTAGCGATGGGCTACGTCCTCTCCTGGATCCTCATCTACGTAATCAACAAACAATCCTTCGGCTGGACGATCGCGTTCCATACACCGGTGCGATTGATCGCGGCCTCGCTGGCGGTGACATTCGTTGCGTCTCTACTGGCGGGACTCGTTCCGTCTCGTCTCGCGCGACGGATCGACTTGGCGAGTGCGATGAAGGCGGAGTAGTTGTCCACAGAGAGCTGGACGTAATCGCTTATGCTGTGTAAGTTGATTGAATAACCGCAAAGGTTCGAGAGGGTTTATGCGTCACCGAACAGCCACCTAGCCGCAAATGACTAACAATCACCAAGCAATCTAATTAAGAGTTAGACGGCAGAATCGAAGATGGCGATAGCCGCGACGAAAGACGAATTGCTGCTGGCTTGGAGGCGCGTACGTCGCGACGCGAAGGACCGGCACTTCACTGTGCATCCGGATCTCGTGCCATGGGTCGAATCCGACCTAGACCGTTGGTTGGAGGCGCTCGGAACGGAACTGGCGGCCGGTTACACACCTCGCGTCTGCAAAGCGGCAAGACGCAAATTCTAGATAAACGAGCCGCACGTCGGAAGCTGGACGGCGTCGATGAGATCATCACCGACCTAAACAAAAAGCTCGCACAAGAAATTAGCGAGTCCGGCGGCGACTACGTGACACCCGACGAAGTTCTTCAGGCACTCAGTCAGAACGCTGGGCCCGCACCTGAAGTGCTCGAGCGAGCTTTCTCGGACCACTTCGCTCCAGGCGGATTCGTACCGTTTGACACAACTCTCTTTCACTACCTGCTCGTACGGCTTGGGAAGGTGAACTCACGTGCCGCCGTGCCGTACGCTCTCGATCTTCTTGAGACACGGCCGGAGGAGACCGGTAGTGTTCTTGCCTATTTCGCGGCGGTCGCGCTCGAAGCGCAGGAACAAAATCGGCTCCTGACTTTTGTTGGATCCGAAGAAGCAATCTTCGACTATCAGATATACCAAGTCGTCCGCTGGTTTTTTGAGCAGCAAGTGTCAAACGACCGATTGCTACAGCTCTGCCGCGGTTGGGTGGTTGACCAGAATCGCGATCAAGCTCTTCGAAGCTACGCCTTCGCGTACATACGCGGGTTCGGTACGCCGGCAGATTGGGCACAGATCGAAGAGTCGTATGGAGAGGCGGCCACCGATATCGACCGTGCTGACCGCGTCGCGGCGGTCGAACGTCTCGAGAGAGGTCGCCGAAACGCATTCTACGCACGCGTCGAGGGTCATGGACGGCTCGTCGCACGCGCCGTGGTCGTATCTAAGACAAGAACGCCTGCCGTGTAACCCTGCGTTGCAGCCGACGTGGACGGCTGCGCTCCTTGCCTTCCAAGTGATGTCATCCGCGTCGGATGAACCCGTGGGTGTCAGACGGATTCATCGCAGAAATGCGAGGACACGTCCGTCAAAACTTCATCAGGAGGGCCGAATGTCCATCAAGCTGATGTTTTCATCGATGTTACTTGTCTGTGTCGCATGTGCGACGGCGCCGAGCGTGAGCACGTCGAAGCCGAAAACTACGCCCTACGAGGCGGCCGTGGGAGGAATCTCCGACCGCAACAGCTGCCAACAGGCGCAAGATCGGCTTTCGAAGAATCAATTCAATGGCCAGCCGGAGAAGTTGGAACTCGCATTAGTCCAGCTCAAGTGCACCCTAGCTGCCTACAATCACACGCAGCCGACATCAAAGCAAAAGGTTGCAGTGCTCACGCAAAATCCCGACGGGGATCACAAGATATTGTTCAAGCTTGTGAATGTCCACGATGCTGAAAAGGCACGGGACGTCTGCAATACCATCGCGGGGTCATACGCCGCCAAGAGCTTGGCCGCGACCGGCGACCCGATGTATATCGTCGCGGCTGGCGGCGCTCGTTACAGCTGTCAAGCCTACTTCGAAGCGGCGGTCAAGAGCGACCCGTTGCTCATTGTTTTCCCGACGCTCATACCCGGACAGAAGCTCACCGCGGAGGCGTTCACCCTGACGGTCGTCAAAGGGCGTCAACTAGCGGATTATATCAAGGAACATCCGGCAGCTCTCGCGGTGCCCTCGATTGCCGCGCAAGGTGAGTTGCTGAAGGAAATAGGTAGCAAGATCGATGGTAGTGCCGGCGAGGCATTGCAGAACGCTGGTAACGTGGTGAATCAGGTAATCGACGGCGCAAGCAGCGCGGTTCAATGTCTATTGGGCGGTGGTTGCTGAACTGAAAGAACCGCCTAGCTGCGATGAAGGCGGAGTAGGTATACCGTGTCCCGATGGCACAAGCAGAGATCTCCGGCATCTCGCCGTTCTTCATCGTGCGCGATCTGGCGCCGGCGCTTTCGTTCTATCGCGACAAGCTCGGATTCGAGATCGTCTTTCAGGCGCCACTGGGCGATCCGTTTCGCGCTTTGATGGGCCAGGCCCTTCGATTTTCTCGGTCACGAGTTACGAAACGAAGGTCTGATGCCAGTGGTCGCTCCGACGGGAAACAATGTGCCGGGTGAAGCCCGGCCTACCACCAGCCCGTGCCACGCTGCGCAACCACCCGCCGTCCCTGTGCCCGGCCGGCGCGCGTCACCGGCTCGAAGACCGCCGGATTCGTCGGACTTCCGGCCGAGGCGATCACTTCCATCGCTTCCTCATCCGGTTGGATCACTTCCACCGTAGCGCCGGACGCCCGCAGCTCGGCAATCCCGTCTTCCAGCGGGACCAGGCGCATTGCCCACGGAGGCGCCTGCAGAGTCAACACGAGCACTCGGCCATACCCCGCGGCCAGATCGGCGTTGTCGCCGGAGTAGTAGCCGCCATCGATGTAGGGCTGCCCCTCGAACCACACGGGCGCTGTACCGAAGGACGCCGTCGTCGCCGTCACTGCGTCGACGAGGTCGATGCCGCTTGTCCGGTCAAACGCCCGGCGCACGCCGGTCTCGGCATTCAACGCGATCAGCCGCACGGGCCGCTCCGCCCACTCCTCGACCGGCAACTGCGTGGCCACCAGCGCGCGCCGATCCGGCCCGCCAAGCCCGAGGGCCAACTGTCCCATGCGCCGCAGGATCTCCGCCCGGCCGCCACCCAGCTCTTTCGCTCGAGCCACATCACGTTGCAGCCGGCCCCAGTCCACCGCGGCCGTCTGACTCCCCACGTGCGGCGCCGCGGCGATCTGCCGCGCAAACACCTCTTCCAGCGGAGTCCCGCAGGCCAGTTGCAACGCCACCCGCGCGCCCGACGACGTGCCGATCAGCAGGTCGGCATTCCGGACGTCGACACCCGCGTCGGCCAACCCCGTAATGAGCCCGGTGATCCAGGAACTGGCCACGAATCCGCCGCCACCCAGAACGAGAGCTCGTTGACTATTGTTCAAAGAGATTCTCTGTGGTGAAACGTTTTTGACTATGGCTTCTTCGGAATGTCCTTTCCGAAGTCGCGGCGGTAGATGGCGCGCATCTGTTCCACGTACGGGATCAGGTGTGCGTGCTCGGGATCTTTTGCCAGCTCCTCGGCGGCATAGTAAATCTTCATCGCCTCGGCCATCGCTTTCTGCTGCGCGTCGTCGACTGCCGCCGACACTTCCTCGGCGAACGACTCCAGGGCGACGGCCAGCGTTTCCATTTCGAACAACTCCATCGCTTCCTCGCTGCCGGCAGGGAGCGGCTCGTCGACAGTCGTTTCACGGCGCGGTGGAACGGCCGGCAGGTGGGGGATCTGTTTCCGGATCGAGGCGAGAGTGTCGAGGACGCCTTCCACATCAATTTTCTTTTTGCTCACGATTTTCTCCAAAAGCCGGGCGCGCCGTGATGGCGCGCCCGGCTGACCGGGGATCGTTACTTTATACGTGGGTTACAGGGGGTGGTGCGGGTACTGGAGTCGGAGCCGGAGCGGGCGCCGGTGTCTGCGTCTGTGCCTTGCGGCTGCGCCCGAGGCGGTTCGTCTTCCGCATGAGCGCAACGTGGGGCAGCAGATCGGCATGCTTCGGAGCCACGACCAGTTTCTTGCTGACCGTGTAGGTCAGCAGGGCGGCCTGGCCGAGGCTGTGCTTCATGGTGAGGACGGCCGAGGTGACGCCGTCGAGCGTCGCCTTGAGCTCATCCCGTACCACCGACCAGCGTGCGACGGCATCGACCTGCGCCTGCATCTGTTCGGATGTCTGCCCAACGGTGGCCTGCACGGTTTCCGACGCTCCGACGGCGCTGATGGCCGCCTGCGTGAACTCGCCGTTCAATCCTGATACGGTGCGCAGCGTCTGGGCGGTCTGCAGCGGCAACTGCACGTAGTTCGGGATCTGCGCGCGCAATGCGCGGAGGCTCTCTATGACCGATTCCGGCGTCACGGCCGTATCCTGTGCCGGTGTACCGGCGGTTGCATGATTCACTTCTGTCTGGTTGACCATGAGAATTTCCTTTCTGCCCGTTTCACGGGGCAATCGGTAATAGGACGCCGCTCGCGCTGTGTGCGCAACTCGGGAGGAATCCTGGTGAAACAACAAAAAGAGCGCCGTCGCAAACCGTCGCTCGACTGCCCCCGAGGGTAGCGAGCCCCGGAGGAACGGATATTGTGATGAGGCTGGAGGAGCTAACGCTCAACCCCACTTGCATCAGACGCCGGCTCGCCATGGCTCAAGCTTGACGGAATCTGCACCTCAATTCGAAACCGGTCCTCTACTTCCCACCGGCTTCTCGCATCGGGAATCGGACGCTATGACTCAGGCGTCGCCTCTGCGTAACCGGAAAGGTTAAGCCCGCTATTTCCAAAAGTCAATAGCCTGATCAAAAAAGATGTAAGTCGCTGAGCTGCGATGATGTTTCGGGCGTCCCGCAGAGGAGGCGATGCCGTTCGAAGAGACTCAGGGGGTTCTTGCAAGAGACTCGGCGGGTTCTTCGAAGAGACTCAGGGGGTTCTTTGAAGAGACTCGGCGGGTTCTTCGAAGAGACTCAGGGGGTTCTTTGAAGAGACTCAGGGGGTTCTTCGAAGAGACTCGGGGGGTTCTTCGAAGAGACTCAGGGGGTTCTTCGAAGAGACTCGGGGGGTTCTTC
>Ga0207677_10000069_pt1 | contig 85177 bp, 67 predicted proteins | sample KBSMisM42_FD_184311 | JGI IMG/M metagenome (GOLD analysis project Ga0207677, IMG submission 184311) | Miscanthus rhizosphere microbial communities from Kellogg Biological Station, Michigan, USA - KBS Miscanthus M4-2 (SPAdes) (version 2) | ecosystem: Host-associated > Plants > Roots >...
GGGCTGTCGATAGATCGCCGGTGGGGTCGGGCGGGGCGCGAGGGAGACGGGGCGGCCGGCCGCCAGCGCTTCGGCGGCGTGACCGGCCTCGCGCTCGGCCGCGGCATCGGGAGAGCTGACGGGAAGCGCGGACGTCGCGGGCGCGCGGCCCTGCTGCTGTACGACGTGCGTCAGTTCGTGCGCCAGAAGCCGTCGGCCCTCCGTCGAGTCGGGTCGGTAGCGGCCCGCGCCAAAGATGATGTGGTGTCCCACGTGTAGGCTTCCGCACCCAGCGCCTCGGCGGAAGCCGCGGCCTGCTCGTCGGCGTGAACGCGGACGTTCGCCAGACTCGCACCCAGCCCCGGCTCCAAACGCTCCCTCGCCTTGATGTCGAGCGGCGCGTCTGCGCCGAGGCTCGTTGACGGTCTCCATCGCGCTGCCGGCTCTGCGCGGTGCACCGGGATCCGGCTGAAGTCGTGTTCGAAGTGAGCTGCACCGTGGGTCGCGCGCTGTAGCGGAGGTGTGGAGTGCGCGTCGTGCCGTTGTCCGGAAGAGGTCGGGCGGTCCTTCACGGATCCCGCAGGGTCGGTCTGCCGGGTTGCCCGCGGCTCCATCCTGAAGGTGCTCATCGTGATTTTCCCTTTCAGGCGACGTACCCGGCGTTTGACTACACAACAGTGCGTGAGCGATCGATTGAGAACGCGAATTGTATATCCGCACACATTGCATCGCGTGTCATCGCATGGAGTGTGGCGCATCGAAAGTACCGATGCAGGAAGACCCCCCACCCGCCCCTGACGATGTACCCATCACGCCGGAGGTCGCGGGTTCGAGCCCCGTCGGCCCCGCCAATCTCCCGCGCTGATCACGCTGCGCCCCGGCTTCGCTCCCCTGTCGGCCACGGTCTGACGGGCGCGCGGGAGCGGACGGACGAGCGGCACGCGGCGGCTCAGCGTGCGGCAGATCTCCATGTCGCGGGGCGCGACGAGGGATATGCAGCCGGTACTCGAACATGTCGGCAAGGTCGGCGGCGCCGGAGAATCCCAGCGCGGCGAACGCCTCGCGCGGCACGTCCGTGTAGCGGATGTTCGCGCCGGTCTGCGGGCTCATCGCCGCGGCGACGGCGTCGACGAGATTGCGGCCGTGCACTTCTTCGGGCTCGAAGTGCTCCCAGAAGTTGTCTCGCCGAAGACGCCGTGGACGCCCTGCAGCGCGCCGCGGTCCGGCGGATCGTCGAGATCGGCCTGCACCACGCCGGCGCCGAGCGCACGCGGCGCCTGCGCTTGTTCCCGATTGCACGTTGCGCGTGAGCGCGCGGACGTCGAACCGGCCGCGGGAGGGGAGCGCGCATGCGACGCTCCCTCCCTGCGCACCGGTCGCATCGACGACGAAAATGGTCTTCCTGCGAACCATCGCGCGACAGCACGCGCGTGTACGTCTCCGTGCGCGCAGCCGGCACGCCGTACGACGCCGCGTATTGCCTCATCAAATGCGGCGGCGGTCGTCGCCGAACACCGCGGCGATCTCGACGAGGCCGTCGCGCGCTGGCCGAGGCAGAATTGATTTTCGCGGTCAACCCATCCCTTCGCCGTTCCGTTCGTCCTCAGCGGCGCGCGATGCTCGGTTAGAACGCCGGCCTGTCACGCCGGAGGTCGCAGGTTCGAGCCCGTCGGCCCCGCCAATCTAAAGTACTCATGCGCCGCGACTTCGCGGCGTATGCTTTTGCGGCAGCGCGAACGCGAAAACGATCCGCACAAGGTTCCGCACAAAGTGCGAGTTTTCCAGGGTCGCGAAACACACCGAATAACAGCGCAAATCGCGAACGTTCCACGCGAACGAGGTAGGAAAAGTGCGCGACGAAGCACTCCTATAAGCATGAAAAGGCTGCAGTCTTCCTACGTTCAGGCTCCTCCCGCGCGCCGTTTGCTGAAAATCTTCGCGTCCGATCCGATGGCCGGCCGCACGGCGGTGAATCGCGTGACGATCGAGATCAACAACGAGATCAATCTCAGTCCCGGTCCGTCCGGCGACCGCCTTGAGGTGGTCGACTACGACGGCGCCCACAATCGTTTCTACGCCTCCGTCGACCTCAACGAACCAAACATCCTCATGCAGAACGGACTCGATCCGAGCGAGTCCGATCCGCGGTTTCACCAACAGATGGTTTACGCGGTGGCGATGAAGACGCTAGAGAATTTCGACACGGCGCTGGGACGTCCGCTGGCGATGAATCGGAACAAGAGCAAGCTGCGGCTCTTTCCGCATGCTTTGCACGGCGCGAACGCGTTCTACGACCCTGACCTGCACGCGATCTTGTTCGGGTACTTCCGCGCCGATCGTGAGAATCCCGGTCCGAACCTGCCCGGAGGCAACATCTTCACCTGCCTCTCGCACGACATCATCGTGCACGAGATGACGCACGCCATCGTTCATCGTTTACGGCGCTATTTTCTCGAGCCGAGCAACCGCGACGTCATTGCCTTCCATGAGGGATTCGCCGACATCATCGCGCTCCTGCAGCATTTCAGTTTCACCGACCTGCTGCGCGAGGAGATTCAGAAAACTCGCTCGGACATCCGCAATCGCGGGATGCTTGTTCAGATGGCGCGTCAGTTCGGGTTCGCCACCGGCAAAGGAAAGGAACTGCGCTCCGGTCTGGACGAAAAGCCGGATCCGAAGCTCTACACGACCGAAATGGAGCCGCACCGGCGCGGATCGATCATGGTGGCGGCGGTCTTCGACGCGTTTTTCATGATCTATCAGAGACGCACTCGCGATCTCATTCGCATAGCGACGGGAGGAAGCGGCGAGCTTCCCGCCGGCGATCTGCATCCCGATCTTGTACGCCGCATCGCCGATGAAGCGTCGCGTACCGCACAGACGCTGCTCACGATGTGCATTCGCGCATTCGAATACCTGCCGCCGGTCGATATCACGTTCGGCGATTACCTGCGTGCGCTCGTCACCGCCGATTACGAGCTCTTCCCCGACGACGAATTCGGCCGCCGCAGCGCGATGATCGAGGGATTCCGATTGCGCGGAATCCTTCCGCAGAACGTGCACTCGCTGGCAGAGGAGTCGTTGCTGTGGGAGGAAAGCGCGGACGAAGGACCCGACGCAGTGCCGGTGCTTCCGGTGAAAGATCCGAAAATCGTGCAATGGATCATGACCAGCACAGAAAAGGTGAGCCGCCAGGCGTGGCGAAAAAAGACGCAGAGCATCAACCGGTATGAAGAGACCGAGGCGGAGGTCGACGCGGTCGAAGAGCAGGAGATGCCATCGAGCGAGCTTTTCCGGCTTCTGTACGACTGGGCCAAGTCCAACGCCGCAAACCTCGCGCTCGATCCCACGAAACCGATTCGGGTCGTGAGCCCGCACACCGCCTATCGTGTCACGCCCGATGGCAGCTTGCTGATTGAATTAATCGTGCACTTCGTCCAGCACGACCCGGCCAAGAAAGAAGGCTTCGGCGGACTCCCTCTCCGCGGCGGCACCACGGTGATCGCGTCGCTTGACGGCACCGTACGATACGTCATCGCGAAGCCGCTACCGTCCGATCAACTGAAGCCCGAGCTGAAAAAACACGCGGAGCTCCGGGAGAAGGAACAGAGAGCCTTCCTCGCCGCCGTCGATGCACGCGACGCGCAACTCCCCTACATGTCGCAGAAGACGATGGCGGAACGAATGCGCTTGCGGATGAACTTCGCGTCGCTGCATGGAGGTGTCTGATGGCATCCGCGAAGAAAGCCGCAGCGAAAGAGCAGCCGCGCATCGGCGTGCGCATGTACGACGTCGGATTCGGCGACTGCTTCCTGGTCACCATTCCGACGAGCCAGGGCGATCGGCGCATCCTCTTCGATTGTGGCTCCGTGAAGAAAGGGAGCCGCGACATGGACAGCGTCGTTAAGACTCTGATCGGCGACGTCACGGAAAAGAGGGTCGCGCGTATCGACGTCGTGGTGTGCACGCACCGTCACAAGGATCACATCGCCGGATTCGCGCGCCCAGACTGGAGCAACGTCGACGTCGGCGAAGTGTGGATGCCGTGGACGGAGTCCGATGAACCGGAAGCAATCCGTATCCGCGAGGCGCAGTTACGCCTGGCCGCGGCGCTCGACAGCATCCTCGAAAAGAAAGCAAGCCTTGCGGTCGCGCCGGATAAGAAAGCGTTCTACAACGACGCGCGCGAGCTCGCGCTGAACGCCACGGGTAACGAGAACGCGATGGCCACGCTGCACGAAGGCTTTCAGGGACGCCGCGACATTAAGCGGCGCTTTCTTCCTGAAATGGACAAAGAAGGGAACATCCTCGACACGCTGACCACCGACCTCTTGCCCGGCGTCACGATTCACGTTCTCGGACCTTCGCGCGATGAAAAAGTGATCCGCGACATGGATCCGCCCGCGGGCAAGAGCTACATGCAGCTGGTTTCCTCGAGCGAGGGAACCTCGGACGCACCAGAGCCTTTCAATACCGACTGGTGGGCCGACGGAGAGTCGGTGTTCATTGCGCCGAACGACAAGGAACGCATCAAAGACTACAGTGACGGATTCTCGGCCGCGGTCGCGGCGTCGCTCGACTCGGCGGTCAACGGGACGAGCCTGATGCTCATGCTGCAGTTCCGCGATAAGTATCTGCTCTTTCCAGGAGATGCGCAGTGGGGCACGTGGCAGGCGGCGATGGAGAACAAGAAGTTCCGGCGAATGATGGAGCGGGTCTCGTTCTACAAGGTCGGACATCACGGCAGTCACAACGCCACGCCGAAAGCGTTCGTGCAAGAGACGATCGGCAACAACGTGATCTCGATGGCATCGACGCATCCGATGACGAACTGGCCGCACATTCCGCTGCCCGAACTGATGAATGACCTCGTGGCACACGGACCGATGATTCGCAGCGATCAAACAACCGAAGCGGCGCCGGTCTTCGCAGTTGGCCAAGGCGATCGCGTAGGCATCATCGACACGTTCATCCCGGTCTGACTACTACTTCAGATAGCCGTACGTCGCCCGCACGTCGACGGGGTCTGCGGTCACGAGCGCTTGTCGATCGTTGCGCTCGCGCGAACGAACGCCGTGCTGCTCGCCAACGCCGCTCCCGCCCACGCGAACCAGCTCGTTCACGCCGTCATGCGTGCCGTTCCCTCAGCCATAAGCTCGACATCCGTCTTCAAGGCGTCCGCCGCGTTTCCGATGCAGCGGCTTAGTTTCTCCGGCCTGTCACGCCGGAGGTCGCGGGTTCGAGCCCCGTCGGCCCCGCCAAAGTGGAGTTCGCGGGCGCCGCGACTGCGCGTCGTCGGTCGGCCCACCGTGCTCGCACCGCATCACAAAGTGATCTCGGGCATCCGCATCACCGCTGATCGACGCTCAGAACCTCGCTCCGAGCGAAATCCGATATGTACGCGGACGCTGATACGCGAGGTCGTTCAATGGCTGGCCGAAATTCGGGGCGAGCTGGTAATTCGCTTTCATCGCCGTGCATTGTGCGGCGGGCGCGCCCTGCGGACACTCGATCGGCGCTGCGCTGCGCGGATCGAAGGGCGCGAATGTGGGCGACGTCGCGGCGGTGCTGACGGTCGTCCCGATGCGCAATGGATCGACGACCGCGTCGTTATTGAAGATGTTCAGCAGGTCGCCCTGTGCGAAAAGCTCGACGCCGTGCAGCCGCAGCGCGTACCGCAGTGCGAGATCGGTCGAGATCATCGCCTCGGTGCGCAACACGCCGCGTCCGCTGAAGTAATAGAGGCCGTTCGGGATCGATTGATAGCCGGGGTTGATGGCAAAACCCGACAGATTGATCGGGCCGACGATCGAATACGGCAGGCCCGAGTCATACGACTGCAGCAGCGACGCGGTCATGAAGCCGAAGTCGTAACCGAGCCAGGCGCGCAGGCGATGCCGCTGATCGCCTTGCAGATATCCGACCGGATTCACGCGCGCATAATTGAAAAACTCCGGATAGAAAATCGCCGGATCGATGTTCGCCACCGCGCCCGTATTGCCGCTCTCCCCTTCATCCGTCCCGCGCAATTTCGAGTACGTGTAATGGACGCCCGTCTCGAAGCGCCGCGGCGACCAGCGTGCCTGCAATTGCACGCCGCGATAATTGCGTCTGATGTTGTTGCTGTTGCGGATCAGCGTCAGGTCGACCGGGATGCCGAGCGGAGTCACCTCTTTCCGCGTCGCCGTCGTCACGCTCGCGGCATAGAAATCGCGCCAGTCGCGGTGAACGTAATCGGCGCGCACGTAGCCGTCATGCCCGATCTCGAGGCCGTAACCGGCCGTGAGCTCGCGCACGTACGGCGACGACAGCGTGCCGTCGAAGTACGTCGAATAGCCGGGGATGCTGCGGCTGCCGCTCGCGCGCAGGTTCTGGGCGGCGCGATTGTTCGTGCCGCCCTGCGTCGCATTGAAGTAATCGAACACCTTCTGGATGACGTCCGCGACCGGCGTATTGAGCGTCGTGTTGTTGATCGCCGGGCCCTTATACGCGAAGTCGATCGCCGCCGCGTTGCCCGCGGCCTGGTTCGCCGACGCGATGCTGTCGGCGATGCGCGACGAATACTCGGCGAACGACACATTGATGCGATGCCGCCCATCGCCGCGCACGTCGTACTGCGCGCCGAGCCGCGGCGTGATCCGCTTGTCGTTCGAGCTCACCACTCCGTCCGCGTCCTCGGCGTGATTGCGGTCGAGGCGCGCACCGGCATTGAGCGTCCAGTGCGTGCCGAGGTTCCAGACGTCATTGACGAAAGCGGAGTCGGTGCGGAGGTCGTCCGGCCGCGGCGCGACGAGGATCGGATTCCAGCGGATGAACGTCCCGCCGCCCTGCGCGTTAGTCGGCGTGATGACTGGATAGACGACGCCGTCCTTCCACTGCACGCGCGTCACGAAGAGCGAGAAGTCGCTCCCCGACTGGTGATTGTTCGCGTAACGCTGCTCGGTGAAGCGATCGACGCCGCCGACGAGGTCGTGCGTGCCGAGGGCCGCGCGCGACTCGAGGAGGATGTCGTCGTTGTCGCGGCGCTCCACGTCGCAGGCGCCGCACAGCGTCGGCGAATTGAAGCGGGTGTTCTGGTTCGCGCGGTCGAGCAGCACCGTGCCGTTGATCAGGTCCGTGGCGAACGAGCCGCTCCGGTCGGCGAACTTGCGCCGCGAGTAATGCCCCTCGGCTAAAAATCCGCTGCTGATGATGTCGTTCAGATGGATTGCGATCAGCGACTCCGGATCACTGCGCGTCGTCAGGCTCGCCGCGTCGTAGATGTTGTTCGAGAAGCGGACGTTCGTCCCCTTCGTGTTGATGCCGAAGTACGAGCCGACCGCCGTCATGCGCGGCCCGAGCTGCGCGGTGAGCTTCCCTTCGTAGCGCTTCTGATCGTTTCCTTCCGCGTAACTGAGCGGCGGCGACGCGGGCGAATTCGTTCCCGCCGGAATCGAGAGCGTCGTGCGCGCGGTGTCGTTCTTTGCCCAGCGCGCGGCGCTGAAAAACCAGAGCCGGTCGCGCAGCACGTAGCCGCCGAGCGTCGCTTCCCAGACGTTGCTGATCGTGTTCTCGCGCGCTTCGCCGAACGGCGTCTGCGCCGACCACGCCGGGCTGCTCAGCGAATCGCGCAGCGAGCCGGTGAGCGCGTTGCCGCCCGACTTCGTGATCGTGTTCACCACGCCGCCGCTGAACCGGCCGTACTCCGCCGAGATCGCGCCGGTGATCAGCGTCGTCTCCTGGATTGCGTCCTCGACGTACATCGGCCGCATCTGCCCGCGGACGTTCTCCGTCACGACCACGCCGTTCACCAGCACGAGGTTGTCGTAGCCGGGACCGCCGGAGATCTGCAGCTGGCCGTTGCTCAACGTGTTGCCGTTCACGCCCGGCGCGAACTGCGCCGTCGCGAGCTGGTTGCGCTGCAGCGGCAGCCGCTCGATCTCCTGCAACGTGAGGTTCGTCGACACCTGCGGCGCCTCGAGCACCGACGGCGTCGTCGCGATGACGGTGATCTCTTCGCCGGGCCGCATCACCGCGTCGACGCGCGAGGTCTGCGACAACCGCAGCGTCGCGTGGCTGTGTCCCGATTGCATCCCGCTGTGCGCGAAGGCCAGCTGATAGTCGCCCGGCGGCAGCGCATCGAACGTGTACTCCCCCGCGTCGCCCGTGACCGCGCTGCGCGCCCCCTGCAACGCCGGCGACGTCACCGTCACCGTGACCCCCGCCAGCGGCTGGCCGGCGGAGGTGACGGTTCCGGTGAGCGAGGCGGTGGTCTGCGCGAAAAGGGGGAAGGCCGCGAGTAACAGCAGCCGGATGAATTTCATTTGTGTGCCTTTGCCTTGGCGTTCGCCTTCGGCTGGCACTTCGGCAGCGCGTCATGGAACTCGTTGAACGTGCACTCCTGCTGCGTCGCCGACGTCACGCTCCACTTGTCCTGATTATTCGGGCAGACCGTCTGCACCGACAGCATCATTCCGCGATCTTCGTGTCCGAGGAAGTGGCAGTGGAGGACGTAGGGACCGGTGTAATCCTCGAAGCGCTGGCGGAGCACCACCATCGTGCTCGGATTATTCGGATCGAGGGGCTTCGTGTTGTTCGGCAGCGTGATCGAGTCCTGCCAGATCGGCTCCGGGTACGTCACCTTCTTGCCGTTGAAGTCGTACGTGCTGACGACCTGGAACGGGTTCGTGTGGATGTGGAAGACGTGGAACGGCTTGCCGGCGCGGTTGCCGTTCTGCGAGACGTGCCACTCCTCGCCGCCGTTCGGATCGAGCGGCTCGGTGAACGCGGCGCAGGTGTCGTCGAACTGCTGCTGCTGATCGTTGTTCTCCCCTTTGACCCAGATCCCGAACACGCCCGCCGGCGCCGGATTCGGCTGCGGCGCGCCGGCGCTGTTGAGCACCTGGAACTGCACGTTCTGCACGGGACGGTTCGGCACGATCGGGCTGAGGAACGGCGGGAGGTCGGGCAGCGCGTCGGGGAACTTCATCGCGCAATCCATCCCCGCCGGACAATCGATCACGTTGATCGACAGCAGCGCCGGCTGCGCGATGCCGGGCGCGATCGCGTCGAGTGCCGCGCGGGTGCGCGAAACGACGGTCTGCAGCGCGGTTTTCGCGCCGCCGCGCGGATCGCGTTTCGGCGCGGTGCCCTGATTCTCGATCGCGCCGAAGACCTCGTACGGGACGTAGAACTTGCCGACGCTCGTCGGCGCCTTGATCAGGAAATCGGCCCGATTTCCGGGCGAAAACTCGAATTTCAGGTCCGACGGCGAGCCGTCGCACGGCGTCGAATCGAGCAGCGGCTGGCAGTAGTAGTTGCGCGGGCTGAACTGCACGCCGTCCATGGCGATCTGGCGCGCCTGCACGGAGTCGTCCTCCACGCCGTTGAAGTCGATCTCCAGCTGCGAGTCGGCGTCGATGTTCGCGTTGACGAAGCGCCAGCGCTGGATCTCGCCCTTGTACATCGTGATCTGTGGCGCGAGCTGGCCGTTGATCAGCGGGATCGGCGTGACGGCGGCGGTGCTGGTGAAGTTGAGGTCGTGCACGTTCTGCACGACGAGCAGCTTCTCGCGCAGATGGCCGTTGTACTGCTTCTGCAGCCAGTCGTCGAACGGCCCGTGGATGATGACCGCGCCGGCCATGCCGTTGCCGACCTGCAGCGCCGTCGAGCCGTGCTTGTGCGGGTGATACCAGTGCGTCCCCTCGGCCTGGTTCTTCGGCAGCGGGTTCACGGCGTACTGGAACTCGCCGACCTTGATGTCCTGCGTCGATTCCTCGTGCATCGGCTTGCCGTCCGAGCCGTACGGCTGCAGCTGCAGCAGCACGTAATCCTGCGGCGACTGCGGCGAGACGTGCGTGCCGTGGAAGTGGAGGTTCGTCGTGTTGTCGCCGTGCATGCAGTTCATGCCGTTCGGCGTCGTGGTGTCCTTGCAGCACTGCGGCGTCTTCGTGCCGGTGCACGGGCCGCAGTTCCCCTTCGCCCAGACGCACGTCTCGTTCGAGAGCGGAAGATGGTTCTGCAAAAGGACGGAGAAGCTGTCGCCCGGCTGGGTGTCGGTGGCGCGCTGCAGCATGAGCGTCGGACCGGGGAACTTCGCCACGCCGGTCACCGGATCCTTGTACATCCGGAGGTTGAACGAGGTCATGGTGCAGGTCCACGTCTTGTCGGGATTCTGCGTGTAGACCGGCACCTGCCGCGATTCCTGCACGACGTCGAAGGTGGTGCTCAGCACGTGACTGGAGTTCGCCGTGAGCGGAGTCGGCTCTTTCAGCTCATCCCCGCTGGGACAGGTGCTGCTGGGCGGAATGACGACGGACTGCTCGAGCCGGAAGCCTTTCGGAATCTTGAACTTTTTGGGCGGATTGGTTGCGGCAAGCGTGGAAAGCGACACAAACGTGACTGCAAGAAGGACAAGCCGATACCTCGAAGGCATGGATAGCTCCTCTCTCTTCAAAAACCGCGGACCTGGGTGGGGAAGCCCATAATTCAGGGCTTCAGTCATCTTAGGTTGGGACGAGGGGAAGCGTCAACGTGGATGACCTCTTCACCGGGTGAAACGAACCGCGCCTCATCATCACTCCTTCAGCAAAGGAGGTCGCGATGAAACGTTTGTTCATCACATTCATGGTTGCGGCGTCGCTGGCCGGCGCGGCGAGCGCGCAGCAGAAGCCGTTCCTCCAGCGCGAGCCGGCATCGAAAGCACCGCACAATCAGACGACGGTCTTCGGTTGCCACGGCCCGATCGCGTCGGTCACCGACGTCGCGTACGAAGGGCTGAAGACCACGCAGTTCAACTGGAGCAGCACGGCCGGCGGCGGCGAGAGCGGCCGCTACGACCGGACGCCCGTCCTCAGCACGAAGGTCAAGCTCGACGCCGGCACCTGCATCGATGCGCATCTCAGCGCGCTCGTCGGCAGCCGGCAGACCTACGGCAACGGCATCTCGGCGATCACCATGTTCCAGGTCACGCTCACCGGCGCGAGCAGTGCGCCGCAGCACATGGTCGGCCACTTCGACTTCCCGTACGGCAGCTTCGGCCCGGCCGTGGCGCTGGAAGCGGAGCACGACGTCGACATGCTGTCCGCCAACTTCTTCCAGCGCGTCGGCAAGAACCCGGGCGACATCCCGCCGGGCACCTACCGCGTCGACGTCTGGTGGTCGGGCGGACCGGCCACGCCGGGCGGCGCGATCGGCGCCGACTTCGTGCTCAAGCTGTATCTGCGGCAGTGAGGATCTGCGCGACGACGTCCCGCGCGTGGTACGTCGTCGCACCGCGGGGGACGAAACGCGCGATGTTGCGCAGCTCGTCGCCCGCGGTGATCAACGCGTTCTCCGCTCCCGACTCACGTTGTTGCGCGTGGCCGATGTTCGCGATCAGCGCATTGCAGAGGCATTTGCGACCGGACGTATCGGCCTCCGCGCCGCCCTTCGACACATAAATGTCGACAGGCTCGCCGGCACAACGGAATGCGACGGAACCGTCGGGTTTCGCATAGGCCTGGCGCAGAAATCCGAGGTCGCAGACGCGCTTGCGCTGGTCATAGACGGCGGGCTCGGACAACGTGCCGTCGAGCGCCGCGACCTTGAAGGGAAAGCCGGTCGGCGACGCGAGAGGATCAGTGAAAATCGCGGCCGTGCCGTCCTGCACCTTTTGCAGCAGGGCCTCTCGGTACTCCGGTTTCAGGCCGGATTCTTCGCAGAACGCGAATGCCGTTCCGATCTGCACGCCTGCCGCGCCGGCCGCGAGCGCATTGTGAAATTGTTCGGCCGTGGCATAACCGCCGGCGAGCCAGAACGGGACGCCGAGCTCGCGCAGTTTGTCGAGATCGACGCGGTCCTTGTCGCCATAGAGCGGCTGACCGGCATCGTCGAGTTCCAGCTTTCCGCGAGGCGGCGCATTGTGGCCGCCCGCGGTCGGCGTCTCGACAATGAGGCCGTCGACACGTCCGTTCGCGCGCCGCAACATCGTCGTGGCGAGCACATTCGACGAGACGATCGCGAGAAAACGCGGACGCTGCAAATCGGGCAATTGCACGCCGTCGAGAATTGAACCGGGATCGAATGAGAGCCGTTTCGCCTCATCCGATGTCTCGCCCGACACGGTCAATTCATACGTGGCGCTTTGATGGGTGGCGAAACGATCGAGCACCGCCGGGATTTTTGTCGGGATGCCGGCGCCGATCAGCACATACGCGACACCCGCGAGCATTGCGCCGTAAATCGACGGCAGCAGCGGCAATTGGATTTTCTCGAGATAGTTGATGCCGACCGGAAACTCGTGGCCTTCGCGAGCCAGAAATACTTCGACGAAATTGCCGAGGACGCAGAGCTCGTCGAGCTCGCGCGTGCCGCGCGGCGTGTGCATCGGGACGTTCGCATACGCCGCGTCCTTCGGCTTGCCGCCGGGGACGAAATACTTCGCCACGATCCGCTCGGCGATCCGGCGGATCGGAAATTCCGCGATCGCACGGCGGATGATGCCGTCCTCGTCGCCGTCCTGCAGTCTGCGCGCGAGGATCACATCGAGCGCGATCCCGGAGACGACGCCGAGCTGCCCCAGCGACGAAACGGCGCGCGCCAGCCGCGACGACGAAATGCCGGCGCCCATGCCTCCCTGGATGATTTTCGGCAGGTTCATGACAGGTCGTTCACGGTATGCGCACACCGCTCCGTGAGCGGGTGCCGGGCATCACAGGGCGCTGTGCGCGCATGCTACGATCGCCCGCCGATGCACAAGATCCTGGTCAGCGCCTGCCTCCTCGGCGAACCGGTCCGCTACAACGGCGCGGACAAATTCTGCGACCACGAATTTCTGCAGCAATGGACGCGCGACGGCCGCATTGTGCCGGTCTGTCCCGAAATCGCCGGAGGCCTCGGCGTGCCGCGACTGCCGGCGGAGATCGCGAACGGCACAGGCGGCGCGAGCGTGCTCGCGGGCGACGGTCACGTGCTCGACAGCGACGGCCGCGACGTCTCGATCCATTTCATCGACGGCGCGCGCCACGCGCTCGAGCTCGCGCGGATGAACGACGTCCGCATCGCGGTATTGAAGGAAGGCAGCCCGTCGTGCGGGTCGAGCTACACGTACGACGGCACGTTCACGTCGGCGCGCGTGCCACACGCCGGCGTGACCGCCGCCATCCTCCAGCAACACGGCATTCGCGTCTTCAGCGAGACTCAGGTCGCCGAAGCCGACGCGCTGCTCAAAGAGCTCGAGGCCCTGTAAGCCGTCGCTTCACGAGGGGCCCGGCACCTGGCAGCGCACGCGCACGATGCGCACCTTCGCCTTCTCGCCCGGCTCCGGCACGTCGGCGAACGTCTGCGCGACGCCGTCTTCCGCGCCGTTTTTGAATTCCGACGGAATGGAGATGACGAAGCCGACGAAGCCGGTGCTCCAGGTGAGCTCGAGCCGCGACGCGGCGGTGCGCTGCCACTGCGCGAACAGGTGCTCGTTGACCGAATCACGGCTCCGGATCAGGAACGCGTTCGCCGGCTGCGCGGCCGGCATCGCCGTCAACTCGATCGCTCGCGGAAGGGCCACGCCGTAATTCGGCAGCGGCTTCTTCGCCTGCCACTGGATGTCGTAGCACCCCGCCCCCTCCGGCAGCGGCTCGACCACCGCGCGCGGCGCCGGCGCGGGCGGCGTGACCGGGCGGGCGGGTCGAGGGGCGGACTCGCGGCCGCAGGCGATGACCAGCGTGCAGGTCATGACGAACACACAGCGGCGGGTCATCAACCGCGAGTCTACTCCGCTACACGGTCATCTCCGGCCCCCGCGACGGATCGGGATGCGGCACGTCGTTCGGATTCACCGGGGGCGGCTGCTGCTCCGGCTCGCGCGGGCCAGGCGGCGGGCCGGGCGCCGGGTGGCGCGACGGCGCGGGTTCCGGGTGCGGGTGGTCGGGAGGGACGTCGGTCGCGCTCATCACGCCGCCTTTCGATTGCGGGCGCGGGTGCGCGCCGCTTTTTTCGCGGCGTCGGAGCGTGACTTCGCGCTCCGTTTCTTCGCCGCCGTCTTCGCCTGGCGCGAGAGCGACTTCTTCGACGCGGCGGAGTGTGGCTCGCGCTTAAGCGCCTTCTCGCTCGCGCGCGAGCGTTTGCGCGACGGCTTCTCGCCCGCGTGCTTCAACGCGCTCTTTGCGCTGCGGCGCGTGCTCTCCGATGCTTTTCCTTTTTCGGGCGGCGGCAGCTTCACGCCGGCGTGGCGCGCCTTCGACAGCCCGATCGCGATGGCCTGCTTCGTCGAGCGCGCGCCGTGTTTGCCGCGGCGGATGTGCTCCATCTCCTCGCGGACGAACTCCCCCGCCTGTGTGGAGGCGGCCTTTCCTTCCCGCTTGTCGGCACGGGCTCGTTTGATCGTCGTTTTCTCCGGCATATCGATCTCCTTCTTTCGAAAATCGAAGCAAGTCGGGAGCCATCGTGATGTGGTTAAATTGCCCGCCTCAGCCGGTTCCCGCACATGAAAAAAACAATTGTCGTTCTCCTGCTCTGCGCAGCCATGCCTGCGTTCGCCCAGACGTTCATCTTCGAGCTCCGCGGATCACAGGAAGTGCCGCCGACGAACAGCACCGCCAGCGGCGGCTGCATGGCGACGCTCAGCGGATCGACGCTCTCGATCACCTGCGTACACAACGTCGTCAACGCCACGATGATGCACTTCCACCGCGGCGCGCCGGGCGTCAACGGCCCGGTCGTGTTCGATCTCGGAGCTCCGGTCAGTCCGCTCACCGCGACGTGGAGCGGCATGACGCCGGCCGACATCAGCGACCTCCTCGCCGGCAACCTCTACGTCAACATCCATTCATCCGGCCGGCCGACGGGCGACATCCGCGGGCAGGTCGTCACGCGCTCGATCGACTCCGTCTCGTTCACCGCGAATGAACAGCAGTACGTCACGCCGGGATCGGGCACCGCCACCGGATCGTGTACGGCCGATCTCGACAACGCCGCGACGTCGCTGGCCATCCAGTGCACGCACGACGTGGCGAATCCGCAGAGTGCGGACGTCGGCGAAGCGCCGTTCGGCGTGAACGGCCCGATCGTCTACACGTTCCCCAGCGCGGTCAGTCCGTTCTCGGGCAGCGTGCCGATGACGCCGCAGCTCGTCGCCGATTACGAAGCGACGTTCCTCTACCTCGAGGTGCACGGACCGAACGTGGACGAGAACACCGCGGGGCCGCAGATCCGCGGCCAGATCGGCACGCCGCCGGCCGGCGCGACCACCGGCACGATCCGCATCATCAAACAGACGAATCCCGCCGGCGGCACCGGCTTCGCGTTCACCGACGACATCCCGGCGACGTCCGGCGCCTTCACGTTGAACGACGGCGGCGTGCAGACGATCAGCGGCGTTGCGCCCGGCACGTACAACGTCACCGAGAGCATCGCGCCCGGCTACTCGCTGACCGATCTCGTTTGCGGCGATAGCGACAGCGTGGCCAATCCGTTCAACCGTACCGCGACGATCCACCTGCAGGCGTCGGAGACCGTGACCTGCACGTTCACGAACCTCCGCAGCGTCGCGCCGACATCGATCTTCGCCTTCCATCTCGGGAGTGAGCAGGAAGTGCCGCCGACCAGCGAGCCGGCGCGCGGCGGCTGCTTCGCGCAGTTCGACAGCGCGTCGTCGACGCTCTCGCTCGTCTGCACGCACGACGTCGTCGACGCGACCGTGATGCACATCCATCGCGGCGCGCCCGGCGTCAACGGTCCCGTCCTCTTCGACCTCGGCAGCCCGGTGAGTCCGGTCGAAGCGACGTGGCACATGTCGCCGCCGGACGTGACGGACCTCTTCGCCGGCAATCTCTACGTCAACGTCCACACCGGCGGCCGTCCCACGGGGGCGATCCGCGGCCAGATCGTGCCGCGCGGGATCGACGTCTCGTCGTTCGTCCTCAACGGCTCGAACGAAGTGCCGCCGACCGATTCGGTGAACAGCGGCTTCTGTTCCACAGATCTTTCGGACGACGCCGCATCGCTCTTCGTCCGCTGCACGCACACCATCGCCGCGCCGACCGCCGCGCATCTGCACGACGCGCCGCCGGGACTCGACGGCCCCGCGGTGTTCGACTTCCCGCTCACCAGTCCCTTCTCCGGCAACGCGCCGCTCACGCCGCGACTCATCGCCGATTACGAGGCGGGCTTCCTCTACGTGAACATCCACTCGCAGGCGTACGACACCGGCGAGATCCGCGGCCAGGCCTTCGACTCCGCGGCGGCCGAGGCGGTGAACGCGCCGGCATTGAGCGAGTGGATGATCGTCATGCTCGGCGCGTTGCTCATCGGAATCGCGTGCGTGCGGCTGAGGTGATCGGGGGGACAGGCTGGATAGCCTGTCCTACATCCGCTTCAGCGCGCGCACGGCCAGCGTCTTCGACCGCGTGATCTTCTCCTCCTCGGTGCCGGGGCCGCCGACGCTGACGCGCAGCACGGCGTTGCCTTTCCGCACGTACAGCGATCCGGCCATCCGGCCGCCCACCCATAAGGCATCGTGGCCGAGGCCGTGGATCTCGCGCGGCGGGCGGGTCTTCTCCTCCGCTTCGTGTTCGTGCTGCTCGCGCTCGGCGAAGTGCTCCTTCCAGAACTCCTTGTCGCGGATCACGTCGACGCTCACCGACTTCGTGAACGTCGGCAGCTGGTAGAAGCACTGCGTGATGTCGTCGCGCGTGGTCAGCTTCGCGGCGGTGAAGGACTCGCCCTGCACCGCCGCGATGTCGCTCTTCGCCAGCACCTGGCAGGCATCGGCGGGCGGCCGCGCAACAGTGTGCGCGGCCGCGAAAAGAACCAATGCTCCGATCATCATCAGCGGGACACCAGCGGCGTGGCCGCGGTCCAGACCTGCACCGGGCCGAGGCTGAGGTTGATGACTTTGACGATGTAGGTGCCGCTCTGCGTGATCGGCTGATTGATGACCGCGAAGCCGGACGAGTTGTCCGACGTCGCCAGCGCGAGGCCGGTCGGGTCGATGAGCACGATCTTCACCGGCACCTGCGGCGTCGACTCGGCGATGACGGAGATCGACGTCGCGTTCGCCGGAACCGCCAGCAGCGAGGTCACCGAAGTGCCGGCCGCAGGCGAGGCGTCATTCGTCGACGTCGCCCCCGGTCCGCTCGAAGGCGCGCCGGTCGAGGCCGCGCTCTCGAGGCAGAAGCGGTCGACGTAGACCGTGCCCGACAGGTTGCGGATCTCCAGCGTGTGCGAGCCGGCCGCGAGGTTCGCGAACTGCACGCTCGCGCCGAAGAGAGGCGCTTTCGTGGAGCCCTGCGTCCCGGCGTAGCTGACCGTGCCCTTCGACACGCCGTCGAGGAACAGCTCCGCGCTGCCGCCCTTCGGACTCGTCGCGTAGTAGTACGTCAGCTTGCCGGTCGAGCCGGAGGCAACGCTGATCGTGATGCTCGCGGAGTGCGACGGCGCGCTGCCGGCGTGCATGCGGAAGTGGCCGCCGCTCGCGTCGGTGTCGCTGATGAGATGCCAGCCGTCGCTGTAGGTGATGCTGTTGTCGTCATCGTCGAGGCAGACGACCGTCGGCGCCGGGCAGACCGCCCAGTTCGCGCCGACCGCGCCGGCGTTCGGGATGCGATCGGCGGGCTGCGTGAAGCGCACCGCCTGCTCGGTCACGATCGCGACGGCGTACGGCTCGATGACGGCGGGGAGCGTGCTGGTGTCGGTGACCGGGATGGTGGGATTGCCGAGGAGTGACAGCGGAACGGTGACGGAGAGCGTGCCGTTCGGGCCGGTCACGACCGAGCCGGTGACCGTCGTCGCGGTGCCGACGAACGCATCGTTGGCCTGATCGTACTGGCCGAAGCTGTACGACACCGAGCCGGTGGCGGAGACGGCCACGCGCGTCGCGTAGGCACGCGTCGCGGTGGTGCCGTCGCTGTTCTTCCGGGCGCTCGTCCAGGTCGCGTAGTAGTAGGTTCCGAGCGCGCCGTTGAGCGGCTTCGCCGTGAAGTTCTTGACGGTGATCGTGGTGGTCAGCGACTGCTTGTCGGGTGTCAGTGCGAACGCCAGCTGCGTCATGTCGACCTGGTCGGCGCTGCCGCCGTTGGCGTGCAGCAGCGGATGATCGGCATCACCCGCCGGATCGGTGGCCACGATGCCGTCGCACGACGTGGCGTGCGGTCCGGCCGCGGGCGGTCCCTGCGGATTGAGGTCCGGGCCGGCCTGCGAGTCGAACGCGGAGTACATCCGCAGGCCGCTGGCCTGCCGCGCGATGACCGCCTTCGCGGTGTAGTCGTTCGGCGCGATGAGGCCGTACGAACGGAAGCCGGAGATGCAGTTCGCGCTGATGCAGCCGTCGTCGTAGCCGACGAGCACGCGCCCTTCCTTGTCGATGTCGGCGCCGAAGAAGTCGAGAAGATTGCGGCACGCGCCGCTGTCGCAGATGCCGCCGCGCTGCACCGGATCGCCGGGCGTCGCGTTCTGCGTCGTCCAGTGCTGGCCGCCATCGAACGTCGTCGAAATGTAGAGCGACCAGACGCCGGGGAAGTCGGGCTGGTTGTAGGCCGGGCCGCCGGTCTCGGTGCCGAAGTAGGCCACCGCCGCGCGCTGCGGATCGCCCGCGACCGCCGCGTGGAAGAGGCTGTTCTGCACGCCGACCTGCGCGCCGACGTCGCTGTCGTTGACCCAGGTCAGACCTTTGTCATGCGAGACGACGACGTGCGAATGGCCGTCGGCGGCCTGATATGCGAAGTAGACCGTGCCGTCGCTGGCGACGGCGACCGAGGGATCGCGATCGGTCTTGGTGGTGGCGGTCGGGATCTGGCGAATGCTCCAGGTCGCGCCGTTGTCTTCCGACACGATCACCGCCTGCCGGACGTCGGTGCCGGTGTGGTACGGAGGGCTTCCGCCGCAGCCGCGGTTCGGGACGTACGCCGTGCCGTCGGGTCCGATCCTGATGTGGCCGTGCAGGCCGGAGCAGTCGGCCGCGGTGTACATCGGGACGGCCGGACCGAAGGTCATGCCGCCGTCGAAGCTGATCGAGCAGACGGCGTCGGCGATCGACTGCGAGCAGTACCAGACGCCGTTCGGATAGACGACGCCGGCGGGAACGGGAGCGTGGAACGGTCCGCCGCTTACCGTTTCGTGGTCGACGCCGGACGGAGCGCCCGAGCCTTCGCTGGGCGTGAATGGTGAGTTGTCATTGTCGGTGAACTCCATCGTGCTGCCGAGCGGCGTCAGGCCCAGTTCCTGGGCCACGAACGTGCGGCCGGTGTCTCTGTCGGTGTAGAGGTACGGATCGCCGAAAGCGCGCGGCGCGTTGGCGAGGACGAGCGGGACCTGGTTCCACGTCGTGGTCGCGGGGGACGTGCGGTCGTCGAACGTGACGCTCAGCATGTACGGCAGGAAGCCGCCGAAGTAGTTGACGGTGCCGCCGTTCGGGATCCCGCCGAAGATTTTTTCCGTCTTGCGGTTGACGCCGATCTGCGGCTCCCCCGCATCCTCGGCCACGCCGGCCGGCGCGTGGTAGTTGAAGAAGCGCGGCGTGCCGGCGGGGAGCGTCGGGTTCGGCGAGACGCTGCCCCACGGCGAGGGGGTGTTGCGGATCAGGGTGACGGTGGCGTTGAAGGCGACGGTCGAGGAGACGTCGAACGGCACGACGTAAATCGTGTACGTGCTGCCGCTCTGCACGTCGAAGACCCCCACCTCGGGGTTCGCCGAGCTGGCCGCCTGCACCGATTCGGAGCCGGTGATGTCGGGCGTGTAGACGTAGACGTCGTAATCGGAGTTGTTGCTCAGCTGCGTCGTGGTGCCGCTGTTGGTCCAGCCGACGGTGACGCGCGCTTTGTAGCTGTTGAAATCGGTCGCCGGGATGGAGACCGAGAGGGCGAACTGGCCGCATGTGAGGCTGGTACAAGGAGGCGGCGTTTCGCCGAGTGGATCGGTCGGATTGGAGACCGGAAAGGGGCCGCCGGTGAAGGTCAGCGTGGGATTGGCCGGCGAGACGGTTCCGCTCGACGGTGTGGTGGCGGCGAAGGCAACGGTTGAAAGCGCTGCCATGACGCAAATGACGACAACCCTGAGGGCGCGCAAGCTCGACATCTCATCTCTCTCCTGCTCGGCAAAATAAGTTGGTAGGACTACTACCACCCGATTTCCGGCGGATGCTGATTTTATGCCTGAGCTGTGGAAGTCGTTGGAAAGGTGGGGGTTAGGTGGGACGGAAGCGAGCAGCGGAGCGCGCGACGTCGGGGCAGGCAGCGAGAAGACGGCGGTCCGAGGTGACGAGGGGAAGATCCAGCTTGATGGCCGTGACCACGAACTGGGCGTCATACGCGGAGAGGCCGCGTTCGGCCGCAACGTCGAGGACCTCATCGCCGGACGGCTCGAATTCGTGCGAGCCGAACAGAATCAGCGCTCGATGCCAGGTTTCGTGCGCCTGTTCGCGCGTGAGCACTCGTGCGCGAGTGGACGTTGCGAGCACATTCAGAAACTCGCTTCGCCAGAGCGTGGGCAACATCCATGGCGATTCGCGTTCCCATATCGACCGAGCGAGATCGGTCTTGTCACCTTCGATGAGGAGGTAGGCGACGAGGTTCGTATCGGCGACGATCAACGGCGATCCCGTCGCGCACGGTCGAGAAGCGCCTGCGTCAGCGGGCGGGCGCCCTGCACACGCATCCGGTCGATCTCCGCGAGCGTCGGCGGTCCGGAACGGTCGTCGAGTGCGGTTTCCAGAATCGTGATGACCTCCGCGTTCAAGCTCCGCCGATTCGCCGCCGCCCGGCTCTTCAGGAGTCGATGAAGCTTCTCGGGAAGATCTTTGATGAGAATACCGGCCATTTCGATATCCAAACGCTATCGAAATTATAGCGGAAAGCCCGGGCGGGTTGGAGAACCCGCCCCACATTAAGTACGTACCTCTCATCATGCGCGCGCTGCGCGGGTTTGGGCCGATCGGCATCCTCGCGATCATCGTCATCCTCGCCGGAGGAGTGATCGGGCCGCTTCCGGCCGCGCTGCTGATCCTCCTCTGGGTCCGGCTTTCGGGGACGCCGTGGCGGAAGATCGGGTACGTGCGGCCGGCGCCGGCCAGCCTCGCGATCGCCGTCGTTCTCGGCATCGCGTTCAAGCTCGCGATGAAGAGCGTCGTGATGCCGCTCCTCGGAGCCGATCCGGTCAATCACGCGTACCACTACCTCGCCGGCAATCGCGCGGCGATTCCGGGGATGCTCTTCGCGATCGTCATCGGCGCCGGCTTCGGTGAGGAGACGCTTTACCGCGGCTGGATGTTCGAGCGCCTCGGGAAGCTGCGCGTTCCGAGGCCCGCCATCGTGATCATCTCGGCCGCGCTCTTCGGCCTCGCGCACTACGCCGTGCAGGGAGTGAGCGGCACGGAGCAGGCCGCGATCGTCGGACTCGTCTTCGGGACGATCTTCCTGAAAAGCGGAAGTCTGGTTCCGCTGATGTGCGCCCATGTGGCGTTCGATCTCACCGCCTATGCGCTGATTTACCGGGGTCTGGAAACGAAGGTGGCGCACCTGTTCGGACTGTGAAGCGGGCATTTTCGGGCGGGTTGGTCATCCGTCACAGCGCACTCAGCAGGAGCGGCGCATTTTTTCCGGCATGACGCAAACGAATCTGAGTGGACTGGCCGGCGTAGCGATCGGCGGCGGTGTTGGTTACGGTCTGGGACATGTGCTGGCGGCGAACGGACTGCCGCTCCCGGACGCGATCGCGTGCGGCACGATCGCCGGATGTTTGTCCACCTCGATGTTCGGCCTCCTGTACGACCGCTCCGTCGTCCCGGAGTTCAGGCGGTCGTATCGCGTGCTGACCGCGCATTACGTTCCGCAGACGCGGAGCGGGCCTGATTACGATCCGCGCGAGCGCCTCGCCTCGTTCGGGATCCCGGTCGCCTTCGCGACGTTCATCCTGCCGTTCGCCGCGGCGCTGCTCTGGTTCGTCCGCCCCGACCCGACGTGGGTCGGCGTCTACGTCGTCGCCGGGATCCTCGGCGTCGCCGCGACGATGATCGTCGGCAACGCCACGGCCGATCACCGGCTGCTGCAGCGCGAGATCGCGTTCAACACGACGCCGGTCCTCGGCGGAGCGGCGCTGCAGGCACCCTCGAAGACGAAAACAAAAGCCGCCCACCTGCACGCCCCCACGCCGGCGCAAGGACGCAAACAGGCGCTCGTCTCGATCGCCCTCGGCCTGCTCCTCCTGGCGATGAACCATTACTTCGCCGTTCACGAAGGCCAGTACTGGCAGAAGGCGGTCTTCCTCGGACCGATGGCCGTCATGGTCGGCATCTTCGGCCTGTTCGAGCCGCGGATCATGTCGCGGCACCTGCCGGTCGGAAAGACGTATCCGATCACCGTGCTGCTGCTGATGCTGCTGGCGATCGCCATCGGCGCGGCGGGTGGGTTCCAGATCGATGCGTGGTACCACGGGTAGGGAAATTGCGCCAAAACGACCCTCCTCTCATGTGAGGCTGGTGCAATGCCGGATCAAATTCCTGACGGCTTTCTTCCGCCTAAGAAATCATCAGGCAGGGGTTGGAAATCATTTTTTGGCGCGTGCCTGATCTTCTGGGTAGGTTGGTTCCTTACAGGGCATTCCCTGGACATCACTGATGCGCCCTGGTGGAGCTTCCTCGCGATCATTGTGATCCAGGCGTTCATTCAGACAGTGTGGGGTCTGAAGAAACCGGCTGCTACGACGTAGGGACCTGCAATGACGAGCTTCGCCAAGGCCCTTACCGACATCCACCAACGTTTGAGCAAACTATTCGAGGATGCCGCTCGAGTTGCGATGGATCCGAACCGCACTCAGGCGGATATCGACAGGGTTTTTCTGAACCTCTATCACGGCTGCAGAGATGCCGGGTACGAGTCCCTCGATGCGGCCTACTCCGAACTAAAAAAGCACCTCAGCAAGGGAATGCAGGAAACCGGCATGAGTCTGGCGGATGCCAACAAGTGGTTCGACCAGCAATGGAAGAAGGTGATCGACCTCAGCGACAGAGCCCAACGGGCCGCTCCGACGGTGCAGAAGTTCGGGAGGTTCTTATGGCTCAAAGTTGCAGGAGCGATTGCAGGGGGAGGCCTCTTTCTCTATGGCATCCAGAATCAACCGTCTGCAACCGATAAGAATCTCCAGAGAATCGAGGAGATGCGGTCATCCCTGGCGAGCCAGGAGCGGATCATGGACCAATTGCGATCATTCACAGCCAGCGAAGATCAATTCAACATGATGATCGGCGGGCTGGGAGTCCCCTCGGCACATCAACCGGCGCGAATGCCCCTGACCGTCGCGGCCTCCGCTTGCCAGGTCGTGCGCGTCGAAGTAACCACTACCGCGGGGACACGGACGTTCACGAGCACCATGGGCCGCGTGTACCAGGACGTTCCGGAAGCACGGCAAGAGATGGAGTATGCGACGGCGAGGCCGATCGACCGCTCTTCCAATGACTCTGGCGGGTTCCACAAACAGTTCACGGTCAACTCACCCGTCGGCTCGGCGCATTTCGAATACTAGGGCTGACGGCTGTCGCGGGCGCCTGAGCCGGGCGAAAACGACAGACGGGTAGGGAAAACCTCCTCCCCGTCTCTCCTTAAATACACATGGACAGACGAGTCCGGCGCATCATCGAGATGCTCGATCTCGAATCGCATTGCCGTCTCCACGTCGGCGAGCTGGCGCGGCGCGTGGGGCTCGGCTCGTCGCGGCTGGAGCATCTGTTCAAGTCCAACGCCCGCATCTCGATCCGCGACTTCATCCGGGAGCGGCGGCTGGCCGCGGCGGCGGCGCTGCTGGAGACCACCGAGGAGCGGATCAGCGTGATCGGGTACCAGGTCGGCTTCCGCGACGCGTCGAATTTCAACCACGCGTTCAAGCGCCGCTTCGGCGTCTCGCCGCGCACGTATCGCGCCCGCCTGCACGACGACGACGCAGCAGAAGACACCAAATGACAGCAGATCCGACCAAGTGTTTTGGATTGCGATACGTAAGTCCTTCTGGAATGATCGACGGCACCCAATCCAACCCGTGACGTTCCGGAAAAAGGAGCATCCATGCCTGCTGAGCTGACGTATCCGGGTGTCTACATCGAGGAAATCCCGAGCGGCGTGCGGACCATCTCCGGTGTCTCCACGTCGATCGCGGCGTTCGTGGGACGGACGGCGAGCGGCCCCACCGACCAGCCGGTGGTGATCACGAGCTACGCCGATTTCGAGCGGCAGTTCGGCGGCGATGCGGACCGCACCACGGGCGCGTTGTTCGCCAAGTATCCGATCGGCAACTCCGTCCGCGACTTCTTCAACAACGGCGGCGCGACGGCGATCATCTGCCGCGCCGCGAACGGCGGAACCGCGGCGAAGATCGTGTCAAAGGGGACCACGAAAAAGCTGAACCTGATCGCGCCGTCGGTCGGGACGTGGGCCAACAAGCTGCGCATCGTGGTCACCCAGCCGGCCGATGATGCGACGCTGGCCGATTACGCCCTCCGTTTCGGTCTCCTGAAAACGGATTTCTTCAACCTGGCGATTCACGACAACCGCACCGGCGGCGTGACCGAGAGTTACGGCTATCTCACGGCGGCAGCCAGCCCCCGCAACGTGACCGGCATCCTCGCGTCGCAGTCACAACTGCTTCGCGTCGATGGGACGCCGGATGTCCCCGATGCCTTCGACACAGCCATTCCGACGGGTGTCTGGGACGACTCGAATTCATCGAAGGTGGCGACGGCCGGCACCGACTCCGGCAGCCTCACGACCGCGGCTCACTACGGCACGGACGGGGTGGATCCGACCGGGCTCTATCTCCTGCGCAAAGCCGACCTCTTCAACCTGCTCGTCATCGTGCCGTCGAACAGTGCGAACGACGATGTGCCGACCGCGGTGCATGCGAACGCGGCCAAGTTCTGCCGCGAGAAACGCGCGCTCTACATCGTCGATCCGCCGGCGGCGTGGAAATCGACGAGCGACGTGCTCACCAACCTCGGCAGCGCGATCAACATCTCCGGTCCCGACGCACAAAACGCCGCGCTCTACTTCCCGCGCGTGATCGAGGCCGATCCGCTGCAGGGCGACAGCCCCGGCACGTTCACCGCGTCGGGCGCGATCGCCGGCGTCATGGCGCGCACCGACACCACGCGCGGCGTCTGGAAAGCGCCCGCCGGGACCGATGCCTCGCTCACCGGCGTGCAACGGCCGGCCGTGCTGCTCACCGACGCGCAGAACGGACTGCTCAATCCGAAGGCGGTCAACTGCATCCGCTCGTTCGCCACGTACGGCAACGTCGTCTGGGGCGCGCGGACGATGGCCGGCGCCGACGACAATCCGAACGACTACAAGTACGTCCCCGTCCGCCGCCTGGCGAACTTCATCGAAGAGAGCCTCTTCCGCGGACTGAAGTGGGTGGTCTTCGAGCCGAACGACGAGCCGCTGTGGGCGCAGATCCGCCTCAACGTCGGCGCCTTTATGCAGGACCTTTTCCGGCAGGGCGCCTTCCAGGGCACCTCGGCGAAGGACGCCTACTTCGTCCATTGCGACAAGACGACCACGACGCAGAACGACATCAACAAAGGTGTGGTGAACATCATCGTCGGCTTCGCGCCGCTCAAGCCCGCGGAGTTCGTGGTGCTGCAGCTGACGCAGATCGCCGGACAGATCCTGACGTAGTGCGAGAGGAGCGGACGAATGCCTGCCATCAATCGTTTTGACCCCTACAAGAACTTCAAGTTCGTGGTGACGATCGACAACAAGATCGTCGCCGGCGTGAGCAAAGTGAGCGGCCTGAAAAAGACGACCGAGGTCGTCGAGCACCGCGAAGGGGGCGACCCGAGCACCAGCCGCAAGTCGCCCGGGCGGACGAAATTCGAGGCCATCACGCTCGAGCGCGGCGTCACCGCGGACCGCGATTTCGAGAAGTGGGCGAACCAGGTCTGGCTCTTCAAGGGGCAGGCCGGCGGCGAGTCGGCGCTGAAGAACTTCCGCAAGGACATCAGCATCACGCTGCGCAACGAAGCGGGGCAGGCGGTGCTGCGCTGGTTCGTCTACCGCTGCTGGGTCTCCGAATATCAAGCCCTGCCGGACCTCGACGCGAACGCGAATGCCATCGCCCTCGAGCACGTGAAGATCGAGAACGAAGGCTGGTCGCGCGACACCGCCCTGACCATCGACACGGAGCCGGAATTCGCGGGTGACACGGTGTAGCCGTGAGCCAGACCACGGCCGAGAAACTGCTCGCGATTTGGGAACGCGGAGACGGCGAGCGTGTCGCGCGCAAGGCGCTCGCGCTGCTGACGTCCGCGCTTCCCGAGGCGAGCGAGAGCGAGCTCGCGGCGCTGCCGGTGGGCAGCCGCGACGCGGCGCTGCTCGACCTGCGCGAGCGGCTGTTCGGCACGCGCTTCACCGGACGGACGTCGTGTCCCGCGTGCGCGGAGCAGATCGAGCTGATGTTCGACGCCGGCGAGGTACGCCGCGACGCCGCGACGCAACGCGGCTTCTCGATGCGCATCGGCGATTGCGACGTGGAGCTTCGTTTGCCGTCGACGCGCGATCTCGAAGCGATCGAGTCGTGTCGCGATCTCGAATCGGCCCGCGCGGAGCTCTTCGCCCGCTGCGTCGAGTCGGTGCAGCGCGGAGGCGAACCGGCGTCGATCGATGAGCTGCCGGCGGACGCGATCGAGCTCGCCGCCGCGCGGATGAGCGAGCTCGATCCGCAGGCCGACGTCGCGTTCGACGTCGACTGCCCCGCCTGCGCGCACGCCTGGCGCGAGCCGTTCGACGTGGTGACGTTTCTCTGGAACGAGCTCGATGCCGCGGCGCGGCATCTTCTCCAAGACATCCATCAGATCGCGCTGGCCTACGGCTGGAGCGAAGGCGAGATCCTCGCCCTCTCCCCCGCCCGCCGCGCCGCCTACCTCGGGATGCTGGCATGAGCGACTACCTCGGCAACCTCGCCGCCCGCACGCTCGCCGCCCCGCCGCTGCGGCCGCGCGTGCGGATGCGCTTCGAGCCCGAAGCGGCGGTCGCGGAGGCGGTGGCCGCGCCGGAGCCGGTGTCGCCGCAGCCGCGGATCGAGCCGCAGCGCGAGCAGCGTGCCGTGGCCGAGAGGCCGCCGCGCGTGATCGAGCGCGAGCGCGTGCGCGAGGTCGTGAAGCCGGGCCGCGAGACGACGCGCGTGGTCACGATCGAAGCGGCCACCGCGGAGCCGCCTCGAGACGCTCCGCGCGAGCCCGAGGTCATCGAGCGCGTCGAAACGATCAACTCACGCGAGGTCGTCGAGGGGAACGGACGTCTCGTCCGCTCGGTCCCGAAGAGCGGACGAGACGTCCGCTCCCCTCAGGTCAAGAACAACAACGACGACGAAGCGCCGCGTCCGCACAGGTACGACGAAGAGCCGCCGCGCGTGATCGCGCAGGAGCCGCAGATCCGCGAGCGCCTTGTCACGCGCAGCGAACCCGAAGCGGCGGCACCGCCCGAGCCCTCCGTGCAGGTGTCGATCGGGCGCATCGAGATCCGCGCCACCACCGCTCCCCCCGCCCAGCGCCGGGCGCGCGGGCGGACCGCGATGTCGATCGACGACTACATCGCCAAACGTGACGCGAAGGAGCGGCGGTGAGCACCGAGCTGGGCGTCAGCGCGATCAGTCTCGCCCTGCGCGACCTGATGATCTCCGGCGTCAAGCTCGATGACGGACTCGTGCCGCTGGCCATCAAGAAAGGGCTGGAGCACACGCTGCTGCCGCTCGACCGCGTCCGCATCAAGCACCAGCACGCGAACGTCATCAACATCTTCCTCTACCGCGTGCACGCCAGCGCGGCGTACCGCAACCTCACGTTCGCCGGGCAGACGCCGCTGGCGCTGAACCTCGAGTATCTCGTCACCGCGTACGGCGAGGACGAGCGCGACGAGGTCGGCCACTTCCTCCTCGGGAAGGCGATGCGCGTCCTGCACGACCACGCCATCCTGGCCCGCTCCGACCTCCGCAATTCGCTGAAGGCGGGGCGCGTGCAGGACCAGCTCGAGAACATCCGCATCACGCATCAGGAGCTTTCCGTCGAGGATTTGTCGAAGCTCTGGACTTCCTTCCAGACGCAATACCGGATCTCCGCCTCCTACCTCGTGACGGTTCTCCTGATCGACAGCAAGCTGCCGGTGAGCACGCCGCTGCCGGTGCTCAAGCGCGGCGAGACCGACAGCGGCTGGGACGCGCAGGCCGGCAAGCCGCCGGAGCTCGACACGGCGACGCCCGCCACCGGCTTCAACGCCGTCCGCCTCGGCGAAGACCTCATCCTCAGCGGCGAGAACCTCGACGCCACCGGCCTCAAGGCGATCGTCAGCCATCCGCTCGTCACCCTGCCGCCGCTCGACGTCACGCCGATCGATTCGGGCCACGTGAAGGTGCGCATCGACGACACGATGGCCGGCGCGAGCTCGAAGTGGGCGGCCGGCATCTACACGATCGCGCTGCAGGTCACGCGTCCATCGCTGCCGCCGTGGCTCACGAACGAGGTGCCGTTCTCGCTCGCGCCGTCGATCGTCGTCTCGCCGGCTTCGCAGAGCGGACCGAACGTTCTCTTCGACCTCACCGTCAACGCGAAGCCGCAGATCCGCGACGCACAGACGGCGATGGTCGTCTTCGGCGATCAGCAGTTCCCCTCCGGCACGATCCCGCCGCCGGTGAATGCCGACGCGCCGTCGATCGTCACGGTGAAAGTCAAAGCGCCGCTGGGGCTCTATCGCGTGCGGCTGCGCGTCGGCGGCGTCGACTCGATCCCCATCGTGCCGGACGGCAACACGTTCAAATTCGACGACAACCAGAGCGTGAAGGTGATCCCATGACCGCGCTTCCCGACATGGCCGCCTGGCACGCCGCGAACGACGCCTGGCTGAGCGCGGCGATGGAGTGGCTGCGATTGCTGCTCACGTATCACGCGCCGTCGTCCGCGCCGCAGGTGGTGACGACCGCCGCGGCCGAGTCGCCGCCACCGCCGGCGACGGCGAGCGAAGAAAAATCGTGGTGGAACTTCCGCCGCACGGGCGGCGGCACGACGCCGATCCCGACGCCCGGCGCACCCGCTCCGCGCGCGCTCCCGCCCGCGACGTTCGACGTCTCGAAAGAACAGGTGGACGAAGCGGCGGCGCGGATGCGGGCGCTCGAGACAGGCGATCCGCCGCCCGCGCTGATCCTCCTCGCGCTGCGCCTCGGGCTGACTCCGTTCGAGCGCAACCTGCTCCTCCTCGCCGTGGCGATGGAGCTCGACACGCGCATCGCGGGCCTCTGCGCGCGCGTGCATCGCGACGGGGCACAGGCGTATCCGACGTTCGGCCTCGCCTTCGCCATCTTCGACGGCGACTCGCAGCTGCACTGGGACGCGCGCTCGCCCGAGGGGGCGCTGCGGTACTGGCGGCTGATCGAGACGCAACAGTCGTGGGCGCAGCCGCTGACGATGAGCGCCGTACGCGCCGACGAGCATGTCGTCGACTTCGCGAAGGGGCTGACCAACCTCGACGAGCGCGTCTCGCCGTTCGTCACCGCGGTCGAGCCGGCGCACGAGCCGCTGCCCGGCTCGCAGGAATTCGTGGTGCAGCAGATCGCCGCGGCGCTGGAGCGCGATCCGCGTCCGGTGCAGCTCCTGGGGCGCGACTCCGAGAGCAAGCAGCTCGTCGCCTCGGCCGCCGCGCATGCGCACGCGCTGTCGCTCTTCCGCTTGCCGGCCGAGCTGCTGCCGAGCCATCCGCCAGACATCGAGACGCTGGCGCGGCTCTGGAGCCGCGACGCGCTGCTGCTGCGCGTCGCGCTGCTGGTCGACGCGCAGGAGATCGATCGCGCGAACGAGGCGCACGCCACGCCGCTGAAGCGCTTCCTCTCCCGCGTCCGCGGCAAGGTCTTCCTCGACGCGAAGGAGAACTGGCCGGTGCCGTACGGCAGTCATTCCTTCGAGGTGGAGAAACCGACTCCCGCCGAGCAGCGCGAGCTGTGGCTCGGAGTGGTGAAGGACGACGTCGCGGCGGCGGAGCTGGCGGCGCAGTTCAACTTCAGCGGCGCGTCGATCGCGCGCATCGCAGCGGCGGAGGGCGCGCAGCCGTCGTTCGAGCAACTGCGCGCGCGTGCGGCGCAGCAGACGCGGATGCGGGTCGACGCGCTGGCGCAGCGCATCGACGCCAAGGCGACGTGGGACGACATTGTCCTGCCGGCCGACGACGTCGAGCTGCTGTCGCAGATCGCGGCGCACGTCGCGGGGCGCGCCACCGTGTACGACGAGTGGGAGTTCCGCAAGCGGATGAACCGCGGCTTCGGCATCAGCGCGCTCTTCTCCGGCGAGAGCGGCACCGGCAAGACCATGGCCGCCGAGGTGATCGCGAACGAGCTCGGGCTGCCGCTGCACCGGATCGATCTCTCGTCCGTCGTCAGCAAATGGGTCGGCGAGACGGAGAAAAATCTGCAGCAGCTCTTCAACGCGGCCGACGACGCGAACGGCATCCTCTTCTTCGACGAGGCCGATGCGCTGTTCGGAAAACGGACCGAGGTGCAGCAGAGCCAGGACCGCTTCGCCAACATCGAGATCAACTTCCTGCTGCAGCGGCTGGAGTCGTATCGCGGCCTGGCCATCCTCGCCACGAACATGAAAGGGTCGCTCGATTCCGCGTTCCTGCGGCGGCTCCGCTTCATCGTCGACTTCCCCTTCCCCAACGCCGAGCTGCGGCGGCGCATCTGGGAAAAAGCGTTCACCGACAAGGTGCCGATGCCGGCGCAGAAGCTCGATCTCGACTTCCTGGCGAAGCTGCAACTGACCGGCGGCAGCATCCACAACGTGGCGCTGGCGTCGGCGTTCCTCGCGGCGCGGACGCCGGAGAAACAGGTGACGATGCCGATCGTCCTCGACGCCGCGCGGACCGAGCTGCGCAAGCTGCAGAAGCCGATCTCCGAGCGCGATTTCGACTGGCATGAGGCGGTGGCGTCATGAAGGTCCGCCTGCACATCGACCGCGTCGTGCTCGATGGCGTCGATTTGCCGCCGGGATCGCGCGGCGCGTTGCGCGCGTCGCTCGCGCACGAGCTGGCCAGCCGCATCGCCGCGGGCGGATTGTCCGACGCGCTCGCATCCGGCATCGCCGTGCCGGCCGTGAGCGCGCCGCCGATCGAGCTCGCGCACGGCACCGCGGCGCCGAAGCTCGGTGCGTCGATCGCGCAATCGGTCTACGCCGGCATCGGAGGCCGCCGATGAAAGCGCTGCTGCAGCGCAAGTGCGACGGCGGCGGCGGATGCTGCTCCGACTGCGACAGGAAGAAACTGCAGCGCGAGGCCATCGGCCCGTCGCCGCAACGCGTGCCGCCGATCGTGCACGACGTCCTCCGTTCATCCGGCGAGCCGCTCGACCGCGGCACGCGCGCGGCGATGGAGTCGCGCTTCGATCACGACTTCAGCCGCGTGCGCCTGCATCGCGACGAGCGCGCCGCGCAGTCGGCCGCCGCGGTCGGTGCACGCGCGTACACCGTCGGCGCGAACGTCGTCCTCGGCCGCAACGCCGATCGCGACACCCTCGCCCACGAGCTCGCGCACACCATCCAGCAGGAGGGGGCGGCGTACGGCGGCGAGCTGGAGATCGGCCGCGCGGATGATCCGCTGGAGCACGATGCCGACGGGATGGCGCGCGGACATTCGGCGCGCGTGCTCCGCCGCGCGCCGGATCAGCAGCCGGCGCCGAAGGAACACCACGAGGGCCAGCCGCTCGGCTTTACAGAGCTGCTGTTCGCCAGCACCGCGGCCGGCATGGGAAAGATCAGCGTCGACATCGGCACGCTGGCGCGCGAGCAGGCGGCCCCGCCGGCGACGAAAGCGCCGCGCTTCATCCTCCATGACACCGACTCCGCCGTAAACGCGGACGGAATCAATGCGCAGCTCAAGAACAACCGCGGTCCGCTCGGCGAAGGGGTGAACGCCTGGGTGCCGAAAGCCGGCGCGGCGACGATCACGCGCCCGTTCTTCGAGAAGCAGCGCCCCACCGCCACCGAGTTCGAGAAAGGGCTCGAGTTCTTCCAGACCGACGCCGAGAAGGCCAAAGGCGGCCAGCTCCTCGAAGAGCCGTTGAAGGCGCGGCGCGACGATCGCTTCCGCGAGATCTGGGCGCTGGTCGATCCGATCTTTTACGACGTGATCGTCAATGCGGCGCTCTCCGGCAAGCAATTGACACCCGACGAGCTCAAAGGCGAGCGCACCGGAAAGAAGGAAGGCGGCAAGGACATCCCCGGTGTCTTCACGCAGCTGAAAACTCCCGGCAGCCCGACCTACACCGCCACCTCCTGGGCCATCGAACTGATCGTCGACATGGCGTCGAGCTACATCTACGCGCTGGCCCTCGCCCCGATCGGCAAAGCGACGGATCTGAACACGAAGGCGCTGGCGCTCGCTCCGTACTTCGCCCTGCGCGACCAGCTCGTCGCCGAGACCATCAACGTCGAGATGGTGCAGCCGCACGGCAGCGCGACGGACAAGCTCTCGTACTCCGCCGATCAATACGCCAACACCATCGCGCTCTACCTCCGTTCCGCGGTGTTCGCGGGCGTCTTTCCCTCGGTCACGACGCACAAAGTCGTCGACGAAAAATTCAAGGGCGGGCACGACGATCCGCGCTGCTTCAACCTCGGCAAGTTCTATGACGGCATCGCCACAGCGGTCGGACACAACGTCGGACCGAGCCGCTACGGCGTCGAGCCGACCTACGGCCGCAGCGGAGACGGCACGTCGATCTCGTGGCCCGCCGTCTGCGCGGAGAAAAAACCGAAATGACTTCCTTCCCCGACTCTCCGCGCATCCTCAAGGGCGGCCTCGTGCTGCTCGATCCGCTCACCGGCGCGGTGCTGCGCGTGATCGTGCTGCAGTACAACCCCGACACCCTCACGCGCACGCTGCAGCCGCAGGCGACCAGCGAAGGGTCGGGCGGCAACTCCGGTGAACGTTCCGAAGTGCTGCGGCTGAAGGGACCTCCGGTCGAGACGCTGAAGCTCGAGGTGGAGGTCGACGCGACGGATCAGCTGGAGACGGCGAAGCCGGGCGCGGTGGTCCTCGAGTCGGGACTCCATCCGCAGCTCGCCGCGCTGGAGACGCTGATCTATCCGCCGCTGCAGCGCATCCTCGACAACCACGCCAAGGCGGCGTCGGGGATGCTCGAGATCATCCCCGTCGAGTCGCCGCTCACGCTCTTCGTCTGGAGCCGCTCGCGCATCGTGCCGGTGCGCGTGACCGATCTCTCCGTCACCGAGGAAGCGTGGGACGCGAACCTCAATCCGATCCGCGCGAAGGTCAGCCTCGGCATGCGCGTCCTCAGCGTGCACGACTTCGGCTTCGATCACCGCGGCAGCTCGACCTACCTCGCCTATCAACGCGTCAAAGAGACCTTCGCCGCCATGCCGGGCGGCGGCACGTTCGCACAACTCGGCATCGGAGCGATTCCATGAGCGACATCCTCGCGCTGCAACAGGCCATGCCCATCGCGCCGTTCGGTCCGACCAGCCGTTATGCCGGACTGCAGATCGCGAAGATCGACCTCGACGGCGAGACGCATCTCTACGTCCGCCGCCGCTTCCTGCCGCAGCCGGAATCGCTCTCCGTCCTCGGCGAGCACACCGTCGCGCACCTCGAGCGGCTCGATCACATCGCGGCGCGCTACTTCGGAGACCCGGAGCTCTTCTGGCGCATCGTCGATGCGAACCGGACGCTGCGTCCGGAGGAGCTCACCGAGACGCCGGGACGTCGCCTCGACATCACGCTGCCGGAAGGAGTGCCGGGGATCCCGCATGCTTGATGCTCCCTACTTCCTGCAGCTGATGATCGGCCCCGGCGTGCCGATCCCGGTACCGCGCGAGGTGCTCGATGCCCTCGTGTCGGTGGAAGTGACGAGCAACACCGAATCGGCCAGCGTCTTCCAGCTCACCTTCACGCTCTCGACGCGCTCGCCGCTGCACACGCTCTTTCTCGTGGCCGGCGGCGCGGGCATCCCGATGATCCGCGTCGTCATCATCGTCGTCACGCGCGGCGGCACCGAGGTGCTGATGGACGGCGTCATGACGCACCACCAGGTCTCCGGCGGCGACGCCGGCGGCCACGCCACGCTGACGATCACCGGCGAAGACCTGTCGAAGGTCATGACGTACCTCCCGTTCGACGGACTTCCGTATCCGGCCATGCCTCCGAACATCCGCGTGCTGACGATCCTGGCAAAGTACGCGGTCCTCGGCATCGTGCCGCTGGTCATCCCGCCGCTGATCATGGACATCGCGCTGCCGACCGAGCAGATCGACCGGCAGAACGGCAACGACCTCGATTACATCCGCTGCCTGGCCGACGGCGTCGGCTACGAGTTCTACGTCGATCCCGGTCCGCTGCCGCTGCAGAGCACCGCGTACTGGGGGCCGTCGATCCGCGTCGGCGCGCCGCAGCCGGCGCTGAACATCAACATGGATTCGGAGACGAACGTCGAGTCGATGGACTTCAAGTTCGATCCCGAAGAGCCGGTGCTGCCGGTGGTGATGATCTATCCGAAGATGCTGAAGGTCGGCATCCCGATCCCGATCCCCGCGGTCAATCCGCTCGCGCCGCCGATGGGACTCGTGCCGCCGATCCCGAAGAAGGTGGAGATCGACCGCGAGTCGGCGCGGAAGAACCCCGGCGTCGCGCTGCTGGCCGCCTTCTCGCGCGCGGCGCGCACGGCGGACGCGGCGCAGGTGACCGGCACGCTCAACGTCGCGCGCTACGGCCGCATCCTCAAGTCGCGGCGGACCGTCGGCGTGCGCGGCGCGGGGCTGGCCTTCGACGGCCTTTACTACGTCCGCAGCGTCAAGCACTCCATCCAGCGCGGCGAATACAAGCAGGACTTCACGCTCGTCCGCAATGGACTCATCTCCACGCTTCCGAGGGTACCGGCATGAGCACGTGTCAACGCTTCTTCGGCAAATACCGCGGCACGGTCATCAACAACATCGACCCGATGCAGACGGGCCGCATCATGGCGCAGGTCCCGGCGGTGTCGCAGCTGCTGCCGACCACCTGGTGCCTGCCGTCGTATCCGATCGCCGGCACCGGCTCGGGGATGTCGTTCGTCCCGCAGCTCAAGTCGGGTGTGTGGATCGAGTTCGAGGGGGGCGATCCCGATTACCCGATCTGGACCGGCTGCTTCTACGGCGTCGGCGCGGAGCGTCCCACCGCGGCGGCGGCGAGCAATCCGCTCAGCCCGAGCATCGTCTTCCAGAGCCAGCTCACGCATTCGATCGTCATCAGCGACCTCCCGCCCTCGCCGAAGACCGGCGGAATCATGCTCACCTCGCTCAGCGGCGCATCGATCATCGTCAACGACAGCGGCATCTACATCGACAACGGCAAAGGGGCGTCGATCAGGCTGGTCGGCCCGCTGGTCAGCATCAACAACGGCGCGCTGACGGTGCAATAGGAGACGACCATGCCCGGACCTGTCCTCACCGTTTCGGCCACCGTGCAATGCGCGCACTTCGGCAAAGGGACGCCGGTCACGCCCGTACCGCGCGTGCTGATCGGCGGCAAGCCGGTGGTGGTGCTGACGACGCAGTACACCGTCGCGGCCTGCCAGTTTCCGACGATGACCAGCGGCGCGCCGCCGTGCGTCACCGCCCAGTTCACCAGCGGCGCGACGCGCGTCATGGCCCTCGGCAGTCCGCTGCTCGTGGCCAGCAGCACCGGCACGTCGCTGCCCAACGCCACGCCGCTGATCGTCGTGCCCGATCAATTCAAGGTGATCGCGCAATGAACATCGACTTCCCGTTCGGCTTCGACGCGCGCGGCCGCACCGCGGAGTGCGACGACGCCGCGCACGTGCGCGACATGCTCGAGGAGCTGCTGTTCACGAACCCGGGCGAGCGCGTGAACCGGCCCGACTTCGGCAGCGGCCTGCTGCAGCTCGTCTTCGCGCCGAACAGCGTCGAGCTCGCGGCGGCGCTGCAGTTCACCACCCGCGCGGCGATCCAGCAATGGCTCGGCGACCTCCTCGACCTGCAGGCCTTCGAGGTCGTCGCCTCCAACTCCACGCTGCACGTCGACGTCCGCTACGCGCTCCGCCGCACCGGCGAGGTGCGCGTCGAGGCCTTCGACCGGAGCACCACATGAGCGCCACTCTCGAATGCCGCGACGCGCGGCGGCGGCAGCTCATCCGCGGCAGCAGGCTGAATGGCATCGACTACATCGACGTCACCGGCGCGCATCTCTGCGTCCATTTCCTCAACGAGATCCCGCCGGTGTTCCTGCCGAAGAAAAAAGCGGACACGCTGAACGACGAGCAGAAACGCGAGGCGCTGACGCACATCCGCATCTCCGGCGGACGCCGCATCACCGGCCTGAAGGCGGTGGACTTCAACGTCGACGTCGCCGCGAACAAGTACGAGGAGAACTGCCTCGGCATCGATCTCGATCGCGAAGGCGACTGGTCGGAGTACACGCTCTGCTTCGTCGAAAAGGACGGCAGTCCGATGCGCGGCTTCGATCCGCGCTACGCCTGCCTCGGGTTCAAGTTCAAGATCGACTGCGCCGCGGAGATCGACTGCAAGACGGACGAGCAGTGTCCGCCCACCGAGCGTCCCACGCCGGCGATCTCGTACCTGGCGAAGGACTACGCCACGTTCCGCCAGCTCCTCCTCGACCGCCTTTCGCTGACCATGCCGCAGTGGCGCGAGCGGCACGTCCCCGACATCGGCATCGCGCTCGTCGAGCTGCTCGCCTACACCGCCGACTACCTCAGCGCCGCGCAGGATGCCGTCGCCACCGAGCAGTATCTCGATACGGCCCGCATGCGCATCTCGGTGCGCCGGCACGCGCGGCTCGTCGATTACGCGATGCACGAGGGATGCAACGCGCGCGTCTTCATCGAGATCCGCGTCAACGGCGATCCGCACATCGACACGCGCGATTCGTTCTTCGTCACACGGACGGTAGCCGATGCGCCGGTGGTGCTGCACGACTTCGACGTGCCGCGGCTCGCGCCCGGCGGCACGATCTTCGAGCCGCTCACCGCCGCGAAAGAGTGGGTGCTGCACGAAGCGCACAACCTGATCCACATCTACACCTGGGGCGACGAGCAGTGCTGCCTGCCGAAAGGGGCGACGTCCGCCACGCTGCTCGATGAACTGAAAGAGCGCGAGGAGTACGACCCGGCGATCTGCGACGAGCGTCCGTGGCCGCCGACCGACCACGAGCACGAGGAGCACGGCTGCCATTGCGGCTGCGAGCCTCCGCCGAAGCCGCCGTATCCGCGTCCGCTGCACGTCCGCGCCGGCGACTACCTGCTGTTCGAGGAGCTGGCCTGCGCCGGCACGGTGAACGCGAAGTTCGACGGCAGGACGACGCAGCCCGATGCCGACCGCACGCACCGCCACGTGGTCCGCGTGACGAAGGTGACGAAGGCCTGCGACACGCTGCGCGGCAATCGCCTGCTCGAAGTCGAATGGAGCCGCGAGGATGCGCTGCCGTTCGCGCTCTGCGTCTCGGCCATCGGCGGTCCGCCCGATTGCGATTTCGTGCGCGACCTCGCGGTGGCGCGCGGCAACATCGTCCTCGCCGATCACGGCCAGAGACACACGACCACACTGCCGCCGGTGCCGCAGGCGCCGTTCGAAGAATTCTGCGAAGGAGAAGACGACCTCGCGGACGTGCCGCGCGTCGCCGGCCGCTACCGACCGGTCCTCCCCTTCGCGCCGCTCACGTTCGCGCAGCCGCTCGATCCTCACGCGCCGGCGACCGCCGTCGTGCGGCAGGACCCGCGCGCCGCGCTGCCGGCGATCGCGCTCGACAGCGGCGGCGAGCCGTGGCTGGCCCGTCCCGACCTCCTCGACAGCGATCTCGATGATCCGCACTTTGTCGCGGAGCTCGACGACGACGGCTATGCGCACCTCCGCTTCGGCGACGGCGACGCCGGACGCCTTCCCGACGTCGGCGAGACGTTCACCGCGACCTACCGCACCGGCAACGGCCGCGCGGGACTGGTCGGGCCGGAAAGCATCGGCCATCTCGCCGCGGGGAAGAGCTTCAGCGACGGGATCATCATCACGGTGCGCAATCCGTTGCCGTCGGCGGGGGCGATCGAGCCCGAATCGAAAGACGAGGTGAAGGCGATCGCGCCGAAGGCGTTCCGCAAGGCGCTGGAGCGGGCCATCACAGCGGACGACTACGCGCTGCTGGCGCAATACGTCCGCTACCCCACGCGCAACCCGCGCGTGCAGTCGGCGGCGGCGAGCCTGAACTGGAACGGCAGCTGGTTCGAGGCCAACGTGGCGGTCGATGCGTTCGGCTCGCCCGCGCTGCCGCCGGACCTCCGCAAGTCCGTCTCGGCGTCGCTCCATCACTACCGCCGGATGGGTCACGACCTCCGCGTGAGCGGCGCGGAGAGTGTGCCGCTGCGCGTCGTGCTCGACCTCTGCGTGAAGCCGCACTACCTCCGCGCGCATGTCGCCGACGCGGTGCGCGCCGCGATGCGCGAGCTCTTCGCGCCCGACAACCTGACGTTCGGCGAAGCGATCTACGTCAGCCGGATCGTCGCGGCCGTGATGCGCGTCGACGGCATCGCCGAGGTGAAGGTGCGGCGGCTGGAGCGGCTCGCGCACCGGCATTTGAAGAACAGCGATTTCACGAAGGGCTTCCTGGCCATCGGACCCGGCGAGATCGCGCGGCTCGACAACGATCCGGCGGCGCCGGAGAACGGCCTCCTCGAGCTCCGCCGCGTGCGAGGTGGACGATGAGCTGCACGAGCTGCACGAGCTGCGGCTGCTGCGCATGCCTGGCCGGCGCGGGACAGCATCCGCCGATCTTCAACCGTCCGGGACTCTCCGCGATCCGCTACCGCATCGGCACCTACGGCACGTTCCTCGACGCGATGATCCGCCGCCTCACCGTCGCGTTCGAGAACGGCGGACCGTACTCGCTGCATCGCCTCACCACGCGCGAGACGGACGATCCGTCGATTGCGTTGCTCGACGCCTGGGCGTGCCTCGGCGACATCCTCACGTTCTACCAGGAGCGCATCGCCAACGAGGCGTACCTCGGCACCGCGACCGAGCGCCGCTCGATCCTCGAGCTCGGCCGCCTCGTCGGCTACACGCTCAAGCCGGGCGTGGCCGCGAGCGCCTACCTCGCCTACACGCTCGACGACAGCGCGAAGACGACGATCATCCCCGCCGGCACGAAGGCGCAGAGCATCCCCGGCGCCGACGAGAAGCCGCAGACGTTCGAGACGTCGGTCGACACGGAGGCGCGCGCGGCGTGGAACGCGCTGAAGCCGCGCCTGCGGCGGCCGCAGGAGATCACGCTGGAGAACGTGCTGACGATCGAGTCGGTGTGGATCGACGGCACGTCGACGCGCATCGAGAAGCGCGAGCCGATCTTCTTCGTCTTCGAGACCAGCACGAAACGGTTCGAGAAGACCGAGGTGCACGCGATCCGGCGGGCGAAGGAGACGATCGCGGACGAGGAGCACAAGCGGACGCGCATCGTGCTCGAGCCGGTGCGGCCGTACTACCTCGAGCTGTTCAAGGGAGTGCTCGCCGCCTGGCGCGCGCTCGAGCCGTTGCCGCCGCCACCGCCGACGCCGTTCAAGTCGGCGCCGAAGAAAAAAACTCCGGCTTCGCGGGCCGTCCAGAACCCGCCGTTCGATGTCGATGCATTACTGCGCAACATCCTCCTCGGCGTTCCGCGCACGACCCTGCAGGCCATTCATCTGCACACCGTCGGCTTCCCCGACCTGCACGGCCTGCTGGAGAAAGAGGATCCCGATCCCGCCTTCGATACCACGTCGCACAATCCGCGCAGCATCCAGGAATTGCTCGAGCCGCTGGTCCGCGCGCGCGGCTCGTCGCCTGCGTCGCAATGGCAGTTCGGCCGCTCGCTGAAGCAATCGCTCGATGCCGGTTCCGATCTCGTGCCGCGCCTCCTCGCGGCGTTCTTTCCGCAACTCGACGCGACGCTCTACACCGCGCTGGAGAACATCAGCACCGGCGATCGGCCGTATTCGCAACTGCGCGCCGTGTACGTGCTGCGGAAGCAGCTGCGCGTCTTCGGCTACAACGCGCCGCCGTCCCTGTTCGAAGACCGGCCGGACACTCCTCCGGCGTCGTTCCCGAAAGTGACCTTCGTCGCGGAGGACGAGAAGACGCTCTTCCTCGCTTCGCCCGAAGATGGCGTCGCCGCCAACGGCTACGTCGTCACGCTCAACGCCGGCGGAGCACGAGCGCGCGTCGTGCGCGAGGCCCAGACGCTGCCGCGCAACGCGTACGGCGTGAGCAGCGACAGCACGCGCCTCGTGCTCAACGACTTCTGGTGGAAGCCGCTTCCGGCCGGCAGCGATGAGCTCGCGGCGATGACGTTCAACCTCAGCATCATCCGCAACACGGCGGTCTTGGGCGTGAGCGAGCCGCTCGAGCTGGCGCAGGAGATCGACACCACGCCGATCACCGGCACGCGCATCGAGCTCGACGGCGTCGTCGCCGGCCTCGATGCCGGCCGCTTCATCATCGTCACCGGCGAGCGCTTCGACACCAGCGGCACGGCGGGCGTCGTTTCGGCCGAGCTGGCGATGATCGCGAACGTCGAGCTGCAGACGAACGCCGGCGCCGGCGGCACCTCGTACAGCATCCTCGAGCTCGCGCCGAAGGGGCTCGCCTACCAGTACATCCGCACCAGCGTGAAGATCCTCGCCAACGTCGTCAAAGCGACGCACGGCGAGACGCGCGCCGAGATCCTCGGCGGCGGCGACGCCTCGCAATCGCTGCAGACCTTCTCGCTCAACCAGGCGCCGCTGACCTTCGTCTCCGCGCCGACGATGGATGGCGTCGAATCAACGCTCGTCGTCCGCGTCAACGACGTCCGCTGGCACGAGACCGACTCCTTCGCCGGCGAGCCGCCGACGAAACGCGCCTTCATCACGAAGACCGCCGACGACGGCAAGGTCTCGATCACCTTCGGCACCGGCCGCGAAGGAGCGCGCCTCCCGACCGGCACCGACAACGTCCGCGCGGTCTATCGCACCGGCATCGGCATCGCCGGCAACGTCCGCGCGGGGCAGATCGCCACCGCGGTCTCGCGGCCGCTCGGCGTGCAGACCGTGATCAATCCGATCGAGGCGTCGGGCGGCGCCGATCCCGAATCGCGCGACGACGCGCGCCGCACGATCCCGGTGTCGCTGCAGGCCCTCGGGCGCATCGTCTCCGTCCGCGACTACGCCGACTTCGCCCGCACCTTCGCCGGCATCTCCAAGGCCAGCGCCGCGGCGCTCTCCGACGGCCGCCGCCGCGTCGTGTTGCTCACCATCGGCGGCGCGGGCGACATCGAGATCGACGAGACCTCCGACCTCTTCAACAACCTGCAGGAGGCATTGCAGAAGTACGGCGATCCGTACCAGCCGTTCCTCGTGAAGATGCGCGAGAAGATCGTCATCGCCGGCGCGGCCAAAGTGCGCGTCGATCCCGACTACCTCTGGTCGAACGTCGCGCCGAAGATCCGCGCGGCGCTGCTCGACACATTCGCGTACGACAGGCGCGAGTTCGGGCAGGCCGTCTATCCGTCCGAGGTCATCGCGGCGATCCAGGCGGTGCCGGGTGTGGCGTGGGTCGACCTCGACGTCCTCGGCGGCATCCGCGTCACGAACCTCGTCCGCTTCGGCGTGGAGGACGCCACGCCCCACCTGCCGAAGCTCGTCGACGTGCAGCCGATCCTTCCGCGGCTGGAGCGCGCCGGCGCGCACGGTCCGCGCGCCGCGCAGATCGCCTACCTCCCGCCGAAGCTCGCCGACCTCTTCATCCTGACGGAGATTCCCGCATGAGCGAAGCGCTCGACGCCCGCATCGACCGGCTGTACCAGTTGCTGCCCGCGGTCTACCGCACGCGCGACGCCGAGCAGACCAACGCGCTGCGCGACCTGCTGCGCGTCATCGCCGAGCAGGTGATCATCATCGAGGACGACATCGCGAAGATGTACGACGACTGGTTCATCGAAACGTGCAGCGACTGGGTCGTGCCGTACATCGCGGAGCTGGTCGGCTACGACGCGCAGGGAACGCACACGCCGCGGCGCGACGTGGCGGACTACATCCGCAACCTCCGCCGCCGCGGCACGGCAGCGCTGCTCGAAGAGCTGGCCCACGACTCCGCCGGCTTCTCCGCGCGCGTCGTCGAGCTCTTCAAGCTCCTCGGCTGGTCGCAGAACATCAACCACCGCAACATCGAGCGCGGACGCTTCGCCGAGCTGCGTGACGTCGAAGGGCTCGAGCTGATCGACTCTCCCTTCGACCGCGACGCGCACACCGTCGACCTCCGCAACGTGAACGCGTCGCGGCATTACGGCCTGCACAACATCCCGAGCGCCGCCGCGTACGTCTGGCGCCTCCGCGCGTTTCCGCTCACCCGCGCCGAGGCGTACATGCCGCGCACCAGCGGCTTCTCGTACACGTTCAATCCGCTCGGCTACGACGCGCCGCTCTTCACCAGCGCGCGCTTCGATCCCGATCCGAGCGCCATCGCCGGCGAGATCAACGTCCCGGCACCGATCCGCCGCCGCGCGCTGGAGCGCCACCTCGCCGACTACTACCCGGAGAGCTTCGCCATCTGGCTGAACGGCAAGCCGGTCCCGATCCACGACCTCGTCGTCGCCGATCTGTCGAAATGGAAGTACGTCCCGGAGGAAAAGAAGATTGCCGTCGATCCGCAGCTCGGGCGGATCGCGCTGGCGGACGAGGCGAAATCGATCCGCGTCTCGTACCACTACGGCTTCAGCGGCGACGTCGGCGCGCATGAAAGTCCGCGCACGATCTCCGAGGCGCGCGACGCGAAGCTGTATCGCGTCGGCGCGGACGAGAAGCTCACCTCCATCCGCGCCGCGCTCGACGCCTGGCACGCGGAGAAGCCGAAGCCGCCGCACGCCGTGATCGAGATCGCCGACAGCGGGACGTATACCGAGGACGTGCCGGACATCCACCTCGGAGCGCAGGAATCGCTGCAGATCCGCGCGGCGCAGCGGACGCGTCCCGTGCTGCGCATCCTCGACTACGGCCCGTCGCGCGCCGAATCGCTGCGCATCACCATGGCCGACCGCGCCCGCTTCACGCTCGACGGCATCCTCCTCGCCGGAGCTCCGCTGCGCATCAGCGGCAAAGGGGAAACGCCGCCCGCCGTCCGCGTCACCATTCGCCGCGCGACGCTCCTCCCAGGGTGGGAGCTCGACGAGCATTGCCATCCGGTCGAGCCCAATGGTTCGAGCCTCATGCTCGACAACGTCCGCGGCACGGTCGCGGTCGAGCGCAGCATCGTCGGCACGATCACGGTCCGCAACGAGGTGCTCGATTCCGATCCGGTCCGCATCAACGTGAGCGACTCGATCGTCGACGCGACCGGCGACGAGCTCGCGGCCATCGAAGGCTACGGCGGCTATGCCTGGGCCACGCTGCGCATCGTGCGCTGCACGGTCATCGGCGAGGTGCTCGCGCACGCGCTGGAGCTCGGCGAAAACTCGATCTTCACCGCGCCGCTGACCATCATCCGCAGGCAGGCGGGCTGCGTCCGCTTCTGCTACGTCCCTCCCGGCTCGCGTACGCCGCGGCGCTATCACTGCCAGCCCGACCTGGTCGAGGAGGCGGCGCCGGACCGCAAGGATGAAGAGCGGCGCCGCGTGCAGCCGCGCTTCACCAGCACCGCGTTCGCCTCGCCGGCGTATTGCCAGCTCGACTTCGATTGCGCGGACGAGATCACGCGCGGCGCCGAGGACGAGGGAGAGATGGGCGCGTTCCACGAACTTTTCCTGCCGCAGCGAACCGCTGCCCTGCGCGCGCGGCTCGACCGCTCCACCCCCGCCGGAATGGAGAGCGGGATCATCTTCGCCGACTGAGGAGACCGACATGCATGGCGATTTCTCACTGAACCCTCTCGCGTATCGCGACAACGTCTCGCGCGTGCTCTATCAGCAGGGCCGCGTGCAGCTCGACTCCGACGTCAACGAGCTGACCGAGACGCTGCTGCGCGCCACGCGCGCGCTGGCCGTCGATACCATCGGTCCTCACGGCGGTGTCGACAACAGCTTCCAGATCACCGGCAACGGCACCGACTTCGAGATCGCGTTCGGCCATTACTGGATCGATGGTCTGCGCTGCGTAAACCCCACCGATTTCTGGGACACGCTGGCCGCCCATCAGGGGACGCCGCTGCCGGCGACGCGGCCGCTCGAGCCGCCGTACTTTTATCCGCCGCCGAAGAACAAGGACGGCAAGCTCGAGCCGGGCCTCTTCTACCTCGACGCGTTCGAGCACGACATCTCCTCCGTGCAGGACGACACGCTCCGCGAGTCCGCGCTCCTCGGCGCCGACACCACCAGCCGCGCGGTGGTGATGTGGATCGTGCGCAAATTCGACGTGAAGCAAACGGAGGAGTGGCTGACGCTTGCCGGAAAATTCAAAGGCAAGCTGCCGAGAATCTACGACGAGTTCTACGTCGCGCTGAACGTGCTGCTGCGTCCGGGCGCCCGCCTCCGCGCACGCGCGACGATCGCCGAGACGACCGACCCCTGCGTCGTCTCCCCCGACGCGCGCTACCGCGGAACGGAGAACCGGCTGTTCCGCGTCGAAGTGCACACGTCGGGCAATCCGGACGAGGCGACGTTCAAGTTCTCACGCGACAACGGCGCGGAGGTCTATCCGATCGGCGACCTGCAGGGAAAGAGCGTCGTGCTCGACTCCCTCGGACGCGATCACCGCAGCGCGTTGCGCGTCAACGACTGGGTCGAGGTGATCGACGACGACGTCCTCCTCCAGCACAAAGCGCTGCCGCTGCGCCAGGTCATGACCGTCGACCGCCACACCAGGACCATCACGCTCGATGAAGAGCCCGAGCAGAGCGCCGGCACGAAGCAGGAGCTCCGTCCGTTCCTGCGGCGCTGGGAAGGACCGCCGCAGCCGATCCGCATGCGCGACGACGCGCACCCGAAACAGCACTGGATCGACCTCGCCGACGGCGTGCAGGTGCAGTTCTCCAAGGCGCCGGGATTCGTGAAAGTGTTCCGCACCGGCGACTACTGGCTCATCCCCACCCGCACCGCCACCGGCGACGTGATCTGGCCGCGCGACACGACGCAGGCCCGCAATCCGCTGCCCGTCCCGCCGCACGGCGTGCACCATCGCTACGCGCCGCTGGACCAATTCGTCGGCGCCACCGGAGGCCTCACTCCTTTCCGGAAGCGGTTCGTGCCGCTGACGATGCACCCGGTGCCGTGAGCGTTCAGTGCAGCAAGGCCTCGTCCGGCAGCACGGCCAGCTGCACGCGGACGCTTTGATCGTGATCGACCGCGACGGTCACGGTCTCCGCCTTCAGGTTCGGCGGAAGCGGAACGGTCGATTCCGGACGGCCGTAATCAATGCGCGAGGCGTAGATGCGATACGTGCCGCGCTGCACCGCGACGTCGATCGAGCGCGCGGACGTGCGCGTCTCGAAATACGCCGAGTCGACGACCCGCTCCTCGCGGCGAAGAAAAAATGCTTCCACCGGCGCGGGGATGCTCTCGAAATGGGCCGGCGTGATCGAGATGTCGATGTCGTTCGCCTGCACGCCCGGCACCGGCACGATGTCGATGTGCAGCCTGCAGAGCTTTTTGGTCTCGAAATGAAAGTCGGGCCGCGTCGACGGGGACACCTGCATCGCGATGACGGGACTCTGGATTTTCGCCACGAGCACGCCCGAACCTTCGAGCGTGTAGCGTCCCGCGTCGTCCGTTTCCGTCGCGGCGACGAGCTGGCGCATGTCGGACGAGAGCAGCAGGACACGCTGCCCCGCCGCGGGACGGCCATCGAGCAGGAGCATGCCGGCGATCGCGATCATCTCAGCGAATGTACTCGTAGGCCGGGTACTCCTTCACGAGCTGCTTCTTGACATCGGAGGGGAGCGCTGTAATCGCACTTCCGGCGACGAAGTTGGTCGTTCTCGTGGGCGGACCGGCTTTCGACGCGTAAATCCATTCGACGTACAAAGACGTCTGGTACACCGGCTTCTCCTCCACGATGATGAAGCTATCGAAATGATCGCGCTCCACGACTTTCGTTGCGCCGTCGTCGAACTTTTTTCCGATGGTGCCGCTGAATTCCGCGGGTCGGTCGTAGTTCGTGACGTTCTTTGCGTCGCGATTCACTCGGCCTCCCTGATCCTGGAATGGGGACGTCTTCAAGGCTGAATCGATCTTGTAGCTCGGTTTCTTGGGATCGGTCGTCAGATCCATCGTGCCGTTCGTCGATCCAGCTGTGCCCGCGACCCACTGCTCGGACTTGTCCGGCTGCGTGGCAACGATCTCGACCCAGATCGTCTGCATCAGTCGCGTTTCGCTGGCGTCGCCTTTCGTGCTGAATCCGACTGAGAAACCGCCGGTGCGCTTCGGGCTGCCTTCCTGCAGCGTGTACTCCACGTCCTTGTGAACGGATACCTCTCCGCCGGCCACTTTCGCCTTGTGTGCTTCGGTGCCGGCGGCGCTGACCGTGATGGTCGTCTTCGCTGTCTCTTTCTTCGGCCCGTTCAGCAGGAACAGCGCGCGCGCCAGCGCGTCGGCTCCGAGGTGCGCCTTGAGGTCCGCCTCGAGCTCGGTTTTGAATTCCGTTTTGTACGCGGTCTTCAGCGCGGCGGCCTTCGTCGCGTTGCGATCGACGCTGCCGAGCGCGGTGAGCACCGCTTTCTCATCCGGCTTTTTCGCGGTCAACGCCGCATTGATCGTCTTCGCCAGCGCCTGCGCCTCCTCGGCGGGCGTCTTCCGGAAGATCGCCTGCGGACCGACGGCGCGGTCGCGCGTCGCGTGCGTCAGCTCGTGCGCGAGCAGCCGCCGTCCCGCGGCCGTGCCGGGAGCGAAACGTCCGGGCGAGAAATAGATGTCCGAGCCGCGCGTGAAGGCCTCGGCGCCCAGCGCGTTGGCGAACGTTCCGGCCGTGCGATCCGTGTGGATCCGGACGTCATCGACCGCTGCACCGAAGTGCGGCGCGAAGAACACCCGCTCGCTGTTCCCGAGCGGCGCACCGCCCGCCGGCGGCGTCCCCAGGCTCCGCATCAGCAGCCGCGTCGCCTCGGGTGCAGGGTTCACCTCGCGCGCCGCCGAACCGGCCGATTCCCCCACCGCCCGCGCCGCCGCCTCCTCCGCCGCCCGTTCGCGCGAGGCATCGGAAAGAGACGACCGCCGCTTCAACTCGCGCATCACGACCTTCCGGCGATCCGCACCAGCCCTTCGAGCGTCAGCCGCAGCGCGAGGCGAAGGTCGGAGGTGGTGACGAGCGTGCGGTTCTCGGCAGCGGAAAGCCCGTTGTTGAAGCCGCGCGGAGCGAGCTCCCACACCGCGGGAAAAAGCCGCATGCGCGCCGGCGATTCGCCGAGCATCGCCTCGCCGATGTCGCGCGCGGCCCCGCCGAACGCACCGATGACGAACACCGGCGTTCCACGCTCCGCCGCGATCGAGACCTCCTCGAGCAGACCGGGCATCGATCCGGAGAAGCCGCTCACCTTGCCGCCCATCACGAGTTGCGCGCCCCTGCTCTCGTGTACGAAGTCATGCGCCTTCCTTCGCATGTCGGTGAGCGCGAGCGCGCTGGAAGCGCGGTCATCGAGTGCGGCATGCAGCCCGCGCGGCGGTTCCATCTTCACAAACCGGACGTACGCTGCAAGCCCCTCCTCCTCGTCCCGGCTCAACGTCTGGCCACGCGGCCACGCCAGGAAACTGTAGATGCGCGGACGTCTTTCGGCGGCCGGCGGCGTGCCGTACAGATCGACCAGTTCGAACAAGGCGCGCGTGTAGCCGCCCCTGCGCAGGTCGCCGCCGTAGACGATGTCCGCTCCCGCCGCGAGGATGTAGCGCGCGAACTCGAGAAAGGTGTCCTTCAGGTGCTGTTCGCCGAAACCGAGCTTCGCCAGATCGGGGCTGTCGGAAATCGACACCCACACGCGGCACCCCGCCAGCGGCGCGTTCATGGCGTGCCTCCGGCAAAGGGGCGTGTCTTCGGAGTGACGAACGTCCGGCCCGGCTTCACCTTCCCCAGCAGCTCGAGCTCGTACGTGCCGAGCGGTGGATCGGGATAGAGAAATCCGCTCTCTTCGAACGACGCGCAAGCCACGAGATCAGGCGGGCGGAAGAGCACACGGTAGCCGTTCAATGTCTTGTCGGATGCAACGACGTCCTGCAGCAGCTTGCGCGTGTAAATCGCGCGCAACACCTCGAAAGTCACGACCTCCAGCACGGGGCCGAATGGATCGACGTTTTCGGCGGCGTAGCGGATCGACGGCACGTTGCCGAGATACGGAAAGACGCGCAGCTCGCCGCTGGTCACGGCGTAGACGTTGATGATGGGGCGGTCGGCGTAGCGCGCCTCGAGAAGCTCGAAGTGACAAACCGGACGCGTCGAATAGGCGTCGGTCTGAAAGACGATCACCGCGCTCTCCCGCACCTTGTCGCGCAACTGCTCCTTCCACGGCTCGCCCGCGATGAGGTCCTGCGCGTCGTAGAACGACTGGAATGGTGCCGAGGCCCGGACGTAATCGCGGAACGCGGCTGCCAGCGCCGTCACCTTTTCATCGAGCTTTGCGTGGCTGAGAAAGAGATTCACAACCGTGCTTCGTTCGTTCGCCGCGACGAGCAGCCGTGCCAGCGAGATGCTGGCGCGCACGAGAATCTTGCGGATCTTCCGCTCGTCGCTCTTCTCGTCCCAGAGCGGGATGCCCTGGTCCCCGCTCATGTTCTTCGGCAGCTTCTCGCCAAGGCCGTCCGCGAAAAGCACGGCGAACATTCGGTCGGCACCGCCGCGCGCGGTCAGCGCATCCTGAATGTCCGAGGCGAACGTTTTCCAGGCGGCGTCGTTCGAGAACCATTCGTCGAACAGGATGAAGACCGCGTTGTGTTTCGCGGCGTCGAGGTCGAGAGCCGCAACCGCGGGCGGCGTGGTGTCGGGGAGGGCCGCGTTCCAGTACTGGACGGGCATTTCCAGGCCGCGCATCACCGGATGATCGGGATCACGGCGAAAGAACTCGAAGATCCGCTTCGCGTAGCGTTGCCCGTCGCCGAAATAGGGGTGCCACACCACATGCACGCGCATTAAGTCCGGCATGCATGAATTGTAGAACCCTCTCCCCGCTTTCGCGAGGAGAGGGTGCGGGGAAAAGCAATTACCGCCGGTAGTAGCCGTCGTCGAGCAGGTCGGCGCGGTAGGCGTTGAACAGACCGGCGCGCGACCAGTCGCCGGCGACATTGACGTAGTCGCCCGGGCGGAGCGCATCGAACGTCCGGTCGCCGCTGCGCATCAGCACGGTGACGAAGCCGCCGGAAGCGTCGTCGCGGATGACGAACGAGCCGCGGCGATAGTCGACCGTCTCCACGACGCCGCGCAGCGCGCCGGCTGAAACGGAGCCGTCGTAGTACGCGTCATCGTAGTAGTCGTAGTAGCCGAGCGGGTTGTAGTAGCCGCCGAGGCGGATGTCGAGACCGACGCGCCAGCCGCCGAGGCGGAAGCGCGCTTCCGGCACGAAGAACGGGTACGGCGCGCCGCCGATGTAGATGCGGAAGCCGCCGTTCCAGCGATCGATGCGCGAGATGCGGCCGTGCGCGTAGTACGGGTTGCCGTGATGCTCGTAGCCGCGGTTGTTGCCGCGGTAGTGGTCATTGCCGCGGTTGTCGTAGCGGTGATCGTTGCTGCCGCGCCATGCGTTGCTCTGGCCGTAGCTGCGATCGTGCTCCGTGTACGTGCGGTTCTCGCGGTTCGTACGGTTGTGATCGAAGTTGTTGTTGTTGTTGTAGGTGCCGTTGTTGTTGTTTCCGCGGGTCTCGCCGCGGCGGTCATAGGTCCGCGTCTCGTTCGTCGCGCGATTGCGATACGAGTCGACGTGGGACTGTCCCGAGCTCTGGGTCGTATCGCGGTGATAGGCCTCGCGATGCTCCCCGCCACGATTCGTCTCATCGCGATGACGGTCTTCCGCAAAAGCGGACGTTCCGACCAGCAACGCGATTGCCATGACGCCTGCCAACTGCGAAGCTAACTGCTTGTTCATGTTCAATTTGACCCTCCAAGGTCTTGGACAACTGAGCCGTTATTTCGCAAACGGCGGGCCATCAGCCCCGCATCAGGTCCGACGCCTTCTCCGCGATCATCACCACCGCCGCGTTCGGATGCCCGGTGACGATCGTCGGCATGACCGAGGCGTCGACGACGCGCAGATTCTCGACACCGCGGACTCGTAATCGGTCGTCCACCACGTCCCCCATCCTGCACGTGCCGACCGGGTGGTAGAGCGTCTCCGCCGTGTCGCGCACGAAGTTGTCCATGTCGGCGGCGCGCTCCCCCGGCCAGACCTCGGCGCCGCGGAACTCGTCGAACGCTTTCGCCTGCGCGATGCGGTGGCAACGCTCGACCGCTTCGCGCAGCAGCTGCAGATCGGCCGGATCGCTGAAGTAGCCGGGCTGGATCGCCGGCGCGGCCAGTGGATCGCTCGAGCGCAGCGTGATCGTGCCGCGGCTCTTCGGATGCAGCAGGATCGCGCCGACCGTGAAGCCGTGTCCCGGCGGATTGTCGAAGCCGTGGTTCATGTAGAAGGTGGGGCCGAAGATGAGCTCGATATCGGGACGGGTTGGAGAATCCTCTCCACATTTGATGAATGCGCCCGCCTCGGCGATGTTCGACGTCAGCATCCCTTTTTTCAGGAAGAGGAACTGCAGGAGGTTGCCGATCGTCTCCGCGCCGGCCAGCGTCACCGGCTTCGTGCTCGCGTACGTGACGCCGCCGACGAGATGGTCCTGCAGATTTTTTCCGACGCCCGGCAGGTCGGCGACGACGTCGATGCCGTGCTTGCGCAGCTCGTCCGCTGCGCCGACTCCGGACAGCATCAGCAGCTGCGGCGAGTTGATCGCGCCGCCGCTGAGGATCACTTCGCGATCCGCGCGCAATCGCATCGAACCGCATTCGACGCCCACCGCGCGCGTCCCTTCGAACAGCACGCGTGTCGTCTGCGTGTTCGTCAGCACGGTGAGGTTCGGCCGCTTCATCGCCGGCTTCAGATACGCCACCGCGCAGCTGCAACGTTTCCCATTGCTCTGCGTGACGTGAAAAAATCCGGCGCCTTCCTGCGACGCACCGTTGAAATCATCATTCCGCGGGATGCCGTCTTCGCCGCACGCCTTCACGAACGCCTCGGACAGCGGATTCTTCGTCCGCAATTCGCTGACGTCGAGCTTCATCCGGTCGAACAGCGGCATCACGTCGGAGGAGCCCCAGCCGTCGTTCCCCTCGCGCTGCCACTCGTCGAAGTCGCCGCGATGGCCGCGCGTGAAGATCATCGCGTTCATCGAGCTCGAGCCGCCGAGGACCTTGCCGCGCGGCCAGTAGAGCTTGCGGTCGTTCATGTGCGGCTGCTCTTCGGTGAAGTAGGCCCAGTCGCACGGGCCCTTGAACAATTTCGAGAAGGCCGCGGGGATGTGGATCTCCTGCTTCTTGTCGGGACCGCCCGCCTCGATCAGCGCAACGGTGGTTTTACCGTCTTCACTGAGGCGGTCGGCGAGCACACAGCCGGCGGAGCCGGCGCCGACGATGACGTAATCGAAATTGCTGCGCATGCGCAAATCGTAACGCTAAGCCAGCTCGGCGCCGCGCTCGACGAGCAGCCGGCGGAGGATCGAACGATGACAGCGCGTTTCATCCTCGCAATAGCAGCCGACGGCGAAGTTCGTCTGATGCGACAGCGCGGCGAGGAGGTCGAGGAGGCGCGACGCGTCGGCGGCGCTCATCTCCTTGCGGTACTTGCGCTCGAACGTCTTCCAGTCGCGCTCGTTCTTCGCGCCGAACGCGAACGTCACGAGCTCCTGCGTCGGCGCGAGGTTCGGCAGCCAGACGTCGTAGTAGTCGCGCTTCGCGAACTCCGACTTCGGCACCCCGCGCGGCGGCCGCCGCACCGTGCCGAGGCGCAGGCCTTCGTGTTTCGTGCGCGGCGAGCCGAGCCTGATCACGCGGATGGGCATGAGGATGACGATACTGCAATTTTCTGATGATCAACCGGCCGCCGCGATGGTCGCATGCTCGCGAATCGTCTTCGCGGACCCGGCGAACCGCAGCTCCTCGACATCCTCGAACAGCGGCGCATCGCTGATCAACGTCGCGAGCTTCTTGAACAGCAGTGCGTCGTCGCGATGATTGCCGAGGACCTCCGCGGGGAACTGCTCGATCGCGCCGTAGCGTCCGAGGACGCGCGCGGCGGTCTTCGCGCCGAAGCGCGGGATGCCGGGATATCCATCCGCCGCATCGCCGACGAGCGCGAGGTAGTCGGGCACGAGCGCGGGGACGACGCCGAACTTTTCGCGGACGCCGTTCGCGTCGCGGATCTTGCCGCTCTTGCGGTCGACCTGCACCACGCGATCCTCGACCACGCATTGCGCGAGGTCTTTGTCCGGCGTCCAGATGCAGACCTTCTCGACGCGCGGATCCTGCGCCGCGAGAAATGCCGCCGACGCCAGCGCGTCGTCCGCCTCGAGCTCGACCATCGGCCAGACGGCGACGCCGAGCAGCTCGAGCATCTCCTCGAGCGGATTGAATTGAGCCCACAATGCGCGATCGATCCCCTCGCCTGTTTTGTATCCCGGCCAGAGGTCGTTGCGGAACGATTCGATCACGTGATCGGTGGCCACGCCGATGTGCGTCGCGCCGCCTTCGATCATCTGCGCCACGGTCTGCAGAACGCCCGCGACCGCGCCGAGCGGACGGTCGGTCGTCGTGAAACGGCGCAGGCCGTAGAAGTGGCGAAAGAGCTCGTACGTGCCGTCGATGAGATGAACGATCATTGGCTTTCCTGGCGGCTTTCCTCGACTTCCACCCGATCGCGCCCGCCGGACTTTGCGCGATAAAGCGCGGCGTCGGCCGCAGCGATCAGCGCGTGCGGCGCGATGCCGCCGGCCGTCGCGGAGACGCCGAGGCTCGCCGTGACGATGCCGTGGTCGGAGCCGTCGTGGCGGATGCGCGCGTCGCGCACTTTGATCCGCAGCATCTCCGCCTCCGCCTTCGCTTCGTCGATCGAGAGGCCGGGCAGGAGCCACGCGAACTCCTCGCCGCCGAAGCGCGCCGCGAGTCCGCCGCGCGACTCGGTGCATTCGGTCAGCAGCGACGCCACCGCGCGCAGCGCCTCGTCGCCGTCCTGATGTCCCTGCGAGTCGTTGAGCCTCTTGAAGTGATCGAGGTCGAGCAGCACGAGCGCGAGCGGCGAGCCGTCGCACAACTCCTCGAGCGCCTCGTCGAAGCGGCGGCGGTTGGCCACGCCGGTCAGTCCGTCGAGATACGACAACGCGCGCAATCGCACGTTGGCGACGGCCAGCTGCCGGTTCGCATCCTCGAGCTCCGCCGCGACGCGCGCCAGCTCTTCGTTCTTGCGCGCGAGGTCGCGCGTCAGGCGCGCGAGCCGCAGCTGATATTCGATGCGCGCCATCACTTCCGCGACCTGGAACGGCTTCGTGATGTAGTCGGCGCCGCCGGCCGCGAACGCCGCGACCTTGTCGATCGCCGTGTCGAGTGCGCTGACGAAGATCACCGGCACCTCGGCCGTCGCCTTGTTCGCCTTCAGCTCCATGCAGACTTCGTAGCCGTTCATCTCCGGCATGTCGACGTCGAGCAGCACGAGGTCGATGGCGTACGTGCGCGCGGTGGCCAGCGCGCGGCGGCCCGAGGTCGCGGCGCGGACTCGGAAGCGGTCCTTCAGCATGTTCGACAGCAGGTCGAGGTTCGCCGGCGTGTCGTCGACGATCAGCACCTCGGCTTCGAGCTCGGGGGTCATCGCGGCGTCTCCTTCAACGCGGCCTCGATCTCGTCGAAGCGATACGCGCGGGCCAGCGTGGCCAGCTCCGCGCCGATGGCGACGTCGTGCGCCGCCGCCTCTTCGGCGAGCATGTGCAGCACGTCGCCTTCGCCGCCCGCGGCCGCCGCCTTGATGCGGAGGCGGAGGTCGAGCGGCAGCGACGAGAGCGCGCCGGGCCGCAGCGATCCGACGGTCGCTTCCGCATCGATCGCCTCCTCGCGCTCGAAGCGGACGCCGAGGAGGTTTTCGATCTGCGCGAAGACGGCCTGCTCGCGGAACGGCTTCGTCAGGAACGCGTCGGCGCCGCGCTCCAGCGCTTCGATCCGCTCGTGATCGAACGCGCTCGCGGAGAGGACGACGATGTGCGTCGGCTGCTGTTCGCGGATCGCGCGCACCGCGTCGGCGCGGTCGAGGAAGACGAGATCGGGCGCTTCTTCGCGGCAGCGCGCGACGGCTTCGCGCTCGTTCTCCGCTTCGATGACGCGGCAGCCGGCCGCGCCGAGGAGCTCGGCGAGCAGCTGGCGGTTGTCGGGCGTCTGATCGACGACGAGGATCAGCGGCGGCGTCTCGCCCGGCGCGAGTCCCATCACGCGTGCGGCCGAGCGGGCGCGGTCGCGGACCGGCGCATCGGACGCGAGCGGCAGCTCGACCTCGACGCGCACGGTCGTCCCTTCGCCGGCGCGGCTGGTGATCGAGACGTCGCCGCCGTGAATGCGCGCGAGGCCGCGCGAGATGGCGAGGCCGAGGCCCGCTCCTTCGTTCGCGCGGCGCCCCGATTCGGTCTGCGCGAACGCTTCGAACACCTCGTGCAGCTCGCTCTCCGCGATGCCGGGGCCGCTGTCCGCGACCTCGATCGTGGCGCGGCCGGCGCTCCACGACGCGCGCAGCACGACGCTCCCCTGCTCCGTGAATTTCACCGCGTTGCCGAGGAGGTTCATCACGATCTGGCGCAGCTTTCCTTCGTCGCCCGAGACCGTGACGTCGGTCGCCGCATCGACGTCGATCTGCAGCGCGAGGCCTTTGCTCTTCGCGCGCGCCTGGAACAGTTCGCCGAGGCCGCGCAGCAGGCGCGCGAGGTTGAACGGCGCGTCGGTGCGCTTGGCCAGGCCCGCTTCGATCTTCGACAGCGAAAGCACTTCGTTGATCAGGCCGAGGAGGTGCTCGCCGCTGCGGGTGATGATCGAGAGGTGCTCGCGGTCGACCGGATCGCGGCCCGCGCGACGCTCCATCAGCTGCACGAAGCCGAGCACTGCGTTGAGCGGCGTGCGCAGTTCGTGCGACATGTTCGCCAGGAAGTCGCTCTTGGCCCGGCTCGCGGCCTCGGCGCGCTCGCGCTCCGCGCGCAGGCTGCGCGTCCGCTCCGCGACGAGCGCCTCGAGCTCCGTGTGCCGCTTGCGCATCGTGGCGAGGCGCAGCGCGATGATCAGCCAGACCGCCGCGGCGAGCAGCGCGATCGCGAGCAGCCGCGCCCACCACGTCTCGAACCAGCGCGGCGCGACGGTCAGCGCGAAGCGGCCGTCGGTCTTGCTGCGGATGCCGTCCTCGTTCGTCGCCATCACGCGGAACGTGTAATCGCCCGGTGCGAGTTTCGTGTACGTCGCCACGCGGTTCGTGCCGGCGTCGACCCAGTCGCGGTCGTAGCCCTCGAGCCGGTAGCGGAACTTCACGAGTTCCGGCGCGCGGAGGCTGAGCGCGGTGTAGCGCAGCTCGAGCCGCTGCGCGCCGGCCGGCACGGATATTGGTTCGCGATCCGATGCGGATCGCAGTGCGCCCGCGGGCGCCGCCACGCCGTCGATCAGCGCTTCCTCGACGTGCACCTGCGGCGGGATCTGGTTGCGGAGGTTCGACCGCGGATCGATGACGGCGAGTCCGCGCGAGGTGGCGACCCAGATGCGGCCGTCGCGCGACGCCATCGCGCCGGGGAACGCGCCGTTGCACTCGGCGGACGGCATGCCGTCGACCGGTCCGTACGCGGTGCCGGTGAGGTCTGTCTTCGCGCCACGCATCGCGGCGAGCACGCGGGCGCGCGGCACCCGATAGACGCCGCGGTTGCTGGTCAGCCAGAGGTCGGCGCCCGGCGCGGGATCGACGATCTGGAAGACGACGTCGTCGTACAGCCCGTCGTGGCGCGTGAGCGATTGCACGGAGTCGTCGCGCAGGTCGAGCCGCGCCAGGCCGCCGCCGGAAGTCCCGATCCACACCCCGCCGCCGTCGCGGTCGAGCGCGAGGCTGAAGATGCGATCGCTCTCCAGGCCGCGCCCCGCCTCGGCCACGAGCTTCACCTGCGCGCCGTCGCCGCTCACGCGCCAGAGGCCGGAGCCGTCGGTGCCGACGAGGAGCGCGCCGTCGGGCAACATTAATAATGGGCGCAACTGGCGGTCGTCGAATTGCGTGATGCGCGTCATCCGGCCGCCGTGCATCAGCGCGAGGCCGGCCGAGGTGCTGATCCAGAGATCGCCCTGCGCGGTCTCGACGATGGCGCGGACGCGCTCGTTCGGCAGGTCGCGGATCGGATCGACGAATTTGCCGTCGCGATACCGCACCACGCCGCCGCCGTCGGTGCCGACCCACAGGCTGCCGTCGTGGCTTTCGGTCAGCGCGTAGACGGTGTCGTGCGGCAGGCCGTCGGCCTTCGCGTGGCATTCGATCGGACCGGGAATCATGCGGCAAAGTCCGCCGCCTTCCGTGCCGGCCCAGATGCGGCCGTCGCGCATCTGCAGGATCGCGCGGACCGCGTCGGCCGGAAGTCCTTCCTTCCGCGTGTACGGCAGGACGCGCGTGTCGCGCATCCGCACCAGGCCGCTCGTCGTGCCGATCCAGAGACTCCCCTCGCGGTCTTCGATCATCGAGCGGATGCCGGGACTCGGTAGTCCTTCCGCGACGCCCATCGCCTCGGCGCGGCCGCCGCGCCAGCGCGCGAGGCCGCCGTCGGTGCCGATCCAGAGGCTGCCGTCGCGGTCGCGGCGCAGCGTGCGCACGAAGTCGTTCGGCAGGCCGTCGCGCGTGGTGACGGTGCGGAGGATCGCGCCGTTGCGCCAAGCGACGAGACCGCCGCCATCGGTGCCGATCCACAGCGTGCCGTCGGGATCGATAAGCAACGCGCGCGCGACGTCGTTCGGCAGGCCTTCGCGCGTGCTGATGTGCTGCGTGACGCGGCCGTCGCGCCAGCCGACTACGCCGCCGCCGTGCGTGGCGACCCAGAAGCCGCCGTTTCCGTCGTCCTCGATGGTCCAGATGCGATCGCTCGGCAGGCCGTCGCGCATCGTGTAGCGGGTGACCTCTTCGCCATGGATGCGCAGCAGTCCGCCGCCCGCGGTGGCGGCGAGGAGCGAGCCGTCCTGCATCGTTCGGAACTGCCGCACGCGATCGGTGGCCAGCAGGTCGGGCCGGAACGCTTCGATTTTCCCGTTGCGCATCCGCGCGATGCCGCCCCCGTACGTGCCGATCCACAGCGTGCCGTCCGCTGCCTCGAACAGCCCCGAGACGAACGGCGTCCGCAAAGCCGGCGCGTTCTGCTGATCGCTGACCACGAAGCGGATGCCGTCGAACCGGACAAGCCCCTCCTCGGTGCCCATCCACAGATAGCCGTCCGAGGTCTGGACGAGCGCGTTGATCGTCCCCTGCGGCAACCCGGTCTCACTCGTCCAGACGGACAGCCGCGGCTGCGTCAAGGCGCGCGCCGGATCGAGCGCAAACGCGCCGCTGGCGAGAAAAACGGCGGCGACGAGCGCCGCCGCGCGGGAGATCGAGCGAGTGATGGGGCCTCCGAATTTGGTTGGGTCGATGGTACACCGGGCGGGGGTGGGGGTTCGGGGGGTGTGGGCTACTCTCCAGGCAGAATCAGATGCATCACCCGCCAGTGCGTCTGATCGAAGCCGCGGAGCAGTACGCCCTTCGCCATTTTCACGAGTTTCGCGGCGTAGGGCTCCGGGATGGCCGTGCTGACGAAGCGTTGCAGCGGTGAATCGAGCATTCCCTGATCAGACCAGGCGAAACGGATCTCGAGCGCATTTTCCAGCGGAATCTTCACGAATTCCGCGAATTTGGCCGCGTCCACAGCGCCCACACTGATCTGTGCATGGCTGCCTCTGTCCATCGCAGACCCCTGTCGAATCATCAGGAGCGCCATCAGTTGCAGCAGGTGCGGATCGCTGGCTTCCAGCATTACATTGCCGGGCAGATCGAGCTCGAGTGTCACGCTGTGAGTCCACAATTGATTGCACGCGTCCGCGAAACGTTTGATCAGTTCGACAAATGGGCTCCTCGATTCCGCGAGTGCTGAAACTCCTACGACACCGGCCAAGCGTTGCGCAGCGTCCAACAGAGGGACGTCCGTGACACTCGCCAGGAAATCGTCTCCGTTTCTTCGCCGTACGCGAAAATCGCCCGACCAGACGTCCCCCAGGCTCAAGGTGTCCATGATCTCGGCGGCCTCCGTTCTGGAGAGGTGGGAGGGCGTGATCGTCAGAATGTCTTCGCCGATGACTTCGCCGCTCTTCCAGCCGTACAGCGACTCGGCGGACGTGCTCCATCCCGTGATCCGGCCGCGCGTGTCAGTCGCAATGACCGCGTGCTGTAAGGAATCGAGCAACTCGAAATGGCGAAGTGCCGGCTGGTCGGTGGAGTGTGTAGTCACGGTCCGCGCTTCACTCCATCGCCCTCACCGCCGCCCGGAGCTCGACGATGTGGATGGCCTTCACTTTCATGTTGAGCAGCGAGCTGTCGGTGAACGTCGGGGGCGTGAGGCCGGCGGCGGAATAGGCTTGCGTCAGGGCGGTGCGTAATTCGGTGACGTGGACCGCTTTCACCTTCGTCGAATGGACGGTGAGCGTCGGGTCGGTCCAGGGGAACGCGGTGAGGCCTTTGGCGGCGCGGATGGCGTTGATGCGGGTGCGGAGCTCGTTGATGTGGATGGCGCGAATGATGGTCAGTTTCGAGGTCAGTGCGTCGTCGGTGAAGGGATTGGCGATCGGCGTCGCGGCGCCGTTGCCGGAGCCGAGGCCGCCATTGAGGGCGTAATTCGAAACGACGACGACCGAGGCGGCGGGATTCGTGGTGTCGATGCGCAGGACCTTGGTGCCGCTCACGCCGTACAGGTTGTAATCCGTCCCTTCGGCGAGGGCGAACAAGGCATTGTCGCTCGTGACGTGGCCGAGGTTCGTGGCGGTGAACGTGCTGCCCGAGACATCGACGCGCACGAGATCGCTGAACGTGCCGTTTTTCACGGCGGCGTAAAGGTTTCCCGCGTGATATGCGAGATCGCCCATTGCGGGAAAACCGAGGCTGCCGGAAAGCGCCGTGGCGGCTCCGGTCGACGTGTTCACGACATAGAGCGACGTCGTATTGATGCTCGCCGCGTAAAGGCCGTTGCCGCTGGCCACCAGCGCGTTCATACCGCTCGCGCCCGCGCCGAGCGAACCGATCAGCGTCGTCGCGCCGGTCGCCGGATTGATCGAATAGAAATTATTGAAGTCGATGCCCCACAAGAGACCGTTCGCCGTGCGCGCCACGTCTGTGAGCACCACGCCACCGTTGCCGATGATCGTCGAGCGGTCGCCTGTGACATTGACCGTCCCGAGGTTGGCGTTCGCATCGACGACGGAGAACGTGCCGGACGGTACCGACGTACAGGTGTAAATGGCGAAATTGTCGACCACCCAGCCGAGCGAGCTGTCGGAGAAATCGGATCCGATGCGGAAGCGGAACTTCACGCTCTGTCCCGCGAGCGAAGCGAGGTTCAGGCGCGTGCCGGTGTAGCCGTAGCTCGAATCGACGAAGCCCGCGCGGCCGCCGAGCGGATTGTCGTAAAAGCTCGTGATCGAGCCGTTGTAGGTCTGGCCGCCGTCGATCAGGCCGCCGGCGTCATTCCACGTCGAGCCGTTGTTCGTCGTGTATTCGAGGACGCCGCCGTCATACGACAGCAGGCCGTTCTCGAATTCGTATGCATGATCGAAATAGAGGAACGCGCCGGCCGGGATGATGACGCCGTTCGCCATCGCCAGATTGTGGTCGGATGTTCCGTTCGGGTCCGTGCCATACGCCATGTGCTTGCCGCTTTTCGCGAAATTCGACGAAAAGCTGGTCCAGTTGCCGAACGAGCTCGTCACCGTCCAGTTGCCGGTGGCGGTCTCGAACGTATCGAGAAACACATTGAGCGGCGTGCCGGTCGAGCATTGCGGCGGCGTATGCGTGGCGTCGACACAGGGCCATGTATTGTTCATCTCCACCGCCTGCAGCGCGTTCGTGACCTGCGAGCAGTCGGACGTGGTGATGCCGTTCGTTCCGACGAGATCCGTACACGACTGAATGAGCGCATTGAAATCATCGGAGAAGCCGGAGCCGGACGTGAGATAGAGCGTCAGCGTCCGGTATTCGATCTTCGCCGCCTTGGTCAGTCCGATGCCGGTGATCGTCGTGTTGTTGAACGTGCCGCCATCGACCATGAGGGCATACGCGTGATTGGGAATGCCGCTGTTCTCGTGCACGCCGCCGTAGTCGCCGCCTGTGGCTCCGCTGCTGTAGCAATAGAAATACGAGGTGTCGCTCATCTTTCCGGGATTACTGTAATTATTGGGATTCATCATGTCGCGGATCGCGCCGTTCGGCAGGTCCTCGCCGAGTTTCCAGCGGACATTCGAGGCGTCATTGCCGACGCCGTCCGAGAGGTCGATGGTCTCGCCGAAGATGTCGGAAAACGATTCATTGAGCGCGCCCGACTGCTGGTAATAGTACAGACCGGCGGTCGACTGCGTGACGGCGTGCGTCAATTCATGGCCGACGACGTCGTCCGCTGACGCGAACCCGTCGGCGTACACCATCTGCGTGCCGGTCCACGCCGCATTCTGGTAACCGGGACAGGTCGAGCCCTGCGGATAACCGGCGGCGCAGTAATGCGCGCTGGAGATGATCGTCGCGCCGAGGTTGTTGTAACTGTCGCGGCCGTGATTGGTCAGGTAGTAGTCGTAGGTGATCCCGGCGTAGGTGTACGCGTTGTCCTGGTCCGTATCGCCCGTCGCCGGACCGCCCTCCGATCGCACGAGGACTCCTTGTGACGACGTATGTTGCGCGTTGTAGACCTGCCGCGACTTCGCGTCGGCGACCTGATTGAAGTGCAGGAGAATGACGCGCGACTGCGCATCGACCCAGATGAATTCGCGCAGCAGCGGCCCCGTGGCCTCGATGAACCACGCCAGCCGCGTACGCTCCTTCAGTCCCTGCATCAGCAGTCCGCGATTGAAGATCTCGAGACGCGGCTCACTGTAGACGGCGAACGCGGACTGTTCCGGACGATGCTTGGCGATGGTCGAGCGCGCCGCCGATACCGCATCGGCCGGCGACACCGACGGGACGACGTCGGCCGGCAGGTCATCGAGGATGTGTCCATTGGCCGCCACAACGCTCGCCCCTTTGACGTGCACGACCATCTCGCCGGCGCGCACAGGGATTCCCTTGTGCAGCTGCTGAAAGCGGACGTGGTCGATGCCCAGCTCGTCGGTCTCGGGATTTCGCATCAGCGTCACCTGCGACGGGCTCGATAGTCCGAACGCGGCGCCGTAAAGCTCAATGAACTTCACGGCGCGCGCTTCGGCCGAGGCGCCCGGCTCGATCGGCAGCAGGAGGGCGCCCTGCGCGCCGCCGGCGAACGTCACAAAGCCGGTCTGCGGCGACACGTTTCGGACTGCGAGCTGCTCTCCCGGCTGCGTGACGCTGGGGATGTTCTGCGGAACGCTTCCGCCGGGCGGCACCTGCGCCGCCGCCGTCACAGCAAACAACAAGGAGACACAAGCCGGGAGCAGCGGTCTTCGCATGACAAAACCTTCAGTTCTTGACCAGGGTTGCGACCGAGATGTGCGGCCAGTTGATCAGCTGCCCCTTCGGTCCATCGGGGAAGCTGAGGATGACGGTCTGTGTGTATTGCAGCTGCAGGAACGGCACGCCGCCCGGCGGCATGATGGTCTCGATCCAGAACGTGGCGTCGAGCGTGATGGCGTTCGCGTTCTTCGTCACGAACGGGATGTTGAGGATGCCGCCGCCGAACGTCGGATCGGCCGGCGAGACGCTCGTCGAGACCTGCAGCACGGTGGTGTGCGTGATGTTCTGGCCGGCGATCGCGTCATTGAGCGCCTGGTTCGGATTGGTCATGTCGAACCGCGGATCGATCGGGAACGGATTGACCTGCGGGAACGCCTCGGGGTCGGGCGGGAAATAACCCGGCGGCGTCTTCTCCCCCGTCGCCGCGACGATCGGCGTCGGATCGACCGGCGCGATCGTCGGTCCGCCGGCCACCGAGACCGCGACGCCCGACGCGAGCAGCGAGTCGCCGTGCGGGATCGTGGAGAGCCGCGTGATGGTCTGCGGCGGCGGATCGCCCGCGTCCTGGTTGATCCACATGCCGCGCTCCACGTGCAGCAGCTCGCTCGTGTTCGCGTCGCTGACCTGCTGGCTGTAGGTCAGGCCGAAGATCGTCAGGTCGGGCTGCACCGAGCCGCGATCGGGAACGGAGCCGGCGATCTGCGAAAAGTTCAGGACTTCCTTCGTCGGGTTCACCTGCAGCACGAATGGTTTATTGACATCGAGTCCCGGTTTGGAAATGAGATTGAAGCCGTTTCCGACCCAGTTTCCGATCAGGTCGGTCAGCAGGCCGTACAACTGGGCCTGGACGGGAGCCGGTGCGCCGGCGCGAATCGAGAATGTTTCAGCAGACATGGATCAAACCCCTTTCTTTGTCGAAGGTGTGCGGACGACATCAATTGTGGGAATTACAGACCTGAACGAAGGATAGCATGCCTTCCGTAAGGCATTACAGAGGCAAATCAAGAGCAGCCTTTTGACAGCGGCGTCCGGCCGATGCCGTTACCTTGAAGGGCGATGAGCAAGCTCGTTCCGCTGGTCCTCGCCCTCGCGCTGGCGCACCCCCACGGCCTCGATCGTTCCGACCGCGATCCGGCCGTGCGTGCGGCGGATGACCTGTACCTCTCGCAGAACGGCGGCTGGATCGAGCGGACGACGCTCGGTCCGTCGCAGCCGAACGCCGCGTACTGGCGCGACCTCCGCGTGCTGTCGGCGCAACGGCTCCAGGCACTCGTCGCCGAGGCCGCGGCGAAGAAGACGACCGACCCCGTCGAAGAAAAAGCGGGCGCGTTTTATCGCTCCTTCATCGACGAGAAACGGATCGAGGCGAAAGGGATCGAGCCGCTGCAGCCGGAGCTCGACGCGATCCGCGCCGTGCATTCGAAGTCGGAACTGGCCGCGCTGATGGGACGCGTCGCCGGACCCGGCACCGTCCGCGCCGCGACCGTGCGCACGCCGCTCGGCCGCGCGCTCTTCTCGCTCGACGTCGCGCAGGACCCGAACGATCCGGCGCACTACGCGCTCTTCATCGGCCAGGCCGGCCTGCAGATGCCGGGCGCCGAGTACTACAACGATCCGAAGCTCGCCGATTTGAAGGCGGCGTATCACGACTACGTCGCGCGCATGCTGACGCTCATCGGCTGGCCCGACGCACAAACGCGCGCCGCCCAGATCGTGGCGTTCGAGGGGCGCGTCGCCGGCGCGAGCTGGACGCGCGAGCAGATGGGCGACGTGATGCAGACGTACAACCCGATGACGCTCGAGGACCTCATCCGCTTCGCCCCCGGCTTCGACTGGCGCGCGTTCCTCGGCGGCGCGGAGCTGCCGGCGACCGGCCGCGTCGTCATCGATGCGAAGAGCGCGTTTCCCGCGATCGCCAAGATCTACGACGAGACGCCGCTCGACGTGCTGCAGGCGCGGCAGGCCTTCGCCGCAGCCGACGCCGCCGCGCCGCTGCTCGATCACGCGCTGGCCGATGCAAGCTTCGACTTCCGCGCGAAACGCTTCGCCGGACTCTTTCAGGTGCCGCTCGCGCGCACCCTCGGCGGCGAGCAGGTGGTCGAGACGAACATGCCGGACGCGCTCAGCGCGATGTACGTCGCGCGCTATTTTTCAGCCGAGGCGAAGGCGAAGGCGCTGGAGATGGCGCGCAATCTGGTCGCGGCGCTCGACGTCCGGCTGGCCAGTCTCACGTGGATGTCGCCTCCGACGCGGATGAAGGCGCGGCAGAAGCTCGCCGCGATGGAGCTGCACATCGGCTATCCCGAGCATTTCCTGCAGTACGACGGCCTCACGATCCGCGACGACGATCTGTACGGCAACGTCGCGCGCGCCGCGGCATGGAACTGGCGGCACAGCGTCGCGAAGCTCGGGCAGCCGGTCGACCGCGCGGAGTGGGCGCTCGCTCCCGCCTATCCGCAGTACGCGTACGCCGCGACGCGCAACAGCGTGGAGATCTCGGCCGCGACGCTGCAGCCGCCGTTCTTCGATCCGCAGGCCGACGACGCGGTGAACTACGGCGCGATCGGCGCGGTGATCGGGCAGCAGCTCGTCGCCGGCTTCGATCATCACGGCGGCCGCTACGACGCCACCGGCCGCCTCGCCGATTGGTGGACCGCGGACGAGCGCAAACATTTCGACGAGGAGACTGCGAAGATCGTCGCGCAATACTCCGCGGTCGAAGCGTTGCCCGGCCTCCACGCGAACGGCGAGCTCCTAGCCGACGAAGCGCTCGATGACGTCGGCGGATTGCTGATCGCGCTCGACGCGTATCACCTCTCGCTGCACGGCCGCCTTGTTGACAGTGGGCAGTTGGCAGTTGGCAGCGGACCGTCGATCCAGCCAACGGCCAACAGCCAACGGCCAACTGAAGACGACCTGACCCCCGACCAGCGCTTCTTCCTCGGCCGTGCGCAGATGTGGCGCGCGAAGTTCAGCGAGACCTTCACGCGCAATCAGATCGCCACGGGCCTCAACGCGCCGCCGTTCCTGCGCGTCAACGGCCCGGCGCGCAACATCGACGCGTTCTATGACGCGTTCGACGTCAGGCCGGAGGACCGGATGTACCTCCCTCCGGAGAAGCGGATGCGCGCCTGGGGCAGCGCGTTGCTCATGCCGCGGCCGGAGGACTTTCAGCATCCGTTCGTCGAGCCGGTGCACGTCATCCGCGAATGGGATGGCGAAGCCGACGGCGATCAGTTCGGCTGGATCGCGCGCAACCTCGGCGACGTCGACGGCGACGGCGTTCCGGACTTCGTCACCTCCGCCCCGACGTGGCACGGCGGCGCGGGCAAGGTCTACGTCTACTCGACGCGCAGCGGCGCGCTGGCGTGGAGCGCCGACGGCAAACCGGGCGACCAGCTCGGCACCGGCGTCGAGGCCGCGGGCGACACGAATCGCGACGGCATTCCCGACGTCATCGCCGGCGCGCCCGGCCGCGGCAAGGTCTACGTTTATTCGGGCAAAGACGGCCGCGTGCTGCAGACGTTCACTGTCGAAAGCCAGCACGTGTCGGGCGCGGGCGACGTCGATCGCGACGGCTACGCGGACGTGATCGTCGGCGCGCCCACGGCGAACAAAACGTACGTCTACTCCGGCAAAGACGGTCACGTCATCTTGACGCTCGCCGGCGAAACGGCGGGCGATCAGTTCGGCGCCACGGTCGCCGGCTACGCGAAGGGTGATCGCATGTTCCTCGTCGTCGGCGCGCCGGGCGTGCAGAAGAAAGGAAGGACGTACGTCTACACATCGCTGACGGAGAAGCCGGCGTTCGTCATCGACGCCGACGAAACCGGCGCCGCGCTCGGGCGGATGTTCGTCTCCGTCGTCGGCGACGTCGATGGCGACGGCGTGCCCGACGTCTACGCCTCCGACTGGGCGAACGCGGCGAAAGGACGCGGCACCGGGCGCGTCTACGTGCACTCCGGCGCCGATGGCAAACGTCTGCTCACGCTGACCGGCGAAACGGCGGGCGAAGGCTTCGGCATCGGCCCCGCGACCGCGGGCGACGTCGACGCCGACGGCCACGACGACCTCATCGTCGGCTCGTGGCAGTACGGCGGCGCGGCGAAGTCGGGCGGACGCGCCTACCTCTACTCCGGCAACGACGGCTCGCTGATGCAGACCTACACCTGCCGCGTGCCGGGCGACACGTTCGGCTTCGATGCGGTCGGCATGGGCGACGTCGACGGCGACGGCGCGAGCGACTTCCTGATCACGTCGGGCTGGAGCGACATTCACGGCTATCAGTCGGGCCGCGTCCTCATCATCTCGAGCCGCGTCTCACACTGATTTGTGACCATGCCCATCGTGCGGCGGCAGTACGCTGTTCGGATGCTGACGCTCAACATGACCGCGGTCGATGCGCTCCGTTTCTCGAGCGACGTCGCGGCGGTGGGGAGCTTCCGCTGTCCGGCCTTGCATCCGCTGTTCCGCGATTCGGGGCCGATCGGCAATCCGCTGTTCGTCTTTCCGCGCAGCGTCGTCGCCATCCGCCACGACGGCGGCAAGAGCTTCGTCAGCGATCCGAACATCGTCCCGCTCTACAACCGCAACCAGACGTACTCGCGCGGCAAGGTCAGCGACGTCGACGCCTCGGACTGGTACGCGGTCGCCGACGACGTGCTGCTCGACGCGATCGCCGCGTACGACCCGCACATCCAGGACCGCCCCGACCGCCCGTTCCGGCTGACGCACGTGCGCGCCGACCTCGCGCTCTACTTCGAGCAGCGGCAACTGTTCGAACGCATCCCGCACGCCGAGCCGCTGGAGATCGAGGAACGGATTCTCGCGTTGCTCGATGGCGTCCTGCGGCAGATGTACGGCCGGCTGCGCGAAGAGACGCCGAACCGCGCGCTGCACGAGCGCGTCGAGGCCGCGCGTTTCACGATCGCGAGCGACATCAGCCGCACCTTCACGCTGCGCGACCTGGCCAAACGCGCCGGCTACTCGCCGTTCGCGCTGTGCCGCGCGTTCCACGCGATCGCCGGCATGACCGCGACGGAGTACCGCCAGTCGCTCCGCCTCCGCCTCGCGCTCGAGCGCCTGCGCGGCCGCGAGGAGCTCACCGCCATTGCGCTCGACCTCGGCTACTCCAGCCACAGCCACTTCACCATGGCGTTCCGCCGCGCGTTCGGCATGACGCCGTCGGCGTTCCGCACGAAGGAGAAACCATGCGCCGTCTCTCGTGCTTCATCGCGCTGCTGATCGCAACGAGCGCGTTCGCGCAAACGCGCAACATCGACGGCGTGGTGAAGAACGCGTCAGGCACGCCGCTCGCCGGCATGACCGTCTCCGCGACGCTGCTGCCCATCGATGACGCCGAGGATGTGACGGCGACGGCGGCAACCGATGCGGACGGACGGTTCCATTTCGCGGAGCTGAAGCCGGGCAAGTACGGCCTCGCCGCGACGTCCGCGGACCAATGCGGCGGCGCGACGACGATCGATGAGACATCCGCAAACGCGGTGATCGTCGCCGCCGCGACGTGCCGCGGCGTGTCGGGATCGGTGACCGGCGCGGCGGGCGCGCACGTGCTCGCCGGTCATTTCCACGACCAGCTGGCCGATCTCTATTCGACGTCCGTTCGCGACGGCCGCTACTCGCTGATGCTGCCGGCCGGCGGCACCGTCGTGGTGCAGGCGATCGCGCCGGGAGCGATGTCGCCTGAAACGCAGGTCGCGGCAACGGGCGACGTGAACCTGACGCTGGAGCATCGCTACGACGCGGCGCCGCCCGAGGCGCGGCGCTGGATCGCGGCGAACGCGATTCCGCTGAAGACGGTCGAAGCGGGCAACGGCTTCGCCGACCTCGAGCCGTTGCGCAAAGTCGTCGGCGACGCGCGCATCGTCGCCCTCGGCGAACAGACGCACGGCACGCGCGAGTTCTTTCAGTTCAAGCACCGCATGCTCGAGTTCCTCGTCGCGAAGATGGGCTTCAACCTCTTCGCCATCGAAGCGAGCGAGCCCGACGCCATCGCCGTCGACGATTACGTCCTCACCGGCAACGGCAATCCCGCCACCGCCCTCGGCAACCTCGGTTTCTGGACGTGGAATACCGAGGAAGTGCTCGACATGATCCGCTGGATGCGGAAGTGGAACGAGGATCCGGCGCACAAGACGAAAGTGCGCTTCTACGGATTCGACATGCAGAACCCCGCGGCCGCGAAGCGCTTGCTGCGCAAGTGGCTGACCGTGAACCTCGCCGATGCGCTGCCGTTGCTCGAGCACAACGAGCTCGCGCCGCTCGGCGCGAAACTCGATGCGTATGCGCCGCACGATGCGGCGTGGCAGACGGCGCGGCACTTCGTCGAACTGCTGGCGCAGGCCGGCACGCCGCGCGATGGCGCGATGGCGAAGAACATCGAATGGATCCTGCATCACGAAGCGCCCGGCTCGCGGATGGTCGTGTGGGCGCACAACGGCCACGTGTCGACGGAGGCGCTCTCGTTCGCGCCGGAGGGGACGATGGGCGCGCATCTGCGGAAGACGTTCGGTCCGCAGATGGTCGTCATCGGCTTCGCCTTCGATCACGGCTCGTTCCAGGCGGTCGCGCAGAAGAAGGGTCTCATCACGCACACCGCGGCACCGCTCGACGACGCGTCGTTCGATCACACGCTGGCCACGTCGGGCCCGCCGCTGTTCGTGCTCGACCTGCGTCCGGCGCGCGGCGCGACGCGGCAGTGGCTCGACTCGCCGCTGCCGATGCGATCGATCGGCGCGGTGTACAACGATGCGACGCCGAAAGCGTACGTGTCGCGCATCCATCCGCTCCGCAGCTTCGACGCGATCTTCTTCGTCAACGCGACGACATCGGCGCGGCCGGTGAAGACGCCGCGGCCGAAACCGGCGCACGCCGCGGTGAATCTGTCATTGGATGAAGGTCTGATCGGCTGGACGCTCTCGCCGCAATCGGTCGATGCCGGCTACACCGCGACGGCGAAGAGCGACGGCTGCGTCAGCGGCGGATGCGCGGTCGTCGCGCTGACGGGCGAACGCAACAGCGAAGGCAGCGGTGTCTTCATGCAACGCATCGACGCGACACCGTTCCGCGGCAAGAAGATCCGGCTGCACGCGAAGATGAAATCGGCACTGACCGGCGACGCGAGCGCGCGCATCTGGCTGCGCGTCGATCGTCCCGACGGAGCGATGGGCTTCTTCGACAACATGGCCGACCGCGCGCCGAAGTCGCTGCCGGAGTGGACCGATCTCGAGATCACCGGCGACGTCGCGTCCGACGCCGAGGCGATCGCATTCGGGATGCTGATGCTCGGCGACGGGACGGCGTGGATCGATAGCGTGACGCTCGACACGCCATAGACGGCGCGCCGCAGCGGCGCGTACATCGCACATGCGAATCCTCGCCGCCGCGTCGCTCGCGTTTGCACTTCCGTTGCTCGCCGCCGCGCCGCGCATCGAGCCGATGTTTCCTGATTCATCGACGCCGTTCACCGTCACCTACTACTACTTCGTTTGCGGCGAGCCGCAGACGACGATCACGATCAAGCCGGGCGACATCGACATCCAGGTAGGCCTGGCTCCCGGTTCGTGGGCCTGCATCACCGAGGTGCCGCCGTTCGAGGGACGCGTGAAAGTCGGGCCGGTGGCCGCCGGCACATACCGGCTGCACATCGACGGCGGCTACCGGTCCTACGAGACGACGCTCGTCGTGCGCGACGCGAACGGCATCTTCCTCGCGCCGTTCGCCGTGCCCATCGGCAGCAGCAGGAACGTGTTGCTCCTGCGCAACGACGGCAGCTCGTTTCTCGACTTCGACGGCGTGGCCGCGGTCGGCGGCCAGAGGATCCCTCTCCACACAGGGAGAGGAACGTACACCGCCTTCGACGTCCCGGCCTCTTCGCGGCCCGGCGTGGCCGACGTCGACGTCTCCGTCGGCGACGAGCACTGGCTCGAACACTCCGCGCTGGCCTACTACGACCCTTCGCAGCCGCCCGATCGCAGCATCGCCGAGCCGCTGCTTTTCCCGATCGCATACGACGGCCCCGGCGCATACGGATCGCAATGGAAGACCGACAACTCAGTCTTTCCCACCAGCCGGTCGACCTTGTATGTCTCCCCTTGCGATGGATGCACGGACAACGGGTTCCAGTTGCCGCCGATGTCGCGCGCCGACGGCCTGGTGGTCTGGTTCGTCCGTGGCGCAACGAGCCTCGGCGCGAAGTCGCGCCTCCGCGAAGTCTCGCGTCCCGACGGCGCGTCGATCCCCGTGCCGGTCGTGCGCGAGCGCGACTTCGTCACGTCGTATTCATTGGGACCGGTCCCGGTCGATCCGAAGTACCGCGTCGTCCTGCGCATCTGGTCGCTGGAGTCGACGTCGATCTTTTCGCCGAACACGTCCGCCTCTCTGCGGACGCGGCAATCCTCACCCGACGGCCTGCCGTTCCTGATGGTCGACCTGACCGACGACCTGGCAAAACGGCCGCATCCGGACGGCAACGCCTATCCCTACTTCGTCACGTGGGACAGCATCCTCGGCTTCTGGCCGATGATCACCGTGACCAACAACGAAACGCAGCAGGTGACGATCCTCACACCACAGTGAACACGTCGTCCGCGGCCTCTTTCCATGCTTCCGGAAGGGCGGCACCGTCGATGATCGCGTTGAACGTCGCGCTCGCGCGCATCGCCTTCGACGCTTTTTCGAAATCGGGGTGATAGTAACCACCGAGGTCGACCGGCCGTCCCTGCGCAGCGAGCAGCTCCGCGTTGATCGTCGTTTCGTTCGCGATCAATTGCTCGGCCAGCGTCATGAACTTCGTCTTCAGCTCGCCGTCGATCCACTGTGCGGCCAGCGCCTCGGCCCAATACAGCGCGAGATAGAAATGGCTGCCGCGGTTGTCGATCTGGCCGACTTTCCGCGCCGGTGACTTGTTGTTGTCGAGGAACTTGGCGATCGCCTGATCGAGCGTGATCGCCAGCACGCGCGCCTTCGCGTTGCCGAACGTTTCGGCGAGATGCTCCAGTGACGCGGCAAGCGCGGAGAACTCGCCGAGCGAATCCCAGCGCAGGTAGCCCTCCTTCACGAACTGCTGCACGTGCTTCGGCGCGGAGCCGCCGGCGCCGGTCTCGAAGAGGCCTCCACCCGCGAGCAGCGGCACGATCGACAGCATCTTCGCGCTCGTCCCCACCTCCAGGATCGGGAAGAGATCGGTCAGGTAATCGCGCAGCACGTTGCCGGTAACGGAGATCGTGTCGAGCCCTTTGCGGATCCGCTCCAGCGAGTAACGCATCGCCTGCACCGGCGCCATGATCCGGATCTCGAGGCCGGTCGTGTCGTGATCTTTGAGGTAGCGCACGACCTTCGTGATGACGTTCACGTCGTGCGCGCGATTGCTGTCGAGCCAGAAGACCGCGGGAGCGCCGGTCGCCTTCGCGCGACGCACCGCGAGCTTGACCCAGTCCTGGATCGGGACGTCTTTCGCCCGCGACATGCGCCAGATGTCGCCCGCCTCGACCTCGTGCGACATCAGCACGTTGCCGCTTGCATCGATCACGACGACCGTGCCGTCGAACGGGACCTCGAACGTCGTCGGATGCGATCCGTACTCTTCGGCCTTCTGCGCCATCAGGCCGACGTTCGGCACGGAGCCCATCGTCGCCGGATTCAGTGCGCCGAACTTGCGGCAGTTGGCGATGATCTCGCCGTACATCGTCGAGTAGCAGCGGTCGGGGATGATGGCGCGCGTGTCCTGCAGTTTTCCGTCGGCGTTCCACATCCTGCCGCCGTCGCGGACGACGACCGGCATTGACGCATCGACGATGACGTCGTTCGGCGCGTGGAGGTTCGTGATGGCGTTGTCGGAGTCGACCATCGCCAGCGCGGGACGCTTCGCGTAGACGGCTTTGATGTCGGCCTCGATCTCCGCGCGCTTCGCCTCGGGCAGCGACTGGATTTTCTTGTACAGATCGCCGAGCCCGAGGTTCGGATTGACGCCCGCGTCCCGCAGCGCGGCGGCGTGCTTGTCGAACACCTCTTTGAAGAAAACGTAGACGGCGTGTCCGAAGAGGATCGGGTCGGACACTTTCATCATCGTCGCCTTGAGGTGGACGGAGACGAGTTGCCCGTCGTTCTTCGCTTCTTGCAGCTGCTCTTCGTAGAACGCGCGCAGCGCCTTGACACTGAGGAACGTCGCGTCGAGGATCTCGCCCGCGGTTGACGTCAGGCCATCCTTCAGGATCGTCGTCTTGCCGTCCCTGCCGCGCAGCTCGATCCGGAACGCGCCGCCGGTTTCCATCACGATCGATTGCTCGTTGCCGTAGAAATCGCCCGACGTCATCGACGCCACTTCGGCCTTCGAATCCGCACTCCACGCGCTCAATTTGTGCGGGTTTTTGCGCGCGAAGTTCTTGACCGCGAGCGGCGCGCGGCGATCGGAGTTCCCTTCGCGAAGGACCGGATTGACGGCGCTGCCGAGCACTTTCGAGTAGCGCGCCTGGATCGCTTTCTCCGCGTCCGTCGTCGCCACCTCGGGATAATCCGGCACGTCGTAGCCCTGCCCCTGCAGCTCGCGAATCGCTTCCTTCAATTGCGGGATCGACGCGCTGATGTTCGGCAGCTTGATGATGTTCGCTTCCGGCTTCAGCGTCAGTTCGCCGAGGGCCACGAGGTCGTCGATGCCGAGGATGCGCGCGGCGAGCGAGATGTCGGCCATCTCGACCGAGATCCCCGTCCCGCGCGTGAACGCCTGGACGATCGGCAGCAGTGAGTACGTCGCCAATGCCGGCGCTTCGTCGATTTTCGTCCAGACGATCTTCTGCTCGGTCATGGCAGACCCCTACGCGAAATGCGCCGCATTGAGGGCGATGAACTGCTGCTTGCCGGCCGGCACTTCGTCGAGCGGGAAAATCGCGTCCGACGTGCAGACCGGCAGACAGGCGCCGCAATCGATGCACTCGTTGGGATCGACGTACATCTGCGTAGCGGCTTCGAATCCCGGGTTGTCGCTCCGCGGATGGATGCAGTCGACGGGGCAGGCCTGGGCACACAATTCGTCTTTGATGCAGTTGTCAGTGATTACAAAGGCCACGATGCGCTCCTCGAATTGACGTTGGAGCGATGGTAGCGAGCGAAGAAAAGACGAGATGTCGAACAAATCACAAGTGGGGATGACAGACATCACATGGTGTGTGTGCGGCTGAGGTCGTGCTTTCCATAATTCGTCTGGACAATGGCTTGCAGGCCCGCGTACTTACCCCATATGAGAACCATGACTCGCAGCCTCACCGTTCTCTTCGTCCTCGCTTCCCTCAACATTTCAGCCGGCGAGCTCGCATGGACGACCGCCGGGCCCGAGACGGGACACGTGACCGTCGTCCGCTTCGACCCGCTCGCACCCAACGTTGTATGGGCCGGGACCGTCGGCCACGGCGTCTTCCGGAGCATCGACCGCGGCGCCACGTGGCAGCCGATGAACAACAGCCTGGACACCGGTGCGGTCAGCGCGATTGCCATCGATCCGAACAATTCCTCGAACCTGCTGGTCGGCCACTACAACATCTACCACACCACCGACGGCGGTGCTCACTGGGTCGTCTCGGAGGAAGGTCTCCTGCCGGGCGTGAGTCGTATCACGTCGATGGCCGTCGATCCGTCGCGGCCGTCGAACGTGTTCGTCAGCACGACGCGCGACGTCTTCAATCCGTCCGCCGGCGTCCAGAAGTCGATCGACGGCGGTGAAACATGGTTCGACAGCGGGAAGGCAGGACTTTCGACGAAGGACGTCCTCGCGCTCGTCCTCGATCAGTTGCATCCGTCGACGCTGTACGCGGGCGGCCAGGCCGATTACCTCGGGCGGCCGATGTTCAAGTCGACCGACGGCGGCACGACCTGGTTCGCGAGCTCCTCCGGCCTCCTCGCCGGCGACATCACGGCGATCGGCCTCGATCCGCTGACCGGCCTCACGCTCTTCGCATCGCAGGACGGCGCGCTGATGCGGTCGAATGACGCGGGCATGTCGTGGGCGCTCGACGGAGCCGGCGTGCCGTCGTCGTGCTGCACGGCGATCGTGTACGAGCGCAACAGCTCCACGAACATCTGGCTCGCGACGTTCGACGATATTTATCGCTCGACGAACGGCGGCGTCACCTGGACGCCGGCGAAGATCGGCAACGAGCACGTGACCGCGCTCGATCTCAACGCGGAAGGGGCGCTCGTCGCCGGCACGGAGAACAACGGATTGTTCCGCCGCGCCTCGAGCTCGTCGCCGTGGCTGCCCGCGAACAACGGCTTCCTCGCCTCGAACGTGCTTGCCGTTGCGGCCGATCAATCTCACGCCGGCACGCTGTACGCCGGCACGCAGAGGACCGGCCTGTTCAAGAGCATCGACCACGCGCATTCGTGGCAGCGGCTCTCCGCCGACCTGCTCGACCTCCATTTCGCGGCACTGACCATCGATCCGGCGAACTCGTCGACCGTCTACGCCGGGGCGGCGAACGGCAGCGGCTTCTACAAATCGACCGACGCCGGCGCGACCTGGAGCTCGCCGAGCTTTGTGCCCGGTGCGTATGCGATCGTCATCGATCCGTCGGCGAGCAACACGCTGTACGTCGGCACCGGCCGCGGCGTGAGCAAGACGACGGACGGCGGCGCATCGTTCACGTCGGTGTCGAAAGGCCTGCCGTCGTTCACCGCCTTCGTGGCGCTGGCCATCGATCCGGCCAATCCGCTGACGCTGTACGCGGGAGGCACCGGCACCAGCGGCTTGTATAAGACCACGGACGGCGGCGCGAACTGGACGAAGAAGCTCGGCCAGGTGAGCGTCGGCGCGATCGTGGTCGACCACACGAATCCGGCGACTGTCTTCATGACCACCAGCAACGGCATCATGAAGAGCACGGACCGCGGCGAGACCTGGACCGAATCGAACAGCGGCATCCCGACAAAATCGACCGCCGCCCTCTGGATCGACCCGCTCGACGGCCATCGCCTCTACGCCAGCACGACATTGAACGGCGTCTTCCGCTCCACCGACGCCGGCGCCACCTGGACGAGCCTCGGCGGCGTCGCCCCGACCGAGCTGATCGGATCGCTCTCAGTGGAGCCCGGCGGCAACGTCGTGCACGCCGGCGGCAGCGGCGGCGTGTTCTCGTATCAGTTCCCCGGCTCCGGCACGATCGTGCGGCGGAGGGGAACGGTTCACTGAGGGGACTGCGGCGACTAAGGCTCGCGAACGGCCTCGTCGCCGCGCAACGTCACCGTCCCGACGGCAGGATCCACGATGCTTTCGATGTCGTCGACGAATCCCAGCGTGCGCACCAGCGCGAACGCCACTACGGTCGCCTGCGGAAACGTCTGCTGCAGGCGCGTTGCCGCGCCGAGGAGCGTAGCGCCTTTGGTGATCACGTCGTCGATGAGGCAGAGCATGGGCCGGTCCGTGACCATCCGCGTTCCTTCGATCGAGTCGTAGTGGTCCACCGGCCTGGGACGCGTTCCGGCCGCCGCGAATGCCGACTTTGGAACGGCGTTCACTCGCGTGAGACACGGCAGAACGCCTGCGCCGATCCCGTTCCGCACGAGCGCGGTGGCGATGTTGAACGCGGGCCAGATCCCACCTTCCACGGAGAGGCTGCTGCGCGGAACCGGCACGAGAAGCGGATCGACACGAAACAAGTCCTGCAACGGCGAGGCTGACAGCTCGTCTGCCAGGCGGCGTGCCGCATAGTCGGATGGCGACTGCCGCGGGATGCCGATCGGCCGCTCTTCCTTTAGCGCGCGGACGAACTGTTGCGCTTTGCGCGAAGTCTCGTTCATCCCGCGCGGTGCGTAGACGAGGAACGAGCCGAATCGAAGCTCAGAAAGCAACTTCTTCCAGCGGCGGAAGCCCCAGCGGCAGCGCCTCGAAAAGTTGTCCGGGGTCCTCCAGCACGTGGGCACCGTACTGAAGCATCTCTTCGGGCCAGGTCAGCTCGGCATTCTCGAAGACCGATCTCAGAATGAAGAGCGGGCGGTTGAGCCGCAACGCTTCCCATCCCTGCGAGAGTGTCCCGCTCGATTCACCTGCTTCCACGATCACCGACGCGTGGCAGAGCAGAGCCATCGTGCGATTACGCCGCGGGAAGTTTGATCGCAGCGTCGGATGGCCCAGCGGAAACTGGGTCACGGCGAGGTGCTCTTCCATGAGCCGGCGCTGCAATGGCGCGTTCGACGCGGGATGCGCCTCGTCCAGCGGCGTCCCGAGAACCGCGATGGTGCGACCGCCGTGCTCGATCGTCTGCTCATGAGCGGCCGTATCGATTCCAGCGGCGAGGCCGCTGACGATCACCACACCTCGCTCGACCAGTGCGCCGACGAGCCTCGCAACGCGCTTGCGACCAGGTAGCGATGCCTTCCGGGAGCCCACGACGGCGACGCGCGCGGTTGCTTCGAGGAGGGAGACGTCGCCGCACGCGTAAAGCTGCTGCGGCGCATGACGTTTCTCGAATTCGTTGAGGCCACCCATGACGCGCACGGGATCGATCGTCACCAGCGCGGCCGGAGGAATCACTCGCGCGTTACTGGTCGCCATCGGTAAGGCCAGTTTACAACGTGACGGCGAGGCGATGGCCGGCGGCGGCGCCTCGCCGCCGGCCATCCACGCTGACTACGGAAGCTTCGCGCCGAGGACTTCGAGGGGCTCGATTGACGGAGGAACGGCGAAGAGCTCGGGGGCATTGGCCATCAGGGCCTTGGCGATCGGGCCGTTCAGGTGGGTCTGGCGGCCGGCTTCGTCCTTGAAAGCGTCGAAGACGCCGAACGTCGAGGGGCCGAGGCGCAGGGCGAACCAGAGGGGCGTGGTGGCCTCCTCGCGGGCCATGGTCAGCGCCTGATCGAGAAATGCGGCGACCGCGTCCTCCTTTCCTTTCTTCGCTTCGAGACGGGCAAACAGTGCAACCTTGGGCATTGGGTGTGACTCCTTTCGCACGGCAAGATAGGCCCGGACAGACAATCGGGCCAGTGGCACGATCGCCAAATCCAGTATCATTCTTGCCATGCGCGTCGAAGTGCTGGCACTGGATGGTGTGTTCGATCTCGGGCTCGCGGCCGTGCTGGACGCGTTCCAGACGGCGAACGAGCTGCGAGAGGCCTCCGCAATGGACGGGCCGCGGTTCGACGTCAGGATCACCGGCGTCCGCCGCGTGGTGAAGACCTCGCAGGGATTCTCCGTTCCGGTCGAGCGGCCGGGACGCCGCGCGCCCGACTGCGTCGTCGTTCCCGCTCTGGGGACGAAGATGCCGGAGCCGCTGGTGACGGCGCTGACGCGGCCCGACGTGCGCGACGCGGCGGATCTGCTTCGCCAACGCGCCGCGCGCGGCGCCATGGTCACGGCGGCCTGCATCGGGACGTTCGTGCTCGCCGAGTCGGGACTCCTCGACGGCCAGCGCGCAACCACGACGTGGTGGCTCGCTCCTCTCTTCCGCCGCCGCTATCCGGACGTCGTGCTCGACGACGCGAACATGCTCGTAAAGTCCGGCCGCGTCGTCACGGCCGGTGCGGCCCTCGGGCACATGGACCTCGCGCTCTGGATCATCCGCAGCGTGAGCCCGGAGCTGGCATCGCTGACGGCGAAGTACCTCATCGTCGACTCGCGCCCGTCGCAGTCGGCCTACGCGCTGACCGATCATCTGATCCACGCCGATCCGATCGTGCAGCGCTTCGAGCGCTGGGCGCGGGCCCGGCTGCGCAACGGCTTCTCGCTCGACGACGCGGCGTGCGCCGTCGGCGCGAGCAAGCGCACGCTCGCGCGGCGCATGCACGACGTCCTCGGCCGCTCGCCGCTCGACTACTTTCAGAGCCTGCGCGTCGAGCGCGCCGTCCACCTCCTCAAGACCGGCCACGCGAGCGTGGACGAGGTGGCGGCCAGGGTCGGCTACGCGGACGGCACGACGCTGCGCACGCTCCTGCGGCGGAGGCTCAACATCGGTGTGAAGGAATTGCGCAGAGGCTGACGGCGACGGTCACTTCACGCCGTTGCGCAGCTCCGTGATGTGCGCCCCCTTAACGACTGTCGAGCCGGCGGTGATCGTCGGATCGGTGTACGCGATCGCCGGCAGACCGATCGCGGCGCGCGCCTGATCGAGCGCGGTGCGCAGCTGCGTGAGATGAACGGCCTTGATCTTCACGCCGGCGAGCGAGGTGTCGGTGAACGTCTGCGCGGCGAGACCGGCAGCGGCGCGCATCGCATTCACGGCCGTGCGCAGTTGCGTGATGTGCACCGCTTTCACGAACGAGCGGACGGGCAGCGGATCGTCGAGGAAGATCGTCGTCGTCGCGGCGTCGGTGGCGAACGCGGACGCAACCGCGCCGGCGACTGCCCGAACGCGATAGAGGTACGTCGTGTCGGCCGTCAGTCCCGTGTCGCTCGCCGACGTCGTGCTCGTCGACTTGAGCAGCGTGTACACGCCGTTGTTGACGCTGCGGTAGATCTCGTACGTCGAAGCGCCGGCGCTCGCGGTCCACGACAGGCTCACCGCGCTGTTGCTCGTCGCGGTGGCGACGAAGTTTGCAGGCACGACCGGTGCGGCAACGCCCGGAATCACCAGCAGCGTGATGCTCTGCGCCGGCAGCGTGAGTGAGAGCGAGGAGCCGGCGACGGCGACATCCGCGAGATGCGTGATGGAGTTCGTCGACGTCAGCTGCCAGCGCTGCGCCGCGGTGCCGGCGGTGAAATTCGCGAGATTGACCGTCGTCGTGGTCGAGCCGCTCAGCGTCTTGGCCACGAGCATCAGCGTGAGCGCGTTGTCGGACGAGCGGATGGCGGCGAAGGCCGCGACGTCGTCGGGACTCGGCGCGCTCGCGGCCACGCTCACGTCGCCGAACTTCGAATGCGCGCCGTCGTAATTGCGATACATCCTGAAGGCGTTGTAGATGTGCGAGCCCGCCGGCGGCGCTTCCCAGCGCGTGGCCAGGTCGACCCCTTCGCGCCCGAGGATGCCGAGGATGTCGGCTTGTGCGGTGGCGCCGTTGATGTGGTGCTCGGCGCCCCAGTTGTACTCCGTGATGCCGATCTTCGTGCCGGGATAGTGATTCGCCACCCACGACTTGAGGCGCGGGATCAACTCGACTTTTCCTTCGTGGAACGTCTGGCCGATCCACGACTCGTCGACGTAGCTGGTGTCCCACAGCGAGCGCGTCGAGCGGTTGCGCAGCTGTTGCATCGTCGTCGAAACATCGTCCGAGAACTCGCCGCTCTGCGGATAGAAATGGACGGTCAGAACGTCGAAGATCCGGACGCCGTGCGCGTCCTGGTAGGCCTTGGCCTGATCGAGCATGTAGTCGTACCACTCCTTGCCGCCGTGCGCGTCGCGGTCGGAATTGTCGTTGTTCTCCATGTCGTGGCCGCTCATGAAGTAGCCCGACCAGCCCCACTCCTCGCCGCCGGTGATGACGGCGTTCGCGTCCTTCGAACGAATCAGCGCGCCGTATTCCTGCATCTTTCCCCACACCTCGTCGTACGTCGCGCCGTCGGGATGGACGTCCCAATGATCGAAGCTCCAGAGTCCCGGCTCGTTGTCGAGCGAGTAGTAGGTCATGCCGCCCGCGGCGGCGTTGCCCCACGTGTCGATCATGTGCTGCACCCAGTTGCCCTGATGTGCCGAGGTGTAGCTCGTGGCGATGTTGTTGGGATCGGGATTGGTGAGGATGCGATCGCCGTCGCCGGTGACGCCGTTGCCGTCGTCGTATCGGCCGTTGCCGCAGGTGATCGGCTCGAACGTCGAGAACTCCTCCTGATTCGCGAACGTGGCCTGGGGATACGAACAGCGCTTGCTGCGGTCCTTCGGCAGGAGCGACATCATCGGGATGGTCATGACCGGTTGCGCGCCCGCGGCCCGCGTGAAGCTGATGAAGTCGTCGGCGGACTTGCCGTTCGAGCCGTCGCCCGAGGAGACGGAGTCGGGGATATTGAAAAAGTAGTAGTCCTTGCAGCGGTTGGCCGTGCTGAACGCCCAGTTGTAGCGGCTCATCGCGTTACCACCCCACCGGTTCAGCGGAATGGAGAGGTCGGTGATGGTGGCGCTGTTCGCCCACGCCACGCCGTAAACGCGGGCGTCGATGGCGTGACGGTTGGCGCTGGCGTCGACGGTGACGGTGATCGCCGCGCCGGCGGGCGCGACGGCAGCGAGCAGGGCGGCGGCAAGAAAAAGCGTACGCATGTGAGCGGAGGATCGTCGCATCAGTGCCAGGGCAAGTCGAGCACGAAAGTTGAAGAGGATCAACGGCAAGGTGACCCTCATGACCAAGGTATCGATCCTCTTCAGCCTTCTGACTTTCGCCGCCACGTCGCTCTTCGCTCAGCTGCCGCCGTCGTCGTGCAGCGACATCCAGCAGAAGAACACGCTGTTCAACACCTTCATCGCGCAGACGAAGGGCGGTCCGGGGCAACAGCGCGACGCCATCAAGACGGCGCGGGCATTCGCCAGGATCTACGGCAACTGCGGCGACCCGAGCACGCAGAACGCGCTGGCCGCGATCCGCCAGTGGCAATCGAAGAACGACAACGCGGCAGAGCTCGCGTTCATCAACACGGTCAACAGCAACCCCTCGCAGGCCTTCGCCGCCGCGCAGCCGCTCCTCGCCGCGCATCCCGACGACCTCGGGCTGCAGCTCGGCCTCGTCCTCGCCGGCGTGAAGATCCTCAAGGCCGGCGACCATTCACACGTGAACGAGACGCTCGCGGCCGCGCAGAAAGCGCTCGCGCTGATCGAAAGCGGCAAGACCACCGACGACTGGACGCCGTTCACGAGCGCGCAGGATGCGCCGGCCGGCCTTCATTACTACAGCGCCGTGCTCTGCGCGGAGTCGTCACCGAAGGACGCGCTCGCTCATCTGACCGAGGTCACGCGCTCGAAGAACACGTTCAGCGCCGATCCGACGACGTATCAATTGTTGGGCGGCGTGACGTACAAGACTGAGGTCGCTCCCCTGCTCGATGAATATCAATCGAAGTACGCGGGCAAGCCGGTTTCTGACGACGCGAAGGCGTTTCGCGAACGGGTGAATCAGAACCTCGACAAGGTGATCACCTGCTACGCGCGCGCGGCCGCGCTGAGTGACGGCAAGCCGGCGCAGGCGCAGCTCAACGCGTCGGCGCGCAAGGCGCTCGAAGCGGTGTACACGCAGCGGCATGATGGATCGACGGACGGGCTGGAAGAGGTGATCAAGAGCGCGTCAGCGCAGTGACGCGCCACCTTACTTCGTGCTGTTCTGCGACGCGCTCACGGAAATGTGGGGCGGGTTCTCCAACCCGCCCGCCCTCGGGAGCGGCGGGTTGGAGAACCCGCCCCACATTTTCTGCGCCGAGGCGAAGAACCAGACGCGATCGGGGACGAGGGTGCCGCCGACTGAGCCGTTGAGCGCATTCGAGCGATTGCCGCCGAACGTGAATCCGAACGTGCCGGACAGCTGGCTCGGACGCTTCACCAGCACCGAGATCTCGCCGCCATCGCCGCGAAGCGCCGTCGCATCCTGCGCGAAAACCGAAACCGCAACCGAAAGCGAGAGGAGGACGCCGAGGAGTGATCGCACGGGAACATCTTACGCCGGGTCGAGTGCTCAGGACTGAGTGCTGAGTGCTGAGGACGCGTACACTCAGGACCCAGCACTCAGGACCCAGGACCCAGCACGCAGCACCGTAGGAGAACACGATGCGTTTCCCCCTTGCCCTGGTCGCCACTCTCCTCATCGCCACGACACCGCTTTGCGCCGCATGGAGAGCCGAAGGTCCGTGGCTCGGCGCGATCGTCGACGTCGCGATCGACCCTTCCAATCCGAACACGATCTACGCGGCGTCCGGCTCCGGCGGCGTCTGGCGCAGCGATGACGGCGGGCAGCACTGGATGCTTCCCGGCGACGATCTGGTGAGCCGCCCCGTGCAGTGGATCGTCGTCGATCCGGGGACGCCGTCGACGCTCTGGGCCGGCATCCACAATCCGGGACACGCCGGTCTGTGGCGCTCCACCGATCGCGGCAAGACGTGGTCGCCCGTCCATCCCGACAAGACGTCCGACATCCTCGACCAGCCGCTCGCCTTCGCGCCGTCGAATCCGTCGATCATCTACGCGCCGTCGTCGAACCTCCACTATCGCAGCGCCGACGGCGGCAAGACGTGGGAGAGCTTCCGCGTCCCCGATCAGGACGCCTACGCGTTCGCCATCGATCCGAAAAATCCGAAGATCATCTACGCCGGCGGCCGCGGCATGCAGCACCACATGAGCCGCAGCACCGACGGCGGCAAAACATGGAAGCCGGTCGGCGAAGGTCTCCCGGACCGCAGCATCACGCTCCTCGCGATCCCGCGCGAACGTCCGGCGACGATCTATGTCGCCACCGGCTTCGGTCAACTCTTCAAGACGGACAACAGCGGCGAGTCATGGAGCGAAATCGACCTCGGGCTGCAGGGCACCGAAAAACTGTTCAGTCTCGATCTCGATCCGCACGATCCGATGACGCTCTTCGCCGGCACCGAGAACGGCCTCCGCCGCAGCACCGACGGCGGCGAGACGTGGAGCACGGTCGGCGGTGGACTCGACAACTGGTACTGCAAAGGCGTGGCGTTCCATCCGAAAGAAAAAGGAACGATCTACGCCGGCACGACCGGCAAAGGCTTCTTCAAGAGCACCGACAATGGCGAGACGTTCCAGCCGATGAACAACGGCCTCGGCGCCGGCTGGACGGAGAAAGTCTTCGCTCCCGCCGGCGCCGCCGGTCCCGTGTTCGCGCGCATGGGCGTCGGCCTCTTTCGCGAGGACGCGCCCGGCAGCTGGACCGAGCTCGAGGCGCCGTTCGTCTCGAGCGACAAAGCGGAAGTCGACGGCTTCCTCTTCGATCGCGCGTCGAAGCGGATCTATGCGCATCACAACGCGAAGTGGTGGCGCTCGGACGATGCGGGCCGCTCGTGGCAGGAAGTCGAGGTGCCGGAGCCCGGCATGCGCGACATGATCCGCGGCAAGATCCAGGGTCCGTCGTTCACCGGCCTGGCGCAGGACGCGGGCGATCCGAAGATCTTCTACGCCGGCGGCTCGTGGTCGAAAGAGATGGGCGGCGCGCCGGTCAACCGCTCGACGAACGGCGGGAAGAAGTGGGAAGCCGCGGGAGCGGGGATCACCGGCACGGTCAAGCTCCTCCGCTCCGCCGTACCCGGCATCGTCATCGCCGTCACCGGCAAGGAGGGCGTGTTCCGCTCGACCGACGGCGCGAAGACGTTTGAGCTCGTGCGCGCCGGCGAGGCCAACGACATCGCCATCGATCCGACGAAGCCGGAGCGGATGTACATCGCGACGAAGGAAGGGCTCTATCGCACCGCGGACAACGGCGCGACCTGGACGAAAGCAACGCAGGGCATCAAGGGCGATGAGGTCGAAGCGGTCGTCGCGGCGCCGAACGGAAAAGTCTTCTGCGGCACGTTCGACGGCGTCTTCGTCAGTGCCGACGGCGGCAGCAGCTGGACGTCGCTCAACGACGGCCTGCTCAACACCGACGTGCGCGCGCTGGCCATCGCTGGAGGAAGCGCGCCGCGGCTTTATGCGGGACTGGCGGGAGGGAGCGTACAGTCGATCGAGTTGCCGTGACGCGGCTCAAAACTTCTGCACTTTCCCCGGTCGTCCATCGAGGCCGAACTCGACGTAGCCGCCGTCTTCGACATAGACCGACCACCCGATGCTGCGGCAGAAGATGCCGGCGTTGAGCTGCACGAGACTCACCTTGTGTCCGGGAACGCCGAGCATCGCCGGCGCCTGCTTCACGATCTTCGGCACGATCGAGAAGTCGACCTTCGCCAGCGTCGCTTTCTTCTTGCAGTCGCCGCTCGACTCTTCTTCCGGACCGGTCACCGTCCCCGCCTTGTACGTGTACTTGCCGCGCCCCGTCGGGCTGTCGCTCTGCGGAACGGTGGCCATGGCGAACTTGTCGTAGATGATCAGGTCGTACACCTCGGGCAGGCGCGCCGGCAGCGTCGCGGCGAGTTGCGAGAGGTCGTCGAAGAGGCTCCCCTTCTGCTCCAGCTGATGTTCGTCGGCGAGTTTGGCCACCTCCTCCGATTTCCCCGGCTCGACGCGGAACAGCGCATTGCGCGCGGCGACACGCATCCAGTCGTCGGGACTCTCCAGCGCCTTGCGCAGCACCGGCGCCGCATCGTGCGCGGCCGTTCCCATCTCGCCGAGCGCCGTCACCGCCGCCTTCCGGACGGATGGCCATTTATCATTCTGGACGGCAGTCATGAGTGCCGGAACGGCGGAAGCGGCCTTCGGTCCGATCTCGCCGATGGCCTGCGCCGCGCTCTCGCGCGTCTTGTTGCTCGTGCTCGACTGCATCGCTTTCACGAGATCCGGCAGCGCGGGCATGGCCGCGGTCTTCATGTCGCCGAGTGCCGACGCGGCTGCGCTGGAGATGTTTTCGTCCTTCTCGGACAGCAGCGATGCGAGCACCGGTATCGCTTCCTTCGCCGGCGGGTCGTAGTTGCCGAGCGCGCGGATGAGCGTCGGCGCCTCGCGGCTGCCCGACTCCTGCAACGCGTCGAGGATGCGCGGGATGAGCGCGCGGTCGCGGCGCCCGACGATCTTCCGCAACGCGTCGCGCGACTCGCTCGCAACGTCGGAATCCTCATCCCGCGAGCAGTGCCACGCCGCGTCGAACAACTCGCTCGCCGGCACCTCGGTCGTCAACGACGTGAGCGCGACGACGCGATCCTCGCACTCCGGCCGCGCGAGCAGCCGCCGATACACCGGCACGAGCTTCGACTTCGGCGTGCCGAGCTTCATCAACGCGCCGGCCGCGTTGCCGACGACCGCACCGTACGGATCGTCGAGCGCGTTCGTCAGCGCCTCCGTCGCCGGCCGCGCCGCTTCGCCGAGGTGCCAGAGTGCCCCCGCCGCGTTCGCGCGAACCGCCCGCGACTGATCGTCGTTCAGCGCCTTGATGAGCGCCGGCACCGCGTCCGCCGCCCCCATCTGCCCGAGCTGCCACGCCGCCTCGGCGCGCGCATTCGCATCGCGATCGTTGGTCAGCGTCTTCACGAGCTTCTGAACATCGTTCGCCGCCGCGACCGGAATGCTGATCATGAGAACGAGGAGGAAGATGAAGCGACGCATAGTGGCAACGATTCTAGCCGCCCTATGATTGGATCGATGCAGCCGCCTCGCCTCGACCGCCCCGATGTGCACCTTCGCCCGCTGCGGGCGGACGATGCCGAGGCGTGGTTCGCGTACCTCTGCGATCCGCGCGTGACGGAGCTGACGAGCTACGACATCCGGCAGATCACGGACGTCTCGTCGATGATCGAACGTCACGAAGAGAGTCAACTTCCGCGTTGGGCCATCGCGCGGAACAGCGACGACACGCTCATCGGCACGTGCGGCTTTCATTCGTGGTCGGCCAAAGACAGGCGCGGAGAAATCGGATACGACCTGTCGCATGACTACTGGAATCGCGGCATCGCCACGGATGCGCTTGCGGCCACTCTTCGCTCGGCGTTCGCCACGACGGAGCTGAACAGGGCCGAAGCGGTGGTCATGGTCGAAAACGTCGGATCGCAGCGTGTCCTCGAAAAGTGCGGCTTTCAGAAAGAGGGCTGCCTGCGGCAACTTCGCAACT
>Ga0207677_10000070_pt1 | contig 84502 bp, 63 predicted proteins | sample KBSMisM42_FD_184311 | JGI IMG/M metagenome (GOLD analysis project Ga0207677, IMG submission 184311) | Miscanthus rhizosphere microbial communities from Kellogg Biological Station, Michigan, USA - KBS Miscanthus M4-2 (SPAdes) (version 2) | ecosystem: Host-associated > Plants > Roots >...
TGCAGCCTGCAATTTCATCGAGATACTGGAAGCCATTACGTAACCTCCTGCATGTCTGAATTGCCAGCGGTGTGCCAGTTCCAAGTTACTGATTTGTCACGATTTATGGCGGGGAGAGATAGCAGGTAGCAGATAGCAGATAGCGCTCCCCCGGCGCCACAAAAAGCGCGCGCCCGTGTCCCTCTATTAATGATGCGATCGCGCCGACTCCTTCCTCTCTTCCTCCTGCTGCTCTCCGTCTTCATCCTCGCCGACCGGCGCCGGCCGACGCGCTCGGATCCCGCCTGTCCGCCGGTGTCGCTGTCGATCAGCGCCAGCCCGCGCTCCCTCTGCTCGACCGGCCTCGTGACGCTGTCATGGCAGGCCAGCGATCCGCGCGCGAGGGTCGTGCTCGACGCGATCGCGGGGATCCAACCGGCGAGCGGCAGCGTGACGCTGTCGACCGGTCCGCGCACCTTCACCGGACACGCCAGCCTCGCCTGCGGCGCGGGACCGGCGGGGTCGGTCGCCGTGACCGGCGGTGCGCTGCCCACCGGCTCGCTCAGCGGCGCGAGCTCCGTCGCGCAGAACAACTCGACGTTCCTGCACGTCACGGCGAGCGACACGGCGCAGTGGTCGCTCGCGTCGACGCTCGGGAACTCGATCAGTCCGTCGCAGGGGACGACCTCGCAGGACGTCCTCTACACCGCCTCGAGCTCGGGAAGCGACACCGTCACGTTGCGCCTCACGTCAGCCTGCGGCGACCTGGCCACGCGCAGCATCGGCATCTCGATCACACCCGTGTCGTCCGGGACGCTGCGCTGCTGCGACGGCACGCTCTCGCCGACCTGCACCAACTGCGCGCATAAGCAGGGATGCTGCTCGAGTCACGGCGGCGTGTGCGGCTGCTGAGGGTGAGCGGCGGAGGAGGTGCGCGCTACGATACGCGCATGACACGCCGCCTCTTCGCCCTCGTCCTCTTCCTCGCTCTGCCCCTCCTCGCGTTCGCCGCCGACTACTCCGTCCGCACGATCACGCTCCCGGGCGGGACGCCGGCCGGCATCGCGATGGACTACATCGCGTTCGAAGCGTCCACAAACGCGATCTGGATTCCGGGCAACGCCGGTGCGGTCGACGTGATCGACGTCGGCACGGGGCACATCCGCCAGGTCACCGGCTTTCCGACGAAGGAAGTGACGATGCGCGAGCGGAAGCGGATGCTCGGGCCGAGCTCCGTCACGTTCGGCGGCGGCATGGCGTACATCGGCAATCGCGGCGACTCGTCGGTCTGCGCGGTCGATCCGAAAACGCTCGTGCGCGGACATTGCGAAACACTCGACTCCATGCCCGACGGCCTGGCCTACGTCGCGGCGACGAAGGAAGTGTGGGTCACGACGCCGCGCGACAAATCGATCCGCATCCTCGACGCGGCGACGCTGCACGAGAAGACGAAGCTGACGTTCGAGGGCAATCCGGAAGGCTTCGCCGTCGATGCGAAGCGCCACCGCTTCTACACGAACCTCGAGGACAAGGACGTGACGCTGGCCATCGACCTGACGTCACACAAGACAATCGCCACGTGGCATCCCGCCTGCGGCGAAGACGGCCCGCACGGCCTCCGCATCGACGAGGCGAGCGGCCATCTTTTCGTCGCCTGCACCGCTAAGCTGGAAGTGCTCGATGCGGGGCACGACGGCGCGGTGCTGTCAGCGATCGATACCGGCGACGGCGTCGATGATTTCGACTACGCGCCGAAGTCGCATCTCGTTTACGTGGGCGCGGCGCGCGCGGCGAAGCTGACCATCGCTCGCGTCGATGCGGCCGGTCACCTGACCGTCGTCGCCAGCGTCCCGACCGCGCCCGGCGCGCGCAATCCGGCCGTCGCCGCGAACGGCGCGGTCTACCTCGCGCACGGCGGCGGCGTGGCGTCGAACGACATCATCGTCGTCGTGCCGAAGTGATCACGACTCCGCGACCGCGATCGCGCTGCTGATCAGCGTCTGCAGCTCGAACGGTTTCGAGATGATCTTCCCGACGCGATCGACGGGAAGATCGCGCAGCACGTTCGGCGAGGCGGCCGTCATGATGAGGATCTTCGGCGTCGTCGACGCGTTGCTGCGCAGCCGTTCGACGACGTCGAAGCCGTTCAGCCGCGGCATCATCAGATCGAGGATGAGGAGGTCGAACTCGTTCTCCTCCAGCATGCGCAGCGCCTCGACGCCGTCGGATGCGGTGGCCGCTTCGAAGCCGCTCTTCTGCAGGGCGCGCTGGACGAGCAGGCGAATGGAAGGGTCGTCGTCGACGACCAGGCATTTGATCTGTTTTTCTGTCATTGACGAGCTACCAGGTCCGCGGCAATCCGGGCGAGCGAGACGAGCTCGACTGGCTTCTGCACGTAGTGCCGGAAACCGGACCCCAGTGCCCTGATGCGATCTTCGGGCCGACCGTAGCCGGTGAGCGCAATCGCCGGGATTTCCCGGCCGAAACGGCTGCGAAGATCGCGCAGCCGGCCGATCAGCGCGTAGCCGTCCTCGCCCGGCATGTGCAGGTCGCTGATCACCATCTCGGCATCGAAGCTGGAGAGCCTTCGCAGCGCGTCGCCGACCGAGCTCGCGGTCTCGACGTTCGCCTCGAAATTCTCCAGCGCCGCCTTCAACATGCTGCGCGCCGCCTCGTCGTCGTCGACGATCAGCAGCTTCCGCCCGCGCAGCGCGGTGGTGATCGCCGCCTTGTCGTCGCCATCCTCGATGCGCACGATGCTCAGCGGCAACCGCACCGTGAACTTCGCGCCTTTGCCGAAGCCGTCGCTCGCCGCGCCGATCGAGCCGCCGTGGGCTTCGACGAGATGACGGACGATGGCCAGGCCGAGTCCCAGCCCGCCGTGCGAGCGGCGCGTGCCGCCGTCGCCCTGCTCGAAGCGCTCGAACACGTGCGGCAGGAACTCGGGATCGATTCCTTCGCCGCTGTCCTGCACCCGGATCACCGCGTCGTTGCCGCCGCGTTCCAGCGAGACCCGGATCGTCCCGCCGGCCGGCGTGAACTTGATGGAGTTCGACAGCAGGTTCCAGACGATCTGCTGCAGCCGCGTCGGATCGCCCCAGATGCTGAGCGGGGAGGGCTCGATCTCCGCCTGCAGGTCGATGCGTTTGTCGGCGCACGCATTGCGGAACGTCGCGATCACGCTCTCCACGAGCGGCCCGAGCTCGGTCGGCGCCGGCACGATCTTCAGCTTTCCGGCGATGATGCGCGAGACGTCGAGCAGGTCTTCGACGAGCGTCGCCTGGATGCGCGTGCTCGACTCGATCATGGCGATCGCTTCGCCCACCTCGGCGTTCTCCTTCGAGTCGGTCTTGAGCATCTGCACCCATCCGAGGATCGAGGTCATCGGCGTGCGGAGCTCGTGCGCGAGCGTGGCCAGGAAATCGTCCTTGGCCCGGCTGGCATCCTGCGCCTCGCGATACAAGCGCGCCTTCTGCACGACCGCCGACGCCATCTGCGCGAGCTGCACGAGGACGCTCTCGTCGTCCGCCGTGAAGTCGCCCTCTTTCTTGCTGGAGACGGCGATGAAGCCGATGTTCGTCTCGTCGCGCTCGACCAGCGGCGCCGCGACGACGCCGTGCAGTCCCTGCTCGATGGCCTCCCCGCCGAAGATCGTCGTCACCAGCGCGTCATCGCGCAGCGGCTTCTCGATCGTCCCCGCCACCTCCACAACCTGCGCCACCTCGGGGCGCGTCAGCTCGGATGCGAACGCGCGCAGCCGCTCCGAGGCCGAGGCCACGCTGATCGGCGTACCGCGCTCGAAGTCCGTCACCACGCGCGTGATCGCCACGTCCGCCTCGAGCAGCGTGCAGGCCTGGTCGGTGATCATCTTCAGCACTTCGTGGATCGAGCCGGCGGAAGCGATGGCCAGCGACGCGTCGGCCAGTCCGGAGAGGCGGTCGACGTGACGCTCGAGATCGACGAGCAGGTCGCGGATCTCGTACTGCCGTGAGCGCGCGCGCAGCGCGGAACGGGTGGCGCTGACGAGCGAGCGGATGCGGATCGGGCGGTCGACGAGCGTCAGGTGCGCGCGCTCGCCGAGCGAGTCGTAGGCCTGCGCCAGTACTTCGCTCTGCTGCCCGGCGCCGGTGAAGATCAGGATCGGGATCTCCGACCAGCGCGGCTGCCGGGCCAGCGCCGCGGTGAGTTGCGCGATCGCATCGGGGTCGAGCGCTTCGGTCGTGATGATCACCGCGCCGGCGCCGCGATCGATCTCGCGGGAGAGCGCGGCGCTGCCGGCGATCGGCTCGGCGGCGATGGCGTTCTCGCGCAGCAGCTGCGCCGTCATCTCCGCATCGCTGCCGCTCGGCGCGAGGATGAGTACCCGCTCGAGCCGGTCAGCGGCGTTCAGACTCACCGGCATCCCTGTCGTTCCTGTCGAGTGTCGGAATGCCGGAGAGGATGCCGCGGAAGTGCTTCAGCGGCTCGCCCACGCAGATGCCGCGCGGACTCAGCTCGAAGTTGCGGATCGCTTTTTCGTGCGTGCCGCTGCGCTTCTTCAGCACCGAGATCGCTTTCATGATCTCGCCCTCCGCTTCGAAGTAACGGAGGAGGATCACGCAGTCGGCGAGGTAGCTGACGTCGGCGGCCGAGGTCATGCCGGGGCCGATCAGTCCATGTTGCGCGAGGACGAGAATCGTGGCCACGCCGCGCTCGGCGAGATAGCCGAGCAGCTCGTGCAGGTGGAGCGTGAGGTAGCTCTCCGCCGGCATCGCGTTGAGGTAGCCGTTCAGGCTGTCGATGACGATCATCGACGTGCCGTCGTCCTCCACCGAGCGCCGGATCAGGTTCGCGAATTCGCCCGGCGCCAGCTCCGCCGGATCGATCTGCTGCACGGTGAGGTGTCCGGTGGCGAGCAGCGAGGTGAGGTGCATCCCGAGCGATTCGGAACGGGCGAAGAGCGACTTGCGCGTCTCGTCGAAGGCGAACATCGCGACGCGGTGGCCCTTCTTCGCCGCGGTCACGGCGTACTGCGTGGCCAGCGACGATTTGCCGACGCCGGCCGGTCCCATGATCAGCGAGCTGGAGCCGCGGTCGAGACCGCCGCCGAGGAGCTGATCGATCTCCGCGACGCCGCTCGACATCGAGGCGTCGTTGTTGGCCGGCTCGGGATCGTTCGAGAGCAGGTGCCGGCCGGCGACGAGTCGCGGAAAGACCACCAGGCCGCCGCGCTTGATGGCGAAGTCGTGGAAGCCGCCGCGGTAATCGACACCGCGCAGTTTCACCACCTGCAGCCGGCGTCGCGCCGCGCCGTACATCGGCGCGTGCTGCTCGAGCACGATGACGCCGTGCGGGACGCTGTGCAGTTGCACGTCGTGCTCCGACGCGGTGCGGTCGTCGATCATCAGCGCGGTGACGGCGCGGTTGGCGAAGAATTGTTTGAGCGCCAGGATCTGCTTGCGGTAGCGCAGCGAGTTTTCGGAGAGGAGGCGGATCTCGGCGAGCGAGTCGACGATGACGCGCGACGGCGACAGCTCTTCGACCTTGTCCAGCAGCGCCGCCACCGTCCGTCCCAGCTCCACCTCGGACGGATGGAACATCGTGCTCTCGCGCTCACCGCGGAGGATCCGCTCGCTCACCAGCTGCTCGAAGATCGTGATGCCGGTGAGGTCCCAGCCGTGCGAGACGGCGACGCTGCGCAGCTCGCGCTCGCTCTCGGAGAGGGTGAGGTAGACGCAGCGCTCGCCGTTGCGCGCTCCTTCGAGCAGGAACTGCAATGCGAGCGTCGTCTTGCCTGCGCCGGGATCGCCCTGCACGAGGTAGACGTATTGGGAGGGGAGTCCTCCGCCGAGGACTTCGTCGAGTCCGGAGACACCACTTCCGATGAGCGTTTGTTCTTCGGCAGGCATAGGCAATCGAGTATAGGTGGGAAATGGGAGTATTTTTTGACGGTCTCCGGCTGAGCACGCTCGAAATACTGGTATTTTTTGTGCGAGGTATTTCGCGATGACGGACGATCGAAGGCGTGGCCCCCGCAAAGATGCGCCGGAGCGGCGTCATCCGCTTCGCGCCAAGGCGCGCCTGCGTCCCGCCGGCCCCGCCCTCGAGCGCCGCGAGCGCGTCCGCATGACGGTGCAATTGCCCGAGGATGTCATCGCACGGCTGCGCAGCGCGGTCCACAGCACGCCGGGTCTGACCGTGGCCGCCTTCATCGAGCGCTGCATCAGCACCGGTGTCGACGGCATGGAACGCCGCCGCGGCCGCAAGTTCCCCGCGTACAAAGGCCCCCTCCGCGCCGGCCGCCCCAAAACCGCGAAGTAAAGTTAAAAAATGGGGGTCGCATCTGGAAATTTAACTTAACGGTTCGGACGCGCTCGTTAAGTTAAATTTCCAGATACGATCCCCATTTGATCGTCAACTCAATGCCGAAATCGCGGCGGCGAGTGCGAAATCGTTCTCGCTCACTCCACCTACGTCATGCGTGATCAAGCGGATCGTCACACGGTTGTAGACGTTGGTCCATTCCGGGTGGTGCGCCAGGCGTTCTGCAATCAGCGCGACCGAGACCATCAAACCGAACGCTCGGACGAAGTCGGGGAAGGTCAGCTCGCGATGAAGGGCGTTGTCTCGGAAGTCCCAACCGGGAAGCGCTGCGAGGCGGCTGCGGATGTCGGCGTCACTCAATCGAACCAGATGTGGCATTCTTCTTCCTCGCTTTGAAAGCGGCGTATGCGGCGTCGATCATATGCGCCGCCTTTACGTCGTATTGCGTGATCTTGTTGCCGGCATCCCAGGTGGTAAAGCGGATTTTGAGGTGGCGGTTCTCGTTGCTCCATCGAGGATGATGCTGAGCCCTATCGCACAGCGTCGCCACCTCGTTCATAAAGTCCATTACGTCCATGAATGTGTCGAAGATGAAGGTTCTCCGCAGTTCGTGACGCTCGAGCGGATACTCCAGCGCGAGCGCTTCGACCCACTCCTCCCATTCCGCCAGTTTCTTCAGCTCTCTCTCCAGTGCCTGTTCCGTCAAAGGCGGCGTTTTTCCCTTCTTCACTGAGCCCGGCTCCGAGAGCACACGCTCCTCGCGCAGTCCGAAGTTCTGCAACTCGCGGCTCAGCACGAGCAAGTCGGCGCGCCATTCTGCCGGATCGAGGTGAAGAACTTTCGCTTCCGTGAACTTCAGGCCGCAAAGTTCCGGGAGCCCGGAGGTATCGGGAAGGTTGTCGATGTGATTGATGGCAATCGGAATGATCGGTATTCCCCTCTGTCTTGCGCGCAGAAGCTCGTTGCGCACCCAATCCGATTCATCGTCTATACGCAGCGTCCCGTCCTTGTTCTTCACCGTCAGCCAGCCGGGCCCCATCAGGGCGAGCACAACCGTCGCTCTGTCGAGTTTGTGCTGGATGCGCTCGGGCCACGGCTCGCTGACGCGGATGGAGTTCACGTCCATGAACAACTGGCCGGCTCCGAACACCTCTTTGAGCTGCATGTAAAGCGCCTGCGCAATTTGGCTGGTGTCGTCGCGTCTGTAGTTGATGAATGCAAGACCAGACATGGTCAGCAGCGTACCTGAACTCTGGCTTGGGGGCCGCTGTGAGACGGGTGCTGTGACTGGTTGTCGTGCTTGCTCTGGTCGCGTGCCGGCGGAAGGTGGCGCCGGCGGCGGCGGAAGCGGCGACTTCCGCGCCCGCGCCATGGTCGGCGGGACGATCACTTCGACGCTGCTCACGCTGCTTGTGATCCCGACGGTGTACGAGATCCTCGACGGCTGGCACTCGAAGGTCGGGCCGATGTTTCACCGAGGGTGAGCGGCGTTACGATTCCGGCTCGCATGATCGCGAGAGCGCTTTTCCTCCTTTGCTGGACGTTCGCTGCCTTTGCCGACGAGCCGGCGTTGAGCGACTTTCTCAAAGCGCAGATCCAGCCGCGTTTTCCGGCGCCGATCGAAACACTGCAGTGCGATCCGGGCAACGCGCCGCTCTTTCAATGCCGCGGGCGGCTGACCGACGGACGCCTCGTGCAGGTCGAGGCGAAGCGCGCAGCGGACGGCGCGATCACGATCACCGATCTCGTGCATCACGCGCCCGCCGCGCAATCGATGCGCGAGTATCTCCAGCCGCTGCTGCACCCGCCATTGGCGACGCTCGAGTGTCCGCCCGAACAGCCCACCCTCGGCACGATCCAATGCCGCGGCACGCTGACCGACGGCAGCGGCTTCACCGTCACGGCAACCCGCCGCCGCGACTTCACGCTCGAAGCCGGACCGGTCATCTACGACTCCACGCTGCGCATGGAGCGCAACATCCGGAAGGCGGCCAACGCCGCGGCGATCCTCGGACCGCTCCTCGCGATCATCGGCGCCATCCAGCTCATACGGTTGAACACGCGGAACTTCATCACGCGCGTGCCGCTGACGCCCGATCAGCAGCTCCTCTTCGAAGAGCCGGGCAGCTACGTGATGATGGCGGAAGGCCCGCGCTTCACGTTCGCGTGGCGCGGACTGCAGTTCTCGCTGCGCCACGCCGCGACCGGCGCGGACGTGCCGCTGTACATCGACCTGCTCAACGTGCGCGTGTCGGGTGTGTCGCGCGTGCGGAGGTCGTATCGCCGCTTCACGATCACCGCGCCCGGCACATACGTGCTGCATCTGCTGACCGATCCGGCCGGCCGCGATCTCTCGAACCTCACCGCGTACTTCGCCCGCTCGTTCTTCATCGCGGGGCTGCTGTGGGTCGGGCTCACCGTCGGCGGCGCGGTGCTGTTCCTGGCCGGACTTCTCCTCTCACTCGGTTGAGCCGTACCATTTCTCATGCGCAGGATCCTTCTTCTTCTGGCATTCGCGCCGTTTGCTTTCGCCGCCGCCGAGTCGACGAAACAGCTCGATGCGGCGAAGAAGGAGCTTGCCGATCTCGAGCTCGCCGTCAGCAAGTTCACGCTCTTCCTTCCCACGCCGGACCATGCATCCGCCGAATGGGAGGAATTCATCGGGAAGACTGCGCACGATGCGGGGCTCGAGACGCCGGTCGCGGTGAAGGCGATCCCGGGCAGCGAAGCGATCCCGCCCGTCGAGCTCTATCGCTTCGACATCTCGGGCAGCGGGCCATCGCTCAAAGTCCATCGCTTCCTCCACCTGGTGGCCCTGGCGCGTCTTTATCGCATCCTCGATTTCGAGACGCTGACGCTTTCGCCGGCACCGAAGGACGGCGTGAAGTTCCGCTCGCGCATCGTTCTGGCGACGTGGCGCGAGCCGGCACCGCCTCCGTTTCCGCCCGACACGTTGCCGCCGGACCAGCGGATGCTCGCGGCCATGCAGCAGGAGGTGTCGAGGAAGCGCGCGTGGCTAGCCACTCTGACGGCTCTCGATGCGCGCCATCAACCGGCGCGCCTGCTCGATTCGTTGTCCACGTTCGGCCGCGAGCAGCACGACAAGGCGGTTGCGCTGACGGAGATCCGCTACGACGGAGCGCTCACGCTGAACGGCGTCATCCTCGGCGCCGTCGCGAACGCGAGCCTCGCTCCCGCGCTTCGCAAAGCCGGGCTCGAGGTGGATCACATCGAGCGGTCACGCTCCGGCAATTGCCAGGCCTTCACGGCGACGACTCGATTCAAGTCCGGTCCGATACCGGAGGAGAGCTATCCCGAGTGGCTGCTGGCGGAGGGGACGGCGGAGTCGTGCAAGGCGAAGGTCGCGGCGGCCGCGCCCGCGGTCGTGCGGAAAACCGGCGGCGACGCGCTCGCGCTGCACCTGCACGACGTCGACGTCGCGGATGTCTTCCGCGTGCTGCACGATCTGACGAAGGAGAACTTCGTGGTCGACCCCGAGGTGAAGGGGCGGGTTGATGTGGACATCGAAGCGGCGAGTGTGCAGGAAGCGCTCGACGCGATGTCGTCGGCCGGCGTGGCCATCGGTCCCGGTCCGCTGCATCGCGTCCATCCGGCCGCGAAAACGATCGAGATCGCGCAGCACAAGTACGACGGCGAGCCGATCGACATCGAGCTCAAGGACGCCGGCATCCTCGACGTGCTGCAGATGCTTTCGCAGGTCACCGGCCTGGAGGTCTCGGTGCAGCCCGACGTGCACGGCACCGTCACGGTGTTCAGCAGCGACGTGAAATGGGACTACCTGTTCGACACGATGATCCAGTCGCTCGGCCTGACGCACAAAATCGAAGGGCTGCACGTCTTCATCGGCACCGAGCAGCAGCTCGCCGCCGGTCATCCGGGCGCGATCGCCGTGGCCGAAGCCGCGGAACGGCAGTTGAAAGCCGTGCTCGAAACCGGCCGCCGCCCGTGGGATTACATCCCCCAGGACAAGCTCAGCCTCGCCGACCTCGAGCTCGTCGGCCTCGCCCGCGCGGCCAACAAATGGACCGGCTACGCCTACGCTCTCTCCCGCAAACCGATCGCCCTCGAGGCGGGCCAGGCGCTGTTCGACGGCGAGGTCAAGACGGTGGGCGCGGAGGGGGTCACGGTGCAGAAGAAGGGGGAGGGGGCGGTGGTGGTTCGGGTGGCAGCCAAACCATGAGAAAAAGCGGCGCACAAACCTGATCCTCGGGAAACCGTGCGGCGCGCCGGCGGTTGCGCTTCCCTCACCCCGCCGCCACCCGTGCCGCCTTGAACACGTCCATCGGCATGGCTCGATGCAGCCGCCACACGATGGCCATTGGGCGTTCGCCGGTGTGGCGCACGTAAGTCGCGGGGCCGAGGAAGGTGAACGGGCGGGTGCGGCCCCAGGCGTCCTTGTTCGACGGGCGGACGAGGAGCATGACGTGGCTGGCGCGTTGGGCGTGGTGGATGTAGCGCTGGCCGGTCTCGCTTTGTTCGCGGGTCACCGATTGCGACTCCCAGTGGAACAGGTCGGGGGCGATGGCGTAGTCGCGGTAGCGGGTGCTGGGGGAGTAGTGCTTTTCGCTCTTCTCCAGCGTGACGAAGAAGTAATCGGTATGCGTCGCCTCGTGCCAGAAAACGCCGGTTTGCTGGGTGAACGGCTTTGCGAGCGTCGAGCGGCCGAGGGCGGCGAGGACTTCGTCGCGGGTATAGCGCGCGTGCAGCGCGAGCGGGACGTCGGCGAATTCGGCATCGCGCACTGCGTCGGCGATCGGGAACGTCTGGTGCTCGGCGCGATCTTCGAGCACGTCGAGGACTTGAAGCAGCTCTGAGCGCGCAGAGGTTGATCGCGCCAGCGCGCGTAGTGCTACATCCGTGTCGCGCTCCTCGGGCGTGAGGGTCAGAAGGAAGCCTTCGACGATGCGGCGTTCTCGCGAGGAGAGGTCGTCGGACCACAGCGAGTCGCGGGACAGCAGCGCGCGCAGGAATGCAATCCGCTCCGGATCGTCGATGTGCAGCAGCCGCGATGCACCGAGCAGCAGACGATCGTCATCGGTTGGCGGCGCCTCGGCGACCCGCATCGCCGTTCCCGGCGCGTGATGGATCAGTCCCGCCTCCCGCTGCAGGCGCGTCCACGACCAGCCGCGGGAGCGGTAGACGTCTTCGACATCGATCGCCGCCGCGGTGATGAATTCGAGGAGCGTCACGGGCCGGCCGATCGACTGCAATTCGCGCACGAGCGTGACGAAGCGTGTGCCGATCGCTTCTTTCAGATTGTCGAGCACGACCTGCCGCGCGACGCGGTCGAGCTGGATCGCGCAGCCCGCGGGGAGAAGGGGGAAGCCGTTCTCGATCTGCTTCACGACCTCGGCGCGCGTGGCGCCGGTGATGGCGCGGTAGCGGAGGTCGAAGCGGAAGTTGCGGTTCGCGTTGCCGATGAAGTCGAGCACCGTCAGGCAGTCTTTGTCGTGCGTCCGCCGCAGACCGCGTCCGAGCTGCTGGAGAAACACGGTCGCACTTTCAGTGGGACGCAAAAAGAGGACCGTATCGATCTCCGGCACGTCGACACCCTCGTTGAAGAGGTCGACGGCGAAGAGGCAATTGACCTCTCTCATTTTGAGTTTGCGCAGCGCATCATCGCGTTCGGTGCTGGTGCTGTCGGCGGAGACGTGCAGCGATGGGACGCCGGCGTCGTTGAATCGCCGGGCCATGTAGCGTGCGTGCGCGATCCCGACGCAAAACCCGAGGGCTCGCATGGAGCGAACGTCCGTCACTTTCCGCTGCAATTCGGAGAGGATCTGCGCGACGCGCGCGTCGTCGCCGATGTAAACGTTCTCGAGCTGCGCGCGATCGTACGCGCCACGGGTCCAGCGGACCTGCGCCAGGTTCGTGTTGTCATGCAGCCCGAAGTAGTGGAACGGCGAAAGGAGCTGGCGTTCCAATGCGTCCCACAAACGCAATTCGACCGCGATGCGATCGCCGAACCAGTGCAGGATCGACTCGCCGTCGGTGCGTTCCGGCGTGGCGGTCAAACCGAGCAACACGCGCGGACGCAGGTGATCGAGCAAACGTCGATATGTCGGCGCGGCGGCGTGATGGAACTCGTCAACGATCACGACATCGAAGGCATCCGGTCCGACGCGATCGAGGTCGATCGACTGCAGCGACTGCACGGACGCGAACACGTGCTGCCATTCGTCGGGACGATGGCCATCGACGTACAGCTCGCCGAACGCGCCGTCGCGCAGGACGTGCCGAAACGTGAGGAGCGACTGTTCGAGAATCTCCCTGCGATGCGCGACGAAGAGGAGCTTCAGCGGACGCGCGTTGCCGATCTCCTCGCACAGCCGTTTGTAGTCGAGTGCGGCGACGACCGTCTTGCCTGTGCCGGTCGCGGCGACCACGAGGTTCCGCCAGCGATTGTGGCGATAGCGTTCGACGGTGAGCTTGTCGAGAATTTCGCGCTGATGCGACCACGGCTCGATCGCGAACGGCACGAGCGCCGTCGGTTTGATCGCACCGCTGGCCTGATCGATCGCTCGGTCGAAGCGATCGGCATCTTCGGGACGATAGGTTTCGAATGCTGGATCGGCCCAGTAACTGTCGAACGTGGCCGCGAATTTTTCGAGGATGGATGGCGCGTCGATCTGCGAGAGGCGGACGTTCCACTCCACGCCGTCGAGCAGTGCCGATTTCGAAAGATTCGATGAGCCGATGAACGCGGTGGAGAAGCCGGAGTCGCGGTGAAGCAGCCACGCCTTCGCGTGTAGCCGCGTGTGGTCGGTCTGATACGAGACCTTCAGTTGCGCTCCCATTTCGATGAGCCGATCGATCGCCTTGCGTTCGGTGGCGCCGACGTAAGTGGTGGTGATGACGCGCAGCGTGCGACCGGAGCGGAGGTAGGCGTCGAGGGCGTCCTCCAGTGTCCGCAGGCCATGCCATTTGATGAAGGCGCAGACTAGATCGATCCGGTCGGCCGAGGCGATTTCGTGTTGGATGGCCTGGCCGACGGACGGCTCGCCGCGCGCGTTGACGAGCAGATCGCTCTGCGCGAGCGGGATGAGCGGATCGGCCGGCCGGGTCGTGCCGCGCAGTGCGTCGATGCGATGGACCGATGCGAGGCGGCGCGGCGGAAGGGCGAGATGATCGTCGCGATCGACGGTGACGATCGATGCGAGCAACTCGTTGACGATCTGCGCCTGCCGCGCGACGCGGTCTTCGTCCTTCACATCGGCGAGTGCCTGGCGCACCACGGCGGCGAGGTGTCGCGCGAAGGTCAGATCGGCGTCAGCGGGATCGAGCTCGCGCTCCTCCGCGGCGAGCTCCTCGCGCTCGAGTTGACGCAGCTCCCGCTCGATCTCGTTCGTGATCGGCAGGTCGTAGAGGCCGGGCGGGAGTCTGGGCACCGCGGATGATCAGAACGTGATGTGGCGTTCGTAGTGGCAGGTATACCCGCCGGGGTTTTTCTTCAGGTAGTCCTGGTGGTACTCCTCGGCGGTCCAGAACGTTTTCGCGGGGACGATCTGCGTGACCACGGGGCGCTTCCACGCTCCCGATTTGTCGACGCGCGCTTTCACCGCCTCGGCGGTCCGGCGCTGCTGTTCGTCGTGGTAGAAGATCACCGAGCGGTACGACGTGCCGACGTCGTTGCCCTGGCGGTTGAGCGTCGTCGGATCGTGGATCTTGAAGAAGTAGAGCAGGATCTGCTCGTACGAGATCTTGGCCGGATCGAAGAGCAGCTCGACCGATTCGGCGTGGCCTTCGTGGTTCTCGTACGTGGCGTTCGGGACGTCGCCACCGGTGTAGCCGACCGTGGCGTGCACGACGCCGGGGAGCTTGCGGAGCAGGTCCTCGAGACCCCAGAAGCAGCCGCCGCCGAGCGTGGCTTTTTCGAGATGAGGAGCGGGAGCGGGTGTCGCGGCGCCGAGGTTCATGACGCAGAGGATGCTGAACATCGCGAGCACAATCAAGCGGGTGCGGAACATGACAGGAATGAGCCTCCGGAAAGGTGAACGCGCGGAGGGGCGGCGGCATTCACGATCTACACTTGTCCACCCATGCGCTGTCCCGGATGCCAGAGCGAGATGCCGCAGGTCGTCCTGCAGGGCGTCCTCGGCGCGGACGTGGTGGTTGACGTCTGCCGCAGCTGCCGCGCGTTCTGGTTCGATCCGTACGAGACGCTTCACCTCACGCCGGCGGCGACGATCGAGCTCTTTCGGCTGATGGCCGAAGGGGCGGGCGGCGGGGCGCCGTTTCCGGCGGAGTCGCATTGTCCGAAGTGCGGGTCGCGGCTTCTGCTGACGCATGACCGGCAGCGCAATACGCCGTTCGTCTACTGGCGATGCGATCAGGGGCACGGGCGCTTCACGCCGTTCGTCGAATTTCTGAAGGAGAAGGATTTCGTTCGGCAGCTGACGCCGCATCAGCTCGCGGAACTGCGGCGAATGATCGGCGTGATCCACTGTTCCGGCTGTGGCGCGCCGATCGATCTCGCGCACGACACGGTTTGCGGTCACTGCGGCGCCGCGATCTCGATGCTCGACGTGCAGCGCCTCGCGCCCTGACCCGCTGTCTGGCTACGGGTGCCGAACTTCCAGCGTCTTCGGCTTGAGCGACACCTGTTGCACGTAGTCGAGCACGCCCGCTGCCGGCATGGGGCGGCTGAAGAGGTAGCCCTGCATCCGGTCGCACGCGTAGTAGCGGAGCAGCGAATACTGCTCCTCGGTCTCCACCCCTTCGGCCACGACGGAGAGACGCATGGTGTGGGCGAGGTTGATGACGCTGGAGACGATCGCGGCGGCGGTGTCGTCGGTGGCGAGGTCGCGGAGAAACTCCTTGTCCACCTTGATCGTGTCGATGGGGAACTGCTTGAGGTAGACGAGCGACGACTGGCCGGTGCCGAAGTCGTCGATGGCGATGCCGACGCCGCGCTCCTTCAGCATCCGCAGCACCTTCATCGACACGTCGATGTTCTGGATGGCCACGCTCTCCGTCACCTCGAGCTCGATCATCTGCGGCGCGAGACCGCACTCCTCGATCGTCCGCAGCACCACGTCGACGAAGCCGTGCTGCTGCAGTTGCACCGCGGAGATGTTCACCGCGGCGTGCATCCAGCTGAGGCCCGCGTCGTGCCACTCGCGCAGCTGCTGGCAGGTGCGGCGGAGGACAAACTCGCCGATGGGGAGGATGAGACCCGTCTCTTCCGCGAGGCTGATGAACTCCGACGGCTCGACCAGTCCGCGCACCGGATCGTTCCAGCGGACCAGCGCTTCGACTGACGTGATTCGCCGCCGCGCCCGGTCGTAGATCGGCTGGTAGAAGACCTCGAGCTCCTCGCGCTGGATGGCGTGATGCAGGTTCTGCTCGAGCGTGAGGCGGCGCGTGTAGCGCTCGTTCATGCTCTGCGTGAAGATCTGCGCGCGGTTGCGGCCGAGCTCCTTGGCGCGATACATCGCCGCGTCGGCGCACTTGAGCAGCGTCTCGACGTCGTCGCCGTCGGCGGGGTAGAAGCTGACGCCGATGCTGGCGGTGACGAAGAGCTCGTGGCCGCCGATGGAGAACGGTGCGGCGAGGCTGTCGAGCACCTTGCGCGCGATGCCGGCCACCGCATCGGTCGCGGTCAGCTCGTTGACCAGCACCGCGAACTCGTCGCCGCCGATGCGCGACACCGTGTCCGACGCGCGCAGCGACGCCTTCAGGCGCCAGGCGACGTCGGCCAGCAGCAGGTCGCCGATGGAATGCCCGAGCGCGTCGTTGACGAGTTTGAAGTGATCGAGATCGAGATACATGATGGCCAGCCCGAGGCGGTTGCGGCGGGCGGCGGGGAGCGCGTTGACCACGCGGTCGCGGAACAGCAGGCGGTTCGGGAGGCCGGTCAGCGAATCGTAGTAGGCCTGGTATTCGAGCTGCCGCTCGGTCTCCTTGCGCTGCGAGATGTCGCGGTAGTTGAGCACGATCGCCGACACGTGCGGGTCGTTGATCATGTTCTGGGCGAAGACCTCGACCCAGATCCAGTTGCCGCTGCGATGGCGGAAGCGCAGCTCGCGATGCACCATCGGCACTTCCTGCGAGACGAGCTGCGTGAGCGCGGCGTGCGTGCCGGCGAAGTCGTGCGGATGCGCGAACGTCAGGAACGACTTGCCGATGAGGTGCTCGTCGTCGTAGCCGAGGATGTGCGTCGAGGCGCCGGCGAACTGCATGTTCATGTCACTGTCGAGCAGCATCACGCCGCTCCAGCTCTTCTCGACGATCGTGCGGAAGCGCTGCTCGCGCGCCTCGAGCTCGCGCTGCGCGCGGACCCGTTCGGAGATGTCGCGGATGAACGCGGTGAACGTCTGATCGGCGCCGCTGCCGATCGGATCGATGGTGATCTCGACGGGAAACTGCTCGCCGTTCGCGCGGCGCGCGCTCGACTCGACGCGACGGCGCAAAAGGCCGCTGCGGCCGCCGTTGCGGTAGCGATCGAGCATCCGCAGCATCAGCGCGTGCAGCCGCTCTGGAACGATGATTTTCGGGATCTGCCGCCCGATCGCCTCCCGCGCGCGGATGCCGAACGTCGCCTCCGCCTGCGGGTTCCACTCGATGACGTTGCCGTCGCGGTCGAGCGTGATCACGGCGTCGAGCGTCGAGGCGATCAGCTGGCGGAGGCGGATCTCCGACTTGCGCAGCGCCTCCTCCGCGCGGGCGCGGGCCAGCGCCTCGCCGACGATGTTCGCGGTCGACTTGAGGAACGCGATCTCGTAGTCGTGGAACTGCCGCTCTTCGTTGGAGTAGGCGAGGAGTGCGCCGAAGGGGCCGTGCTGCGTCTGGATCAGGACGCCGGCACCGCTGCGGATGTTGTGATAGCCGCGGAGGTGCGACGACTTGAAGCGGGTATCGAAGCCGAGATCGGGGAAGACGACGGGGGAGTCGGCGAGCGTGACGAACATCCCGATCGATTCATCCTCGTCGTCGTCCTGGTTGCAATGAAGAAAGGATGCGTTCGAGCCCATCGAGGCGCGGACGGCCATGCGGCCGCCGGGCGTCAGCTCGAGGGCGCGGCAGTGGCCGACGCCGAGGGTCATCTCGACCAGTGCGCAGGCCTGGCCGAGGAGGATGTAGGGATCGACGCCGGTGAGGGCGGCCTGTCCGAGCTCGGCGATCGCCTGTTCCTGCTGGTTACGTGCAGTGATCTCCGCCCGGAGTCTGGCGATCTCCGCATCCGAATTCGGGTCGTGCGCGCCGCCGACTACGTGCAGCGGCTGCCGGCTCGTGTGCATGGGCGTGGTCACAATATCGCCGGATGAACCTGCAAGAAACGTGACCTGCCTCACACTTTCCGTTTGCGACTGGTGTAAACTGCCCTGCACTGACATGCAGCGGGCAGCAAAGAGGGCGTAGAGCCCTTTTTTTGTGTCTGGACGAATTTGTTGGCTGTAGGCAGTTGGCCGTGGGCAGTAGGACCTCGGTCGTCTCTACTGCCAACAGCCAACTGAAGACTGCGAACTAACAAGGGGGCGTATCGCCCCTTTCGTATTTTCCGGAGGATCCATGAGACTGGCGAAGTGGAGTGCGGTGGCAGTCGCAGTGATGCTGTTCGTTGCATGCCGCGGTCATGAGCAGTCGGTGGCCGGCACGTACGGGATGTCCGCGGTGAGCGGGCAGGTGGTGATGGCGGGCGGCGGCAGTCCGGCCGGCGTCTCCGTCACCGTGCGCGGGACCGGGCAGACGCTGGTCCTCGCCGAAGACGGGCGGTTCTCCTTCACCGCCGTTCCGGAAGACGTCCAGCTGATCTTCACGCGCGCCGACGGCGTGCATGCGACGTACTCCGCGCGCAGCACCGCGGGACCGGTCGTGGTCGAGCTCAATGGCAGCAGCGCCACGGCGCAGGCGCACGGCCGCTCGCGCAGCGCGCCGTCGTCGCCGAACTCGGAATTCGAAGGTCTGGTGAAGTCGGCGAGCGCGACGCAGCTCGTGCTGACCGACTCCCATCGCGGCGACGTCACCATCACGCTCGACGCGAGCACGGTCATCCGCAAGGGGGAGACGCCGGTCGCGGCGACCGACCTCAAAGCCGGCGACCGGGTGCACGTCCGCGCCGCCCAGCAGGCCGATAAGTCGTACCTGGCCAGCCTCGTCATCGTGCAGCAGACCGAAAACGAGAACGAGAACGAGCCGGCGGAGTTCGAGGGGATCGTGAAGGCGATCTCGGCCGACTCGCTGACGCTCACCATGCCCTCGGGCGACGTCGTGCTGACGCTCAACTCGTCGACGACCTTCACCCCGGCCGCGCCGAAGGCGGGCGACCGGGTGCACGTCCGGGCGCAGAAGACGGGCGACGCGCTCGTCGCGCTGTCGGTGCGGGTGCAGGGGAGCGGGGACGACGGGGGAGACGATCAGGGCGATGACCACGGCCAGCACGGCACGACCATGACCGCGAACGGCGCCGTCACGGCCACCGGCAGCGGCCAGATCACCGTCGCCAGCCAGGACCACGGCAGCGTGACCGTGAAGATCGACGCGCACACCATCATTAAAGGAGAGGGGAAGAGCCTCACCGCCGGCGACATCAAGACGGGTGATTTCGTCAACACCCGCGGCACGAGGATCGACGCCCACAGCCTGCTTGCCGAGCAGATCGAGGTACGTGGGGAGGGGGGGCACCGGTAGTTCGGGCGGCCCACGGCACGTTCTGCGAGCACCGGCGGCGACGAGCCGCCGGTTTTTTTTGCCCGAAGTGTTCCCCGTCACGGCGCGGAGGGTCGTGCGGCCGTGAAGTTGGGTGAACGATTTGATCCACTTGCGGGGGGAAGGGTTTCGACCGAACGGTCGTTTTGTTATTATTGCCGCCGTCCGATCAATTCCCGACACGTTGTGCTTCGTCCGAACGCAGATATGCTGCTAATATCTATTTTTCCGTCGAGGTCCAATTCGGGCGGCCGTGCAATCTCTGTCTACGTTCAGGTCCAGTTCCAGGTCCAGGTCTGGGTCGTTTCGGTCGTTTAGCTTTTTACAACTGGGGTGAGGGGTCCATACATGAAGCGTTCGAGCAATCTCCTGCTGTTCGTTTTTCTCTGCGCTTTCCTTCCGTTGAGCAGTTTCGCCGCGACGACGGAATTCCGGGTCTTGCTCGACACGGACAACAACGCTTCCACCGGATGCAGCGTCGCCGTTTCCGGCGGCTCCTTTGCCGGTGTCGAACAGGTCCTGATCACCACCGTCGACAGCACATCTACGGGCTCGACCGTCACCTCGGTTTCACGCCAGGTCTGCAGCGCCGGAACGCTCGGCGCCTCGATCCCCGTCAACGCCCCGACGCCGTACAACGTCGGCCTCGACGGCTCCAGCGGTAACTCCCTCGTCGAATCGGTCCTCCCCCTCGACACCCTCGGCAGCCAGACCGCCGCCCAGATCCGCGTCGCTTTCGTCGCCGCCACCGGCGCCTCGAACGACTCGATCACTCAGACCCCCAGCGCCGCGCCGCTGCTGTGGCTTCCCTCGCTCGACCTCCCCCGCCGCCACGCTACCGGCCCCGGCATGCAGCCGCAGCTCATCACCCTCGACGGCGACGGTCACGACTGGGGCAGCATCCCGCCGTTCGTCCCCGGCGGCGCCGGCGGACCGTCGGCCCCGAAGTTCGTCAACGTTTATCTCTTTGCCGACACGACCAACCTCTGGTTCCGCTTCGATGCGAAGCTCGGCGGCAGCGCCCCGGTCGCGGGCGACGACACCTACACCGTCCGCCAGGGGAAGACGCTCAACGTCAACGCCCCGGGCGTGCTGGCGAATGACTCCGATCCGAACGGCGGCACGCTGACGCCGTCGGTCGTCAGCAACCCGCAGCACGGCACGCTGGCGCTCGACCCCTCGGGCGCCTTCATCTACGTCAACAACGGCTCCAGCGCTCCGGTCGACACCTTTACTTACAAGGACACCGCCGGCAGCGCGACCTCCAACACCGCCAACGTCACCATCAACGTGACGCCCGATCACAAGCCGACGGCGCTCCCTGACTCATACAGCGTCCCGCACGGCGGCACGCTCACCGTGCCGGTGGCCGGCGTCCTGATCAACGACTCCGACCTCGACGGCGATCACCTCACCGCCGTCCTCGCCACCGGTCCGCAGCACGGCACGCTGACGCTGCTGGCCAACGGCTCGTTCACCTACACGCACAACGGGTCGAACACGCTGCAGGACACCTTCACCTATCGCGCGGACGACGGCGTGCTGCAGTCGACGCCGGCGCTGGTCACGATCACGATCGCCCCCGACGTCGCGGCGACCGCGGTCAACGACAGCTACACCGTCGCGGAAGGGGGCACGCTCACCGTGCCGGCCCCGGGACTCTTCACCAACGACAGCGATCCCGACACGCCGCAGAACCAGTGGACGGCGCAGGTCGTCACCGGTCCGGCGCACGGCGTCCTGACCCTCGGCACCGGCGGCGCGTTCACCTACGTGCACGACGGCAGCGAGACCACCTCGGACACCTTTACCTACACGATCAACGACGGCATCCAGACCGGCAACACGGCGACCGTCTCGATCACGGTGACGCCGGTCAACGACGCGCCGGTCGCGGCGGCCGACACCTACAACACGCTGCTCGAGGACACGCCGTTCAGCGTGACCGCCGCGAGCGGAGTGCTGGCCAACGACACCGACGCCGACACGCCGCACGCTTCGCTCACCGCGGTGCTGGTCAGCGGGCCGGCGCACGCCTCGAGCTTCGCGCTCAATCCCGACGGCTCGTTCAACTACACGCCGGCGGCGAACTACAACGGCAGCGACTCGTTCAGCTACAAGGCGAACGACGGCTCGCTCGACTCGAACACCGTCACCGTCTCGCTCAGCATCACGCCGGTCAACGACGTCCCGAGCTACACCTCCGGCGCAGCGGTGTCGGTCAACGAGGACAGCGGCGCGTACAACGCGGCGTGGGCGACGGCGATCAGCGCCGGCCCGGCCGATGAAGCCGGCCAGGCGCTCAACTTCATCATCTCGAACAACAACAACGCGCTCTTCAGCGTGCAGCCGTCGCTCAGCCCGAGCGGCGTCCTGACCTTCACCCCAGCCCCGAATGCGAACGGCGTCGCCAACGTCAGCGTGCAGCTGCACGACAACGGCGGCACGGCCAACGGCGGCGTCGATACGACGGCCGTCGTGCCGTTCACCATCACCGTCGTCGCGGTCGACGACGCTCCGTCGAACGCCGTGCCGGGCGCGCAGTCGATCGCCGAAGACACGACCTTCACGTTCACCGGCGGCAACGCCATCACGGTGAACGACATCGACGCGAACGGCGGCAATCTCACCGTCACGCTCAGCGCGGTCAACGGCACGCTCACCCTCGGCTCGACCGCCGGTCTCACGGTCAGCGGCAACGGCACGAGCAGCGTCCAGGCGACCGGCACGATCGCTTCGCTCAACGCCGGCCTCGCCGGCACTGTCTATGCCCCGAACCCGAACTACAGCGGCGCCGACACCGTCACCGTCAGCACCAACGACAACGGCAACACCGGCAGCGGCGGACCGCTGACGACGACCAGCCCGATCGCCTTCACCATCACCGGCGTCAACGACGCGCCGGCCATCACCCGTCCGGCCACCGCCACGACGAACGAGGACACGCCGTTCACCTTCAGCGGCGGCAACCTGATCTCGATCGCCGACGTCGACGCGGCCAGCGGCTCGCTCAGCCTCACGCTCTCCGCCACCAACGGCACGCTGACGCTCAGCGGCACCACCGGCCTCACGGTCAGCGGCAACGGCACGGCCTCGATCACCGCGAGCGGCAACCTCGTCGATCTCAACAACGCCCTCAACGGCCTCGTCTACGCGCCGTCGCTCGACTACAACGGCAGCGACACGCTGAACATCGGCATCAACGACAACGGCAACACCGGCAGCGGCGGACCGCTGACCGATGCGAAGTCGGTGGCCATCACGGTCAACGCCGTGAACGACGCCCCGGTCGCGGTGGCCGACGGCTACAGCGTCAACGAAGACACGCCCCTGAACGTGCTGGCCGCCTCCGGCGTGCTGGCCAACGACACCGACGTCGACACCGCGCACGCCTCGCTCACCGCGGTGCTGAATGTCGGTCCGTCGAACGCGGCGTCGTTTACCCTCAACGCCGACGGCTCGTTCAGCTACACGCCGAACACGAACTTCAGCGGCAGCGACTCCTTCACCTATCACGTCAACGACGGCTCGCTCGACTCGAACGTCGTCACCGTCACGATCACCGTCAATGCGGTCAACGACGCGCCGGTCATCACCCGTCCGGCCAACGCCTCGACGAATGAAGACACGCTGCTGAACTTCGCCGCCGGCATCTCCATCGCCGACGTCGACGCGGCGAGCGGCAGCCTCTCGCTGACGCTCTCGGTCAGCAACGGCGTACTGAATCTCTCCGGCACCACCGGCCTCACGGTCTCCGGCAACGGCACCGGCAGCATCACCGCCTCGGGCACGCTGGCGAACCTCAACGCCGCGCTCAACGGCCTGACCTACGCGCCGGCGGCGAACTACAACGGCAGCGACACGCTGAACATCGGCATCAACGACAACGGCAACACCGGCTCCGGCGGCCCGCTCACCGACGCGCAGTCGACGGCCATCACGATCAACGCGGTCAACGACCCGCCGGTCAACGGCGTGCCGGGCACGCAGTCGCTCAACGAAGACGCGACGCTCACGTTCTCGGCCGGCAACGGCAACGCGATCACGGTCGCCGACGTCGACGCCGCTCCGGGCAACCTGCAGGTCACGCTCTCCAGCGCCAACGGCACCATCACCCTCGGCTCCACGGCCGGTCTTACGGTCACCGGCAACGGCACCGGCAGCGTCCAGGCCACCGGCACGATCGCCGCGCTCAACACCGGCCTCGACGGAACGACCTTCACCCCGACGGCGAACTACAGCGGCGCGACCAGCGTCGACGTCTCGACGTCCGACCTCGGCAACACCGGTACCGGCGGCGCGCAGGTCGACAACGACAGCATCACCGTCAACGTCGCGGCCGTGAACGATGCTCCGGTCATCACCCGTCCGGCCACCGCCACGACGAACGAAGACACGCCGTTCACCTTCACCGCCGGCAACGTCATCTCCATCGCCGACGTCGACGCCGCCAGCGGCTCGCTGAGCCTCACGCTGTCGGTCACCAACGGCACGCTGACGCTCGCCGGCACCACCGGCCTCACGGTCAGCGGCGACGGCACGAATTCGATCAGCGCCAGCGGCAACCTCACGGACATCAACAACGCGCTCAACGGCCTCGTCTACGCGCCGAGTGCGAACTACAACGGCTCCGACACGCTGAACATCGGCATCAACGACAACGGCAACACCGGCTCCGGCGGCCCGCTGACCGACTCGAAGTCGGTCGCGATCACGGTCACCGCGGTCGATGACTCGCCGGTCGCCGTGGCGGACGGCTACTCGACCAACGAAGACACCCCGCTGGTGGTCAACGCGGCGAGCGGCGTCCTGGCCAACGACACCGACGTCGACACCGCGCACGCTTCCCTGACCGCGGTGCTGAACGTCGGCCCGGCGAACGCCTCGTCGTTCACGCTCAACTCCGACGGCTCGTTCAACTACACGCCGAACACGAACTTCAGCGGCACCGACTCGTTCACCTATCACGCGAACGACGGCAACTCCGACTCGAACATCGTCACCGTCAACATCACCGTCACCGGCGTCAACGACGCGCCGGTCATCACCCGTCCGGCCGCGATCATCGCCAATGAAGACCAGGCGTTCACGTTCAACGGCGGCAACGTCGTTTCGATCAGCGACGTCGACGCCGGCGCCGGCAGCGAGACCGTCAGCCTCTCCGTCACCAACGGCACGCTGACGCTCGCCGGCACCACCGGCCTCTCGTTCACGGTCGGCGACGGCACGTCCGACGCGAGCATGACGTTCAGCGGCACGCTGACCAACATCAACGCCGCCCTCAACGGCATGACGTATCTCGGCAACGCCGACTACAACGGTCCCGACACGCTGAGCATCGGCGTCAACGACAACGGCAACAGCGGCACCGGCGGCGCGCAGAGCGACGCCAAGACGACCTCCATCGCCATCACCGCCATCGACGACGCGCCGGTCGCGGTCGCGGATGGCTACTCGACCAACGAAGACACGCCGCTGGTGGTGAATGCGGCGAGCGGCGTCCTGGCCAACGACACCGACATCGACACCGCGCACGCGTCACTCACCGCGGTGCTGAACGTCGGCCCGGCGAACGCCTCCGCCTTCACGCTCAACTCCGACGGCTCGTTCAACTACACGCCGAACGCGAACTTCAGCGGCAGCGACTCCTTCACCTATCACGCGAACGACGGCACGCTCGACTCGAACATCGTCACCGTCACGCTGACGATCACGGCGGTCAACGACGCGCCGGTCATCACCCGTCCGGCCGCGATCATCGCCAATGAAGATCAGACGTTCACCTTCAACGGCGGCAACACGGTCTCGATCAGCGACGTCGATGCGGGCGCGGGCAGCGAGACCGTCAGCCTCTCCGTGACCAACGGCACGCTGACGCTCGCCGGCACCACCGGCCTCTCGTTCGCGGTCGGCGACGGCACGGCCGACGCCAGCATGACCTTCAGCGGCACGCTCACCGACATCAACGCCGCCCTCAACGGGATGACGTATGTCGGCAACGCCAACTACAGCGGTCCCGACACGCTGAGCATCGGCGTGAACGACAACGGCAACAGCGGCAGCGGCGGCGCGCAGACCGACGCGAAGTCGACCTCCATCGCCATCACCGCCGTGAACGACGCGCCGGTCAACTCGGTGCCGGGCACGCAGACGATCAACGAAGACGCGACGCTGACCTTCACCGGCGCGACCGCCATCACGGTGTCGGATGTCGACGCCGGCGGTGCCGACGTCACGGTCACGCTCTCCTCCGCGAACGGCACGATCACCCTCGGCTCGACCGCCGGCCTGACCACCGTCACCGGCAACGGCACCGGCTCGGTCGCGGCCACCGGCCCGATCGCCACCATCAACTCCGATCTCAACAACACCGTCTTCACCCCGACCGCGAACTTCAGCGGCTCGACCGCGGTCGGCGTCTCGACGAACGACAACGGCAACACCGGCACCGGCGGCGCGCAGACCACCAACAGCTCGATCACCGTCAACGTCACGGCGGTGAACGACGCGCCGGTCATCACCCGTCCGGCCACCGCCTCGACGAATGAAGACACGCCGTTCACCTTCAACGGCGGCAACGTCATCTCCATCGCCGACATCGACGCGGCCGCGGGCAGCCTCACCGTCACGCTCGGCGCGACGAACGGCGTCCTGACGCTCTCCGGCACCACCGGCCTCACGGTCAGCGGCAACGGCACGAGCTCCATCACCGCCAGCGGCAACCTGACGGACCTCAACAACGCCCTCAACGGCATGACGTACACGCCGGGCCTCAACTACAACGGCGGCGACACGCTGAGCATCGGCGTGAACGACAACGGCAACACCGGCACCGGCGGCGCGCAGACCGATGCGAAGTCGGTGGCCATCACCGTCAATGCCGTCAACGACGCGCCGGTCGCCGTGGCCGACGGTTACAGCACGAACGAAGACACGCCGCTCAGCGTCACGGCGGCAAGCGGCGTCCTGGCCAACGACACCGACGTCGACACGCCGCACGCCTCGCTCACCGCGGTGCTCAACGTCGGCCCGACGAACGCTTCGTCGTTTACCCTCAACGCAGACGGCTCGTTCAGCTACACGCCGAACGCGAACTTCAGCGGCAGCGATTCGTTCACCTACCACGCATTCGACGGCTCGCTCAGCTCCGGCATCGTCACCGTCACGCTCACGATCAACGCGGTCAACGACGCGCCGGTCAACTCGATGCCTTCGTCGCCGACGATGAATCAGGACAGCTTCACGACGCTCTCCGGCGCCGGGGCCATCCAGATCTCCGACGTCGACGCCGGCGCGAACCCGGTGCAGGTCCAGCTGACCGGCGGCAACGGCACGATGACGCTGAGCGGAACCACCGGTCTTTCGTTCACCGTCGGCGACGGCACGGACGACGCGACGATGACCTTCACCGGCACGATCGCCAACATCAACACTGCCCTCAACGGCATGACCTTCACCTCGTCGCCCGGCTTCTTCGGCACGGCGACGATCAACATCATCACCAACGACCAGGGCTTCACCGGCTCGGGCGGCGCGCAGCAGGACAACGACACCCTCAACATCACCGTGCTGCAGGTCAACCAGCCGCCGGTGAACACGGTGCCGGGCGCGCAGGTGGTCAACGAAGACACCGTGCTGACCTTCTCCACCGGCAATGCGAATGCGATCTCGATCTCCGATCCGGACGCCGGCGCGAACCCGGTCAAGGTCACGCTCGCGGTCACGCAGGGCACCCTGACTCTCAGCGGCATCGCGGGCCTCTCCTTCACCGTCGGCGACGGCACGTCCGACGCGACGATGACCTTCACCGGCACCATCGCCAGCATCAACACCGCGCTGCAGGGGATGACGTACCTCGGCAACTCCAACTACAACGGCGCCGACACGCTGACCATCACGACGAACGACCAGGGGAACACCGGTCCGGGCGGCGCGATGCAGGACGTCGACACCGTCGGCATCACCATCAACGCGGTCAACGACGCGCCGGTCGCGGTGGCCGACAGCGGTTACAGCGTCTTCAAGTACACGGCGACGTCGAACACCTCGCTCAACGTGACGGCAGCCGCCGGTGTGCTGGCCAACGACACCGACGTCGACACGCCGCACGCCTCGCTCATCGCGATCCAGGTGACCGGTCCGTTGCACGCGCAGTCGTTCACGCTCAACGCCGACGGCTCGTTCACCTACGTCCCGACGACGAACTACGTCGGCCCCGACTCGTTCACCTACAAGGCGAACGACGGCTCGCTCGACTCCAACACCGTCACCGCCAGCATCACCGTCGTGAACCACGCTCCGAGCGGCGGCGGCGACAGCTTCAGCGGCGTCGGCAACACGGCGCTCGAAGTGGCCCTCGTCGCCACGGCGCCCGACGCCAACCCGCGCGTCCACCTCGCCGGCAACCTGCTGACCAACGACAGCGACGCGGACGGCGACACGATTTCGACCGTCGGCGAAACGGTTCCGTCGACCAACGGCGGCTCGGCCACGATCGCCACGAACGGCACGTTCACCTTCACGCCGGCCGCCAACGTGGCGTCCGATACCTTCACCTATCACGTCACCGACGGCACCGACACGACACCGGTGACGGTCACGATCACGCTCACCAACAAGGTCTGGTACGCGAAGAACTCGGTCGTCGGTCCGGGCACCGGCACCTCGGCCGATCCGTTCAAGACCCTCTCCGCCGCGGCGGGCGCTTCGGCGGTCAATGAGTTCATCTACGTCTTCGCCGGCGACGGCACGACGGGCAGCCAGAACGCCGGCATCACGCTGAAGAACGGCCAGTCGCTCATCGGTGCAGACTCCGCCCTCGTCGTCGGCGCCAACACGCTGAGCACCGCAGGCAACGGCAAGCCGAAGATCACCAACGCCACTGCCACCAGCGACGCCATCACCCTCGCGGACGGCAACACGATCAAGGGCCTCGAGGCCAGCGGCGCGACGCGCGACGGCATCTCCTCCGTCGTCACGCACGCCGGCTTCACCGCCGACAACCTCCTGGTGCAGACCAACACGGCCGTCGGCATCGACCTGATCAGCATGACCGGCACGGTCACGATCACGAACTCCACCATCTCCTCCGCCGCCAACCAGGCGCTGACGGTGAACAACGGCACCGCCGCGGTGACGGTCGACAACACCAACACCATCAACGGTGGCACCGGCACGGCCGTCACCGTGACGAACCGTCCGGCGGCAGCGGGCGCGATCGCCATCGGCGCCGCGATCACCGGCGGCCGCATCCAGCTGCTGACCAACCTCTCCGGCACGATCTCGTTCACCGGTACGCAGACGCTCTCCACCGGCACCGCCAACGCCGTCACCATGACGACGAACGCCGGCGCGACGATCAACTTCAGCGGCACGCTGAACGTCACGACGTCGACCGGCATCCCGTTCCAGGCCACCGGCGGCGGCACGTTGAACGTCAGCGGCACGGCCAACCTGACGGGCGGCGCGGCCTCCAACGGCCTGCTGCTCAACGGCATGACCGTCGGCGGCACCGGCATCGCCTTCAACAGCGCCAACTTCACCGGCGCGACGACCGGCATCTCGCTGGTCAACGTGGCCGGCACGGTTTCGGTCAACGGCGGCACGATCAGCGGCGGCACGACCTCGGTCACGCTGCAGGGGGCCTCGACGAACCTGTCGCTGGCCAACGTCACGCTCACCGGCGCCACCACCGGCATCACCAACACCACGAACTTCGGCACGCTGACCATCGGCGCGACGGTCAACGTCTCGGCCGCGACGGCCCTCAACCTCACCACCGGCGCGATCACCGGCACGTTCGCCAACGTGACCTCGAGCGGCGGCACGAACGGTGTCAGCCTCACCGCCGTCACCGGCACGTGGGGAGCGACGGCGGGCGCGCTCAGCGGCGCGACCGGCGCGACGTTCAACGTGTCGGGCGGCAGCGGCGGCACCATCAGCTGGGGCGCCACGATCAGCCAGGCCAACGGTGCGGCGGTCGTCGCCATCGCCGGCAGCAACTCCAACACGATCAACTTCACCGCGAACGTCACCGCGAGCGGCACCAGCACCGGCATCAGCATCGGCGCCAGCTCCGGCACGTACAACTTCACCGGCACGACCAACAGCATCACCGGCAGCGGCGGCGGCATCTCCATCGTGAGTGCGACCGGCGCGGTGTCGTTCAACTCCGGCACGAGCATCAACACGGCAGCGACGCCGTCATTCAACGTCAGCACGTCGTCGGCGAACATCACCTACAGCGGCACGATCTCGCAGACGACCGCCGGAACGAAGGTGCTCAACATTGCTACCTACAGCACCGGTACGTTGACCATGAACGGCACCTCCATTACGGCGAATACGAATGGTAATCCCGGCGTCACGGCGACCCTGAGCAACATCACCGGCACGGTAGTGATCAACAACCTGAGCATCACCTCGAGCGCCAACGGCTTCAACGGCACCCTGCTCGACATCAGCGGCGTGAACACCGGCGGCTCGATGACGTTCAACCACCTCACGCTTTCCGGTACCGGCACCGGCCATACCAGCAAGGGCCTCGTCGCGGTGGGCAACGGCACGCTGAACATCACGGCCACGGGCGGCGCGAGCAGCATCGACGTCAGTGCTGTGGCGCTCGATCTGACCGGCCAGGCTCTCGGCGCCGGCACGATCGCCACGCTCAATTCGAGCGGCGGCACGAACGGCATCAAGCTCACCAACGTCGGTGGCTCGATGACCATCACGACCGGCACGATCGCCGGCCAGACCGGCGCGGCCTTCCTCGTCAGCGGCGGAGCGGGCAGCCTGAGCTTCGGCGGCAGCATCACGCAGAACACCGCCGGCCAGCGCGCCGTCGACATTCAGAGCAAGACCGGCGGCACGATCGCGCTCTCCGGCGCCATCGGCAGCACGGGCGGCTCGGGCATCTTCCTCAACAGCAACACCGGCGCGACGATCAACCTCTCCGGCACCCTGACGCTCAGCACCGGCGCGGTCAACGCCTTGACGGCGACGGGCGGCGGCACGGTCAACATCACCGGCGCGACGAACAACATCACCACCACCAGCGGCACCGCCATCAACTGGAACGGCGTGACCGGCACCTCGACCGAGACGTTCAACAACATCAACTCGACCACCGGTGGCGCGGTCTCCATCACCAGCAGCGGCGCCACGAACTTCACCTTCAACGATGTCACCTCGACCACCGGCACGGCGGTCAGCGCCACCACCGGCACCGGCACGTTCGTCTTCCACGCCATCAACGCCAACGGCGCCGTCGACGGCGTCACCGTGAACGGCAGCTTCACCGGCTTCACCGTCAGCGGCACCGGCACCACGGCCGGCACGGGCGGCACGATCCAGGCCTGCACGCACAACGGCGTGAAGATCGTCGGTACGAACGCCATCACGCTGAAGAACATGAATCTCACCGGCAATGCCACGACCCAGACGGTGACCGGCGCGAGCACGACCTGCGGCGGAGACCTGGTCGGCACGAACAATCTCTCCTGCGTGGCGAACCTCTTCATCCAGACCGCGACCGGCGTGACGCTCGACAACCTGTCGGTGATCAACTCCGGCCAGATGGGCATCAACGCCAACGCCGTCACGAACTTCTCGCTCACCAACTCGAACGTCAACAACAACGGCAACGAGGCGGCGGAGAACGGACTGACGATTCAGAACGCCTTCGGTACGACGACCATCACCGACACGAACTTCAAGGACAACGCCTCGCGCGGCATGTACATCGAGCACCTCTCCGGAAGCGATGCGCTGAACATCACGCGTTCCGCGCTGGCGACGATGATCGTCGGCAACAGCGCTCACTACGGTGCGGTGACGAACTCCTCGCAGGGCGCGCTGATCGGTCTCGACGGCACGGCGTCGGTGACGCTGCACGTCGACGGCGTGACGTTCCAGAACAACTTCGGCAACGGCATCCAGGCCAACCCGCAGGCGAGCTCTTCGCTCACCGGCTTCATTCAGAACTGCAAGTTCAACGTCAACAACGCCGGCATCGCCATGACCGCGCTCAACTCCGGCACCATCGGCACGAGCACCGCCTCTCCGTTCCTGATCTCCAACAACCAGGGCACCACGGCGGGCAACGGCATCACCGGCAACCAGCTGCAGGGCATCTTCGTCAGCAGCGGCACGCCGGCCACGGGCAGCATCTTCGTCAAGATCGACAGCAACGGAGTGGGAGCGGCGGCGGGGGCCTCGGCCTGCGACCTCGCCTATCCCGGTACGCCGATCACGAACTGCGACGCCATCACGCTGCGCCGCTTCGGCACCGGCTCGTTCACCGCCACGGTCAGCAACAACACGCTCAAGAACTTCGGCGGCGCGGGGATCGATCTCGATCTCGACAAGACCGGCTCGATGGCCGTCAAGCTCTCCGGCAACACCATCTCGAATCCCTACAACGATCCGGGCGTCACCTCGCCGAACGCGATCCTGTCGAACGTCGGTCCCTCCGCCGGCGGCACGATCTGTCTCGACATCAGCGGCAACACCATCTCCGGCGGCGACGCCACGCTGGGCTGGGATTGGAACGGCAGCGGCGCGGCGATCTACACGCGCATCCGGAACGGCGGAACGGAGACCATTCCGGGATACGCCGGTGGCGACGTCGCGGCGAACGTTCAGACCTTCATCGCCGGCGCGAACACGATGACCGCGCCGCCGGCCGGCCAGAAAGTGCTGGCGGACACGGCAACCGGCACGTTCGCCAACGGCGCCGGTGCGTGCTCAGTGCCCTGATCGGGCTCGACAGGAAGAGGAAAGGAGTTCATCCTATATAGACATCGGTCCCCGCGGGCAGGCCCGCAGAAAATAAATCGAGAGAGAAAGAAGGAGGTAATGGCATGTCTACGCCTTTTATGGCCGAGATGCGCTTTGTGAGCTTCAACTTCGCTCCAAAGGGATGGGCGCAGTGCAACGGTCAGTTCCTGCCAATCAACCAGAATCAAGCCCTCTTTTCGCTTCTGGGAACCACCTATGGCGGCAATGGTCAGACGACCTTCGCGCTGCCTGATTGCCGCAGCCGCGTGTCGGTCGGTGCGGGACCGGAGTTCAACCTGGGTCAGGCCGGGGGACAGGAGTTCCACACCGTCACCATCAGCGAGATGCCGGCACATAACCACTTCGCGAAGGCATCGACGCAGACGGCGAATGCGGCTTTCATCCAGACCGCGTCACCAGCCAGCCAGAACGTTCCCGCCGCCGTCGGCGCGGCTCCGTACACCGGGCCGACGAATCTGACCTCGCTCCAGCCAACCTCGATCAGCAACGTCGGCGGAAGCCAGCCCCATGAAAACCGGCAACCGTTCCTCGTCGTGAATCAGATCATCGCGCTGCAGGGCGTTTTCCCCAGCCAGAACTAGGAGGACGAATGAGCTCACCATACGTTGGCGAAATCAGAATGTTCGGAGGCAACTTTGCTCCGGCCGGCTGGGCCCTGTGCCAGGGACAGTTGATGCCCATTTCCCAGAACGACACGCTCTTCACTCTCATCGGCACGACTTACGGCGGCGACGGACAGGAGACGTTCGGCATCCCGAATCTGTCCGGACGCGCCGCCATGCACATGGGGCAGGGCCCCGGCATCTCTCAGAGCTACCAGATCGGCGAGCAGGCGGGCGTGGAGAGCGTGACTCTGACCACCCAGCAGATTCCCACTCACAACCACGCCGTGATCGTCAGTCAGGACATCGGCACGGCGACCAGCCCCGCGGATCAGGTCTACGCGCAGAACACCCAGATCCTGCTCTACACCCAGGACGTCGCGTCGAAGTTTTTCAATCCTTCGATGGTCCAGCCGGTGGGCGGGAGCCAGCCGCATGAGAACATGCAGCCGTTCCTGGTCATCACGTTCATCCTCTCGCTGTTCGGCATTTTCCCGTCGCAGACTTAACTGAAGGAGGAAGCCACGCATGTCATCTCCCTTTGTTGCGGAAATCCGCTTCTGGGCCGGTAACTTCGCTCCCACAGGTTGGGCGCTCTGCGCCGGCCAGTTATTGCCGATTTCACAGAACACAGCCCTCTTTTCGCTGCTCGGTACGACTTACGGCGGCGACGGCAAATCGACCTTCGCTCTTCCCGACCTGCAGGACACCACCCCGGTCGGACAGGGACAGAGTTCTACCGGAACGCAGTATTTCCTCGGCGAGCAGTCCGGTGTGTCCAATGTCACGCTCATCCAGAGCGAGATGCCGATTCACACCCACAACTGGGGCGGCAGCTTCAATGTCGGTGATCTCAATCTCGGCAGCCCGGACACCGTGCTGACTCACACCCAGCCGGGTCTGGCCTACCAGACCGATTCCTCGACGAACACGCAGTTCATGAATCCGCAGACGCTGAGCGTTACCGGCAGCAGCTTTCCCCATAACAACATGATGCCGTTCCTCACCTTGACGGCGATCATCGCGTTACAGGGCATCTTCCCCCCGCGCAGTTGAGATTCCTCGTGGCGGCGGGAAGCATGATCGTTGCCGCCGCCACGACCGGCTGTTATCATCCCCGAGTCCTTTAGCCCCCATTGAAGAACCGGACATCGTTCCCGCGGATGTCCGTCGTTTCGAGAGAGAGGAGAATCATGTCCAACACGGATGGCTGCAAGCAGTCGCGTTTTCGCCTGGACCGGCGTGATTTCCTGGCGTTGAGCTCCGCCGCCGCACTCGGTGTGGCGACGTCGGGCTTCGGCGCCGAGATGACGTCAGGTCTCAATTCGGGCGCGGCGCGGCCGTTCACGGTCGGCTTCACCGATGAAGTGTTGAGCGGCACCTCGACCGGGCTGCATCGCCTCGTCGCCGCCGAGCGTCTCACTTCTGGTCATCACTACTTCGACAACGGCCTTGCCCGCGTGACGGTGCATGGTTTCTGGAGCAATGGAGGCGCGCCGCAGTCCGTCGCCGTCGCCGCGTATTTTGCCGACGGCGCGAGAGATCTGCCGTTTCTCGCCTGGTCGCACGTGCAGGGGGGCCGCTTTCCCGTGCGCGCTCCGCGTGCTTCGTTCCGCGTCCCGGTGAGTGCCGACGGCACGGTGGCCCTGGGCTTCGACTCGCGCGAACCGCGGGCCGTACCGCGTACGGACATGATGCGCCGTCTGGCCGACCTTCGCGCGCATCTCGCCGAGGCGAAACCCGATCCGCTGATCGCCGCCGCGGCCGATGCCGAAGCTGAGGGACGCTGCGCTCTTCGGCTGCGCCGCGGAACGTACGTCGTCGCCTTCGGCGCGAAGCCGCACTGGACGTCGCTGCAGCTCGCTCTCGACGAGCCGCAACTCGGCGCTCCGGCGTCGACGCCGCTGCTGCACGGTTCGGCGCCGGTCCACTTCGATTACCTGCTGTTCTCCATCGACAAAGTCTGACCTTCTGCCGGCGGCCGTGGCGTTCGCGCCGCGGCCGCCTTTTCCCGGAACCGCCTTGCATTCGACCCGACTGATTCCCCATCTCGCGGTTCTCCTCCTCGCGACCCCGCTCCTTCTCGCGGGTCCTCCTTCCCCGCGCCGCCAGCTCCTCGTCGACAACGCGTCGCCGCCGCCGGCGTTCCCCACGCTCGCCGCCGCACAAGAGGCGAGTGCACCGGGCGACATCATCGTCGTCGCCCCGGCGCGAACGCCCTACGACGGCGGCATCGTGCTGAAGGAAGGGCAGGAGCTCCGCGGCGCGGAAGGAGTGAGCATCGGCGCGATCACCGTAGCAAAGGACGTGGTCATCTCGGACATCGCGGCGAGCTCCATCAACGGCACGCCCGCCGGGCACCTCCGCATCTCGGGCGTCAAGGTCACGACGGTGAAGCTCACCGATGGTGACGGCGAGATCGTCATCGACAAGTTCGCCGTCGATGCCGCAGGCGCGAACGACGCTATCGTGATCCAGCATGTGACCGGCGCCGTCACGCTTTCCGGCGGCACGGTCCGCAAGGCGGCGGGACACGGCATCGACATCGACGGCGCGCAGAACGTGACCATCCGCGACGTCAATCTCGTCGAGGACGCGGGCCGCAACGGCGTCAGCGCATCGACGTGCGGCGGCAACGTGAAGCAGACGCAGATTGCGTTCTGCAACGCGCCGCTTTTCCTGCAGAATGCGACGAACGTGTCGCTGGAAAACGTGGTGGTCGACGGCAGCGCGCAGCTCGGCATCGGCGCCGAGAACGTGAGCGGCCTGCGCATGACCGGCATCGAAGTTAAGAACGCCGGCAACGAGCCGGAGGAGAGCGGCGTGGTGCTGCGCAACGTCGCCGGCGACGTCGTCATCACCGGCGCCAGGTTCCACGACAGCGCCGGACGCGAGCTGCAGATCGAGAACACGAAGGGCGAGGCCCGCGTCCGTGTCGACCATTGCACCTTCACGCACGGCGCTTCTGCGCTGGCGCAGGCCATGCTCGCCGATGCATCCGGCACCGCGAATCTGACCATCGACGTGACCGGCAGCACGTTCAACGGCGGCGGCGGAAACGGTCTGCACGCCACGGCCAGCGATTCGTCGAAGCTCGTCCTGCATGTCGACTCCTCGACGTTCGAGCAGGCCGCGGGAGCGATCCTCGCCGGCACCTCCGGCACCGCCACGCTCGACTTCTCCATCACCGGCAACAAGCTTCGCCGCAGCGCATTGAGCGCCATCAACGTCGGCTCCAGCGGCGGCGGCGAGGTCCGCGGCACCATCGCGCGCAACCAGGTCAGCGGTGCGGATCGCGGCGCGGCGTGCGGCGGCTGCGGCGGGATCGTGCTGATGAGCAGCATGGGCGGGCGGATGAGCGCAACGATCGATGCGAACACGGTCGCGCAGATCGAGGGTCCCGCGGTCCGCGTCTCGGCGCTGGGCCGGAGCGATCTGCGCGCGGCCATCACCGGCAACACGATCAGCGATCCGCTTCCCGCCGCCGACACCGCCGCGATCTCCATCCAGGCCGGAGCGGCGAAGAGCGACACATCGACGATCTGCGCCGACGTGCGCGGCAACACGATCAGCGGAACATGGTCCGCCGAGACTCCGCCGATCGTGCTCTGGAACCGCTTTCCCGGTACGACGTTCAAGCTGGCCGGCTTCACCGGCGACGGGAAGAACGCCGCTGCCCTCGCCACCTACGCCGGCCGGAACAATCACGGCGCGAGATCGTTGGCCCGGCTCACGACCGATCCCGCGGGCAACGCCTTCGCCGGCGGCGACCGTTGCGTCAATCCCTGAAGAAGGACTGAAATCATGCCGCCTGAATCGATCTCCTTCCGTCCGGCCGAGAAAGACGACTATGAGTTCCTGCGCCGCGTCTACGCCTCGACGCGAGAAGACGAGATGGCGCTGGTGCCCTGGACGGACGAGGAGAAAAGCGCGTTCCTCGAGCAGCAGTTCCGCGCCCAGGACGAGCATTACCACCGCGTCTACGAAAATACCGACTACCTGATCATCGTGCGCGACGGCATCGACATCGGGCGGCTCTACATCGACCGGCTGCCGAACGAGATCCACCTCCTCGACATCGCCCTGCTCAAAGAGTTCCGGCGCGGCGGCATCGGCGCCGCTTTGCTGAAGGACATCCTGGAGGAGGGGAGGGCGACGAATCGCAAGGTGACGATCTACGTCGAGCATTTCAACCCGGCGCGCCACCTCTACGACCGCCTCGGTTTTCAGCATGTCGACACCAACGGCGTTTATCACCTGATGGAGTGGCGCGCGGATGCTCCCGCCGCCGCTCCCGCGAAATGAGGTCAATGATGGAAACGGCAACCGATTTCGAGATCCTGAGGACCCTGACGCACGAACAGGCGCTGCAGCACGTCGGGAAAACGTTCCGGCTGATGCATCAGGGGAATGCGGTCCTGGAGCTGAGCCTCGATGACGCCGTGCTCCTCATGCCGAACCGCCCCCGCTCGAAGCGGATGAAGCGCGATCCCTTCTCGCTGTACTTCACCGGTCCGGCCGAGCCATTGCTTCCGCAGGGGATGTACAACCTCGCGAGCGACGCGCTGAACTTCCCCGGGCTGTTCCTGGTGCCGGTGGGCCGCGGTGAAGACCTGCGGTACGAGTATGAGGCGGTCTTCACGTAGCGGTTACCAGTTGCCGAGTTACCAGTTGCCGGGGCAACCGGCAACCGGTAACTGGTAACCGGGTTACGATTCCCGCATGACCGCCCTCCCGACTCCGCCACGGGAAGACATCAACTCCGATCTCGGCTTCGGCACGGTCGTCTCCCGCGACGTGCGGCGGCGGCTGCTGAATCGCAACGGCACGTTCAACGTCCGGCGCGAAGGGCTGCCGCTGCTCGCGTCGCTTTCCGCCTACCACTACTTCCTCAACATCACCTGGACGAAGTTCCTCGGCTACGTTGGCGCGTGCTATCTCATCATCAACACGCTCTTCGCCGGCGTCTATCTGCTCTGCGGTCCCGATGCCCTCGTGGCCATCTATCCGCTGCACGGCATGATGGACCGTTTCGCCAGCGCGTTCTTCTTCAGCGTCCACACGCTGGCCACGATTGGCTACGGCTCGATCACGCCGCACAACATGGCCGCGAACATCGTCGTGGCCATCGAGGCGCTGGCCGGCTTTCTCGGATTCGCCATCGTCGCCGGCATCGTCTTCGCGCGCTTCGCCAAGCCGACGGCGCGCATCCTCTTCAGCCGCTACGCCATCATCGCGCCGTACCAGAACAAAACCGCGTTCATGTTCCGCATCGTCAACCAGAAGTCGAACGAGATCGTGGAGCTCGGCGCGAAGCTGATGCTGGCGCGGCGCAAGGTGGAGAGCCCGAACGGCGAGCGGGAGTTCCTCCAGCTCAAGCTCGAGCGCGAGCGGGTGGCGCTCTTCCCGCTGTCGTGGACGATCGTCCATCCGATCGACGACGACAGCCCGCTGCACGGGATGGACGCCGAGGAGCTGGCGGAGTGCGATACCGAGTTCCTGATCATGCTCAGCGGATTCGACGAGACCTTCTCCCAGACCGTACACACCCGCTCGTCCTATCGCGGCGATGAGGTCGTCTGGGGGGCGCGGTTCACCAGCATGTTCAATCCGGCCAAAGACGACGGCACGCTGAGCGTCGACGTGCGGAAGCTGCACGAGATCGAGCGGGCTCCTTTGCCCGTGAAGTGACCGGCGTCACAACCCCGTGTAAACGCCGGTGCACACTGAGTAGTCAAAGCCCCGGAGGACACGCATGCGCCGCCTGTTGCTTCTCGTCGCGCCGCTGTTGCTGTTGAATGCCGAGCCGGCCCACATCTGCCGCCTCCCCCTGAACTTCGCCGCACCGAAGGACGTCTACCACAGCGTCTCGATTGCGGCCGAAGCGGTGGCGCCGAGCGGACGCCGCCGTGCCACGAACCCTCCCGCCGGCGCCGGCCCGAAGATGCCGGTGGTCAACTTCATCGACACCGACGTCCTGGCGAAGATGACCGCTGACGGAGTGACGCCGACGTCGCTTTCCGGAGATGAGGAATTCCTCCGCCGCGTCTCGCTCGATCTCACCGGCCAGATCCCCGACTCCGCCGCCGTCACCGCCTTCGTCGCCGATACCGCGCCGGACAAGCGCGCCAAGAAGATCGACGAGCTGCTCGCCTCCGACGCCTTCGCCGACCGCTGGACGTTGTGGTTCGGCGATCTCGTGCAGAACGTGCAGGTCGCCTCCAACACCCGCGAGTACTACATCGGCCGCAACGCCTACTACAACTGGATGAAGCAGGCCTTCAAGAACAACGAGCCGTACGACCAGATGGTGCGCGAGGTGATCGCCGGCAAGGGCGACAGCTTCGCCGTCGGCCAGCCGAACTTCATCGTCCGCCAGCTCCAGCCGAACGGCCCGCTGCAGGACACGCTCGACAACCTGGCCACGCAATCGGGCGAGCGCTTCCTCGGCATGCCGCTGCTCTGCATCTCCTGCCACAACGGCTTCGCCCATCTCGAGCAGGTCAACACGTATCTCGCCGCGAAGAAGCGCGCCGATCTCTGGTCGATGTCCGCCTTCTTCGCCCACACCCGCGCGCAGCCGCAGGCGGGCGATCCGAACAATCCGAACGTCCGCAAGTACATGGTCGACGACACAGCGCCGACCGGCCAGTACCAGCTCAACACCGTCTCCGGCAACAAGACGCCGCGCTGCAGCGTCGACGGCACGACCGGCAAGTGCATCACGCCGACGACGAACGCGAGTCCCGCGTTCATCCTCACCGGCGAGACGCCGCGTCCGGGCGAGCCGCTGCGCGACGCGTACGGCCGTATGCTCACGGCGCACGACCAGTTCGCCCGGGCGGCCGTGAACTACGTCTGGAAAGAGATGTTCGGCCTGGCCATCGTCGAGCCACCGAACAACATCGATCCGAACAAGCTCGACACGCAGGCCACGAACCCGAAGCTGCTCGACGACCTGCGGGCATCGTTCATCGCCAGCAAGTACGACTTCCGCGCGCTGCTGCGTACGATCGCGAATTCGAGCACCTACCAGCTCTCGTCGCGCTACACGCCCGGCGCGTGGAACGAGGCGTGGACGCCCGACTACGCGCGGCATTACCCGCATCGCCTCGGCTCGGAGATGCTGTTCGACGCGATCGCGAAGTCGACCAACGTCCTGCCGTCGTTCAACGTCAACGGCATCGGCGTGGTGACGAAGGCCGTGCAGCTGCCCGACCCGACGGAGCAGGCCCGCAACACGTTCGGCCGCTTCATGGACGAGTTCGGGCGCGGCAACCGCGACGACGTCATGCGCTCGAACGACAGCTCCATCGCGCAGGCGCTGTCGCTGATGAACGACACGATCGTCACCTCGCGCGTGAAACGCACCACCGCGAATTCGACGGTGAGCAAGGTGCTGGCGTCGACCACCGATCCCGGATCGATCGTCGATCAGCTCTATCTCGCCACGCTGTCGCGCAAGCCGGCCGCCGCGGAGCGGGCCAGCGCGATCGCGTACCTGCAGAGCGGCAACCTGCAGCAGAAGACCGAGGATTTGCAGTTCGCGCTGATCAACAGTCTCGAGTTTTTGTTCGATTGAGGCGATGCCATGAAGAAGAAAAACGATTGTCCCGACTGCCACCGCGGCACCGGCCTCGCGCTCGGTCCCGGCTTCTCCCGCCGCCGCTTCATGCAGATCGCCGGCACCGGCCTCGTCGCGTCGTGGTTCGCCGACGTGCTCGATCCGAAGCTCCTCTTCGCGCGCACCGCGGCGCCGAACGTCGCGCTGCGCTCGACCGCGAAGAACTGCATCTTCATCTTCCTTCCCGGCGCGCCGAGCCAGATCGACACGTGGGACCTGAAGGAAGGCCCCTGGACTCCCGCCGATTTCGCGCCGACCTCGTTCCTCGGCGGCAACATCCGCTTCCCGCAGGGACTGCTCCCCGCGACGGCGACGCATCTCGATGACCTGGTCATCGTCCGCAGCGGACTGGCCTGGGCCGCGGTGCACACGCTGGGGCAGGCATGGGTGCAGATAGCCCGCAATCCGGGCGGCGCCACCGGCTCCATCGCGCCGCACATCGGCGCCGTCGTCTCGCTCGAAACGCAGGCCAAGCGGACGGTGTCCGACGTCCTGCCGGGCTTCATCGCCCTCAACTCCGGCACGATCCCCGGCTCCGGCTATCTCGCCGCGAAGTACGCGCCATTCGGCGTCACCACCGCGGCGACGGGACTGCCGACGATCGCGCATCCCGACGGCGCCGCGCGCTTCAGCGATCGCTGGGCGCTGATCCACTCGCTCGACCAGAACCGCGCCAGCGGTGCGCTCGGCAAGGCGTCGCTCGACATGAACGACTTCTACGATCAGTCGAAGACGCTGATGGATGCGCCGGGCATCAACACGCTCTTCACGTTCACGCCCGACGAGCACACGCGCTACGGCAGCTCGACGTTCGGCGACTCGCTCGTCGTGGCGCGCAACCTCGTCGGCGCCGGCCGCGGCACGCGCTTCGTGCAGGCCACGCTGAACGGGTGGGACCATCACAGCGCCATCTACGACAAGACCGCGAACCAGTCGCTCTACACGCAGAGCGCGATGTTCGATCCGGCGTTCGGCGCGCTGCTGACCGACCTGAAAGCGACGCCCGGCTCGACGGCCGGCAAGACGCTGCTCGACGAAACGCTCGTCGTGCTCGTCGCCGAGTTCGGACGCACCGTCGGCGCGCTGAACAACCAGGGCGGCCGTGATCACTTCCTCCGCATCTCGTACGTCTTCGCCGGCGGCGGCATCCGCGGCGGCCGCGTCCTCGGCTCGACCAACGCGGCCGGCGACCAGGTCGCCGACTACGGCTGGAGCGGCAACCGCGACGTCCGCCCCGAGGACGTGACGTCGACGATCTACTCGGCGCTCGGCATCGACTACACGACCGTCCGCCACGACGATCCGCTGAACCGCGGGTTCGAATACGTCCCGTTCGCGAAGGATGGGACGTATGGGCCGGTGGAGGAGCTCTGGTAACGGGTAGCGCGGTAGCGAGGTAGCGCGGTTTCGCGGTGGATGCCCCGAAACCGCGCAACCGCGTAACCTTACCCCGGTGTCCATCTCCGGCTTCCTCGTCGCGCTCATCGCCATCATCGTCGTCGCGAAGGCGTTCGGCGAGATCGCGGAGCGCCTGGGGCAGCCGGCGGTGCTGGGAGAGTTGATTGGCGGCGTCGTGGTCGGCGTGTCGGGACTCGGGCTCGTCGATCCGCACGATCCGACGATTCATCTGCTCGCGGAGCTCGGCGTCATCTTTCTCTTGTTCCTGATCGGGCTCGAGACCGATCTCAGGCGGTTGATGTCCGTCGGCGGGCCGGCGGTCGCCGTGGCGATCGTCGGCGTCGCGCTGCCGTTCCTGGCGGGCTGGTACGTCGGCCATCTCCTCGGCTACCGCCTCATGGTCTCGGTGTTCCTCGGCGCGTCGCTCACCGCGACCTCCGTCGGCATCACCGCGCGCGTTCTCTCCGACCTCGGCCATCTCCGCGATCCGGAATCGCAGGTCATCCTCGGCGCGGCGGTCGTCGACGACATCATCGGCCTCGTGCTGCTCACCATCTGCGGCACGCTGGCGGAAGGGGAGAGGCTGACGTTTCTCGACGTCGGGAAGATCATCGTCGTCGCCTTCGGCTTCGTCTTCCTCGCGATCCTCATCGGCTCGGTGCTCGCGCCGTTGCTGATCCGCGTGCTGCAGCGGTTGCAGATCGCGCGCGGACTGCTCTTTGCGTCGATCGTCTTCGCCTTCGGTCTCGCATACCTCGCGGAGCGCGCCGGCTCGGCCATGATCATCGGCTCGTTCGCCGCCGGCCTCGTGCTCGCGCGCACGCGGCTCGGCAAGCAGATCGAGCACGAAGTGCACGAGGTCGCGCAGTTCTTCATCCCGATCTTCTTCGTCTCCGTCGGCGCGGCGGTCGACTTCCGCAGCATGAGCGGCCGCGTGCTGATGCTCGGCGGCGTGCTGGCGCTCGTCGGGATCATCGGCAAAGTCGCGGCGGGATTCGTTGCCTGGAAGCGCGGCCTGCGCCGGCTCGTGATCGGCGTCGGGATGATCCCGCGCGGTGAGGTGGGACTGATCTTCGCGCAGATCGGCCTCTCATCGCGCCTGCTCGACGCGGGTCTCTACAGCGCCGTCGCGCTCATGGTCGTGCTGACGACGTTCATCGCCCCGACGCTGCTCCGCCGGATGCTCGTCCCGCGCGAGGCGGAAGAGTTCCACGGTTCCGCGGACTACCTGATGAACGCGCCGCTCGACGATTCCGCCGACGAGCGGCGCGATGCCGTTACATCACCTGTCGACGCGCATCCTGATACGCCGGATCGTCGACGATCCCCGTAGGGTTGCCCATCTGGGCGATCCGGTTCTGGATGTCCTTGATGCGGTCCTGCGTGCCGGGATGGTCCTGGAAGAAGCGGTCGACGGCGCCGGTATGTCCCTGGTCGAGGCTGAGCAGCTTCTGGAACATGTCGAGCATGCCGTGCGGGTCGTAGCCCGCGGCGGTCATGTACTGCAGCCCGAGGTCGTCGGCCTCTTTTTCATCGGCACGGCTGAATCGGGCCATCGCGCCGCCGGCGACGATCTGCGCGAGGATGGTCTGGATCGCGCCGGGGTTCTGCCCCAGCAGGATCGAGCCGATCGTGCCGATGGCCTGCTGCTGTTCGACCTGCTTGATCACATGCCGCGCCACCACGTGGCTGATCTCGTGCGCGAGGACGCCGGCCAGCATGTCGACGCGGTCCGCCTGCGCGATCAGTCCCGTGTTGACGTAGACGTGGCCGCCGGGGAGCGAGAACGCATTCACGCTCGGATCGTTCACGATGTGGAACGTGAACGGCCGGTTGGCCAGCGGCGTCGCCGCGTGGATCCGCTCGCCGACGCGCGTGACGTACGATTCGGCGGCCGCGTTGTGGACCAGCTTGACCTGGCTCTCCACCTGCGCCGCCATCTGATTGCCGAGCTGCCACTCGTCGTCGAGCGAGACGCTCTCGCCGGTGCCGATTCCGGCAATCGATCCGCCGTGACCGCAGTCCGCGGCGAATACTCCGAACATTGCGATTAGAAAAAGAAGAGAAATCTTTTTACGCATAGCGAAAATGCGGAGTGCAAGTGGGTTGCCGGTCGCCACCGCGCCAACCGGCCACCGCCAACCGGTAACCTTTTCTGCAATTTATCTCCACTCCATCCCGTTCAGTTACTGAATGTCTTTCAACAAACTCGGGCTCACTGCCCAAACGCTTCCTGCGGTCGCCGCCGCCGGCTATGAAACGCCGACGCCGATCCAGACCGCTGCCATTCCGCACATCCTGAACGGGCGAGACGTCATTGGTATCGCCCAGACCGGCACCGGGAAGACTGCCGCATTTGTCCTTCCCATCCTCGAGCAGCTCGCCCGCGCCCCGCACGTCGGCGGCCGCCGCACGCCGCGCGTCCTGATCCTCGCGCCGACGCGCGAGCTCGCCGCGCAGATCGACGAAGCCGTCGGGCTCTTCTCGCGCCACCTCCCGCTCCGCCGCGCCATCATCTTCGGCGGCGTCGGCGAACAGCCGCAGATCGAGGCACTCCGCCGCGGCGCCGACATCGTCGTCGCCACCCCCGGCCGCCTGCTCGACCTGATGTCGTCCGGCCATGTCGACTTCCGCAACGTCGCGCACGCCGTGCTCGATGAAGCCGACCGCATGCTCGACATGGGCTTCCTTCCGCAGATCCGCCGCGTCGTCCGCGCGCTGCCGGCGAAACGGCAGACGCTCCTTTTCTCCGCCACGCTCTCGAAGGAGATCGAGCAGCTGACGTCGGAGTTCCTCCGCAATCCGTCGACGGTCGAGATCGGCCGCCGTTCGAACCCCGCCGACACGGTCGCGCAGTACCTCTACCCGGTGCCGAAGTCGCGCAAGATCGAGCTGCTGATCGAGCTCCTGACGCAGGAGCACCTCGAGTCGGTGCTCGTCTTCTCGCGCACCAAGCACGGCGCCGACAAGATCGCGCGCAAGCTGCAGGAGGAGGGGATCGTCACCGCGACCCTGCACTCCAACCGCTCGCAGAACCAGCGCACCGCCGCGCTGAGCGCGTTCAAGGGCGGCCGCGCGCGCGTGCTCGTCGCCACCGACATCGCGGCGCGCGGCATCGACGTCGAGGGGATCTCGCACGTCATCAACTTCGACTTCCCGATGCATCCCGAGGATTACGTGCACCGCATCGGCCGCACGGGCCGCGCGCTGGCCATCGGCGATGCGATCAGCTTCGTGACGCCGGAAGACGAGCAGTACGTGAAGCTGCTCGAGAAGATGATGCGCAAGACCGTCGAGCGGAAGACGCTCAAGCAGTTCGATTACACCGACCGCCCGGCTCCGGCCGGCCTGTCGCGTCCGCATCGCGGTCCGGCGCAGCGGCACTCGGCGCCGCAGCAGCGGCAGTCGTCCGGTCAGCGGCCCGCGTCGCGCTCCGCGGCCCCGTCGCGATCGGCCGCCCCTGCGCGACCCTCGCACGCCCGGCCCTCCGCGCCCGCGCAGTCGACGTCGCGCCCGGCGCGGCGCCGTCTGGCGAGATAAGGATTTCGGGATGACGGGGCGCCGGACGCGTGTTCCAAGAGGGACATGATCCGACGCCTCGTCGTGATCCTCCTCATCCTCGCAACTCTCCCGCTGGCGGCGAAGAACCGTCTCGCGGCGGAGAAGAGTTCGTACCTCGCCGCGCACGCCGGCAATCTCGTCGACTGGTCGCCGTGGGGCGCGGAGGCGTTTGCGCGGGCGAAGAAGGAAGACAAACCGATCTTCCTTTCCATCGGCTACGCCAGCTGCCACTGGTGTCACGTCATGAGCCGCGAGTCGTTCGACGACGCGGAAATCGCGAAGCTCCTCAATGAGCACTTCGTCCCGGTGCTCGTCGATCGCGAAGAGCATCCCGACGTCGACGCGAGCTACATCTCGTTCGTGCAGGCGACGACCGGCAGCGCCGGCTGGCCGGCCAACCTGATCGTCGCGCCCGACCTCCAGCCGCTCATCGGCGCGTCGTACATGAAACCCGAGGCGCTGAACAAGCTGCTCGTCGCCGTGTCGAATCGCTGGGCGCATGACCGCAAGGCCTTCGCCGCGATTCCGCTGGAGACCGAACAGTTGTCGCCGGCGAACGTCGCGGCGAAGGAGACGATCGCGCGCGCCGTCGACGAGCTGCAGCAGGCCTTCGATCCGAAGAACGGCGGCTTCACCTCCGCGCCGAAGTTCCCGCAGCCGGCGACGCTCGATTTCCTGCTGCGCTGCGGCGGACCGGTTGGCCGCGACATGGCCTTCAAGACCTTGCGCGCGATGGCCAACGGCTCGATCCACGACCAGATCGGCGGCGGCTTTCATCGCTATGCCACCGACGCCGCCTGGCGCGAGCCGCACTTCGAGAAGATGCTCTCCGATCAGGCGCTGCTGGCCATCGATTACCTTGAGGCGTGGCAGCTGACGCGCGATCCGCTGTTCGAATCGGTGGCCCGCGACACGCTCGATTACATCCTCGACACCCGCGTCCCCGGCGGCGGCTTCGCCTCGGGCGGAGATGCGGACAGCCTGATCGCCGGCAAGACCGGCCCCGAGCTGGTCGAAGGCGCTTTCTACCTCTGGAGCCCCGACCAGCTCGCGTTCCTCGGCGACGAAAACGCCAAGACAGCGCGGCGCTACTACGGCATCGACAAGCCCGGCAGCCTGCCGTACGTCGCCAATCCGATGAAGGACATCTCCGCGATCCGCGCGCAGCTGAAGGAGCTGCGCAGCAAACGCCCGCAGCCGCATCTCGACACGAAAGTCATCGCCGGCTGGAACGGCCTCGCCATCTCCGCGCTCGCGCGCGGCGGCGCCGCGTTCGGCGAGCCGCGCTACATCAGTGGTGCAACCGAAGCTGCGAAAGTCATCCGCACGAAATTGTGGAAGACGAAATTGTCGCGCGTCGAAGGAATCGACGCGCTCTGCGAGGACTACGCGTTCACGATCGCCGCGATGCTCGACCTCTTCGAAGCGACCGGCGACGTCTCGCTGCTCGAGTTCGCGGTCACGCTGCAGATGAAGCAGGACGCGCTCTTCTGGAACGAAACGTCCTCGCGCTACGACAACGGCGGCGCGTTGCCGAAGCAGCTCGCGGCGCTCGCCGTCGAATCCGAATCGACGCTTCCCATCGCCAACTCGATCTCCGCCGTGAACCTCCTCCGCCTCGGCGAGTTCACCGACTCCGCCGCGTGGCGCGACCGCGTCACCACGATCTTCCACGGCTACGGCTCAAGGCTCCTGAACGCGCCGTCGGAGCTTCCCGCGATGGTCGCGGCAATGACGATGATGCTCGAGCCGCCGCGCCAGATCGTCATCGCCGGCAGCGCGGGCGCCGCGGACACGAAAGCGATGATGCGCATCGCGCACGGCCAGTTCATGCCGTTCCGCATCATCGTCCCCGCGTACGGCGGCGCCTCGCAGCTGCGTCTCGCGACGTACATGCCGGTGGTCAAGGAAATGAAGCCGATCGACAAGAAGGCGACCGCGTACGTCTGCGAGCACTACGTGTGCAGACTTCCGGTTTCCGACCCGGATCAACTGACCAAGTCGCTGGAGCTTCGCCCGTGAAGCTCACGAAGGCCGTGCTCGATCGCCTGCCGAAGAAGATGCAGCGGCGCATACGCGAGCGAGTCGACGACATTCGCCTGCACCGCCGGACCGCTCCGCATCGCGGCCTGCCGCACCTCGGGTTATCTGCCGCGCAGGTCCATCCGGAACGAAACCAGTTCTACGACTCTCTTCGCGAGGCGATTTCGCCGCAGCTCGCGGGACTGGTCATTCGCCCGGAAACGCCGGTGGCGTCGATCGGTTCGTGCTTTGCCGATGAGTTCGCGTCGTACATGCGGGACGAAGGCTTCAACTATGTCGCGGCGGAGTCGGAGGTGTTTCCGGCTTCGGCAAACTGGGGACGGGTGTACACCATTCCGGCGTTGCGGCAGATCGTCCTCTACTCGACGACCGAAGATTTCGCGATGCCGATCGAACGTTCGGACGCCGGCTGGTTCGATCCCTTGCGCGAGCCGGCGGCCGGATACCACGCGACGCGTGAAGAAGCGGAGGCCGCGATTCGTGCGCATCGCGCCGCGTCGCGAAACGCGTTCGCCGCCGCACGCGTGCTCATCATCACACTGGGCCAGAACGAAGCGTGGTTCGAGCGCGAGTCGGGGCTCGTCTGGGCGCGAAGGCCGGAAATGTCCGGAGACCGTTTCGAGCCCAGGCTGTTCTCGTTCGAAGACGACGTGAACTGGCTGCAGGAGTCGCTGAGCCGTCTTCGTGAATTGAACCCGGACCTCGACATCCTGCTCACTGTCAGTCCAGTCGCCAGTCACGCAACGTTCTGCGGACACGACGCAATCACCCAATCATTCGCGGGCAAGTGCCTCCTGCGCGCCGTCGCTGAGAGGATCATGCGCACCGTGCCGCGCGTCTGGTACTTTCCCTCGTTCGAAATGGTCCTCGCTTACAACCCGCACACGTTGCGCGCCGACAATCGGCATGTGAAACGATCGACGGTCGATCGCATCTTCGAGCTGCTTCGCCGGACCGTGATTCAACTGACCACACCGCTGGAGAATCCATGAACCGATCCCTGCTCGCCGCGGCACTGCTCGCCGCATTTCCGATCCTCGCGCAGAACTTCACCGACCCGACCAAAGTCGGCGTCGACGTGACGGTCAACGCGATCGAGAAGCTGGAAAACCAGCGCGATCCGAAGTGCGACGCCACCGCCACGCGCCTCGAGACCTTCATGTACGGCACGCCGCTCTCCATCGGTGCGCGGGAGAAGAAAGTCGAGCTGCAGAAGCGGCTGATCCTCGCGGTGTGGACGCAGGCGTCTGACGAAGCGCGCGCGAAAGGTCTCGACCAGATCCCTGCCGACATCGTGACGCCGGTCATCCAGCGCAACTTCAGCTACGCGTTCGACGACGCGAAGAACGCCCACGTGAAGCTCGGCGACGGTTCGGAGCTGACGCTCGAAGAGCGCGACGTCCGGCAGTACGGCACCGTCGCGTACGCGCTGCGCGCGATCCTCGCTACGCAGCAGGACGCGCTCCTCTCGCCCGACGTGAAGCTCGTCCCGTTTGCGCCCGAGGCGGTGCAGGCGGTGAAGCAGATGGTCGACGTCTACACGCTCGCCGCGTTGAACCTCAGCGACAAGGCGGCGCGCAAGGCCGGCCAGAACGAGCTGACGGCGTCGAACTTCGAGGCGCAGTGGAAGCGGATCGCGCCGGTCGTGGCGCAGAAGAAAGAAACGCTGCACGAAGTCTCGTCGGCGAAAGTCGAATCGAAGCCGGGCGCGGTGCTGCGGAAGATCGTCGATCAGAAACTCGTCTCGTTCGCGGCGTACAACGGCAACGCCGATCCGCTGCTCTACTCGAACATCCAGTCGTTCTACGCGCGGATGCCGTGGGCGTCCGATCCGGAGCAGGTCAAGGCGATCTCGAAGAACGAATCGCGCGTGGTGATGGACTTCATCGCCACGGTGCTCGATGCGGCGCAGAAGAAGGCGATCGCGGAGGGCTCGCCGGTCGTGCGCGAATCGCACATCCGCGCCGTCTACAACGCGATGGCGCCGTACGACGTCAACATCTACGAGGACGTCATCTTCTTCTCGCACCTGCCGAAAGCGAAGCAGGTCTACATCGAGGCGTACGACGCCGACTCGCTGCGCGACAGCGGCCTGCACTGGCAGTGGATCAAGCAGGTCATCGACAACCCGACGTTCCCGCTGACGCTCGACGTCGATCCGTTTGCCGCGGAGCTGCTGTCCGAGGGCGACGCGCAGATGGCCGTGCTGACGTTCCGGATGGCGGGGCAGATCGCGAAGGAACAGAAGTCGCCGACGCTGCTGCCGGAGCACATCCTCCTCGCGCAGAAGCGGATCGCGGAGCGGTTCAGCGAGCAGCTGCGCACGCCAGCTCCGGCCGCCACCGCGACGAAGCTCGCCTCGAGTAAATCAACCACCAGCACCGGCGCCCGCCGCTTCTTCACCGACATCAGCGACAGGAGCGGCATCGACTTCATGCATCGCTCGTCCGACTGGCTCAGTCGTTTTCAGCGGACGTTCCTCTACTCGCTCAAAGGCACCGACGCCGTGAAGCCGGGGCAGGGCCAACCGGCCGAGGATTTTCCGCCGACGTTCTCCGGCAGCGGCATCGCCGCGGAAGACATCAACGGCGACGGCTTCCCCGACGTGCTGATCGTCGGAGGACTCGGCAACAAGCTCTATCTCAACAACGGCGACGGCACATTCAAGGACGTGACGTCGGCCGCCGGCATCAACTGGATCGGACCCGACGGCAAGCCGGGCGAGCCGCGCCAGCCGCTGATCGTCGATCTCGACAACGATGGGAAGAAAGACATCGTCATCAGCTACGTCAACGCGCCGCATCGCGTGTACCGCAATAACGGAGACGGCACCTTCACCGACATGACCGTCACCGCGAACCTCGGCGGCGATGGACTCGTCGGCGGCCCCATCGTGGCGTTCGATTTCGATCGCGACGGCCTGCTCGATCTCTACGTCGGCTACTACGGCGATTACGTGCAGGGCGTCGGCCCGAACCTCGCGCGCGTGAACCGCAACGCCACGCCGAACAAACTGTTCCGCAACGCCGGCGGCTTCGCGTTCAAGGAAGTCGCGAACAGCGGGACGGAGAACACCGGCTGGACGCAGGCCGCCGTCAGCGTCGACTTCGACAACGACGGCTGGCCCGATCTCGTCGTCGGCAACGACTTCGGCATCAATGCCTACTATCGCAACAAGGGCGACGGCACGTTCGAGGACGTCGCGCCGCAGCTCGGCACCGACCTGCCGTCGTCATCGATGAACGTCGGAACGGCGGACCTCAACAAGGACGGCTATCCGGAGTTCTACATCTCGAACATCGTGGCGATGGTGAAGGACGAAAAGTACGTGATGCCGACCGAAGAGACGAAGATGAAGCGCAAGGCGGAGAAGCTGGCCACGATGCGCGTGGTGCAGAACAACCAGCTCTTCGTCTCGACGCCGCCCGCGGCAAAGGGAGCGCTGCCGCACTACGCGATCAGCGACACCGTGCTCGATCCGATGGACACGTCCACCGGCTGGGCGTGGGACGCCGACTTTTTCGATTTCGACAACGACGGCGACGACGATCTCTACGTCGTCAACGGCCTGCACGAGTACTTCATCTACAGCTCGCAGTTCAAAGTGCAGACGCCGCAGGGCGAGAAGGAGATGCAGTTCGCCGTGCACGAGAAGGAGCCGAACGTCTTCTACGTGAACGAGAACGGCCGCCTGCAGAACCGCTCCGCGGAGAGCGGCGCCGACTTCTCCGGCAACTCGCGCTCCGCCGCCTTCCTCGACTTCGACAACGACGGCGATCTCGACATCATCATCAACAACTTCGACGCGAAGGCGACGTTCCTCCTCAACACCTCGGAGACGCTGCACAACAACTGGCTGAAGGTGAAGCTCGTCGGCAATCCGGCGAAGCACTCGAACCGCGACGCAATCGGCGCGACGATCACCGCCGTCACGCCATCCGGCAACCGCATCTGGCGCGAGGTGCAGTCGGCCACCGGCTACCTCTCCCAGCACCCGTCGCAGCAACACTTCGGCCTCGGCAAGGACGTCGCCGCCGACGTGACGGTCGTCTGGCCGAACGGCGAGCGCCGGACGTACAAAGGCCTCGCCGCGAACCAGGTGCACACGATTACGCAGGAATAGCTTCGGAGTGCGGCGGCTTGCCGCCGCTCGCGGCATACAATCGCGTGTCATGCGTCCCGCCAACGCGGTGGTTGCCGTCGTCGATGACGAGGAGAACATCCGCGAGACCGTCGGCTTCGCGTTGCGCCGCGAGGGTTATCCCGTCGAGCTCTTCGCGCACGGCGGTGAGGCGTGGCAGTCGTTCCGGCAGAAGCTGCCGGGGCTCGTCATCCTCGACATCCTGATGCCGGAGATGGACGGGCTGGAGCTCTGCCGGAAGATCCGCTCGATCTCCGAATCGATCCCCATCATCTTCCTCACCTCGCGCGACGAGGAGCTCGATCGCGTGCTGGGGCTGGAGATCGGCGCCGACGACTATCTCTGCAAGCCGTTCTCGATGCGCGAGCTGCTGGCGCGGGTCAAGGTGCTCTTCCGCCGCACCGCGATCGACCAGGGGAAGACGCGCAACGCGGAGGCGCCGATGCGCTTCGGCGAGCTCGAGCTCGACATGCAGCGGTACACCGTGAAGTGGAAGTCGCTGCCGGTCACGCTCACCGTCACCGAGTTCATGATGCTCAACGCGCTGGTACGGCATCCCGGACATGTGAAGACGCGCAACCAGATCCACGAGGAGAGCTATCCGCACGACACGTACGTCAGCGAGCGGACGATCGACAGCCACATCAAGCGGCTGCGGCGGAAGTTCGAGGAAGTCGACCGGAGCTTCGACCGCATCGAGACCGTCTACGGCCTCGGTTACCGCTACCGCGAAACGTGAAACTCTCCGGCCGCTACTTCTCGCGCATCTCCATCCGCCTCCTGGCGTTCAACCTGCTGCTCGTGTTTCTTCCGGTGGCCGGCGTGCTGTTCCTCGGCGCGTACGAGGCGCGGCTCGAGTCGGCGGAAGCGCGCGCGATCACCGAGGAGGCGCGGATCGTCGCCGCGGCGGTGGGGCGGGGAGGAGTGGAAACGTTCGCGCGGATCGTGATTGCGCGGCCGACCGACGTCCGGCTGCGGCTCGTCGATGCGCAGGGGAACCTCGTCGCTGACTCCCACCGCATCGCGCCGCCGCCGCCCGTCCCGCAGCCGGCCGGATCGAAGCGGCACAACACGCTGTATCGCGTCGGCGCGTTTCTCGTCCGGCCCGTCGTGAAGCTGCTGCAGCCGCCGCAACCGCCGCTGGACGTCGACTTTTACGAGACGGCGACGAAGCTGACCGGCAGCGAAGTGCGCGATGCGCTCCGCGGCGTCGAAGGCTTCGACAAGAAGATCACCGCTGGCGGCCAGCGCTCGGTGACGCTGTATCGCGCGGTGCCGGTGATGCTCAACGGCAAAGTGACCGGCGCCGTCGTCGCGTCGCGCAACACGTTTCCGATCCTGCAGGACCTCTACGCGATCCGCCTCGGCGTGATGCGCATCTTCCTCGCGTCGGTCGTCGTCGCGATCCTCGTCAGCATCTTCTTCTCCGCGACCATCCTCGTGCCGCTGCGGCAGCTGCGCGTCGACGCCCGCTCGATCCTCGACCGCCGCGGCCGCATCCGCGGACACTTCAAGGGCTCGAAGCGGCTCGACGAGATCGGGGAGCTCTCGCGCGCGCTGGAGCGGATCACGCGCCGGCTCGAGACGCACGTGCACGCGATCGAGACCTTCACCGCCGACCTCTCGCACGAGTTCAAGAACCCGCTCGCGTCGATCCGCACGGCGAACGACATGGTCGCCGACGTCGTCGATCCGGCGGTGCGCAAGCGCTTCGTGCAGATGATCGATCAGGAGGTCGCGCGGATGGAGCGGCTGCTCAGCGGCGTGCGCGAGATCTCGCGCATCGACGTGCAACTCGTGCGCGACGAGCGGCGGCCGGTGGCGATGCGCGAGCTGCTGTCGAAGATCGTGGAAGGCTTTCAGCTGCGGGAAGGGGAGCGGGTGCGCTTCGAGCTCGACGTCGCGGGCGAGCCGGTGGTGGAGGCGTCGGAGGACCGGCTGTTGCAGGTGTTCGAGAACCTGCTCGACAACGCCGCCAGCTTCTCGCCCGACGGCGGCACCGTGCACGTGAGCGCGAGCGCGAACGACGGCATGGTCGTGACGCGCGTGAGCGACGAAGGAAGCGGCATCGCCGAGCCGCACCGGAACCGCATCTTCGACCGCTTCTTCACGTACCGGCCCGACGCTTCGCGGCGCTCGCACACCGGCCTCGGACTGGCCATCGTGAAGGCGATCGTGCAGGGCTACGGCGGCACGATCGACGCGGGAAATGGGGAGAAGGGAGCGGTGTTCGAGATCCGGTTGCCGCGGGTGCGCGGCTCTTAGGTCTTCGCCTACCGCTCACATTTTCGTGCTGATTTCTGTTGCGAATTACCGGGGTGGGCGTACCATTTGGACGGAGAGCAGTCTGGCGCTGCCTACAGCCTGGAAGGAACGGTCCCCCTTCCGGCCCACTCGAAAGAAATTGTTCCGTCAAGCATGCAACGCCGTGGGGTGGGGGCTGACGGCTTTAGGCAGATACGGAAGAATAGACTTCGGCTGAGGAACCGGTTACACTCGCGGCAGGGTTCCAAAGTCAAATTCAGCAACTGAGGAGAACGTGTGAGTCCAGCTACCAAAAGCAATCGCGGTCGCCCTATCGTCCATACCGAGCCCTGGGCCAAGATCACCGTGGTCCTGCTCGATCGCCACGTCGCTTATCTCGATCGGCTTGCCATCGACATCCGTCTCAAACACGGAAAAGCGATCAGCCGTGCAGAGATCATCCGTGGCCTGATCGAGGCGGCCTTCCAGAGCGGCATCGACCTGTCTCAGGCAGAATCGATCGATTCGTTGGTCGATCTGCTCGTCGGTTCGTTGCCGAAGAAGAAGGCCGTCCGCTAAAGCAGCTGGCATCGCGACGTCCACGCCGTCTCAATCGGCCTGCCCCGAGCTGGGCGATTTCTTCCTCACTGCTTGCATCAGTGAGATCGATACCGCCCTGCGCGAAACGGTCGAGAATCGTACGGATCACGTGGGGCGCCCCGAATGCCAGAGGCATCTCCGGATTCATCTCGAAACTGATCTGATCGAGGTATTCGAGGTGGCGTCCCGAGAGAACCAGCGTCTCGGTCGTATCGTTGGGCAGGGTCGTCGACTTACTCATCCAATCGTAGGAGTGTCTCGATCGACCCGTTTCCCTACCCGGAAAACGAAAAAATTTTCAGGGTTTTCGGAGGACAGGCCTAAGTAGCCTGTCCTCCGTCATTTACGGGTCCTTCTCCACCTCGGCATTCGGCGTGAAGTATGGCCCTGCCATGAACCGCCGCGATGCCGCCACCCTCCTCACCCTCGGGGCCGCCGCCATCGGCGCCCGCGCCCTCGTCCGTCACCTCCGCGAGGAACCGCTCGACGACGAGGTCGCCATCGTCACCGGAGGCTCGCGCGGCCTCGGTTTCGCCATCGCCCGCGAGCTCGCCGCCGCCGGCTGCACGCTCGTGATCTGCGCCCGCGACGAGCACGAGCTCCGCCGCGCCGCCGAGGAGCTGGCGCGGGAAGGGGCGGCCGCGGTGGTACCGGTCGTCTGCGACGTGGCGAACCAGGATCAGGTCAACCACCTCGTCGAGACCGCGATGCAGTACTTCGGCCGCATCGACATCCTGATCAACAACGCCGGCATCATCGAGGTCGGCCCGGCCGGCGCGATGCGGATGGAGGACTACCGCGCGCTGATGGACGTCATGTACTGGGGCATCGTCAACACCTCGCTCGCCGTGCTGCCGGTGATGCAGCAACAAAAGCACGGCCGCATCGTGAACATCACCTCCATCGGCGGCAAGGTCAGCATCCCGCACCTGCTGCCGTACAGCGGCGCGAAGTTCGCCGCCGTCGGTTTCTCCGAAGGCCTGCATGCGGAAGTGGCGAAGGACGGCATCAGCGTGACGACCGTCGTGCCGGGACTGATGCGTACCGGTTCGTTCCGTCACGCGTTCTTCAAGGGCGACGTCGAGCGCGAGTTCTCCTGGTTCTCCGTGGCGTCGACGCTGCCCGGCCTCACGGTCAGCGTGCGGCGCGCCGCGCGGCAGATCGTCAGCGCGATGCGCCGCCGCTCCGCGGAGGTGGTGATCGGCACGCCGGCGAAGATCGCGATGCGCGGTAACAGCCTGATGCCGCGAACCTCCGCCGCGATTCTCGAGCTGGTGAACCGCATGCTCCCGCGTGATGCGACGCCGCGTATCGTCAGCGGATTCGAGGCCGAACGGCGTGCGACAATCGGCGGATGAAGTCCGTCGCCGCGCTGCTCTTCACGTTCCTCGCGTTTCCGCTCCTCGCCTCCGACTTCGACCGCGTCGTCGACGGCGTGATCAAAACCTACGGCGGCGCCGCGACGTGGAAGAACGTGCAGTCGATCGACGAGAGCGGCAGCATCACCTCGGCGATGGGCGGCCACGGCAGCATGACTCGCAGCTGGAGCCGCGACCGCCGCCTGCGCGTGGAGATCGTCTATCCCGATCACATCGAGACGCGCGCGCTCGCCGGCAACTCCGGCACGCACAACGGCCAGCCGGTGAACGGCCCGCCGCTCGACGCGATGACGCTGCAGTGGGGACGCCTCGCCATCCCGTCGCTGCTGATCGATTACCGCGCGCATCTCCGCGACCTCGGCATGCGCGAAGGCCTGCGCCTGATCGAGATCCCGCTGACCGACACCCTCACGATCCTGGCGGCGATCGATCCGAAGACGTTCCACATCGTCCGCTCCGCGAGCAAGGGGACGGGCGGCGGCCAGACGATCGAGTTCGTCACCGAGTACTCCGATCTGCGCAAGTCGGACGGCCTGCTGATCGCGATGACCGAGGAGAACTACGCGCAGCGGATGAAGACCGGCGACACGAAGCTGACCTCCGTCAAAGTCGTGAAATGACGAAGAGCTACGACGCGGTGGTCGTCGGCGCGGGACCGAACGGACTCGCGGCGGCGGTCGTGCTGGCGCGCACCGGCGTGAAGACGCTGCTCGTCGAAGCGAACGAAACGATCGGTGGCGGCGCGCGCACCGCCGAACTGACGCTGCCCGGTTTCCGCCACGACTACTGCTCGGCGATTCATCCGATGAGCGTCGTCTCGCCGTTTCTGACGACGCTGCCGCTCGACCAATTCGGACTGGAGTGGGCCTGGTCGCCGTCCGCGATCGCGCATCCGCTCGACGACGGCACCGCCGCGCGCCTCGAGCAGTCGGTCGACGCGACGGCCGCACACCTCGGCGCCGACGGCGATTCCTATCGCAGGCTGATGGCGCCGCTCGCGCGCGATGCCGCGGCGCTCTTCGACGAGATCCTGCGGCCGGTCCGCGTCATCCCGCACCATCCGCTCGTGATGGCGCGCTTCGGCCTGCACGCGCTCCGCTCCGCGATGTCGTTGGCCAAGCGCTTCCACACCGAGCGCGCCCGCGCGTTGTTCGGCGGCTGCGCCGCGCATTCCTTTCTGCCGCTCGACGCCGCCGGCTCCGCGTCGTTCGGACTGGTGCTCGCGATCGCCGGACACGCCACCGGCTGGCCGGCGGCAAAGGGCGGCTCGTTCGCGATCACGCGCGCGCTGGCCGCGTACTTTGAATCGCTCGGCGGCGAGATCCGCATCGGGCTCACGGTCCGCTCGCTGCGCGATGTGCCGCAATCGCGCGTCGTGATCTTCGACCTCACGCCGCGCCAGCTCGCGCGCATCGCGGGCGACGATCTGCCGAAGTCGTACACGAAGAAGCTGCTGCGCTTCCGCTACGGGCCGGGCGTGTTCAAGGTCGACCTCGCGCTCGACGGGCCGATCCCGTGGCGCGCCGACGATTGCCGGCTCGCCGCGACAGTGCACATCGGCGGCACGATCGAGGAGCTGAATCATCACGAGACGGAGATCTGGCGCGGCCGGACGACGCAGCGGCCGTTCGTGCTCGTGGCGCAGCAAAGCCTCTTCGACGCGACGCGCGCGCCGGCCGGCAAGCACACGGGATGGGCGTATTGCCACGTGCCGCACGGCTCGACCGAGGACATGACGGAGGCGATCGAATCGCAGATCGAGCGCTTCGCGCCGGGCTTCCGCAAGCTGATCCTCGGGCGGCACACGATGAACAGCGCGCAGTACGAAGCGCACGACGCGAACATCGTCGGCGGCGACATCGCCGGCGGCGCGAACACGCTGATGCAAGTCCTCATGCGGCCGTTCCCGTCGCGCGATCCGTACGCCACGCCGAACCCGCGCATCTTCATCGGCTCGAGCTCCACGCCGCCCGGCGGCGGAGTGCACGGCATGTGCGGCTTCTGGGCGGCGCAATCGGCGCTGCGGCGCCTGCGTTAGTGCGGCAGGCCGAACACGAAATAGACCGCGCACAAAATCGCCAGCACGATCGACCCCGCGCGGATCTCGCGCGGCCGTCCCGCGAGCAATTTCATGATCGGATGAAGCAGCAGCCCCGCGGTCAAACCATTCGCGATGTTGTACGTGAAGACCATCACGACGATCGTCGCGAACGCCGGCACGAGCTCGGTGAAGTCGTCGAAGTCGATCTTCGCGACCGACGACAGCATCAGCATCCCGACCACGAGCAGCGCCGGCGCGTACGCGTATCGCAGCGATTGCAGCGGCTCGAACAGCGGGATGAAAAAGAGCGACGCGAGGAAGAGGCACGCCGTGACGACCGACGCGAGTCCGGTGCGCGCGCCTTCGCGGATGCCGGTCGATGACTCGATGTACGCGCCGCTGGTCGACGTTCCGACCAGGCCGCTGAAGATGCACGAGAGCGCGTCGACGAACATCGGCTTCTCGATCTGCGGGAAGTTGCCGCGCTCGTCGAGCATGCCGGCCGCCGCGCCGACGCCGACCAGCGTCCCGAGCGTGTCGAGCAGCGACATCAGGAAAAGCGTGAGGAGGATCGGCAGGAAGCTGACGCGCAGCACGCCGGCGATGTCGAGCTTCAGCGCGATCGGGGAGAGGTCGTACGGCATCGCGATCACGCCGTGCGGTGCGCTGCCGGCGCCGAGGAGAAATCCGAGGATCGCGGTGGCGGCCATGCCGATCAGGATCGCGCCGTGGATCCGCTTGTAGAGCATCGCCGCGGTGATCACGAAGCCGAAGATCGCGAGCAGCACCGGCGCGCTGCGGATGTCGCCGATCTGCACCGGCACCGCTTTCGCCGGCACGACGATGCCGGTCTCCACGAGTCCGATGAACGTGAGAAAGAGTCCGATGCCGGCGGCGAAACTGTGCTTCATCGACGTCGACACCGATTCCGCGAGCCACGTCCGGACGCCGAGCAGCGTGATGATCAGGAAGGCGATGCCGCTGATGAAGACCGCACCGAGGCGCTGCTGCCAGGTGATGCCGAAGGCGGCGAGGCCGAAGGCGATGAAGGCGTTCTCGCCCATGTACGGCGCGACGGCGATCGGGCGGTTCGCGTAGAGGCCCATCAGCATCGTGCCGAAGGCCGCGGTGAGGATCGTGGCCACGGTGCTCGGGCCGGCGGGGATGCCGGCGAAGGAGAGGATGGCGGGGTTGACGACGATGATGTACGCCATCGAGACGAACGTCGTCGCACCGCCGACGATCTCGGCACGGACGGAAGATCCGCGCTCCGCGATCGAGAACATTGCGATGATTGTAGCTGCATGCTTCTGCTCCTCGCGGCGTTCATCGTTCATCACCACACGTCGTTGCTCGTCGCGGACGGGGCGATCTCGCGCGAGCTGGTCGGCGATCCGGCGAAGTGGCTCGCCGCGCGCGAGGCGTTCATCCGCGCGCACGCCACGCCGGACGCGCACCTGCCGGTCGTCTACAAGCTCGATGAGGACTTTGTCGCCGCTGCGCGGACGCGGCAGTCGGTCGAGGTGGTCGACGACTGCGACAAAGCGCTTTGCGGCGTCGCGACGGATGAATTGCGCGACGAGTGGGAGCTCGCGGATCTGCGCGCGATGTTCGCGATCCCGAACGCGAAGGCGGCGGCGATGCTGGGGCGGTGGAAGGGGGAGGACCCACGCGCGATCGCGTACGACATCAAACGTGCCGGCGTGGAATCGATCGACGATCCGCTCGCGCAGGTGCCCATCCAAAGTGCGGCGGCCATGCCGCCGCTGATTCTCCCTCACGGCGGCCATGCCGCCGCGCCCCCGTTCCTCAAAGGCGCGACGGTCTCCGTCGTCAACCGCATCGAGAAACATCTGATCGCGAACGGCTCGAAGGAGGTGTTCGCGCGTTTGCACGAGCGCGGCTACACCGCGATCTCGCTGATCCCGTTTGCCGGCCTGCGCGGCGACGAGGTCCTCCGCTTCGACCGCCACCCCGCCGGCGAGACCGACCTCTCGATGCAGCTCGGCGCCGCCCGCGCCCACGCCCTCGGCATGCAGGTGATGCTCAAGCCGCACGTCTGGCCGCACGGCGGCGATCCGACGAAGTTCGAGCCGGTGTCGTGGGAGAGGTGGTTCGCGTCGTACGAAAGGTACCTCGTGCACGAGGCGCTGCTCGCGCGCGCGGTGCACGCGGAGTGGCTCTGCATCGGCACGGAGCTGACGCGCAGCGAGTCGCGTCCCGAATGGCTGCGCCTCATCCGCATCGTCCGCGCGCTCTACCACGGCCGCATCACCTACGCCGCGAACTTCGACGCGTTCGAGAAGACGCCGTTCTGGCGCGAACTCGATGCGATCGGCGTCGACGCCTACTTTCCGCTCGCGCCGGCGATGGAGGCGACCGATGCCCAGCTCCTCGCCGGCGCCCGCGACGCCGTCGCTCGCATGCAGCGCATGGCCAAAGCGAATCAGCGCAGCGTGATCCTCACCGAGCTCGGCTACCCCTCGACCCCCGGCGCCTGGATCGACCCCTGGAGCGAACACCGCGACCGCCCACCCGACCCCTCCGCGCAAGCGCGTTCGTTCCACGCGATGCTGACCGCGCTCCGCCCCGCGCGCGAGATCAGCGGCTATTTCGTCTGGAAGTACGAGTCCGATCCGGCGTTCGTGGATGAGAAGGGGTATCTGCCGAAGTTGATGCCGTAGACCATGAACGAACAGATCGACATCGAGGAAGCGGCCCGCGCGCCGCTGGTTAGATAGCAGATGACAGAAAGCAGATAGCAGGGGTTCGCGGGCTCCTGCTATCTGCTATCTGTTACCTGCTATCTCCGCCGCTGCCCGACCCTCTTTGACTCCGCCAACTTTGTGTTACTCTCATCGGGCACATCCATTCGGAGTTCAAAAGGCCGGCATCCGCCGGCCTTTTTTTGTTTGGTCCGAGAGAACGCTACGACGAGGGAGAGCAACGATGATGTCGAAGACACAGGTCGAGGGTCTGGCGAAACGACGGAGCTGTCCGCGCTGCAATCTGGAGAAGACGCTGGGGAACGCGCTCTGCAAGCTGTGCCGCTACAAGCTGCCGCCGCACATGCGGATGCCGCTCGAGCAGATCAACTCGAAGGACGTCTGGCTCGTCGCGCGCGCGTTGCGCGTGGCCGCGAGCTACTTCGACGTGCACTACAAGTCGGTGCGGTATTTCGGCGGGGGGCGGATCCGCTAGGCGGAGGGCTCGGCGTTCATTTCGTAGAGCTCTCGGACGTGCAGCCACGCGCCGACCGAGAGCTCCACCGTCTCGTGCTCGCCGAACATCGTGGCGCTCCAGCGATCGTCCGTCCCGCGCGTCCAGACTTCGAGTGATCGCTCGTGCTGCGAGAGCAGCACGTACTGCTGCAGAGAATCGAGCGTCTTGTAGTGCGCGAACTTTTCGCCGCGGTCATACTGCTCCGTGCTGGGGCTGAGGACTTCGATGATCAAGGCCGGATTCGTCACCGCGTCCGCGTCTTCCGGATGCACTGAGGCGGGCCCACAGATCACGGCGACGTCGGGATAGGTCGACAGCCCGGACCGCGTGCGAATACGTTGATCGGCTGCGTGCACCCGGCAGCGGCCGCGCAACTGCGTCAACAGCAGAGTCGCCACAGCAGTGAACAGTGCGGAGTGCTCCCGCGTGCCGCCCGCCATCGCGTAGATCTCGCCATCCAGGTACTCATGCCTGACGTCGCTGGATCGCTCCACGGCGAGGTAGTCGGCGTAGGTGTAGTGCAACGACATCCCCATCATTATCCCACCGAAAGGGGCACGTTGCTTGCTCAAAATAACCTCTGTAATGCAGCGACGGACCTCAGGAGGTCATGATGCATAAATCAAATCAAAACAACGCTTTGCGTGAGCGGAATGGCCTCCGTTTGCTGGTCGCCATTTCCCTCACGACCTTCCTCGCAGGACTCGGTGCCTGCACGACCAATTACACCCCCGGAAACGGTCAGCCGACCCCCTCGGGCTCGTATGGAACGATGCCCCGCGCCGGCACGTACGGCTCCTCCAGCGGGACCCAGGGTTCCGTACCGCAGAGCCGCATGATCGTTGCGCCGGACGTCATCACCCCGATGTTTTCCTCATCATCCGAAGCGGCGGCCGTGCTCGCCGGACACCAGGGACGTTTCCTCGGTTACGCCAACCCCGGCCCCGCCTCGCCGAACTACGGCAACGACATCATCACCGGCCAGGTCATCCCGCCGGCGCTGATCGTCAATCCGCAGTCCACCGTCAACTCATCCATCAGCTCCCCGCCGACTCCCGTCATCACGAGCGGCGTGGGTGGCGGTGACGTGAGCGGCGGCGTGGTCTTCGGCGGTCTCAGCGCCCCAGCCACCGCGACCGGCACGACGGCGGCCATCACCGCGCCGTTGACAACGACCGCAACCGGCACGACCGCGACCACCGCGGCGACCTCGCCGCTGGTCTCGGCCGCTCCGATCTTCGCCACACCGTCGACGTTGATCACGCCCGCCAACGCCGCGATCCAGACGACCTCTGGTGCCTTCGCGGCCGGCCCCGGCGTGACGGCGACGACAACGACCAACAGCACGAATCAGAACACCGGACTTTTGACGCCGACCGTCTCGTCGAGCCTCACGCCGTCGCCGACCGCAGCGTCGAACCCGCCGGTGGGCAACGTCGGAACGAGGACCGCGGCGACGTCGAATCTCGTGACGACGCCGGCCGCGACCACGACCGGAACCATTACGCGCAGCGCAACCGCGAACGTCGTGGCGCCGCAGCGCATCCCGTTCCCGTCGACCGTCTCGCAATCGTCGTCGTCCGCGCTCACCTCGTCCAGCACCGTTTCGGGCCGCGTGGCCCGTCCGGTCCGCATGACGACGTCGAGCAGCGGCAGCGTCGTGATCACCAACCAGTAATTTTCGACCGGAGGGGAGGCGCTCCGTCTCCCCTCCGAACCATCACTCGATCCATCCGCCATGACTGACATCCGCATCGGCACCTCCGGCTTCCACTACAAACACTGGGTCGGCCGCTACTACCCGGCGGACATCAAGCCGGGCGAGATGCTCGCGTATTACCTGCGCGACTTCGACACGGTGGAGCTGAACAACACGTTCTATCAACTGCCGAAAGAGGAGTCGTTCGATGCCTGGCGCAAGTCGACGCCGCACGATTTTCTGTATGCGGTGAAGGGCAGCCGCTTCATCACGCACATGATCAAGCTGAAGGATCCGCAGCGCGGCCTCGCCAACTTTCTGCCGCGCGCCGAGCGGCTGCGCTGGAAGCTCGGACCGATCCTCTGGCAGCTCCCGCCGAAGTGGAACCTGAACCTCGAGCGGCTGGAGGCGTTTCTCGATGCGCTGCCGCGCGAGCATCGCTACGCGTTCGAGCTGCGCAATCCGACGTGGATGACGAGCGAGGTGTGCGAGCTGCTGCGGCGCTACAACGCGGCGTTCTGCATCTACGAGCTGGCCGGCTATCAATCGCCGCTCGAGCTCACCGCCGACTGGACGTACATCCGCCTGCACGGACCGACGCAGTTCAAATACCAGGGGAGTTACACCGACGAGCAGCTCGCGGTGTGGGCCGACCGCATCCGGCAGTGGAGCCGCCGCATGAGCGCGATCTACGTCTACTTCGACAACGACGATTCGGCGTACGCGGTGAACAACGCGCTGACGCTGAAGCAGCTGGTCGGAAAGCGGCGCAAGCGCGCGGCGTGATTCAATGACGGCATGCCGTTGACGAACGCCGATTACCTCGCCAGCCCGCAGCCGCCTTCGTCCGATCTGATCACGCACTTCACCTCCCTCGGCGCCTCGCGCGAGCGCGCGGAGCGGCTGGCGAAATTCGTAAAGGGCCGCAAGATCGACCGCGCGTTGATCAAGCCGGCCGCGCTGCTCGCCGTCGTCTGCCTGGTGTGGGTCGTCTACGCGCTCTGGCTCGCGTTCAATGCGTCGCCGTCGACGCCGCGCCACGACCAGATGCTCTGGCCGTCGATCGCCGCGCTGATCCTCGGCATGATCATCGCCATCTCGCGCGCCGCCGGCTTCACGACGGGCCCGTTCTGGGAGGCGCAGGCATCGATTCCGCGCGAGCTTGCGGCATCACCGCGACGCGCGATCGTGCGGCGCGTGCCGCTCGGCGGCGTCTTCGCCGGCATCGGCGCCGCGTGCGCGATCGCCATCGGCGGCCTCACGGTGCCGGAGGTGTACAGCACATCGCTGCTGCATCGCGATGGCGTCGAGACGACCGGCCGGATCGTCGGCCGCAGCATCCGCAAGGGGAAATCGCGGAGCTACCTCGTCACGTATCGCTACACCGCGGGCGGCATCGTGCTGCAGAACAGCTCGCGTGTGCGCGAGCCGGAGTACGACTCGATGCCGGAAGGAACGACCGTGCCGGTGACGTACTCCGCGACCAATCCGCTGATCAGCAGGCCAAGCTCGCGCGCGGAGCTCCGCGGCAGGACGGAGCTCCTCACGCCGCTCATCGCCATCGTCGGCGGCATGATCGCGCTCGGCGTCCTGATGACGCTCCTGATGGCGTACGCGCAGCAGCAGACCGCGACGATCGCCACGCGCGGCGTGGCCGTGCTCGCGCGCATGACGAAGGTCGATCACCGCGCGGCGCGCTACAGCTACGAAACGAACGGCGGCGTCATCGACGCGAAGACGGTCTTCGGAAAACAAAGACCGGCGCCGATGCCGGTCGAAGGGGAGACTTACGTCGTCCTCTACGATCCGGACAATCCGCGCCGGTCGTTACCGCTCGCGATGCTGCAGGACGTGCAGTTCGCTTAACGCCTGCGGCCGCCGCCGAAGAGCTGCAGCAGCAGGATGAAGATGTTGATGAAGTTGAGGTAGAGACTGAGCGCGCCGATGATCGCCAGGTTGTCGGACATGCCGCCACCCGCGTGCGCCCACGCCTTCAGCCGCTGGTGGTCCCACGCGGTGAGGCCGAGGAAGACGAAGATGCCGACGACGCCGATGGTGAAGGCGAGCATGCCCGAGTGCAGGAAGATGTTGATGATGCTGAGCAGCACCACGCCGATCAGTCCCATGAAAAAGAACGAGCCCCACGACGTGAGGTCGCGCTTCGTCACGGTGCCGTAGACGGCCATCCCGCCGAACATCGCGGCCGCGCCGAGGAACGCGTTGACGATCGAGGCGCGCGCGTAGAAGAGCAGGATCGCGCTGAGCGTCACGCCGTTGAGCGCCGAGAAGGCGAGGAACGCCACCGCGGCCGTCGTCGACGACATGCGCGTGATCCGCGCGGAGAGGAAGATGACCAGGCCGAACTCGACGATCATCAGGACGAACCTGAGCGCCGAACCGAACACGAGCTGCTGCATGGCTGGGGAGAGCGTCACGGCCACTGCCGATGCGGCGGTGAGCAGCAGGCCGAGGAACATCCAGCCGTAAACCGAGCGGAAGAACGTCCGCTCCCGCGTCTCCATCTCCGCCGTGCTGGCACTGATCCAGGCCGGCTGTTGCGAAGTATCGAAACGATCCATTACATGAACCTCCGAGCCGATCATAACAATGGAGGGGCGGCGCGTATTCAGCTCGTGCGGCGCCGCACCGGCGCGCCGAGGGTGCGCGTGGCGAGGTGCAGCGAGCCGTCGGTGTCGACGACCTCGTACGCGATCACGATGCGGCCGTCGGGCAGCATGCCGATCGATGGGCGCCGTTCGTTGCGCGGCGTGGCGGCGATCGACATGCGATGTGGGCCGGGTTCTCCAACCCGGCCGGTGCTCGGCACGACCGCCGCGATGACATCGCTGTCGCCGAAGAGCGTCCGCTCCTGCCACACCACGAGAAAGTCATCGCCGTACGGTGCGATGGCGACGGGCGAGGTCTGATCGGTCACCTGCGCCGGCAGGTTGACGCTGCCGAGGAACGACCAGGTGAGGGAGTCTCCCGGCCGGATGGCGATCCCCTCGATCATGTCGTACCAGACCGACAGGCAGCGGTCGTGGTTGCAGGCGATCGACGGCGGGATGCGCGACTGCACAAATAACGTCTCGGCCGAGGCCGGTGCGCCGGAGCCCAGCCACGACTTCACGGTGTAGCGCGGGATGTAGCAGACGGAGCACCACCCTTTGACCATGTCGCTGGTCGAGCCGGCGAGCGCGTACGCATCGTTGTGTGTCGCGATCGACGTCCACGGTCCCGACGGCGTCGCCTCGAGCTCGGCGGTGATCGGGCCTGACTCCGGGACGCGATAAACGTGCTGGCCGAAGAGAACGTGATAGCTCCCGGCGGTGTGGACCACGCGCGGCGCGCTCGCTCCATCCGACGCGAGCTGCACGGGCGATCCGATCGCGTTGCCGTGCGCATCGAGGCGGATGGCGCGCAGCGACGCGTTGTCGGTCCAGACGAGGAGATAGCCGTCGCGTCCAGCGGCGAGATCGGGATCGAGTCCCGTGGGCGAGATGATCATCGCCTCCCCCTGCAGATCGCGCGTCAGCACCACTCCGCGATCGTCGCTCCAGGCGAGCAGCACTCCATCCGCGGACATCGCCATCGCGGCCGAACGGCTGAACACCGGATGGGTCACCGGTGCGATGCGAGGAGAGAGGATTTCGTTGCCGAGCGCGAGCGTGACGGCGAGCAGAAACATCATTCTTTTAGTACGCGAGCGGACTCGGGTTCATCCAACGGAACGCACCTTGCACCGTCGGAATTTACAATGTTAGACTCAGGTTTCGAGACGTAAAGAAAGTTGACAATGGGGCGCTCATAAACCCCTAAGTCGCAGAAGGAGAACACTATGTCCAAGATCATCGGCATCGATCTCGGGACGACCAACTCGGTTGTGGCCGTCATGGAAGGCAACGAGCCGAAGGTCATCGTGAACGCCGAGGGGAGCCGGATCACCCCGTCGGTGGTGGGTTTCGCCAAAAATGGCGAGCGCCTCGTCGGCCAGGTCGCAAAGCGCCAGGCGGTCACGAACCCCGAGAACACCGTCTTCTCGATCAAGCGCTTCATGGGACGCAAGTTCGGTGAAGTCAGCGAAGAGATGAAGATGGTTCCGTATCACGTCACCCAGGCTTCCAACGGTGACGCCCGCGTCGAGGTCCAGGGAAAGCTCTACTCGCCTCCCGAGATCTCCGCGATGATCCTGCAGAAGCTCAAGCAGGCCGCCGAAGACTACCTCGGCGAAAAGGTCGACCGCGCGGTCATCACCGTGCCGGCGTACTTCAACGATTCCCAGCGCCAGGCGACGAAGGACGCGGGCGAGATCGCAGGCCTCAAGGTCGAGCGTCTCGTCAACGAGCCGACCGCCGCGGCGCTCGCGTATGGTCTCGACAAGAAGACCAACGAGACGATCGCCGTCTATGACTTCGGCGGCGGCACGTTCGACATCTCGGTCCTCGAGGTCGGCGACGGCGTGGTCGAGGTCAAGTCGACCAACGGCGACACGCACCTCGGCGGCGACAACATCGACCAGAAGCTCATCGACTGGATCATCGACGAGTTCCGCAAGGACCAAGGCATCGACCTGTCGAAAGACAAGATGGCCCTGCAGCGCCTGAAGGAAGCGGCCGAGAAGGCGAAGATCGAGCTCAGCTCCACGATGTCGACCGACATCAACCTGCCGTTCATCACCGCCGACCAGTCGGGTCCGAAGCACCTCAACCTGGCGCTGACGCGCGCGAAGTTCGAGCAGCTCGTCGGCGAGATCATTTCGAAGACCATGGGCCCGGTGCGCCAGGCGCTCAATGACGCGGGCGTCGATCCGAAGAAGATCGATGAAGTCGTCCTCGTCGGCGGCTCCACGCGCATCCCGATGGTGCAGAAGCTGGTGCAGGACTACTTCGGCAAAGAGCCGCACAAGGGCGTGAACCCGGACGAAGTCGTGGCAGTCGGCGCGGCGGTCCAGGGCGGCGTCCTCGGCGGCGACGTGAAGGACGTGCTGCTCCTCGACGTCACCCCGCTGTCGCTCGGCATCGAGACCCTCGGCGGCGTGATGACGAAGCTCATCGAGCGCAACACCACGATCCCGACCCGCAAGTCGGAGACCTTCTCGACGGCCGCCGATTCGCAGACGTCGGTCGAGATCAAGGTCTACCAGGGCGAGCGCGAGATGGCCGGCGCGAACAAGCTGCTCGGCGCCTTCCACCTCGTCGGCATTCCGCCCGCACCGCGCGGCATCCCGCAGATCGAGGTCACGTTCGACATCGACGCGAACGGCATCATGAACGTTTCGGCCAAGGACCTCGGCACCGGCAAGGAGCAGAAGATCACGATCACCAGCTCCTCCGGTTTGTCGAAGGACGACGTCGAGAAACTGGTCAAGGATGCGGAAGCGCATGCCGAAGACGACAAGCGCCGGCGCGAAGAGATCGAGGCGAAGAACCAGCTCGACTCGCTCGTCTACAACGTCGAGAAGATGCTGACCGAGAACCGCGAGAAGCTTTCGGGATCGGACGTCAGCACGCTCGAGTCGGCGATCGGCGAGGCGCGCAAGGCGATGGAGCAGGGTGGCGCGGACAACATCAAGCAGGCCACTGAGAACCTGACCAAGGCGTCGCACAAGCTCGCCGAGGTGATGTACCAGAACACCGGTGCGCAGGGCGGCGGGCAGCCGGGCGGTGGTCCGACGCCGGGCGGCGCTGCTCCGGGCGGCGACAACAAAGACGACGTCATCGAAGCGGAAGTGGTGGACGAGAACAAGTAACGCAGGTGACAGTTGACCGTTGGCAGCGGGCCGCAGAACTACTGCCAACGGTCAACGGCCTGCTGCCAACTCGCGAGGGGTTATGGGCCGACGCAGAGCAGACGGATACGTGATGATCTCGGTGATCGCCGAGCGCTACAACATTCATCCGCAGACGCTGCGCCTTTACGAGCGCGAGGGGCTGATCAAACCGGCGCGCACCGGCGGCAACACGCGTCTGTACGGCACGGACGAGATCCGCAAGCTGGAGATGATCCTCACCCTGACCCGCGACCTCGGCGTGAACCTCGCCGGCGTCGAAGTGATCCTCAACATGCAGAACGCGCTGGAAGACGCCCGCCAGGCGCTCGACCGCGCCGAAGACCACTTCGAGCAGATGATGCGCATCATCCGCCAGGCCGTGCTCGACAAGCGGCACGGCATCGACCGCGAGAACGCGCTGGTGAAAGCGATGCCGCGCGGCCTGACGAAGACACGCTGACGCCCGGTATACTTCGGGCGTCCGATGGCCCAAACACTCCTCCTGGTTGCGCATCCCGGTCACGAGCTTCTGCTGCACGGATGGCTCTCCCGAACTCATCCCACCGTCCACGTCCTCACCGACGGCTCCGGCTACGATCAGGCGCCGCGCATCGCGCAGACCGCGGAGCTGCTGCGCGAAAGCGGCGCGAAGGCCGGCTCGATCTTCGGCCGCCTCACCGATCGTCAGGCCTACGCGATGATCCTGAACGGCGACGCCGAGCTGCTCGTGTCGCTCGTCGCGGAGCTCGCGGCGGCGATCGAAGTGCAGCGGCCGGACATCGTCGTCAGCGATGCGGTCGAGGGATACAACCCGGTCCACGATCTCTGCCGCATCATCGCCGGCGCGGCGATCGCGATGTCCGGCGCGGATGTGAAGCACTACGAGTACGCGGTCGTCGGACATCCGTCGGAAAGTGCCGCTGGCTTTTGCGTCGAGCTCGATGACGCTGCACACGCCGCGAAGATGGAGCAGGTGCACCGCTCTGCGCCGCAGCTTTCGGACGCGGCGGAGCTGCTGGTGCGATACGGCGCCGATGCGTACCGGCGCGAGGTGTTCTCGCCCGTCGCCGACTGGCGCGCGCTCGGCCCCCATAAACCGGTTGATGAGCCGCCGCTTTACGAACGGCTCGGTGCTGAGCGCGTGGCGGCGCATCGTTACGATCAGGTCATCCGCCGCGACCGGCACCTCGTTCCGCTGCGCGATGCCGTCTGCGCCGCGCTCCTCGAACATTCATGCGCGTTCTGATCGCGGGCCACGCACTCTCCGCGATGGGGGGTGTGCAGTCGTCCGAGCGCGATCTCGCGCGCTGGCTGCTCGCGCACGGCCACTCGCCGGTGGTCTACGCGACCGAGCTCGGTGACGCGGCGCGCGAATTCGACCGCTACACGATTCCGGTCGTCGATGACCTCGCGCGCGTGGCGGCGCCCATCGACATCATTCACGGCGACAGCGCGATGGAGACGATGGCGGCGCTGCTCCACTTTCCTGGCGTGCCGGCGATCTTCGTCTGCCACGGTTGGGGAGGACTGGAGCGCAGCACGCCGCACTTCCCGCGCATCCGCCGCTATGTCGCGGTCGACGACACCTGCGCCGATCGCCTGCAGCTCCGCGAAGCGATCGAGCCGGAGAAGATCTCGGTGTTGCTCAACGCGGTCGACGTGCAGACGTTCCCGCAGCGCGCTCCGCTGCCGCCGCGGCCGCGGCGCGCGGTGGTGTTCAACAACAGCGCGCACGAGCTGACATCGCTGCCGGCGATCCGCGAAGCGTGCCGCCGCGCGGAGATCGAGGTCGACGTGATCGGCGGTTTCGCCGGCACCGCGTCGCGCGATCCGCAGTCGGTGCTCGGGCAATACGACCTCGCGTTCGCCCGGGCGAAGTGCGCGATCGAAGCGCTGGCCTGTGGGCTCGCGGTGATCGTCTGCGACGCGCCCGGCGTCGGCGGCATGGTGCGGTCCGCGGAGCTCGACCGCTTCCGCCGCCTGAACTTCGGCATCCGCACGTTGCAGAAGCCGCTGTCCGCCGAGGTACTGCTGGCGGAGCTCGCGCTGTACGACGCGGATGATGCGCGTGTGGTGTCGAATCGCATCCGCGAGACCGCTGCGTCCGACCTCCTGCACAAGTCGCTCTTCGCGCTGTACGAATCGGTCATCGACGAGCACGCGCCCCTCGACTCGCTCGCCGAAAGCCGCGCCGCCGCCGCGTTTCTGCAGCAGCTCGCCGTGCAGGTGCGTAATCGCGATGGACGGATCTGGAGTCTGGCCCACGCGTCACAACGTGCGCTCGAGATGCCGGTCATCGGGCCGCTGGCCACGCGCGTTCTCCGCCGGCTGCTCCGGCCGCGGCGGTGACGCTACGCCGCCCGCGATGCGCGCGACAGCTCGCGAATCGCCGCCGCGACCTCCTCGACCTCTGCGCGCGTCAGCTCTTCGAACAGCGGCAGCGAAAGGATGCGCTCCGCCGCCTCCTCCGTCGCCGCGAGCGCGCCGTCGCGCGGAAACTCCCGGTAACGCGTCATCCGATGCAGCGGACGTGAAAAGTACGCCGCGGTCTCGATGCCGCGCGTCTTCAGGTTTTCCTGCAGCGCATCGCGCGACATCCCGAAGTCGCCGTCGATGCGGATGGTGAAGTCCTTGACCGTCGTGACGTCGTCCGCCGGGATCGCCTGAAAGCGGATGCCCGGCACGTCGCGGAGCAGCTCGCGGTACAGCCGCGCAAGCTCGTTGCGGCGGTCGATGCGCCAGCCGATCGTGTCCATCGCGCGCACCGCCATCGCCGCGCTGAACTCCGTGATCTTCGCGTTCAGGCCGTCGTTCTCGCAGTCGCCCGAGCCGTCGGCGAGGAAGCCGTAGTTGCGGCGGTCGAGCATCCGGCGATGCAGCAGATCGCTGTTCGTCGTGATGACGCCCCCTTCGCCGCCGGGCAGCACCTTCGTCGCGCTGATGCTGAAGACCTCCGCGTCGCCGAATGTCCCCACCGGCACGCCGCGATGCCGCGATCCGAACGCGTGCGCGGCGTCGAGGAAGAGCGGGACGTCGCGCTCGCGTGCGATCGCCTGCAGCGCAGCAACGTCTACCGGCACGCCGAAGAGATGCACGCCGGCGATCGCCACCGTGCGCGGAGTGATGCAGCGCGCCACGCTCTCGGGCGAGACGTTCAGCGTGTCGGGATCGATGTCCGCGAACACCGGCGTCAGCGGAACGGAGTTCGTCGTGATGGCCTGGCCGGTGGCGAGGAAGGTGAACGACGGCACGATCACTTCACCCGGCGGCAGCGTGTTGAGGAGGAGCCACAAACCCGACGTCGCATTCGCCACCGCCGCCGCGTGCTTCGCTCCGGTGAAGGCGGCGATCGCCTCTTCGAGCTCGATGCAACGCGGACCGAAATTCGTCAGCTGCCCCGTGGCGTACATCGCATCGACGGCGGCGTCGATGGCTTCGCGGTCGGCGAGAGAAGGGCGGACGAGACGGATGCGGTAACTCATGAATTTTTCAGCGTGATCAGGTCGTCGGCGACTTTCACCACGTTCTTGATGATCGGGATCCCGCCGCGGACGAATTCATAGTCGATTTTCAGGATGATGCAGAAGTACTTTCCGCTGTACTGCCGGTCGAGAAAGGAGAGGTTTTTCGGATCGGAGAGCCACTGCGTCAATCCCATCTGGCCGGCCATCTTGCAGCCGGCAAGGACTAATACGGTCTCCGCCGCCGCGTCGTCCGATTTCGGCACGAGGATGTTCGGCAGGCGCATGAACACGGCGAAATCCTTCAGCGGTGCGGTGTTCCGGTCCGTCGGGAGCGTGTCGGGAACGAAGCTGACGTCGTTCGGATCGTGGATCTTCCGCACGTACGCCACCTTGCTGTGGCCCGGCAGGTCGCCGCTCGTCAGCATGTACTGATCCTGCCCCTTCCAGATCAGCCGCTGTTGCACCGTGCATTCGGCGAGTGCCTGCATGATCCGCCGCGAGAACTCGTTGTGCGTCGGGCTGCCGATGATCGCGTACGGATTACAGAGGACGTCCGGCTCCTTGCTCCAGAGGTGCTCGCTGCACTCCATCAGTACGTGTTGCGGATGGATCGTGCGCGTCAGCTCGGTGTTGAGGCGAAGCACCGCATCGGCCTCATCGTGCGGAAAGCCGCCGGCGATCCGGCCGACGATTTTCGGATGGAAGCCGTCCTTGTGCGAGTAGAGGATGTGGTAGTCGGTGTCCGGCGCGATCGAGTCGATGCCCGCGACGCGCGCGAAGAGCAGCGACGCGTTGAACGGCTGCAGCAGGTTGACCCGCTTATGCAGTGCGACGTTGCCGAAGAGCAGCAGCAGGATGTTCCAGAACGGGTAGGCGAGCGCGTAGAAAAAGAGGTAGATCCACCGCCGCACCGGCCCCCACTCCCACGTCGGCGGCACCTCCGCCGGCAGCAGCCTGAGTCGCACGGCGAGCGTCCAGAGGCCGCCGATCGTCGCAAGCGTGCTGAGGACCTGAACCAGCAGGTGCGGCATACCTTCGTTCCCGAATGAAAGAACAAATATACGCCGAACGACTAACGGATCAGACGCTGAGCAGCGCGTCCCACGCCACGTGCCGCCGGAAAATATGGACGGAAGCCGCGGCCGCGCCAGCTTCTGCGGCGAGTATTACGCCCGCCGCTGCCAAGTCGATTCATGACGAGACTGGTGCACAACGCCCACGATCAGAATGTAAGGAACGACCACCACATAGAACACCGAGTACGGAAATTTCCGAAGAAGCCCCCGCCGGAAGTTCTTGTACACGATGGGAAACATCTCCGGGTACTCGGCAATATCGGAATAGACCCGTTCAAGTTCCGCGCTGAAGCGTTCCGCCAGGGCCGGAGAGATACCGTAATACTTCGTTGCCGCTTCGGCGATGTCGGCGCGAGCTTCGCGCGACACAATCACTTCAAGCGTCACTGTTTGCCGAACAACTCCGCTTTGATATCGCGCCACGGCCGCGCGGAGGACGGATCTTCGTAATATGCGGCCAACCGGCGATCAAGCTCTTCGCGAACCTCACCACTGACCGGAACAGCCTCTGGTATCTCGACGAGGCTATCCCAAATGGCTTCAACCAGTTGCAGCCGCTGGTCGACGGGAAGCCGTAACAGCTCTGACAAATCTTTCACCCGCGTAGTCTAACAAATCGATGTACTCGAGCGGGTTTCAGCCGCCACCTACTTCCTCCGAATCACCACCACGTCCGACGAATCGACGACGTGCGTGATCGCCGCCCGTTTCCCATCGCTGCTCCAGACGTAATCGACGACCGAGCCTTCGCTGAAATCGGTCAGGCGGCGGGGCGCGCCGTCGAACAGCCAGAGGTTCGTCGTCGCGTTCTCCGTGTGCAGGTAGGTTATGTCGTTGCCGCGCCAGCGGAAGCGCGAGCCCTTCAGCGGGAGCGTGCTCATGTCGCCGCCGCCGATCGGGATGATGGCCATCGTCGTCGCGGCCTTGTCGTCGAAGTCGTACGCGCAGATCACGTTGTGGCCGTCGGCGGAGAGCGCGCTGTCGGCGGCGCGCTTGCTCGTCATCTCCGTCGTCTCGCCGCCGGCGGCCGGCATGCGATAGAGCCGCAGCATGCTGCCGGCGTAACCGGTGAAGATGATCGTATTGCCGTCAGGCGTGAAGCGCAGCTGTTCGATCAGCGTCGGGCGGCCGAGGATCTTGTGCGGCGTGCCGCCGGCGAGCGGCATCGTCCACATCGACCACTCGTTCGACTTCGGATCGATCGACGCATACGCCAGCGTCTTCGAATCGGGCGAGATGGCGTAGTCGTAATCGCGCGGACCGGGCGTCAGCTGGCGCTTGTCGCTGCCGTCCGGCTTCATCCGCCAGATCGCCGAATGATCCTTCGACGACGTCTCGTACACGATGACCGAGCCGTCGGGCGACGGCGTCGGATAGAAATCGCCCGGCCCTTCGGTCAGCTTCTGATCGGCGGCGAAGATCGACGACGCGCCGTCGGTGGTCGACGAATAGAGCACGCGATTGCCGAGCCAGGCGATGCCATTGAGGCCGTTCGTCGAGCCGAGCCCCGAGGTGATCTGGCGCATGCCGTGATCGTCGTACTGGAAGAGGTTCGCCTGGCGGATCGTCTGCACCGCGGCGATCGTCTTGCCGTCGTCGCTGACCGACGGCAGCGAGAGATCGGACAGCTCGTCGGTGACCGGACGCGCATCGCCGTCCGACGCATCGACTTCCCACAGCCGCACGTGTCCGCCCGACTGTTCCTGCACCGCCGCGACGAGCAGAGTCGAACGGTCGGACCAGGTCACGTTGCGCACCGATTCGAAGCGCGGACGCGTCGCGATCTCGCGCGTCGTCCCCTCGGGCCACGCGATGTCGATCAGCTTCGTCGGCTGCGCGACGACGATGCTCTTTCCGTCGCGCGACCACGCCGGCGAGAACCCGCGGTCGGGGAGGCGCAGCGTCGCCAGCGGACGCTCGCCGCTGCCGTTCGCGTTCGCCACCATCACCGTGCTCGTCGACTTGTTGAAGTCGTCGCGCACGAACGCGAGGTGCGTGCCGTCGGGAGAGAACGCCGGACGTGTGTCGATGTCGTGCACCAGCACTTCCGCCTTTCCGCCCAGCATCGGGATGCGCGAAAGGTCGGCCATCAGGTTCACGTCGTAGCGGACGTAGTAGACGTAATTGCCGTCGTGCGAAAAGCTGACGGAGACGTAATGCCCGGGAGCCGGCGGCACGAGCTGCAGCACCGACTTCGTCTCGAGTTGCTCGAGCCACACCGCGCCGCCGCCTCCGTCGTTCGTGACGTACGCGACGTAACGCGCGTCGGGCGAGAGCGCGACGAGCGGCGTGCGACCATTCGTCGTGACGCGGCGGATCGTCTGCTGCGGCAGCGCGGTGCTGAGCGCTTCGCGGCGCCCGAGGAAAATCCAGGCGAGGATCGGGATCACGGCGAGCGTCGTGGCCAGCAGCGCGAGGCGCGTGTGCGACGCGCTCTCGATGCGCGCCGGCTCCGATGCTTCGCCCTGATGCAGCCACTGGCGGAGATCGATGGCCGCGTCGCGGATCGACTGGTAGCGCTCTTCGCGGTCCTTGGCCAGGCACTTCGCCACGACGCGCTGCAACTCGGGCGGCGTCGCCGGCGCGATCGCGGAGATCGCCGGCGGCTCTTCGTGCAGGATCTTGTACAGCGTGTCGACGAACGACTCGGCCTCGAACGGCCGCACGCGGGCGATCGCTTCGTAGAGGATGCAGCCGAATGAGAAGACGTCGGCGCGCGGATCGACTACGCCGCCGGTGATCTGCTCGGGCGACATGTAGCCGGGCGTGCCGAGGACTTCGCCGTGCTGCGTGATGGCGCGGAGCGTGGGGGAGTCGGCGCCGATCGGATTCCACCCGCGATCGGCATCGACCAACTTGGCCAGGCCGAAATCGACGACCTTCGCATACCCCTCGGTCGCCACGATGATGTTCTCCGGCTTGAGGTCGCGATGGATGATGCCGGCGGAGTGCGCTTTGCCGAGGCCGTCCGCGACCTGCGCGAGGAGCTCGATGGCGCGGCGGAGCGGGAGCGCGTTGCTGAGCGTTTCGCGCAGCGTGCGCCCGTCCACGAACTCCATCGCGATGTAGTGCACTTCGCTGTTGCGCTTCGCGATCGGCTGCACCGCCGTCGATGGCCGCGCGTGGCCGACCTCGTGGATCGTGACGATGTGCGGATGGCTCAGCGCCGACGCGGCTTTCGCTTCCTGCGCGAAGCGGCGCACGCGCTCGCGGTCGTGTACCAGCTCGGGCGGGAGGACTTTCAGCGCCACTTCGCGGCCGAGCGTCCGGTCGTGCGCGCGGTAGACGTCGCCCATCGCGCCGGAGCCGAGGAGGGAGACGATCTTGTAGCGGTCGATCGTGGTCCCGGCGGCGAACGGTTCCCCGCGGCCGTCGAGAGTCGGAGGGGTTAAACGTTGTTTCTCGACCGACTGCATACCGACCTCCTGCTGCGCGAAGTTGTCCGGGGGAGCCCGCAAACAGGATAGGCGGCTTTATGGAGGTTTTTGGTCTCTTGTCGGTTACGCAAAGTGAAGCTTCGGTGAACGGTCGGCGTGCTGGTCGCCGTCCTGGTCGTACACTCTGCGATCGTATGAAACTGCTAGCGGCGCTCTTTCTCACCGTTACCGTGCCGGTGCTCGCCATGACTCCACCGCAACTGCACACGCTCGCAAACGATTACTACGACTGGCGCAATCAGAACTATCCGGTGTCGGCCTCCGATCAGGGGCTGCACACGTGGGACGACAAGCTCGCCGACTACTCCGCCGCCGCGATCGCGAAGCGGCAGGCGCACGTGCGCGCGGTCGCGGAGAAAGTCCGCGCCATCGACGTGAAAGGGTGGCCGAAGGACGACGCCATCGACGCGATCCTCTTCCGCTCGCAGGTCGAGCGCGACGAATTCGCCGATCGCGTGCAGCGGCGCGAGGCCACCGATCCGCAGGTGTACGTCCGCGAAGCGAGCGACGGCATCTTCTCGTTGTTGAAGAAGGAGTACGCGCCGGCCGACGTCCGCGCGCGCGCCGCGATGCATCGCCTCGAGCAGGTGCCGCGCCTCGTCGAGCAGGGGAAGAAAAATCTCACCCAGCCGGTGCGCCTCTACGCCGAGCTGGCCATCGACTCCGCGCGCTCGATCGATTCGCTCTTCGACACCGTCGACACGCTGGCCGGACCGTTGTCGCCGGCCGAAAAAGAACAGCTCGCGACAGCGAAGAAGAAGGCCACGAGCGCGATGCACGCCTACGCCGACTGGCTCTCGTCACGATTGCCGTCGATGCAGCCGTGGAAGCCGCTGGGGAAAACGAACTACGAGTTCATGCTGCGGCACATCCTGCTGCTGCCGTTCAGCGCGAGCGAGGTCGAGGAGCTGGGGCGCGTCGAGCTGGGACGCTACCGCGCGCTCGAGGCGATGTTGAAGGATCCGTCGCTCGCCGATCCCGATCCGCATCGCGCCGCGCACATCCCGCAGAACCAGGAAGAGTTCCTCGCGCAGTACCAGAGCCGCGAAGAGGAGATGATCCGCTTCCTCAAAGAGAATCGCCTCGTCACGCTGCCCGACTACCTCGGGCCGTTCCTGATCCGGCAGCTGCCCGAGGCCTTCAAGCCGACGTCGCCCGGCGGCTTCATGAATCCGCCGGGGCTGTACGACCAGGACTCGAGCGGCTTCTACTTCATCCCGACGTACGATCCGAACAGCCGCAACTTCTACATCCGCGCCGCGATCGAAGATCCGCGTCCGATCCTCGGGCACGAAGGCATCCCCGGCCATTTCGTGCAGCTGTCGATCGCGAATCATTTGAAGGACGAGATCCGCCGTCAGCAGGGCGACACCGTTTTCACCGAAGGATGGGCGCTGTACACCGAGGAGATGCTGACGCGCGAAGGGTTGTACGCGCCGGAGTCGGCGGCGGCCGCGCAGGTGCTGCGGCTCTCGCGATACCGCGCGGCGCGCATCGGCGTCGACGTGAACCTGCACACCGGGCGCTGGCCGTTCGAGCAGGCGGTGAAGTACTTCATGGAGGCGGGCGGACTCGATCGCGAAGCGGCGACGGGGGAGGCGGCCGGCGCGGCCTCCGAGCCGACGCAGAAGATCAGCTACATCACCGGCAAGTGGCAGATCATGCAGCTCCTCGGGCGCTATCGCGACATGAAAGGCGGCGCGTTCCGCCTCGGCGAATTTCATGACGAGCTGATCGCGCACGGATCACTGCCGGTGTCGGTGCTGGAGTGGATCATGCTCGACGATCCGGCATCGCTCGAAAAGGCAACGGGCAAAACGTTGAAGTGAACGGGCAGGAGGACATCGATGCAGATGACGAGTTATGAACCGGGGCAGTTCTGCTGGGTGGAGCTCGCGACGAACGACACCGCGGCGGCGAAGGCGTTCTACGGCGAGCTGTTCGGCTGGACGTACGACGAGATGCCGATGGACGTCACGCCGTACATCATCGCGAAAGTCGCGAACGGTACGACCGGCGCGATGTACGAGAACAAGAAGGTCCCGCCGCATTGGCTCGGGTACGTGAATGTCGCGAATGCCGATGACGTCACGGCGAAGGCGAAGAGCCTCGGCGCGAAGATCGATGCAGAGCCGTTCGACGTCGGCAACGTCGGCAGGATGGCGTTGATCACCGATCCGGAAGGGGCGACGTTCGCGATCTGGCAGGCGAAGGGCACCATCGGCGCCTCGGTCACGAACGAGCCGGGCGCGTTCTGCTGGAACGAGCTGATGGCGCACAACGGCGATGAGGAACGGGCGTTCTACACGAGCCTCTTCGGCTGGACGGCGAAGGTCAGCCCCGAGTACACCGAATGGCACGCCGGCGACAAAGCGCGCGGCGGATTCCTGGAGATGAAGGAAGCACGCTTCGAAGGCGTGCCGCCGTTCTGGGTCACGTACTTCATGGTGAAGGACGTCGACGCGATGGCCGCGAAAGCGAAGTCACTCGGCGCCGCGGAGCATCACGCGCCGACCGACATCCCGAACGTCGGCCGCTTCGCCGTACTCGGCGATCCGCAAGGCGCCACCTTCGCCATCTTCAAACCGAACATGTAGCCCCTCGTCTCCCTCTCCCCGCCGCGCGGGGAGAGGGCGGGGTGAGGGGTGCTACTTGTGTCTCGTGTACACGATCTCCATCATCTTGAACATCTTCCCATCCGGCGCGGCGCCCCACATTTCCATCGTGTGGTGATCCTTGTCGGTGACCGTCACCTTCTCCTCGACCGGTGAATCTTTCCCGGTCACCGGATCGGGAGACATCGACGTGAACTTCCACGTCTTGCCGTTGTCGGGAGTTGAGCCGCTGGAGACCATGACGCCGGTCGAGAAGTTGTCGACCCAGGTGCCCCAGTACTGCTTCTTGATGTTGTCGTAGCCGGTGTATCCGAGGCCGGTGAAGGGCATGCCCATGAACGTGCCGGAGAACTTCTGCATCAGCTCGCGGTTGCCCATGACCCACGAATTCTCGGAGGTGCCGTTGCTGACCGACGGCGGCTGGCTCGGGTCCATCCACATCGTGACCTTCGCGTCCCAGGTGCCGGCCATGCCGTCGAGCAGCTTGTGCGCATCGCCCGGCGTCATCGCCTTCATCATCGCGTCCATGGCCGCCTTCTGTTCGGGCGGCATTTCCTTCTTCTGCGGCTCGTCGGCGAACACGCCGGTACAGAGAACGAGCAAAGCCGTGGCAACGAGGACCCTGATTTTCATGAGTTTCCCTCCGTTCAAATTGTTGTCCGTGTTGCGGGGGATCGTACTCCCGCGGGGCGGGCGGGGCGCAGTTTTCTAGCGGATGTAGACGCTTTTCCGCGTCTCGCCGGCAATCGCGAGGGCCTGCTCCACTTCCGTGTCGGTCAATTCCACAGGCGGTAGATAGCCCTCGTAGTCATTGACCCGATGCCGCAGCACATCGCGATCGATCGGCCGCGCACCGCTGTGCTCCTCGATCCGCCGCAGGAACGCTTCCGGATCGCGCGCGAGGTCGGCGTAATCAAGAATGAGAAAGCGCTCGTCGGGCGGCAGCGACAACGCGAACGAGAGGTTCGCGCTCCACTCCTGCGCGTACGCCGCGACGTCGCCCGGCCGCACGAATTCGCCGCGCCCTTTCGCCGATCGCAGGCAGTCGAGCAGGTCGCGATGGATGTAGATCCAGCGGCCGCGCGGAATCACCGATCGCAGCAGCTCGATTACCGGTCCCGGCCAGCGCGGATACTTCACGCCCCATACCGTCCGCCCATGCTGCGCCGCCGAACTGCGCGCGCCGAGGAGCGGCGATTCGTACTGACCGCGCAGCGCGGGGAGGTAGTCATCGATGCCCGGCGTCAGATCGAAGAGCCACCGATTGACGTCGCCGGTCAGCACCGCGTCGAGCTTCGCGCGCACGTCGCCGCGGCTCGTGTCGTACATCAGCGCACGGGCGTAGCTCATCGACAGCCCGGTCTCGACGTCGGCCGCCACGCTCTCGCCGAACAGCAACGCGTTCGGCGCGGAGCAGATCAGGCGCTGCAGCAGCGTCGTCCCGCAGCGCGTGACCGGCGCGGTGACGAACAGCGGTTCGAGCTCGCTGAGAAACTCCGCCGGGACGCGGCTCAATCCCATGGTTTGGAAATGACGCAGGAGTTGATGCCGCCGATGCCCATGCTCAGCTTCCCGCTGTAGCCGCGCGGCACATCGGATCCCTCGAGCTGCACGAATTTCGCGGAGTGCACTTTCACGTCGGCGTGCAGCTCTCCCTCGGTCAGCGCCATCGGGAAGAGCTTTCCGCGCGCCACGCCGATGTGCTGCGCGGTCAACTCCCAGCCGCCGCCGACCGACATCCCATGTCCGAACGTTCCCTTCCGCGCGGTGAACAGCACATCGGGATGCAGCATCTCCAGCGAGTGCTCGATCTCCGTCGCGTCGCCCGGCGTCGCCGTCGCGTGCATGTCCCACGTCGTGACGTCGCCGGCCTGCACTTCTTCCATCGCCTGCTTCATCGCCAGCTGCGGCCCGCCTTTCGACGGCGTGATGATGTGGTGCGCATCGGACGACGTGCCGACGCCGACGATCTCCAGCCCGAGCGGCGTGAAGCCCTGCGCCTTCAGCTTCTCCGCATCGCCGACGATCCAGATGCACGAGCCGCCGGCGACGTGCGTTCCTTTGAGCCCGGTGAGCGGCCGCGACACATCCGCGTCGGCGGATACGACGTTCGCGTTGTAGAACGCCGACAGCACCATCGGATGCGGCGGCGGATCGCACATCCCGATCACCACCGCGTCGGCTTCGCCGAGGTGGATCGCGTCCATCGCCATCTTGGTGGCGATGCCGAACGAGGCGCAGGCGGCGATCGGCGCGAAGGCCGGACCGGTGATCTTGCCGAGCATCGAGATCTGCGACGCCGGGATGTTCGCGATGTTCCACAGGAGGTTCGGCGAAACGCTGGCCCACGGCTCCTCGGGGCAGCCCCATTTTTTGTTCAGCGCGCGGATGCGGTTCAGCTTCTGCCGGATGATCGAAAGCTTCGCCGATCCCGACGACGGCGGCACCGGCTCGCCGTGGATCGTGGCCGCCTCGGCGAGGTATTCGCGCAGCGCGTCGCTGCGCTTCGCCCAGTACGCTTCCGACTCGTGCTTCGCCTCGATCCACTCTTCGCTGCCGACGAAGAATCCGGACGGATCGCGCGGCGCGTGCGGGTCGTGCTCCTCGCCGTTGAAGTGCTCGCGCAGCGGCTCGCAGCGCTCCGGCTTGGCCCAGAACTCGTTCCAGCGATGCTGCGCGCGATCGAGGCGCAGCGCTTCTTCCGCCGTGACCGTGATGTCGCCGAGGCCCGTGCCGACGTAGACGTGGCAGCGCGTGCCGAGCGATTGCAGATACGCCTCGATGCCGGGGTTCTGCTCGAGCGACTGGATGAACGCGCCGATGGCGTACTGCACCATCGGACCCATCTTGTCTTTCAGCTGCGCGAACTTGGCCGGCGGAAAACGTTGGTCAAACCAGCCGTGATATGTTTCGAAGTCGAACTCCGGGTAGCCAACGAGAAAATTCGAGGGGCCATAACCTTCAAATGGCGAGAGCCATGTGTCGGCCTGTTCGAGGTTTCGCGAGAAGGCCTCGATGTTCGGGGATTTCGGTGCGACGACGCCCCAGCCAAAAATCCCGATGCGTTTGCGGTCCGGCATAGGTGGCGCATTGTAGCGAAATCCTGTCAGGGAAATTGCATGACGACCCGCGTGAGAAACCGCATCCTGATCCTCAGCGCGCTCGCGCTGCTGCTGTGCACGTGCCATCGCCGCGAATCGCGCGCGCAGGGCTCCGCTCAGGGCCCCGCGACGCAGACCATCGCTCCCGCCGACGCCCGCCCCGCGCCTACCGGAACCGACGCCATGACGCAAACGGTCGAGGTCGAAGACAGCCGCTCCGAAGAGGACGGCGGCGCCACGAACGCCCCCGCCACGACGTCGGCGAAACCGAAACCCGTGGCGAAACCGCCAGCCAAGAAGAAGCATTGACGCCGCTTTACGAAGCCCTCCTCGAACGCGATGAGGCGGCAACACGCCGCGCCGTGCAGGACTTCGGCGACGATCACGAGCTCTTTCTCGCCGTGGCCCGGTTCGCGGTGCTCGCGTATGCGCCGTCGCAACACGCGAAGCACGCACTGCTGGCCTGCCTCGCCGCGTACGACCTGCGCGAGGAGCTCGGCCCGTCGTATCGCGAGATGCTCGTCGAGTGCGCGATCTACGCCGGCGGCAGCCGCCTGCCGTGGAGCGAGCCGCCGATCCTCGAGCCGCCGCAGGTCGACGCCGAGCCCGATCTCGACGCCGCGATCCGCGACGGCGACCGCCTCGCCGCCGAGCACTGGCTCGCGTTCCATCTCGACGACCCGCAACTCGAGCAGCTCTATTTCGCAGCCGCCTCCCGCGACTTCGAAGACCTCGGCCACAAACTGATCATCTCCCGCGCCGCCTGGCGCTTAGTCCCGATCCTCGGCGAGAAGGGCAGATTTGCATTGCTGCGCACCGGCGTGTGGGAATGGACCGCCTACCGCGGCGAGACGTTCGTCGAACGCGGCACAAACGTGGATCGCGATGATCTCATCGAGCGCCTCGTCGACGCGACGATCGCCGACCACGGATCGCTCATCCCCACGCACAATGTGTTCTTAATGGATGCCGCCCTCGGAACACCCGTGGAACATCGCGTCCTCGAATACCTCGACACCACCGCGGCACCTCAACAACCCAAGAACCCAACAACCCAACAACCCAAACCCTACCGTCTCGCCCGCGACTACGCCCAAACCCTCATAGCCCACGCCGTCGCCAAACGCATCCCGCGCGTCAAACGGATGCTCGCCGCCGTCCACGAAAACCTCGAGAACTCGCAGAGCTTCGAAGAATGGTCCTTCGCGTAACCCTCATCCTGCTGCTCGCCGGCTGCACCTCCGCGCCTTATCCGCGCATCGACCAGCTGACGAACACGCGCGCCGTCTGGGCCATCGACGTCGAGGACGACTCCGGCCACGTGCTCTACGCGCAGAACGCGCACAAGCTGATGGTCCCGGCCTCGAACCGCAAGCTCTTCGCCGCCGCTCTCGCCTCCGACTGCCTCGGCTTCGACCACCAGTTCACGACCGAGCTGTGGCGCGACGGCGATGACCTCGTGCTGCGCGGCGGCGGCGATCCGTCGTTCGGCGGCCGCTACTACTTTTCGCCCGGCGACGCGTTCCTGCCGATGCTCGCGGCCGTCCGCGCGCGCGGGATCACGCGCGTGCACGACGTCTTCATCGACGTCTCGCTCTTCGATCGCCAGACCATTCCGCCGAGCTGGAAAGTCGGCAACCTGACGTCGTCGTACTCCGCGCCGGTCGATGCGATCGCGTATCACGAGAACGCGATCGAGGACGATGCGATCCCCGATCCGGCGCTGCACGCCGCGCGCGCGTTGCGCGACCTGCTCGTGATGGACGGCATCGCCGTCGACGGCGACGTCCGCTTCGGCATCGCAAAAGGGGAGCGGCTCGCGGCAGTCGATTCGCCGCCGCTGTCGCAGCTCCTCACGACGATGCTGAAGAACAGCCAGAACCTTTACGCCGAGATGCTGTTCAAGGCCGCGGGCGGCGGCACGTACGGCGGCGCGCTCGACCGCGAGCGGCGCTTCGTGAATGAGATCGGCATCGACCCGAACGACCTCCGCTTCGTCGACGGCTCCGGCCTCTCGCCCGACGATCTCGTCGCCCCCGCCGCTGTCGTGAAACTCCTCCGCTGGATGAACGCCCCCGCCCGCCGCGGCGCGTGGTGGTCGTTGCTGGCCACGCCGAACGAAGAGGGCACGCTGCACCACCGCCTCACCGAGCTCGAGCCCCGCCTGCGCGGGAAAACCGGGACGCTGGAAGGTGTCAGCGCGCTGAGCGGCATCATCGCGATGCCACGCGGCGGCTACCGCTACTTCTCGATCATCGTCGATCACAACACGATGCCGGACGTGAACGACACGATCGACGCCATCGCGCGCCTCATTTCCGAGTGAACGCCGCGCCGAAGATCGTCAACATCTTGACCTCCCCGTTCGCATCCAGCCGGAACTCCACCTGCTCATCGACGTCGTCCTCGTCCGAGAACGCGCTGAACGTGTCGAAGTTGTAGTGCGCCAGCGGCAGCGTGAGCCGCTTCCAGCGCAGCACGAGCCGGTCGTTCTCCACCGTCACCGCCGCGGTGCCGTACGCCGCGTTCTCGTACGTCCCGGCGTACGCGGCGAGCTCGCGCGAGGGGTGCGTGTCGCGATGCCGCTTCGACTCGCGCTCGATCTTCTTCGACGCCTCCTCGTCGTCGAGCTTCTTCTCGATGGCGAGAAAGTACCCGTTCCAGTCGCGTGAGGGCCGCCCGAGGAGCTGGTCGATCAGCGCGTAGCGCAGCGCGAGGATCGAGATGCCGCGGCCG
>Ga0207677_10000072_pt1 | contig 84146 bp, 63 predicted proteins | sample KBSMisM42_FD_184311 | JGI IMG/M metagenome (GOLD analysis project Ga0207677, IMG submission 184311) | Miscanthus rhizosphere microbial communities from Kellogg Biological Station, Michigan, USA - KBS Miscanthus M4-2 (SPAdes) (version 2) | ecosystem: Host-associated > Plants > Roots >...
CGCCAGCCACTCGTGATAGCCGCTCTTCGCCGGCTTCACGTTCACGCGCAGCGCATCCTCGGCCGGATCGTAGAAAAAGCTCCCCCACGACTGCGCGTTCTTCGAGAAGACCACCGTCCACTCGTTCTCGCCGGGGATCATGTGCAGTCCGTACGAGCCGGCGGGGAGCGGCTTGCCCTCGATCTTCACGTCGTGCGAGACGGTGAAGACCGTGTTCTCGTTCGCGCCGGCGCGCCACGGGCATTCCTTGCACGTGCCGAAGCCGAGGTCGACGAGGCCGTAGGGGACGAGCTTCCCCCAGATCTTGCCGCGGCGGTCTTCGCCGGTGTGCGGGTTGTGCACGCGGGGGCTGTTGTAATCGATCGTGACCTTCACCAGGCCGAGGTACTGCGTGACGGACGCGCGCTGATTGCCGCCGTCGGGCGGCATCGTCAGCTGCGCGGTTGCAGTCATCGCGGCGAGCAGGCAAATCGTGAGGAGAGCGTTACGCATCCGCGGATGGTACGCGCGGTTGTGCGATCAAGCGGTTACGCGGCTGTTAAACCGTCGCAACTCCGCGCGCGCGTCGGGATGCGCGATCGAGATCAGCATCTCCGCGCGCTCGCGCAGGCTGCGTCCCCACAGATCGACCGCGCCGTATTCGGTGACGATCCAGTGCACGTGGCCGCGCGTGGTGACGACGCCCGATCCCGGCTTGAGCGTGCTGACGATGCGCGAGAACTTGCCGCCCGCCGCCGTCGACGGCAGCGCGATCACCGGCACGCCGTTCTTCGACAGCGCGGCGCCGCGCATGAAGTCCATCTGGCCGCCGATGCCGCTGTAGATGCGATGTCCGATCGAGTCGGCCACCACCTGTCCGGTGAGGTCGACCTCAATCGCCGAGTTCACCGCGACCACCGAATCGTTGCGCCGGATCACCGCCGTGTCGTTGGTGTGATCGGCGGGATAGAACTCGACGAACGGGTTGTCGTCGACGAAGTCGTAGAGCCGCCGCGAGCCGGCGACGAAGCTCGTCGTGATGCGGCCACGATGCACGGTCTTCTTCAGGTTCGTGATCACGCCCGCTTCGACGAGATCGACCACGCGGTCGGAGAACATCTCGGTGTGGACGCCGAGGTCGTGCTTGTCGAGGAGGCGGGCCAGGACGGCGTTCGGGATCGCGCCGATCCCCATCTGCAGCGTCGCGCCGTCGGGGATCAGCCGCGCGATGTGCTCCGCGATCGCGGCCTCGATCTCCGTCGCCTCGCCGGCCGGATGCAGCGGCAGCTCGCGATCCGTCATCGTGAACGCGTGCAGCCGCGACTGCCGCACCAGCGTGTTGCCGTGCGTCCGCGGCATCTTCGCGTTGATCTCCGCGATCACGATCTTCGCGGAGCGCGCGGCGGCAATCGCGGCGTCGGCCGACGTGCCGACGGTGCAGTAGCCGTGCTTGTCCGGCGGCGAGAGCTGCAGGATCGCGGCGTCGAGCGGGATGCGGCCCGATTCGAAGAGCGCCGGGATGTCGGAGAGGAAGATCGGCGTGAAGTCGGCGCGTCCTTCCTCGATCGGTTTGCGCAGGCCGGGACCGGTGAAGAGCGAGTTCGAACGGAACTGCCGTTCGTGCTCCGGCTCCGCGAACGCGCAACGCCCCTCGAGGTGCAGGTGAAAGAGCCTGACGTCTTCGAGATCCTGCCGCGCGACGAGCGCGTCGAGCAGCGGCGTCGGCGTGGCGGCGGCGCCGTGGATGAAGACGTTCATGCCGCTCCTGATGTGGGAGACGGCTTCCTCGGGGGTGACGGCATTCATGGCGCGGCGGATTGTAGAATGCGCGCCGCATGCCGGAAGCCCTCCCTCCTCATCCGCCGCTCCAGCAGTACTACGGCCGCGCCGAGCAGCGCGAGACGTTCGTCCGCCAGATCTTCGACGAGACGGCCGAGTGGTACGACGCGATCATCGGCATGCTCTCGTTCGGATCGGGCAACCGCTACCGCTTCCAGGCGCTCGAGCGCGCGGGGCTGAACGCGAACACACACCTGCTCGACTGCGCCACCGGCACCGGCGTCGTCGCGCGCGCCGCGCTGCGCGTCACGAAAAACGTGATCGGACTCGATCCGAGCATCGGCATGCTGACCGCCGGCCGCCGCGTGGCGAAGTTCGACCAGGTGCAGGCGCGCGCCGAGTCGCTGCCGTTCGCCGATGCGTCGTTCGATCTGCTGACCGTCGGCTACGCGCTGCGCCACTTCGCCGATCTCCGCGCGACGTTCGCCGAATACCGCCGCGTGCTGAAACCGGGCGGCAAGGTGCTGATCATGGAGATCACGCCGCCGCGCACGAAGTTCGGCCGCGCGATGCTGGCCTTCTACCTCGGCCGCATCATCCCGCTGCTCACGCGCCTCCGCACGCGCAATGCCGGCGCCGCGAAACTGTTCCGCTATTTCTGGGACACGATCGATGCCTGCGTCCCGCCCGAGTCGATCCTTGCCGCATTGCGCGATGCGGGATTCGAGGATGCGAAGCGGCACATCGAACTGGGAGTGTTCAGCGAGTACACGGCGACGCGCCAGTGAAGCGACTTCTGTATTTTCATGGCTTCGCCTCTTCCCCCGCGAGCGCGAAGATCACGGCGATCCGGCCGATGCTCGAGCCGGACATCGAGCTGATTACGCCCGACCTCAACGTCCCTTCCTTTGAACAGTTGGATTGGAACGCGATCATCGAGCATGTAATTAATGTTGCGCATCAGCAGCCGCCCGACCTCATCGCCGGCAGCTCGATGGGGGCGCTGGTCGCGCTCGAGCTGGGGCAGCGCGGCGTCGTCGCGCCGCTGGTCCTGATCGCGCCGGCCCTCGGCATCGCCGACCGCTGGCGCACGCAACTGCCGGACGGCGATCCGATCGTCGTCTTCAATCACGCGCGAAAAACCGAGGTGCCGATCCACCGCCGTTTCTTCGAGCAGATGTTCGACGTGCGCGTCGACCGCCGGCCGCCGCCCGCCCGCGTCACCGTGATCATGGGCCGCCACGACGAGAGCGTCCCCTTCGAGCTCGTGGAACAGACGTGGAACCTCTGGCAGCCGGACCTCGCGCCGGGCTCGAAGTTCATCGAGATCCCGGAAGGCGACCACGGGCTCACCGCGCACGCCGATCTCATCGTCGGCGAGATTCGACAAATCGCCCGCGAGAGCACACAATAATTCGGCTTCAGCCCTACAACTAACTATGTTGCTCGATCGCGGCGCGTACGTCTTTTCGCCGTACGCAATCCCGACTGCCGTCACCACGGCGCTGATGCTCCTTTTCGGAGTAGCGGTGCTGCTTCGCCGTCCCTCGCGCGTGAGCGCCGCCTTCTTCAGCCTCACCATCTTCGCCTCGGTGTGGCTCTCCGCCTTCACCTTCATGTACTCGGCGCGCGACAAAGAGCACGCGCTGTTCTGGGCCCGCATCGCGTATTTCGGCGTGCCCTTCCTCGCGCCGGCGATTTACCAGTTCACGGTCGAGATGCTGCGGATCATGCGGCTGCGCCGCGCCGCGGTGATGTTCGCCTGGCTGCTCGCGGCGTTCTTCTCCGCCACCGCGCTGCTCTCCGACGCGCTCGTCACCAGCGTCACGCATTACTGGTTCGGCTTCTATCCGCGCTACGCCGTCGCGCTGAGCATCCCGTTCCTCACGTTCTTCTTCGGCTACCTCGTCGCGGCGCTCGTCGAGTTCGTGCTGCACTACCCGAAGTCGCGCGGCATCGAGCGGACGCGCATCCGCCTGCTGATCATCAGCTTCGGCATCGCGTACCTCGGCTGCGTCGACTACCTCCCGAAGTACGGCGTGCCGGTCTATCCGTTCGGCTACATCCCGCTGCTCGCGTTCGCGCTCGTCGTGGCGCACATCGTCTGGAAGTACGACCTCGTGCCGATCACGCCGTCGCTGGCGTCGCGCGAGATCCTCAGCACGATCGCCGACGCGCTCTTCGTCTGCGACCGCGAAGGCTCGATCCAGTTCGCGAATGACGCGGTGCGCCGCCTCCTCGGCTACGAGCCGTCGGATCTGATCGGACTGCCGATCGACGCCATCCTCGTGCTGCGCAGCGACGACGGCTCGCTCACCCGCCGCAAGACGATGCGCAGCGAAGAGCGCGTCTTCCTCGCGGCCGACGGCGAGAAGATCGACATGAACCTGACGATCGCGCCGGTCACGCACAACGGCGAGGCGGCGGGGGCGGTGGTCATCGGCCGCGACGTGCGCGAGCGCAAGCGCGCGGAGAGCGAAGTGCGGCGCGCGCTGACGCTGCTGCAATCGACGATCGAGTCGACCGCGGACGGCATCCTCGTCGTCGGCGACGGCAACCGCATCCTCTCGTACAACCAGCGCTTCTGCGACATGTGGCGCATCCCGGCCGCGGTGATGGACAGCGGCAAAAACCGCAACGCGCTGCAGTGCGTGCTCGATCAGCTCACCGATCCCGACGAGTTCGTCCGTATCGTCGATTCGCTCTACGCGCAGCCGCAGGCGGAGAGCTTCGACCTGATCGAGTTCAAGGACGGCCGCCGCTTCGAGCGCTACTCGATCGGCCGCGACGTCGAAGGGACGGACGTCCGCGTCTGGAGCTTCCGCGACATCACCTCGCGCTTCCAGGCCGAGCAGCAGCTGCGCGATTCGGAGCTGCGGTACCGCCTGCTGTTCGAGCAGAACGCGGCGGGCGTCTGCGTCACGTCGCAGGCCGGCGAGATCCTCGATTGCAACATCACTTTCGCCACGATGCTCGGATATGCGCGCCCCGATCTGATCGGCCGGAACATGGGCGATCTCTACGTCCGCCGCGCCGAGCGCGATGAGCTGGCCGGGCTGCTCGCCGACTGCCGCGCGCTCAACAGCGTCGAGATCGAGCTGCGGCGCAGCAACGGCTCGACCGCGTGGGTGCTGAAGAACCTGATGCTCGTCGGCGACGGCGCGGAAGCGAAGATCCACGCGACGCTGGTCGACATCAGCGACCGCAAACGCGCCGAGGAACAGATCGAGTTCCACGCGTATCACGACGTGCTGACTGGCCTGCCGAACCGCAAGCTCTTCACCGATCGCCTCGGGCAGAGCCTCAACCGCTCGCGGCGCTCGAATCGTCCGGTCGCCGTGATGTTCGTCGACCTCGATCACTTCAAGACCATCAACGACACGCTCGGCCACACCGCGGGCGACGAGCTGCTGCTCGAGATGTCGAGGCGTCTGCGCGCCTGCATCCGCGACGACGACACCGTCGCGCGCATCGGCGGCGACGAGTTCACCATCATCCTCTCCGACCTGCGCCTCCCGGAAGATGCGGCGGCCGTCGCGCAGAAGATCCTCGAGACCGTGCAGATTCCGCTGTCGATCAGCGGCATGCCGATCGAAGTGACGGCGAGCGTCGGCATCGCGCTTTATCCGGACGACGGCAACGATCCGGAGTCGCTGCTGCGCAACGCGGACAGCGCCATGTATCGCGCCAAGGAGTCGGGGCGGAACAACTTCCAGCTCTGCACCGACGAGATGAAGCGGCGCGCGAATGACCGGCTGTCGCTCGAGACGCGGCTGCGCAAGGCGATCCACGACGAGCACCTGATGTTGCTCTATCAGCCGCAGATCAACCTCGTCACGGGGCGCATCATCGGCGCCGAGGCGCTGGTGCGGTGGCGGGACAACGGCTCGATCATCCAGCCGTCGGACTTCATCCCGATGGCCGAGGAGAGCCGGCTGATCCTGCCCCTCGGCGAGTGGGTGCTGCGCACCGCGTGCAGGCAGGCGAAGGAGTGGCAGGACCGCGGCCTCGCGCCGATCCGCACCGCGGTGAACCTCTCCGCGCGGCAGTTCCAGCAGCACGACCTCGTGCAGATGGTCAGCCGCGTGCTGGAAGAGACGCAGGTCGATCCGTCAGGCCTCGAGCTCGAGATCACCGAGACGACCGCGATGTCGAACGGCGAGGTCACGGTCGAGATCCTCCGCGCGCTGCGCGCCCTCGGCGTCAGCATTTCGATTGACGACTTCGGTACCGGCTACTCGTCGCTCGGATACCTCAAGCGCTTCCCCATCAATGCGGTGAAGATCGACCGCGCGTTCGTCCGCGACATCACGAGCGACGAAGGCGATGCGGCGATCGTCTCGGCGGTCATCGGCATAGCCCGCAGCCTGCGTCTGCGCGTGCTCGCGGAAGGGGTCGAGAGCGAGGACCAGTTCGTGTTTCTGCAGCGCAGGCACTGCGATGAAGCGCAGGGCTTTTACTTCAGCCGTCCGGTCGAGGCCGCCACGATCACGGAATCGATGCTGGGCACATCCTTTGCGCAACAACGCATCGGAGGTTCACGATGAACATGCCCGCCAATCCCCAGTGGATCTGGATCGCGGTTGCCGCGGTCGCGGTGCTGGTCGTGATTGCCCTGATCGCGTCAGGAGTCCGTCGCAGCCGCACGGCCCAGCTACGCGAGCACTTCGGGACTGAATACGATCACACGGTGCAACAGACGCGCAGCCGGACGGCCGCCGAAGAGGCGCTGCTGGCCCGCGCGAACGAGGTCAAACAATTCGACATCCGCCCGCTCTCCGCGTCCGAGCGCGACCGCTATCGCTCGCAATGGCAGAAGATCGAGACGCAGTTCGTCGATCGGCCGACCATGGCGGTGGTGGAGGCCGACGAGCTGGTCGCCGACGTGATGCGCGCCCGCGGCTATCCGATCGCCGATTTCGAGAAGCACGCCGAGTACCTGTCGGTGAAGCATCCGCGCGTGGTAGAGCACTACCGCGCCGGCCATGCCGTCATCGACGCGCACGGCCGCGGCTCCGCGTCGACGGAGGAGCTGCGCCAGGCGATGCTGCACTATCGCGTGCTGTTCGAGGATCTGGTCGGCTTCGGCGGCCATGACATCGAGCAGCCGATCAACGCGCGCAGCGAGGTCGAGGACGCGGGCACCGAGCGCGTCGCATACGGCCGGCGCGAAGACGATCGCCTACGTCGCTGACGCCGCGAGCTCCGGCTCCGCTTCGTCCGCATGCTTCACCGGGTAACGTCCGGTGAAGCACGCCGTGCAGTAGAGCTTGCGCGGATCGTCCTCGTTGCGCACCGCCTCGAGCATGCCGTCCTCGGAGAGATAGCCGAGCGAATCGGCTTCGATGTATTCGCGGATCTGCTCGATCGAGTGGCTGCTGGCGATCAGGTCGCGGCGCTGCGGCGTGTCGATGCCGTAGTAGCACGGGCCGTTCGTCGGCGGCGAGGAGATGCGCATGTGCACCTCTTTCGCGCCGTACTGCTTCAGCATCCGGACGATTTTTTTCGACGTGGTGCCGCGGACGATCGAGTCGTCGATCAGCACGACGCGCCTGCCCGCGACGAGCTCGCGCACGGGGTTCAGCTTCACCTTCACGCCGAAGTTGCGGATGCCCTGCTCCGGCTCGATGAACGTCCGGCCGACGTAGTGGTTGCGCACGAGCCCGAACTGGAACGGGATGCCCGACTCGCGCGCGTAACCGAGCGCGGCGAACACGCCGGAGTCGGGAACGGGGACGACGACGTCGGCATCGACCGGATGCTCTTTCGCCAGCTGCGCGCCGAAGCGCTGCCGGACTTCCGCGACGTTGTTGCCGAAGATGACGGAGTCGGGCCGCGCGAAGTAGACGTGCTCGAAGATGCAGCGCGCCTCGCGCTCGCCGGCGAACTGGTGCACGGTGCGAACGCCGGATTTCTCGATGGCCACGACCTCGCCGGCCTTGACCTCGCGGATGGTGTCGGCGCCGATGAGGTCGAACGCGCAGGTCTCGCTGGAGACGGCGACGGAGCCCTCCAGCCTGCCGAGCACGAGGGGCCGGAAGCCGTACGGATCGCGCGCAGCGAAAATGCGCGTCGGCGTCAGCAGCAGGATCGAATATGCGCCGCGGCAGTGCGACAGCGCCTCGACGAACGCCTTCTCGACGTCCTTCTCCTTCGACCGCGCGATCAGATGCACGACGACCTCGGTGTCCGAGATCGAGTTGAAGATCGCCCCTTCATCTTCGAGCCGCGCCCGCAATTCGCCGCCGTTGACGAGGTTGCCGTTGTGCGCCAGCGCGATCGGCCCCTTGTTCGTGGACGCCACGATCGGCTGCGCGTTGCACAGCATCGACCCGCCGGCGGTGGAGTAGCGCACGTGCCCGATCGCCGTCTCCCCCGGCAACCGCTTCATCCGGTCCGGCGTGAAGACGTCCGCGACGTACCCCATCTCCTTCTCGACCACGATCCGGTTGTGCTCGCCATCCGCCGCCGCAATCCCCGCACTCTCCTGCCCCCGATGCTGGAGGGCGTAGAGCCCGAGGTAGACAAGATTCGCCGCATCCTTGTGGTCGAGGATGCCAAAGACACCGCATTCGTCATGGAACTTGTCGAACATGGGGAGCACGGTAGAACGGGGATTGTATCCGGGAAATTCGGGGTCAGGGCCATTGGGTGTTCGAGCATTCGGGATGAAGCGCGACTCTGGAGTGGTGTTTCTTGAGGATCTTGAGAATTTCTCCAAGGTGCTGCGCGTGGACGCCGGGATCGATCTGATTCTTCTCGCATGGAGAGCCCACTTCATAGAGTCTGGCCAAACGACTCTCGTCCGGTGGCACAAGGATCGGTCGATGTGTGGTTCGAAAATCCTTACGTTGCATCTGGTGACCGGGTTCCGGATGGGTGGTGTCGTGGGAGGTCTCCACGTTCGCGATCAAAACCCATCCGTCGGAGGGCATCTCGTGCGATATATCGCCGTAGGTCACGCTGACGTTCGGCTCTGGAGCGTCGAACTGCAAAAGGGTGAGTCGCGAGATGCAATCGTCGCTGGTGATCTCCGCACCCAATTCGTAGTGTCCCTGATTGTCGTACCAATCGACGGCTGCCAGTATTCCGCCTGGAAGAGTGACGACTGCTCCGTGGGTCTTGAAATTTAGAGTCGTGTCATCAATGGTGAGATCGGAGAGATGCGGAACATATCGGCGAAACGAATCGAGAACCGCGGCGGTCCCGGCCGTGCCGAAATCAATTTCGTCATTGGGCACCAGCACGTCATGTTGGTTATTGTTCAGGTAAATCAATTTGGCGTGCTTCTCGTCATGGATCAGTTTGGCAACCTTTTTCGTGCGCCGGTCTCCGTCTCTGCGCGATGAATCGCCATAGAAACAGATCAAGCCAAAGAAATAGATCTCTAGTGTGGGCATTTTCCTCCTTCCGGTGAACGGGTGTCAGGGCCAGTTGGTATTCGAGCACTCCGGATGATTAAATACGGGATACTGGCGAACGATCGAAAGGACTTCTTTGAGATGCACGGCATGGATGTCGGGCGGATTCTCAATCGGGGTTTCGCAGGTCTGGCCGTCGAGCTCATATAGGTCGGCGAGATACTGTGGACCGTGGTCGGTCGCCGTCGCGTGCTTCTTGAAGCCTGGGCGAAGTGTGCGGCCGCCTCCAGGCGGCGGGTTGTTTACATTCTGAAGTTCCGAGTTGGCGATCAGGACGAAGCCGGTGGCGGGCACCGGCTCATTCTCGTTTCGGGAAGTGCTCTCGAATATGACGCGGACCTCGGGTCGCAACGTCTTCACGTTCAACATCGTCAAACGCGCGATACAGTCGGTCTTCCGCTCGATCTTTTCGCCGTCCAAATAGTACTCCCCTTGGTATGGATAGGTAGCCACCGCGACCAAACGGCCCGCTGGAAGTTCCGCGCGCACACCGTATGCGCGAGGATTCAGCTGTGTCGGGTACCTGGTGACATCCTCGAGGTGAGGTACGAGATCGTCGAAAGAGTTAAGTATCGTCGCTTCGCCCTTCCCTACGTTGACGAAATCCACTTTGCTCCTTCGCTTCAGCTCGTATTTCGCCTGCTCTGAGTTGAGATAGATCAGAGGTGTGTGATCTGCATCTTCCAGGAGGAACGCTTCAACCTTCTTTTTGCGTGCAGCACCTCGTTTAGGATCGCTGCCGTGAATGCAAATCAGGCCGAAAAAGTAGATTTCGAAATCGAAGGTATCAGGCATGACATCCTCCTTCATGGCCATTGTGAGTTGGAGCATTCGGGGTGGAGTTGGACGGTGGGGTGGATGGCGGCGAGATGCGCGAGAATCGGCCCGGCGGTGGAGCTTTTCGAACAGGTTACTCTCGGCATTTCGTAGACGTCTGCGATGTCGCTGTCATCAACGGCCGTCGTAACCTGTCGGTGAATCTTGAAGTGGCTCCGCGGCTGCGGTCCGCTGCCTGCGGGCATGCTGTGAGCATGCGCTCGAGCGCCTTTGACGGGTTCCGGGGGCAGATTCTCGAATAGCACCCACGCGTCGTCATCGAGAGCGAGTTCGCTTCCGAAAAGAGAAATCGATATACCGACAGGTAACGTCAGGGAGAGGCCGGTTACCATCGCCACGCACTGCGGTCCGGCCACGACTTGCCCATCGAGACCGTATACAGCCTGATACGGGTAGTACGCGAAAACATCCAATTGAATTGCAGGAAGCGTGAGTCGGAATGTACCGGCCGAGCCTCTGTCGAGCTTGACGCCGTTTCTCGTCAGCGCTCCAAGGTGCGGCACGAAATCTCCAAAGTTCGACGAAGTAGTCGCACCTCCCGAGAAGCCGAAGGAGAGATCTGTCACTCCGTGCGCGGTACGCAGAGAAGTGTGTGTGGCGCCATTGACCGTCAGTTGTGGTATGTGGCCGCCGTCGAGAACAAACGCGGCATCGACCTTCGGTGTATCCGCGGTGCCTTGATCATCGTACGGGCCTTCGAAACAGATAATTCCAGCAAACGCAAGGGTCAGTATTGGCACAACAGCCTCCTTTATTCCTTACTACTGTAGACCTGAAAGGCGCCCCACCTGATGGCGCTTCGTTCTGTCGCCTCCGGGCTTCGGATCATTGCGAGTTGTGCTTCGTGAAGAGCAGTTCCCGGCGATGAGCCGGAACGAAGGCTGCGATGGAATGCCACCGCGAACGGTCGCGTCGCGTCATCGCTGATGTTCCACAGCGTGCCCACGACTGCTCTTGCGCCCGCTGCCTGAAACGCGAGCGCGAACGTGTGGATCGGCCGGCCCGCATTCGAGGCCGCGGATGTACGGCACCCCGCGAGCACGACGACGGGGCAGCGATGCAAATGAAGATTGGCGATGTCGCGCAGATACAAGAGGTTGTCGCCCGTCGTGCCGGAAGCGAGAGGAATGGCGTAGAGCGAAGGATCAGGTCCATCCGTGACGGTGTGTGCCGCGATATGGACCAGGTCGGCGTCTTCGCAATCGTGGACGAACGCCTGCTTGGTTGCGTTGGAGTCCACGCGTGCCGTGGTGGAGTAGATTGCCGCTATCTCACGTGCTTCTGTCCGCGCTTCTGGCAGCCTCTCGAGTCGGGGGAACTGTTTCTGGTCGAACGCCGGATCACCGATGACCGTCGCGATGCGCGGAGGGCGGGCGGCCGCTGCATGGCGAAAATAGATGGCCGCGCTTGGCGTCATCTCCACCGTATGGGTTTCAACGAGCGGAACGCGGTCCAGGCCGGTCAGAGCGGCAAACGGGATGCGTGCCGTGGCGTCGTCGGCGGCTACGATGATTTTCTCGGAAGCGTTCAGCTGTGCGGCGAGTGGTGCAAACACCGTTTCGGAAAGCCGCTTCATCACGTTCGCGAATGATTTCTCGTCATCGTGTTCGGCGGCCGTTGCGAGCTTTCCGGTCAATGACTCGATCTCGGCGCGCGGGACCGGTATGCGATCGATCCTCGCCACACTGTTGCTCACTGTGATCGCCACGAGTGTCTGCTCGAGGGCGCTCAGGTGAAGCAGCGCAACGTGCGGTGGCAATTGCGCGGCGCAAGCCTGTAGCGAAAGATGCGCGGGCACATTCTCCGTAGGGCTGAACTGTGCCCGTTGTCGCGCCTGCTCCGATAGTTCGAACACGTCAGCTGCGTCACCCCGAGTTGCCGCCAGATCGATCGCGAGATCGAACACGTCGCCGGCAGCTCCGAAAAATCGCTCACGCAGGTTGTAATACGGCGCGGGCGACTCGGTCTCGAGAATTTTGATTGCCTGCTTGACGTCTGCGATTGCAGCCGTTTCATTTCCTTCTGCGCGAAACGCTTTCGCGCGAGTGACCAACGCTTGCGGAAGGAGACTGGTCAGCAACTTCTTGGTCCGATACTCAATCGTCGCCGTCAACGCCTCCTCGGCCCGACGCGGATCCTCCTGCAGGGTGATCAATGCACCGGCGAATCGGATGTCATCGATTGCCGACTGGCGAAGATTGTAGTCACTGATTTCGGACGCGGCGGCACTCGCAGTCTGGAGCAGCTTCTCGGCCGAAGGGAGATCGTTAGTGCGAGCGGTCGCGACGGCGTGCCACACAAGCGCGTCTGTACGCCAAATCGGAGACATGCCGCGGGTCTCTGCGAATTCACGATAAAGTACCGCAGCCGTGTCCCAACGGCCGATCAACACTTCGTCTCCGGCCGCTGCGCCGACGGCACTCTGAAGGAGCGCTGTATCGCCGAGCTGACTGATCTGAGGGAAGAGGATCGCTCGAAGCTGCCACGCGTCGCCGGGCCTGCCAAGTGCAACCATCAATGTCGCAACGCCGATGCCGGCGCGGGCAGCGTTGCTCATTTCGTGGATTGCTTCGAAGTCGTTCATAGAACTCATGTCTGCCGCGAGAGCTGCATGGACGTGTCCGCCAGCCCCGAGGGCGAGGCTGCGCTCGTATTCGATCTGTGCGCAAAGACTCCTATAGCGTGACGGCGTGCGCGAGGCCGTGTCGTCCAGAATCGACAGTGCCCGATTGACGTCGCCCTTGTCGTAGGCAATGCAGCCTGTATAAAACTCCGACACCAGCGCAAATGGGGATCGCGCATCCGTGAACAAGGCTTCAGCGGTCTTCATCGACCGCTCCGCATCGTCGAGTTGCCGCTTGCTGTAGGCGATGCGCGCGGCTCGGTAAGTCATGTGAGCTGTGGCGAGCACGTTTTTTTTCGCTTCTGTTTGCTCGCGATCGCCTATAGGGCGCACGGCTTCAATCAGCAAGTGATCGCCCGTTGTCGCCTGCAACGCATCGCCCACGCATCGGCTCAATTCGAACCATCTTTGCGATGTGGCTTCACGCTTCGTGAACGCGTCGGCCCATTGCGCAAGATACAGGCCTTCTGCCCAGGTCCTGGCAGGTTGTGTAAATCTGCGAACGATGGTCAAAACCTGTTCGCTATTCCCGTTGAGACACGCGTTCTCAAGCCTTGGCATGGCGCTGCGCCATTCATCAGCGTCTGTGATGACGCCGGTTCTATTCAGTCTCTTATGCGCCTCGTCTGCCCACGGTCCACTGTTCTCATGCTGCAGATACTCGATGTATGCGCTCCGTGCCGCGGTACGAAGACCAAGTGTCTCGAGCGCGACTGCGAGATTGAACGATGCTTCGGGAGAGGCGGGGTCCCGATCGAGCGCACGATGCGCCGCCGCCAGCGAATGCAACAGGTCTTCCGCCGAACCGGAGCTTCGAGAGCGTTCGTAATAGGCCGCGGCGAGATCATTCCACGTGTTGGCGTTGCGTGGATCCGCGGCAGCCGCACTCGTTAGCTCGCTAATCGAACGGTTGACGTCGCCGGCCAGGAGGTCTGCTACGGCCGCTGACCCTCCTCGGCGAAGATACTGGCGGGCAAGTTGAGCGCGCCTTTCCTTCGTCACCTTTTTAAGTTCGGCGTGCGGAAAACCTCTGATCCGCGCTTCGGTCACGCGAAGGGCTCCCTCTGCCGGAGATTCGCGCGGCCTCATCACGAACAAAGCGGCGGCTGCACTCAGAGCAACACAGACGGAAATCGCGGCGAAGCCGTTCTTCACTTGTGACTCCTTGGTTATGGAGGGACGGAGTCACTATTTTCCGCCTCATCGCGGCTGTTGCGCTGAATTTGTTTACAGCTCCCGCACCATCTCCCATTGCCCCACCCCCCTCCCTGCCCCGCAGTTTTCCAGAAACGCCGCGATGCCCGGATCCCGATCGTCCACGTTCACGATCCGCAGCGGCTTGTTGGCGCGGGTGGCGGCGGCGTTGAGGAGGGTGCGGCCGAAGCCCTGGAGGCGGGCGGCGGGGGTGACGGCGAGGAGGGGGAGGTCGCCGGTGCGGGGGAAAACGACCGCGGCGGCCTCGGGGGTGCCGAGGACGACGTAGGGGTCGCGGGCGCGGCGGAGGGAGGGGACGTCGTTCTGCCACGAGGGGGCGACGTCGCACCAGGAGCGGATGAGGTCGAGGTCGGCGTTGGCGAGCTCGGTGATCCGCGTGGGCGCCTGCGCGGTGAACGACCAGATCTGCAACGGGCGGGTGCGGGTGAAGCCGAGCGATTCGTAGAGCGCGATGGCCGAGGTGTTGGCCTGCAGCACTTCGAGGACGTAGGTGCGCGGCGCGAGCAGCTCGAACGACGCGATCATCAGGTCGCGCGCGATGCCGCGGCGGCGGTGTGTCGGGATCACGGCGGTGCCGCTGTCGTAGGCGCGATCGCCGTCGACGGCGTTGAACGTGAAGCCGACGAGTTGCTCGCCGTCGAACGCGCCGGCCGACAGCTCCGGCACGAAGCCGCGCCGCGTGAGCATCTCGCGCAGGTCGTCACGCGTCGGCTGCATGCGGATGACGTAGTCGCTGAAGCCCTGCGCGAAACAGTCGAAGATGACATCGAAAGGGACGCCTGTCAGGGGACGGATGCTCACTCCCATCCCAGCACGTCCTTCTTGTATTTCGCCAGCCCCGCGGCGCTCCAGAGGGCGATGCCGTGCTGCTCCGGCATCGCGCGCAGCGTCCAGCGCATTTCGATGTGGCGGTAGAACAAGGAGTCGGGATCGTGATCGCCGAACGCGGAGGCGAACTCGAGCGGGATCGCCACCTTTCCGGCGACGAGGTGCTCGAGCAACTCCTTCGGGTGCATTTGTCCAACCTTCGCCAGACGGATCGCCTCGTGCGGGGACATCAATGCGCCATCACCTCCGGCGCTTCTTCGCCGACGCCGCGGATCACGTCGTCGATCGAGTCGCCGCCGAGGAGGAGGGCGAAGGCGGTGCGCCAGATGCGGGAGAGCTCCGGGGTGGAGGTGCGGATCAGCGGAATGCCGTTTCGCTGGATGAGGAACGCGGCGTTGGTCGTCTTGCCGATCTGTCGCGCCGGGACGCCGAACGCCGACGCGCGCGCGAGCACCGCGTCGGTGTGGTCGTTCGTGCAAGCGACGAGCGCGCGGCCCTGCGACTCGCTGAAGAGCAGCGCGATCGGATCGAGGTCGCGGCCGTAATTCGACAGATCGACGTCGACGCCGAAGCCGTTCATCGAGCACTCCGCGAGCGCGATGGCAAGGCCGCCGTTTGCGAGGTCGTGCGCGCTCCGCAGCAGCCGGTTCTCGTGCAGCGCGAGCAGCAGCTCGACGAGCTTCCGCTCCGCATCGAGATCGACGCGCGGCGACGTCGCGAGCGCGTCGGGCATGAACAGCTGCTGCCACTCCGACCCGCCCAGCTCATCGCGCGTCGCGCCGAAGAGGATGATCTCGAGGTTCGCGTCGTCGAACTGCAGATCGCAGCCGCGATGCTCGTCCTCGAGGATGCCGACCATGCCGACCGTCGGCGTCGGATGCACGGCGCGCCCCTCTGTCTCGTTGTAGAACGACACGTTGCCGGAGACGACCGGCGTGTCGAGCGCGCGGCAGGCATCGCTGATGCCGCGGATGCACTCGGCGAATTGCCACATGATCTCCGGCCGTTCCGGCGAGCCGAAATTGAGGCAGTCGGTGATCGCCACCGGCCGGCCGCCGCTGACCGCGATGTTGCGCGCCGCCTCGGCCACCGCCTGCTTGCCACCCTCGTACGGATCGAGGAAGCAGTACAGCGGATTGACGTCGGAGGTCATGGCCAGCGCGCGGCCGGTGCCCTTCACGCGGACGATCGCCGCGTCGCGCTGTTCGGGCCGCGCCACCGTGTTCGTGCGGACCGTCGTGTCGTACTGTTCGTAGATCCAGTGCTTCGAGCAGAGGTTGGGCGAGGCGAGGAGCCGCATCAGCGCCTCGGTGAAATCACCGTCGTCAACATGTTGACGATCGAGCGTCTCGGGGATGACGCGATCCGGCGCGAGCATCGGACGCGAGTACACCGGCGCCTCGGTGGAGATCGGCTCGACCGGAATCGCGCCGACTTCCTCCTCGCCCCAGAAGAGCCGCACGAAGCCGTCGTCCGTCACTTCGCCGACGACCGCCGCGTTGAGGTCCCACTTCTCGAACACGCGCACGACCTCGTCCTCGCGTCCGCGTTTGGCCACGATCAGCATCCGCTCCTGCGATTCGCTCAGCATGATCTCGTACGGCGTCATGCCCGATTCGCGCACCGGCACGCGATCGAGGTACATCCGCACGCCGGTGCCGCCGCGGCCGGCCATCTCGAATGACGACGACGTGAGGCCGGCGGCTCCCATGTCCTGGATGCCGACGATGACGTCCGTGTCCATGATCTCGAGACACGCTTCGAGCAGCAGCTTTTCGGTGAACGGATCGCCGACCTGCACCGTCGGGCGTTTCTCTTCCGATGCCTCGTCGAATTCGGCGGAGGCCATCGTCGCGCCGTGGATGCCGTCGCGGCCGGTCTTCGAGCCGACGTAGATCACCGGATTGCCGACGCCGCTCGCGGTGCCTTTGAAAATTTTCTCCGCCTTCGTGACGCCGAGGGCGAACACGTTGACGAGGATGTTGCCGTTGTACGAGCGGTGGAACGATGTCTCGCCGCCGATGGTCGGGATGCCGATGCAGTTGCCGTAGCCGCTGATGCCGCGTACCACGCCGTCGACGAGGTACTTCATGCGCGGCGCGTCGAGCTCGCCGAAGCGGAGGGAGTCGAGGCAGGCGATGGGACGCGCGCCCATGGTGAAGATGTCGCGCAGGATGCCGCCGACGCCGGTCGCCGCGCCCTGGTACGGCTCGATGAACGATGGATGGTTGTGCGACTCCATCTTGAAGGCCGCGACCCAGCCGTCGCCGATGTCGATGACTCCCGCGTTTTCGCCCGGGCCCTGCACGACGCGCGGGCCGGAGGTGGGGAAGTTGCGGAGGTGGATGCGGCTCGATTTGTAGGAGCAGTGCTCCGACCACATCACGGAGAAGATCCCGAGCTCGGTGTAGTTGGGGGCGCGCCCGAGGATCTGTTCGATGCGCTTGTATTCGTCTTCGGTGATGCCGTGTGCGGAGACGAGCTCGGGGGTGATGTGCATGACTCGCGATTCTAATGCGCCCCCTCATCCGCCTGCGGCACCTTCTCCCCCGCGCGGCGGGGGAGAAGGGAACGAAGCGTCACCGCGGCGGGGGCGGCGGGCCTTGCATGTGGCGGGCGGCGAGGAAGGCTTCGAACTTCACCTTCTGATCGGGCGTCAGCAGCGCGGCGATCTTCGCGTCGGTCGCGTCGTGTGCGCTTTTGATCTGCTGATCGATGGCGTAGACGGCGAGGACCTGTTTGCCGATCGCGGTCGGGTCGGGGTTGGCCGACTCGATCATCGAGTGCAGCTTTTCATCCTCGGCGCGTTTCTGTTCGAACAGCGGATCGATGGTCGTGCGCAGCGACTGATGCAGTGCGTCGATCTGCGTCTGCTGATCGGCGGTGAGGCCGAGGTATTGGGCGAGCTCGCGCGGAGGAGGTCCGCCGCGGCGCGGCTGCTGCGCGATCGCGACCGTGGTGGCGAGGACGATGAGGGCGATGAACATGACGATGCGTTTCATGGGGTCGAGGGCTCCTTTCGCTGAGCAATGTAGGCCCCGCGGGCTGCGAAGTGATCAAGGCATCGCAATGCGTTTGTAAGAAACGTAAAACGTTGATTTGCCGGCAATTCCGCCGCTTTTCGGATGCTAGACTCGATCGCATGCCGGCCAACCGCAGCGCCCTCGCCGCGCTGCTTTCCCTGCTCGCCCTCGGCGGAGCGCTGATCACGCTCGCCGTGCTGCAGTACCGCTGGATCGGGCAGCTCGCCGCCTCCGAGCGGCAGCGGATGCAGGCCAGCATGGAGTTCGCCGCGAACCACTTCAGCGACGAGTTCGATCGCGAGCTGACGCGCCTCTTCATCTCGTTTCAGGGTCCGCTGCACGAAGCGTCCGCGGAAAACTCGCAGCACCGCTTCGACAACTGGGTCACCACCGCGCGCGATCCGCGCATCGTGAAGATGATCTGGTTCGTGCCGTCCGGCGAGCTCGATCAACTGCAGCGCCTCGATCCCGAAACGCACAACGCGGTGCCGGCGCAATGGACGCCGGAGCTCGCCGCCGCGCGCGACGTGATCGCGAACGAATACGCCGGACTGCATCGGATGAAAGTCGTGATGCCGAACGAGGAACTGCTGCTCGTCCCCTCGGGCGAGCGCCGCCGCGACGGACCACGCCCCCCTCCGCCTCCTCCGCGCGACGATCGCGACGAACGCAACGGACCCGACGACCGTGACGAACGCCGCCCTCCTCCGCGGGACGAAGGTCCGCCCGGACGTCCGCCCGCGTTCACGATCGTGCAGCTCGATCGCGACTACCTGACCGGCAACGTGCTGCCCGAGCTCGCGCGCCGCTATTTCAATGACGAGTACGACATCGAGATCGCGCGCGATGACGACAGCAACGTGCTCTATCGATCCGATCGCGCGAACGGCCCGTTTCATCCCGAGTTGACCGTGCCGGTCTTCCGCGTCCTGCAGTTCGGCAACGGCGAGCCGCCGCCGCGTGGCCAGGAGAAATGGATCCTCGCGGTGCGCCGCCGCAACGCGACGCTCGACGAGACGGTCGCCGCGACGCGCCGCCGCAATTTGCTCACGACCGCCGGCGTGCTGCTCGTCCTCGCCGGCAGCGGGATCATGCTGATGATGATGCTGCGCCGCGCCGAAACGCTGCGCAAACAGCAGCTCGAATTCGTCGCCGGCGTGACGCACGAGCTGAACACGCCGCTCGCCGCGCTGCAATCGGCGGGACAGAACCTCGCCGACGGCGTGACGCACGAGCCGGCGCAGGTCGCGCGCTACGGCACGATGATCGTGAAGGAATCGCGGCGCCTCGGCGACATGGTCGCGCAGGTGCTCGAGTACGCGGGTATGCAGGCGGGGCGCGCGCGCAAGCCGTCGGGCGTCGTGAACGTCGGCGAGGTCATCGACGATGCGATCGCGAACACGCGCTGGCTGTGCGAGCAGGAGCAGGTACACGTCGACGTGAAGGTCGATGCGTCGCTGCCGCCGGTCGACGGCGATGCGCGCTCGCTGTCGCACGCCCTGCAGAACCTGATCGGCAACGCGGTGAAGTACGGCGGCAGCGCGAAATGGATCGGCGTCCGCGCGCGGCGCAACGGCGGCGGAGTGGCGATCAACGTCGACGACGCGGGGCCGGGCATCGCACCCGAGGATGCCCGTTACGTTTTTGAACCGTTCTATCGCGGCCGCGGCAGCGATCGGGCTCGCGGCAGCGGCCTCGGACTGACGATCGTGAAGAGGATTGTCGATGAACATCGAGGCACGATCGCGATCGGACGCTCATCGCGCGGCGGCGCCGCGTTCACCATCGCTCTGCCGGAGGGGCGGCATGTCTGAGGCGTTGCGGCGCCGCATCCTGCTGGTCGAAGACGAGGAGAGCCTCGTGCTGACGCTGACCGATCGCCTGCTCAGCGAAGGCTACGCCGTCGACAGCGCGAGCGACGGCAACACCGCGCTGGAGAAGGGGAGCAGCGAGCAGTACGACCTCGTGCTGCTCGACGTCGCGCTGCCGGGGAAGAACGGCTTCGACGTCTGCCGCGACCTGCGCCAGCGCGGCGTCGACGTGCCGATCCTGATGCTCACCGCGCGCGGCCAGATCATCGATCGCGTGGTCGGACTGAAGCTCGGCGCCGACGATTACCTCACCAAGCCGTTCGACATGATGGAGCTGCTCGCGCGGATCGAGGTGCTCTTCCGCCGCTCGCGCACGAGCGTGACGCAGAGCGCCGACTCGTTCACGTTCGGCGACGTCCGTGTCGACTTCCGGCGTGCCGTCGTTACGCGGGGAGGGAAGGACGTCGAGCTGTCGGGACTCGAGCTGCGGCTCCTGCGGTACTTCGTCGAGCATCGCGGATCGTTGCTGTCACGCGACGAGTTGCTGGACAAGGTGTGGGGCTACGGCGCGACGCTGGCCACGCGCACGGTCGATGTACATGTTGCACAACTAAGGCAAAAAATAGGAGCAGAATACGTGGTGACGGTCCACGGTCTCGGATACAAATTCGTCGGTTGAGGTGACTCATGCGCCATGCGGGCGTCGTTGCGTTGTTGGTCCTCGGCAGCGTTGCGGCGGCACAGCAAAGTCCGTATGCGCACGCGATTCCGCCTTCCCTCCACGGGCCGTTCATCTCCGATCCCGACGTCGTCACCGAGCTCGAAGCGCGTCTGAACTTCGAGCGCCTCATGCAGGCGCGCGATCCGGCGCCGGACACGCCGGGACAGAATCCGTTCAATCTGCGGGTCGCGGCGCAGTTGCTGTCGACGATTCAGTCCGATCTGACCGAGGTGCGCAACAGCGCGAAAGCCACGGACGGGCAGTTGAGCCCGAGCTTCCTCTCCGATCCCGGCTCGCGCGTGGAGCTCGTCGGCGTCATCAACCGGATGGACCGGCAGTTCATCAAGGATCCGAGCGCCGGCCTCTCGCGCGCGCAGCTCGGCTGCGGTGAGCTCAGCCTGATCTACCGCTTCTCGTACTCGATTCGCGACGGCAAGCAGACGTCGCGCCTTCCCGTCACCTTGAACATGGTGCTGCCGGCGCTGCCGTCGCGCGAAGTCGCCGGTCCGCTGCATTGCGGCGAGATCGCGCGGCGCTGGGTCGCGGAAAGCAAACGCCCGGCGGGCCGCACGGCGAAACAGCAGGCGGCCGATCTGCTGGACCGGAAGAACGGTCCGCTCGCGTACATCGACGGCCGCGATCTGATCCGCCTCGAGCTCAACATGCAGGCGTATCGAAAAGGGGCGTCGGCCGATCCGAGCGACTTCGGCACCGAGGCGGCGTACCTGATCCGCGTGTTCAAGTGGGATCCGGAGCGGAAGCAGTTCTTTCCCTCGTTCCTGCGCGATCAGATCGATCGCACGCACCTGCTCTGCGATCCGGCGGACTCCGCATCCGATTGCGCGAAGAAAAAGCAGCGGCGGCAACAGCTCGTCGAATATCTCAGCCGGCCGGCGGTCGTCGCCTCGATCGACAAAGGGACGCTCGAACTGCCGTACGGCTACGGCTTTCTCGCGACGCGCGCGCTGTCGACCTCGCCCGGCGGCTCGCATCGGTCGGCGAATCAGCCGTACTGGAATGCGCCGGACGAAGCGCAGCAGGTGATCACCGACGCGGAGATCCGCAAGGCGATGGCGGCCGCGCGCGCCGCGGGAGAAGTCTTCAGCTTCATGAAGTCGGAAGAGGATTTCCGGACGCGGCTGAACGAGATGAGCTGCACCGGCTGTCACCAGATCCGCGCCATCGCCGGCTTCCATTTCCCGGGCGCCGACCGCCGCGGCACGCCGCCGGTCAACGCGGTGCTGCTGCCGGGATCGCCGCAGTTTTACGGCGATCAGCCGCGGCGCGCGGAGATCGTGCGGAAGATGGCGATGCAGCGCAGCAAAAAGTTGTCGGAGTACGAGCTGGCCGCGAGCTACTCGGCGCGCCCGGCGAAGCGCTTCACCGATGCGCTGCGCGACACGCAGTTGATCGGCGGCTGGGGAAGCAGCTGCATCATCGACAGCGCCCTGCCGTCGACCCGCCGTCAATGGCCGTGCCGCAGCGACCTCGGGCTCACCTGCGCGCAACTGTTCAAGTCGCAGAGCGATCCGAACATCGGGACGTGCGTGCCGTCGAACCGCAGCGAGATCGGCGACGCCTTGCAGCGCGGCGACGTGGCGACGTCGGGATTCGGCTCGGAGAAGTACACGCGCACGCTGCCGGTCAGTCCCGATGCGCGCATCCCCGCGTCGGTGCTGCCGTCGCCCGCGCCGGCGGACAACAGCTACTACGGCGCGCACCAGGAGTTCTACGTGGGCGATCCGGCATCGGCGGATTACGCGATCCGCCGCGATGCCTCGACCGGCGGCTTTCCATCCGGCATGTTGCGGCTGTCGGAATGCCGCGGCCTGCCGCCGGAAGCGACGTGCGGCCTGATCGCCTCGAGCGGTTTCAATAGTTGCGTCGGGCGGCTCGCCACCGATCCGAATTACACGATCGACATCTGCTTCCAGAACTTCACCTCGTACGCCGGCCTGCGCGCGTGCGACGCCGCCTCGCCGTGCCGCGACGATTACATCTGCGTGATGCCGATGGCGTACACCGCGACGTCGTTCGACGACCGGCTGAAACTGCTGCAATCGTCGCCGTACTTCGAGTCGGTGAACGGCCGCAAATACGATCCGAACGACTTCGGCCAGAAGCAGCCGGACGAGGCGTGGGTCAGGCGCGGCGATCAGCGCGGGCTCTGCATCCCGCCGTACTTCGTCTTCCAGTTCCGGTCGGACGGACATCCGGCACCGCCGGCGATGGCCGCTACGGCACCGTGATCACGCGCGTGCCGTCGTCCTGCACGTCGATGCGCACCTCGACGTGCGCGCTCTCGAATTCATCGAACTCGCGCTTCGGCCACTCGATCAGTTTCACGCCGGGGCCGCCGAGGATTTCGGGGATGCCGATCTCCAGCCATTCGCGGCGGTTCTCCGACAGGCGATAGCCGTCGATGTGCGTGATGGGCGGTGCGCCGGCGCGGGGGTATTCGTGGATGATCGCGAACGACGGCGAGGCCACTTCGCGCGGATCGGCGCCGAGCTCCGCTGCGATCACGCGCGCGAGGAACGTCTTGCCCGCGCCGAGGTCGCCGATGAGATGAACGGTTGCATCGGGATCGAGTGCGCGCGCGATCTCGCGGCCGGCGGCGGCGGTGTCATTTTCGTCACGGCAGATGTACGTCGTCACGAGCGGGATTATCGTTTCGGAACGAGGATGCGTCCAACCAACATGCGCCGGACCTTCGCACTGCTGCTCGTTCTCCTTCCGCTGACGGTCGCCGCGGGCGATCTGCAGCAGGCCATCGACAAGATCCCGCCGGCCGTCTACGAATCGCACGCCTACGGCATTTCGTCGCTGGCAACGAAGCCGGCCGACGTTTTCGTCGGCGCGGTGCAGGCGCACGGTGACGTCGTCGCCGCACTGCAGCGGGAGCTGGACATTCCCGGCGCGGCGGCGCGTCCGCTGGCCGAGGCGGTGGCGCTGAATCTCATGCAGCCTTTGAACGGCAGCGATCCGCATGACATCGACGTTCTTTTCCGCGAGGCGGTGAAGCAGGCGCCGAAGAGCGCGCCGGTGCTGGCCGCGTACATCGAGTTCATGTTCCTCCATCAGCGGGAGCTCTATCCCGACTTCGCCGCCACCGCGCTGCCGTATGCGCGCCTGTTGAGCCCCGAGGAGCTGGCGAGCCTCGGGACATCACTCTTCGGCCCCCCGCACATCGTGCTCCTGGCCGATGCGTTGCGCTCTGCGCCCACGAACAAAGGGCTGCTGATGGCGCTCACGGAGGAGGGCTCGTCCGCGATCCGCGCGGCGTTCATCGATCCGCACTGGAGCAACGAAGCGGCAACGAACCTGATCAGCGCGCTGATCGATCTCGATCGTCCTGCCGAGGCGCTCGCCGTCGCGGATGCGTTCCCCGCGGCCACCACCAGCGTCTACTTCGAGCTCGCCCTCGCCGCGGCGGTGGCGGGCCAGCCGAAGCGCGCCGCGGAGATGCTGCAGAAAAAGCGGCCGTCGGATTCCGACCCCCAATCGGGCGCAATGGTCTCGCTGACCCGGGCGCTGATCGCGCCGAACGGCGATCCGTTCGAGGCGCTGGCAGATCAGGTGAGCGCGATGATGCACGGCGGCGGCACGTGGAGGACGGCGTGCGTGCGGCTAGCGCGCCGCGGCGGCTACGACCGCTTCGCCGAAGCGCTGCTCGTCCCTCCGGCGTTCGCCGACCCCGATCCGGACGCCGCGCTGCAGTACCTGCCGAAGGAGCTCGCCGACAAGTTGCGGCGCAATGTGGCGCGGGTTCTCCAACCCGCGCTCTCCGGTGAGCCGGCGGGTTCGGATTCGTCCGTCATGCGCCTCCTCCGCGCGCCGCGCATCGTGCCGTTCACCGAACATGCGCTGAAGCTCGAGCCGCTCGACTGCAGCGAGGTCGACGATCTCGCCTCGAAGATCACGCTGCCGGCGCACCTCGCGCCGATCCGCCTCGAGCGGCGCGGCGAGGAGATCGCCGGTGTCGCCATCGCGCAGACGCTCGATCCGGTCGGTGAGCTCGGCCGCGGCGGCTACTGGATCGTCCATTCGCCCGACAACGGCAAAACGTGGGACGAGCCGCTCTACACCGGCCTGCGCGAGAACATGCCGTACGTCGTGCTCCCCGCGTCGCGATTGCCGCTGTTCGATGACGACGCGCTCTACATCGAGGTCGACGTACAGGAGATCGATCTCTCGCTGATCACGTTTCCGCCGATCGGCCTCCGCTCGAAGCGCGATGTGCACGGGCTCTATCTCGAGATGCCGTGGAGCGCGCTGCGCCGTGACTCCGATGCGGATGGCCTGACCGACCTGCTCGAGGAGCGGCTGGCCACCGATCCGTACAACGCCGACAGCGACGGCGACGGCATCATCGATGGCAAGGACGGTTTGCCGCAGGTCGCGCTGACCGCCGGCGGCAGCGCCGATTCCGAAGTGCTCGGCGAGTTCCTGAAGGGCGCCGGCATCGGCGGCGGCGCGCTGATCGTCGGACTGCCGGCGACGGAGCAGGAGCGGCAGTCATGCGTCGTCCGCGCGAGCCGCATCGGCACGCCGTCATTGTTCATCGTCGCCGACCGCGCGCAGTTTTCGTCGATCGACATCAATCGCCGCGTCGTGATCCTCTCGCCCGCGGAGCTCGCGCAGTACGAGGAGAAGTTCGGGCCGTCGTTCTTCGGCGATTTGATCTACGTGCTCGTGCGGCATGATGGGAAGAAGGCGATGATCTTCTTCGACCAGCGCTGGACCGGCTCGGTGTACCAGCTCGAGAAGACGCCGGGCGGCTGGGTCGTGATCCAGGCCGGCGGTTACATCACGTAGCGCGCAACCGCTGGATCGCGAGCGGCACGCGCTCCGCGAGATCGGTCGCGGCGAGGCCGGTGTCGCCCATCTCATCTTTGAGGATGTCGCCGGCGAGGCCGTGCAGAAAAACGCCGCAGCAGGCGGCCTCGAACGGATCGACGTCGCGCGCGAGGAGCGCGCCGATGATGCCCGACAGCACGTCGCCCATCCCGCCGCTGGCCATCCCCGGATTGCCCGTCGGATTGACGCGCACCTGCCCCTCCGGATCGGCGATCAGCGTCTGGTAGCCCTTCAGCACCGCGACGCAGTTCGTAATGCGCGCGGCGTCGCGCGCGGCGGCGATGCGGTCGTCGTTGATCTCTTGCGACGTGCGGCCGAGGAGGCGCGCGAGCTCGCCCGGATGCGGCGTGATGACGCGCGGACGGCCGTGCGGATTGAGCTCGTTCGCGCGCGAGGCGAACGCGTTGAGCGCCGAGGCGTCGATGATCATCGGCAGCTCGATCTTCGCGACGAGGTCCCGGACGCGCGCGTAACTCGCATCGTCGTCCGCGAGACCGGGCCCGATCAGCACGGCCGATTTCTTGTCGAGAAAATCTTCGCCCGAGTACGTCATCGCCTCGATCACGCCGCCGTGCACCAGCTTCGCGGTCTCCGGATCGGTGATGACGGTGACGAGTCCCGCGCCGGTGCGGATCGCGCCGCGCGCGCACATCACCGCGGCGCCGCTGCGGCCGGGCGAGCCGGCGATCACGGCGAGGTGTCCGTAGGTGCCTTTGTGCGTCGAGGCGAGGCGAGGGGCGACGAGCGGCTGGAGGTCGCGCGGCGTGATCAGCGCGAGCGTAACGTTCTCGTCCTGCAGCGCGGCCTCGGGGATCGAGATGTCGGCGACGATCACTTCGCCGCAGTACGCCGCCGCCGGCTCGAAGACGTGGCAGAGCTTCGGCGCCGCGAAGGTGACGGTGACTTCCGCGTTGATGCACGGCTCGAACGGCACCGGCGACGAGGCGTTCGCGCCGCTCGGCAGATCGACGGCGACGACCGGCAGCCGCAGCTCGGCAATCGCGCGGATCAGCTCCGCGTAAATGCCCTCCGGGGCGCGATTCAGCCCCGTGCCGAAGATCGCATCGACGATGACGTCGGCGTCCGCGGCGTGGGCCAGGGCGTCGTCGACGGACGGCGCGACGTCGTACATCGGGATGCCGAGCCGCTCGCAGATCGTGAGATTCGTGAGCGCATCGCCGGAGTACTTCGCGCGCTCGCCAGCGATCAGGATCACCGGCACCACGCCGCGGTTCTCCAGATGCCGCGCGATGGCGAACCCATCCCCGCCATTCGCCCCGACCCCGCAGATCACCGCGATGCGATCGGCCTCGGGGTAGTGGCTGAAGATCGCATCGACCACCGCCGTCGCCGCGTTCTCCATCAGGACGATCGACGGAATCCCGAACCGCTCCGTCGCGCGGCGATCGATGTTGCGCATCTGGGCGGCGGTGAGGATTTTCATGGGGGAATGCTACAGTGCTATCCTACACAATGAGTTGTGTAAGCGGGAGGGCCATGCCGACGAACCTCAATATTGACGACAAGCTGCTCGAAGAAGCGCAGAAGATCGGCGGGCAGAAGACGAAGCGCGCGACCGTGAATGAGGCGCTGCAGGAGTACATCCGGTATCGGGAGCAGCAGAAGATCAAAGAGCTGTTCGGAAAGATCGATTTCGACCCGAAATTCGACTACCGCAAGCTGCGCGGCAAGAAGTGAAGGTCATCGTCGATACGCCGATCTGGTCGCTGGTCATGCGGCGGCGCGGACATCCTGAGAATGAGGTGACGGTTTCGCAATTGGGCGCGTTGGTCGACGAAAAACGCATCGCGATCATCGGACCGATCCGGCAGGAACTGCTTTCAGGAATCAGGGACCCCGCACACTACGAGCGAGTGCGCCGGCAATTACGCGCGTTTCCCGACACCGACATCACGCTGGAGGACTACGAAGCTGCCGCGGGCCTCTACAACCGGTGCCGCGAGAAAGGGATTCAGGGTTCAGCCACGGATTTTCTGATCTGCGCAATCGCAGTGCGGCACGGCTTTTCGATCTTCACGACCGACGGCGATTTTCATCACTTCGCGACGATCCTGCCAATCGTTTTGTACGAGCTTCAATAACCCCACGCCCGCAACACCGCCCCCACCTCCCCTTCGCTGCGGTACGCGCGGAGGTCCTCACCTTCGTCGATGTCCCGCCGCTCGGGGAGGAGCGCCACCGTCGCGTTCCATTCGCGGATCTTGGCCAATGTCGCGGCGAAGACGGTGCTCGTGCCCCAGTCGATGTCCATGAACGCCTCGGAATTGAACGCTGCGGCGCGGCAGCCGATGAGGTAGTAGCCGCCGTCGGTGGCGGGGCCGAGCACCCATTCGCAGGAATCGAGCAGGCCGAAGGCGTGGTCAAGTAGTTGACGATCGAGCGACGGGTCGTCGACGCCGATGGCGACGATCTTCATCGTGCGGTGAAAGAAGAAGCGCTCGGAGAAGGCCATCGAGAGGCGGTCGCCGAGCGTGGTGCCGGTCTGCATCGCCAGCGGGCGGTCGCCAAAGGCGCGGCGGAGCGCGTCGCCGTTCGCGGCGGACGTCGGAGCCCACATCACCTCGATCTCGAGATCCGGGTTCGGCCCGCCGATCGACTGCAGCGTGTCGCGCAGCATCGCCTCGTACAGCACGAGCGCGCGTTCCTCGCCGATGTCGCGCGCCAGGCGCGTCTTCACGCGGCCGCGCTCGGGGAGGCGGGCGAAGACGAGGAGCCGCTCGGATGGAGGTGGGACGGTCGGAAACATCAGGGGGCGCTGACGGTGTAATTGCCGTCGGGCTGTTGCTCGACGAGCACGCGCGGCGCGCCGTCGTCGATGAAGTCCTGAACGACGGTGCCGACTCTCGGCGCGGGGATATCAGTGACCTGTCGTGCCACACGGACCTCCGAGGTTGAGCTCATTGACGATGCGCTGGCGAAGCGCGGCGGACTGCTCGTCGTTCAGCATCAACGGAATCGACATCGTGATGGAGTGATCGTTGAGCCAGCTCTGCACCGTCGCGCGGTTCGCCGGCTCGGCGATGAACGCGCGGATCACGCGCGTGTTCGCGTCCTCGCCGAACTTCACCGACACGTCGCTCGACGACGGCTGCGGCGCCGGGTCGACTGTCCCTTCCATCTGCTGCAGCGTCGGGCGCGGCTGGCCGAGGACGCCGCCCGGACCGATGGCGCGGTCGTAGGCGAGGTAGCCGATGACGATCGGCCGGTCGAACGTTTCGCTCATCGACACGCTGCGGCTCGACACCGCGGCGATGCGGATCGAGCCGCCCGGCTTCGTCACCGTCGTGCCGCCGTTGATCGAATTGTTCAGCGTCGTGATCAGGTTCGAGTACGCCGTCGCCGCGTCGCCCGCGGCCGGCGCGGCGGGGAGCTGCGCGTTCTGCGCGACGCCGGCATCGAGTCCGCCGCCGCGCTGCGCGTCGTTCGTCACCGAGACGTTCACTTTTCCGGTGAGGTAGACGCGCGCGATCACGCGGATGTAGTGCGAATTCGCCGGACCGTCGGGCGCGTAGTGCGCCAGCAGCTCGCGCGTCGTCGGGCAGGCGGCCCACGATTCGACCTGCTGTTCGAGCGACAGCTGGTCGATGCCGTACGTCGACGCGTCGTCGATCTCGATCGCGCCGTGGGCCTGGTTCGAGTTCAGCAGGCTGAGGCCGATCGGCACCGCCTGCACCGGCACGGCGAGCTTCAGCGACTGCCCCTGCTGCACGCTGAACGTGTACGACGGGAACGCCGCGTGCGGCGCCGCGATCCAGTTGTTCGTCGTCGCGTTCGGCGGGAACTGCCACTGGTGCGGAATGTTGCCCCACTGGTCCTGCGTCGCGTACGCGTTCGCGTACATGGCGCGGTAGTTCACCGGCTGCAGCCGCGTGAGCAGCATGTCGAACGGCAGAAACCCGTTCTGCAGGTACTGCTTCACCTGGTTCGGAATCGAGGTGTTGACGAGATAGATGTCGCCGACCTGCACGTCCTCCGACAGCGGATAGACGCACAGCACCTGGCTCGCGCGCATCGTCAGGCACCATTCCTTGGCGACGTTCTCGAGCTGCTGCGTGACCGCTTTTTTCGGTGAGAAGAGTGAGCAACCGCTGAGGAGCACCGCGACAAGGAGCGGGACAATTCGCCGCATTGGACCTCCTTCGGAACGATACGATTATGGCGCATGAAGCGGATCGCACTCATGACCGATTTCGGGATGCAGGACCATTACGTCGCGGCGATGAAGGGCGTGATCGCGTCGCGTTGCGAGGCGCTGATCGACGATCTCTCGCACGACATCGCGCCGTTCGACGTCTTCGAGGCCGCGTGGTTCCTGCGCGGCTGCGCGCGCTACTGGCCGGCGGGCACGGTGTTCGTCGTGGTCGTCGATCCCGGCGTCGGCACCGCGCGGCGGATGCTCGCGGTCGATGACGGCGAGCGGCTGTTCGTCGCGCCGGACAACGGCGTGCTGCACTTCATCGACGGCGTGGCGCGCTCGATCGAGAAGACGTCGCTCTTCCTCCCCGAAGGTTCCACGACGTTCCACGGGCGTGACCGCTTCGCGCCGGTGGCGGCGGCGATCGCGGGCGGACTGCCGCTCGACGAGCTCGGACCGCGCATCGACGACCGCGTCCGCCTCGACTACACGCCGCCGAAGTACGAGAGCGATTGCGCAACCGGCTGCATCGTCGACACCGACCGCTTCGGCAACTGCATCACCGACATCGAGCACGCGCGCCTCGGCTTCGAGCCGCACGTGCTGCGCGCCTGCGGCACGACGATCACGAAGTCGGCGACGAATTACGCCGAGGCTGGACGCGGCGCGTTCATGATCGTCGGCTCGAGCGGCTGCTACGAGATCTCGATCGCGAACGAAAGCGCGGCCGAGCTTTTGCAGCTTGGACGCTTCGACGTGGTGACGATCCAACCGTGATGCGACGACTTCTCGCGCCGCTGCTCATCGCCCTCATCGTGCTGGTGGCGCTGCTGTTCGGCGTCGCCTGGATGCCGCTGCGGCAGTCGCGCGATGCGTGGCACGCGCGCCGCGACGCGGAAGCGATCGCGAAGGCGGAGTCGTGGTCGCGGCTGCGGATCTGGCCCGCGCAGTATCACCAGCTGCTCGCCGCCGCGTATCTCGACTCGGGCAATCGTGCCGCCGCGAGGCCGCACCTCGACGCGCTTGCGCACGGCGGGCGGCTCTGGTTTTCCGTCCTGCCGAAAGAGGAAGTGGCGCGCCGCCTCGGCTACGACGACTTCCTTGCCTACGACGCCGCCTCGCACGAGCGCGACACGCCCGACGTCCTGCTGCATCGCGCCGCCGCGCAGATCGTCACCGGACATCTCGACGACGCGGAGACGACTTTGAAATCGGTCTCGTCGCCGCGCCTCGCCGCCGCGCTCGCGCAGCGCCGGCAGGGGAGTTATCCGCTCGTCCTCGACCGCAACGGCCAGCCGATCGCGATGTACCAGATGGCGAACAAAGATCTCGTGGCCATCAATCGCGACTTCGAGTCGCTCATCGATGCGAACGCCGGCACGCTCACGTTCGGCGCGCAGCTCGCGCACACCGGCGTGAACGACACGATCGAGACGACGCTCGATCCCGCCGTGCAGAAGGCCGCGATGCAAGCCCTCGGCGGCTTCCGCGGCGCGCTCGTGGCCATCGATCCGCGCACGAACGAATTGCTGGCCGTCGCCAGCAATCGCGGACACGGCGAGCTCGCGAACCTCGCGTTCGAACATCAATACGAGCCCGGCTCGATCATCAAAGTGCTGACCGGTTTGAACGCATTCGAGAACGGCGTCGATATCCGCTCGATGTTCCCGTACGACTGCAAGGGCGACCTGATGATCGACGGCCGCCACTTCGGCGACTGGGTCCCGGCGGGCCACGGCGTGCTGCCGTCGATCGACGACGCGCTCGCCGAATCGTGCAACATCGCGTTCGCCGATATCGGCCTGCGCCTCGGTCCCGATCGTCTGCACCGCTTCATGTCGGCCGCCGGATTCGATCAGCAGGCGGACCTCGGCGTCTTCACGGTGCCGCTCGGAAAAAATGTCGGGCAGACGTTCAACCATTACGAGACGGCGTTCTACGCGATCGGCCTCGAGCACGAATCGGTGAATGCCCTGCAGGTGGCGATGATCGGATCGATGATCGCGAATCGCGGCGTGATGACGACGCCCCGCCTGCTGCGCGCGCGCCGCTCGATCCTCGGCGAAGTCACGGCGCAGCCGCCGGCGCAGGGGAAAACGATCTTGGCCACTTCGCAGCATGCCGAAGAGATGGTGCAGGCGATGGCGGCGGTGGCGACGCGGCCGAAAGGCACAGGCCGGCGCGCGCCGGTCGACGGAGTGTCGATGGCGCTGAAGACCGGGACCGCAGGCAATCGCGCGGACGGCGGACTCGAAGCGCTGATCGTCGCGTTTGCGCCGGTCGATCATCCGGCCATCGCGTTCGGGATCATCGGCGAGGATGCCGGTCCGGCTGAGTACGCCGGCGCGAAGATCGCGCACGATTTCGTGGCGGCGTGGCACTTGCTTGCACACTGAGTGGGCACGAAGAGAGAGAGGTCGCTTCGAACAGGGGAGCGGGGATGGAAACCCTTTTCCAGCAGTTCGAACGACCATTGCAGGACGGCGGCGGCGACACCTTTCTGGTGTTCGTCCAGGGGCGGAGCCGTCCGCATGACACGTGGGAAGGCTGGCTGGTGTTCGAACGGCAGCGCGATGCGCGCCGTTTCAACACGCCGGTCGAAACGACGCAGCCCGATGCGCAGGCCGTGCTGTATTGGGCCAGCGGGCTGACCGACACGTACCTCGAAGGTGCGCTGGAGCGCGCGCTCGCGGTGACGATCGCGCCGCGCTCGATCTCCGACGCGCCGCCGCTGGTCGGCTACGGCGTCGATGCGGTGGAGCGCAAGCGGCGGCTCACGCAGGTCGAGCGGCACGTGCTCGCGCTGTTCCAGAACATCCGCCTGACGCGGCTGCTCACCGAGCGTGTGCTCGATCAGCTTCCGTATGCGCATGCGGACGTCGTCCGCGCCATCGAGCACCTCGAAAAAGAGATGCGGCTCGTGCAGCGGCGGACGGAAAACGGCAATGACTGGCTTTTTCTCACCACCGAGGGCGTGCGCGTGACGGGGCTCACGGACGTTCTTCGCGGCGAGGAACGATCATTGTCCTTATAATTTTGCGGTGCCTTCGAAAGACCGCGACCGCCGCCGTGCCGAACGTTATCCGACTGCATCGATTCCGGTGCAGTTGTCGGATGTGAACGGCGAACTGATCGATCTCAGTCTGAGCGGCGCCGCGGTCATCCATCGATCGCCCGTTCGGCCAGGCACACCATGCACACTGATTTTCCCCAGTCACGGCGGCTTTTACATCCCCTGCCAGGTCCTGCGCTCGGTCGTGCAGGTGCGCCGCGGCGAGAAAAGCTCGGAGTACGTCTTCCGGTCGGCCATTCAGTTCTCGCCGATCCCGCCGGAGCAGGAACCGTCGCTGCATGAGTTCCTCAACCTCCAGATCGAAAGGCTCCGCGAAAAACAGCGGCAGGCGGCAGCCGGCTGAATGGATCTCCCTGCTGGTGCGCGGCGGCATGCTCGCCGGCATCGCGCTTTCGCCGAAGCTCTGGTTTCCTCTGCATCGCCTCTATCCCACCGCGCCGGCCGCGAACTGGCTGGCCATCGGACCGCAATGGATCGACGCGCTGCTGTCGATCGTGATGATCGCGGCGCTGCTGGCCGGTGAACGCTTCTGGCGCGTGGCGCTCGTCGTCCTCGCGGTGCTCGTGCTGCGCGACCAGTCGCGCCTCCAGCCGTGGGCGTGGGAGTACGCGCTGCTGCTGATCGGCGTGATGTCGCCCGGCATCAGGACGTGCCGCTCGATCCTCATCGCGCTCTACCTCTGGAGCGGCATCCAGAAATTGAACGTGACGTTCGCCACGCAAACGTGGGCCGACGTCACGAGCGGTCATCTGCCGGCATCGACGTGGATCCTCATCCCGCTCGGCGAGATGGCCATCGCGCTCGCGCTGATCTGGCCGCGCACGCGGCGCATGGCGATGTTCGCCGCGATCGCGCTGCATCTGTCGATCCTCATCGCGCTCGTCGCGTCGCACGAGAACAGTGTCGTGTGGCCGTGGAACGTCGTGATGGCAGCGCTGGTATTCGTGTTGTTCCGATCGGACAGCAGACAGCAGACAGCGGACAGCGGGAGCGGCGGCAGGACGATGGAATTTGCGCTCGTCGCCATCGCCGGCGTGCTGCCGATCCTCAGCCTCTTCAACTGCTGGGACGCGTATCTTTCCGGCGCGCTCTACTCCGGCAACACGGAGCAGGCGGTGCTGATCGTCAGTCCCGGCGTGGTCCGGCATCTGCCGGACGTCATCGCGCGCAACACGTGGCAGGAGTCGGCGCCGCTCTTCATCGATCTCAATCGCTGGTCGTTCGATGAGCTCAACGTCCCGGCGTATCCGGCCGATCGCGTGTTCAAGGCCGTCGGCGCCGAGGTCTGTGCAACCTACGCGGACAACGGCACGCTGCAGATCCTCGGGCGCCCGAACGCGGTCGACGGCGCGCGCACCTCGACGACGATCCCCTGCACCGAGTTAGCGTACGAAGCGCGCGGGCTCGCGTCGCCAGCGCTGCGCAATCGGCATCTGGCGTCCGCTGCCGAACGCTTTCGATGAGACGCGGATCGTCGGCGCGGCCTGACGCCGCTTGAACTCGTTCGTGTCGACCATCCTCAGGATGCGCGCCACGAGCTCGCGGTCGAAGCCGCGGGCGACGATCTCGTCGACCTCCAGCCATTCCTCGATGTAGAGCTTGAGGATTTCGTCGAGCACCTCGTACGGCGGCAGCGAATCCTGGTCCGTCTGGTTCGGCCGCAGCTCCGCCGACGGCGGCTTCGTGATCGACGACTCGGGAATCAGTTCGCGCTCGCGATTGATCCACCGCGCCACGCGATAGACCATCGTCTTGTAGACGTCGCCGAGGAGCGCGAGGCCGCCGCACATGTCGCCGTAGAGCGTGCAGTAGCCGACGGCGAGCTCCGACTTGTTGCCGGTGGAGAGCACCATCGCGCCGGTGCGGTTCGACCACGCCATCAGGATGTTGCCGCGGATGCGCGCCTGCACGTTTTCGTTCGTGATGTCGAACTTCTTCTCGCCGAACAGCTCGTCGATCGCCGCCTCGTACGGGTGATACAGCGGCTCGATCGGCGTGATGTGGAACGCGATGCCGAGGTTCGCCGCGAGGTTGCAGGCGTCGTCGATGGAGCCCTGCGACGAGTATTGCGACGGCATGGCGATGCCGGTGACGTGCTCCGCGCCGAGGGCCTCGGCCGCGAGCGCCGCGGTGACGGCGGAGTCGATGCCGCCGGAAAGGCCGATCACGACGTCCTTGAAGCCGCATTTCCGGATGTAGTCGCGCAGGCCGAGGATCAGGCCGCGCGCGATCTCCTCGTCGTCGGGGATCGCTTCGATCGATTCGCACGGCTCGCCGTGCAGTTCGACGAGCGCGTGGTCTTCATCGAAATTCTTCGCGCAGAAGACCGTGCGGCCCTGCGCATCGATCACGATCGACGAGCCGTCGAACAGCAGCTCGTCGTTGCCGCCGACCTGGTTCACGTAGACGATCGGGGTCTGATAGCGGATGGCGATGCGCGAGAAGATGTCGTAGCGCGATTTGCGCTTGCCGGCGTTGAACGGCGAAGCGGAGATGTTGAGCAGCACCTGCGCGTCCTGCCGCGCGAGCTGATCGACCGGGTTGTCGCAGTAGACCTTCGAGCCGAGGCGCTCGTCGTCGAACCAGAAGTCCTCGCAGATCAGGATGCCGGCGCGCATGCCGGCGAGCTCGATGACGCGCACCGATTTCGCCGGCTCGAAGTAGCGCAGCTCGTCGAAGACGTCGTACGTCGGCAGCAGCATCTTGTGCTGTTCGAAGATCACGTGGCCGTCCTGCGCCACGACCGCGGTGTTGTGTACCGGCTTCCCGCACCAGCTGGTGTTCCGCGTGATGCAGCCGAAGATCAGCGGGATTTTTCCGGTCATCGAGGCGAGTGCGTCGCGGGTGTCGAGCGCCGCGTGGACGAACACGTCGCGGTCGAGTAAGTCGCGCGGCGGATAGCCGGTGACGGCGAGCTCCGGGACCATCACGATGTCCGCGCCCGCCTTCACGCCGTCGTCATACGCGCGGCGGATGAGCTCCGCGTTGGCCGCGAGCGCGCCGACGGTGGGGTTGATCTGACCGAGGAAAATTTTCACGGGATCATCTTACCGGCTTGCTTCCGGTCCCGCTTTTTGCAAGATTCGATGCCGAGGTGCGCGATGTCTGACGATTTCGGAACGGTGAACATTCGAAAGGGCGAGCGGGGGAAAGAGATCGAAGCGGTCCGTCAGCAGTACCGCCATCACCGCGATGCGCTGGTGCGGATGGTCGCCGACGCGCCCACCGAGCACCTCGCCGCCGAGTATCAGAAGCTCATTCGCGACATCGACAACGCCATCGCCAAGCTGGATGAGATCGAGGGACGGACGGCCGCTTCGACATCGACGTACGCGGGCAATCGTCCGCTGGTCAACGCGCCGGCGTCCGACGCCGACACGCTCGTCACCGAGCCGCCTCCGCCGCCGGCCGAGCCGGCGCAGCAGGGTTCGCGCGTGATGCTGATCGTCATCGCGGGCGTGATCGTCCTCGCGGCGATCGTCTGGCTGCTGTGGCGCGCGAGCGGCGAGCGGAAGAGCGCCGATCAGCCGCCGACGGTCACGACGCCGGTCGTCGAGACGTCGACTCCGACGACGACGACCGTTGCCGCTACGACTCCGGCGCCGCTTGCGGCCGCGGGCCTGAAGATCGTTCCCGCCGCCGCGAATTACGGCACGATCCGCAAGGGGACGCGCGCCGTGCGGCAGTTCACGATCGAGAACAGCGGCGACGCGGTGCTGAAGTTGAAAGTGGCGCGCTCGAACTGCCGCTGCCTGTTTTACGACTACTCGGACAAGGGCGTCCCGGCGCACGGGAAGGACACGCTGACGGTGACGATCGACGGCGCGCGGGCGAAAGCGGGGGCGCTGCACGAGACGGTGCAGGTGTCGTCGAAGAGCGATCCGTCGGTTGCCGCGCAGGTCGATGTGAGCGCGACGATCCAATGACGCCGGAGTGGCAGCAGATCGACGCGCTGCAGATCGTCATCCGCCTCGCCGCCGCGACGCTGCTCGGCGGCGTCCTCGGCTTCGACCGCGAACTGCACAGCAAGCCGGCCGGCCTCCGCACGCATGCGCTCGTGGCGCTCGGCTCGGCGCTGTCGACGCTCGCGACGATCCAGTTCGTCGACGGACCGAGCATCGATCACGCCGCGATCACCCGCACGATCCAGGGCATCATCGCCGGCGTCGGCTTCCTCGGCGGCGGCGCGATCCTGCGGGCCAAGGACCGCGAAGAGGTTACCGGCCTCACGACTGCAGCCTCGATCTGGCTCGTCGCCGCCCTCGGCATCGCCTGCGCCGGCGGCTTCTGGGTCGCGTCGCTGGTCAGCGTCCTGCTCGCCCTCTTCATCCTGATCGTCGGCCGCCCCGTCGAAGGCTTCGTCCACCGCCACTTCGCCTCCCGCCACCCCACCCGCCTCCCCGACGAGTAAAGTTAAAAAATTGGGGTCGTATCTGGAAATTTAACTTAACTGGCTCAGACGGCGCCTGCGGCGGGGGGCGCCGCCGTTCGTTAAGTTAAATTTCCAGATACGACCCCATTTTTTTAACTTAAATCCGGGGGGCGGGGGCGGACGTAGGTGGGGGAATGAAGACGTTGTGGCATCCGCAGTCGCGAGTCGTGCTTTCTGCCCGGATTGACCGGTTGACGCCCCAGGCGCCGGCGCTTTGGGGGCGGATGAACGCGGAGGAGATGGTGGCGCATGTGACGCGGGGGATGCGGATGGGGCTCGGTGAGCTCGAGACGCATACGCGCAACACGGTCCTCCGCTACTGGCCGCTCAAGCATCTGTTCGTCTACTACCTGCCGTTCCCGAAAGCGAAGGCGAAGGCGCCGCGGGAGCTGGTGACGCGCGGGACGAGCGTCGGCGACTGGAACGCGAACATCGCCGAGCTCCACGCGACGCTCGACCGGTTCGCCGCGCGCGAGTCGCACGCGAAATGGCCCGAGCATCCCGTCTTCGGTCCGCTGACCGGCGAGGCGTGGGGCGCGCTCGGGTGGCGGCATCTCGATCATCATTTGCGACAGTTCGGCGTTTAGCGGCACCGTACAATCCCGCGGTGCACTTCATCGACATCGCGATCATCTTTCTCTATCTCGCGGCGGTGGTCGCGGCGGGGGCGTGGTTCGGGCGGCGGCAGCAGACGACGAGCCGCTATTTCTTCGCCGGCCAGCAGGTGCCGTGGTGGGCCATCGGCGCGTCGATCGTGGCCACCGAAACCTCCACCATCACCTTCATCTCCGTCCCCGGCATCGCATACGCGCGCGGCGGAAACTTCACCTTCCTGCAGATCGTCTTCGGGTACGTCATTGCGCGTTTCGTCATCTCCTTCCTCTTCATGCCTGCGTACTTCCGGAAAGAGCTCGTCACGGTGTACGAGCTGCTGCAGAGCCGCTTCGGCGGCGCGGTGAAGGGGCTGACGGCGTCGCTCTTCGTCGTCATGCGCACCATCGCCGACGGCGTCCGTCTGCTGCTGACGGCCATCGTCCTCGCGGCCGTCTTCAGCTCGATGCACATCGTCGCCGGCACCACCGCGATCAGCGCGTCGGTGATCGGCATCGGCCTCGTGATGATCGTCTTCACGCTGATGGGCGGGATGGAAGCGGTCGTCTGGATCGAGGTCGTGCAGCTCGGCATCTACATCGGCGGCGCGCTGGCGGCGGCGATCATCCTCGCGCAGCACATCCCGGGCGGCGTCAGCGCGGCGGTGGCGATCGCCAGCGCGCACCAGAAGTTCCGCTTCCTCGATTTCGCGCTCGACGCGACGAAGTCCTACACCTTCTGGGCCGGCGTGATCGGCGGCTGCTTCCTGACGATGTCGACGCACGGCACCGACCAGTACCTGGTGCAGCGCTATCTGTGCACCGACAAACCGCGCAAGGCGGCGATGGCGCTGCTCGCGTCGGGCGTCGTCGTGCTGCTGCAGTTCATCGGCTTCCTCTTCATCGGCGTGCTGCTCTTCGCGTTCTACCGGCCGGACCTCCTGCCGAATTACGCGACGCTCGCTCCCGCCGCGCCGTTCGGCGCGCCCGACCAGGTTTTCCCCGACTTCATCACGCGGCACATGCCGATCGGCCTCTCCGGACTCGTCGTCGCCGCGATCTTCGCCGCCGCGATGTCGTCGTCGCTGAACTCGATCGCCGCCACGTTCGTCGCCGATCTCTACTCGCCCATCGTGAAGAACCGCGGCGACAAGCACTACCTCAACGTGTCGCGACTGCTGACCGTGATCGCCGGTATCCTGCAGATCGCCGTCGGCCTCGCGCTGATGCAGCAGACGCAGTCGGCGCTCAACACGGCCCTCGGCATCGCCTCGCTGATCAACGGCCCGATCCTCGGCGTCTTCCTCCTCGGCTGGACGAAGCGCGGCGGCCCGGCGGCCGCGTTCACCGGCATCGCCGCGGGACTCGGGACCGTGCTCGCCGTCGCGCTCGGGACGCACGTCGCGTGGCCGTGGTTCACCGTGATCGGCTCGCTCACGACGCTGCTCGTCGGACTGGCCGTGTCGCGTTTCACCGTGGCCGTGCCGCTGCTACTCTTCGTGACGATGTGCGCCACCGTCCCTCCGCCTGCACCGAAAAAAGCGGAGCTCACGCTCGACGAAAAAATCGGCCAGCTGTTCGTCGTCGGCGCGCGCGGCGTCTTCATGGGCGAATCGTCGTGGGCCTATCAGCAGCTCATGCACCAGGTCCACGACAACCACGTCGGCGGCTTCATCTGGTTCATGTCGAACGTCTACGAGACCGCGCTGCTCGACCGCAAGCTCAACGCCGAATCGCGCGTGCCGCTGCTGATCAGCGCCGACCTCGAATCGGGAGTCGGCATGCGCTTCCTCGACACCACGTTCTGGCCGTCGGCGATGGCCGTCGCCGCGACCGGCGATCCGTCGCTGGCCGAAGCCGAGGGGAAGGTCGTGGCGCGCGAGGCGAAGGCCCTCGGCATCAACCACATCTACGCGCCGGTCGCCGACGTCAACGTCGATCCCGACAATCCGGTGATCAACACGCGCAGCTACGGCGAGGACCCGCAGGAGGTCGCGCGCTACGTCAGCGCGTTCATCCGCGGCGTGCAGTCGGAAAACGTGCTCGCCTGCGCCAAACACTTTCCGGGACACGGCGACACGCACATCGATTCGCATCGCGCGCTGCCGGTGCTCGACGTGAATCGCGAACGCCTAGAGCGCGTCGAGCTCGTGCCGTTCCGCGCGGCCATCGACAGCGGCGTGAAGTCGGTGATGATGGGCCATCTCGCGGTGCCGTCGCTCGACGACACGCCGGCGCCGGCGCGCGGCGGCATCGTCAATCCGTACGGGACGAAAGAAGAGGAAGTGACGCGCAACGGCACGCTGCCGGCGACGGTCTCGCCGAAGATCATCGGCCTGCTGCGCAACGAGCTGCACTTCGACGGGCTCGTCGTCACCGACGCGATGGACATGGGCGGCCTGGCCGAGCATCTCGACGCGGGCGAAGCGGCGGTGCGCGCGATCGAGGCGGGCGAGGACCAGATCCTGATGTCGCTCGACACCGACGCCGCGATCGCCGCGGTGAAAGCGGCGGTGCAGAGCGGCCGGCTCAGCGAAGCGCGCATCGATCAGTCAGTGCGGCGCATCCTCGCGGCGAAGCAGTTCGCCCCGAGCGCCGCGCTGCCGCCGGACGAGATCTTCAACACGATCGATGCGAAGGAGCATCGGCTGCTCGCCGACAAGATCGCGCACAAGGCGCTGACGCTCGTCCGCGGCTCCCTCGGATTGTCGAAGCATCCGCGCATCACGCTGGCGGTCGTGAGCGATTTCCCCGAGGTCGGCAATCCGCTGCCGGACCTCGAGCGCGAGCTGAAGAAGCGCGCCGACGTTGAGACGATCGTCATCGACTCGCGCTCCACGCAGGCGGAGGCGAACGCGATCATCGCGAAGCAGGCCGACTACCTCGTGCTCGCGCTCGCGGTGCGCGCGCGCAGCGGCTCGGGCTCGATCGCGGTGCCGGCGACGGTGCGCAACCTCGCGCTGCCGGCGAACACGATCGCGATCTCGTTCGGCAGTCCGTACCTCCTGCGGGAAATCCCCACCGTGCCGACGTACCTCTGTGCTTACGGCATTCAACCCGTCATGCAGGTCGCGGCGGTACACGCGCTGTTCGGCGAGTCGAAGGTGAGCGGGAAGCTGCCGGTGACGATTCCGGGACTGTACAAGCGCGGCGAAGGGATCGCGAATTGAAACGGCTGCTACTGGTCGCGCTGCTCCTCACGTCGTGCGCGACGACGCATCCCGAGGACCGCGCGATCGAGACGGAGATCGCGGCGCACAAGCTCCCCGGCGGCGTGCTGTGGGTCGAGCGCAACGGCTCCGCGTATCACCGCGCGTACGGCCTTCGCGCGATCGAGCCTCACGAAGAGGCGATGACCGAAGACACGATCTTCGATGCGGCGTCGCTGACGAAAGTGATGGCCACCGCGCCGTCGATCTGGATCCTCATCGAGCGCGGAAAGATCGGGCTCGACGATCCGGTGCAGCGCTACATCCCCGAATACCGGCACGCCGACATCACCATCCGCCATCTGCTGACGCACACCTCCGCGTTGTCGCCCGACGTCCCGCTGAACTATGAGTGGAGCGGCTACGACACCGCGCTGAAGCTGGCCATCGAGGATGAGCCGACGAACCGCCCCGGCTTCATCTTTCGCTACAGCGACATCAACTTCATCCTGCTGGGGGAGATCGTGCGGCGCGTTTCGGGCGAGCCGCTGAATGTGTTTGCGGCGCGCAACATTTACGAGCCGCTGGGGATGAAGGACACGGGGTTTCTCCCCGCGCCCAGCACGCGCATCGCGCCGACGGAGTGGGGCCTGCGCGGCGTCGTCCACGATCCGACCGCGCGGCGGATGGGCGGCGTCGCGGGCCACGCGGGACTCTTCACCACCGCGCGCGACGCCGCGATCTACGCGCGCTGCCTCCTCGCCGGCGGCGCGCCGATCATGAAGGCGGAGACGGTGCGCGGCATGACCTCGCGCGCGACCGAGACCGCGATCGGCCGCACCGCGGGCTGGGACCTCGACTCCGGCTTCTCCCGTCCGCGCCGCGGCGGCGCGACGTCGTTCGGCCACACGGGCTGGACCGGCGGCATGATGTGGCTCGATCCCGCATCGCATTCGTTCTACGTCTTCCTTTCGAATCGCGTGCATGCGAACGGCAAGGGGAGCGTGACGAAGCTGCAGGTCGAGCTGGGGGGCGACGCGCCGCCGGGCGTGCGCTTCCCGAACGTCGTCAACTTCATCGTCGGCGGCGCGAGCGCGAAGAACGGCATCGACGTGCTGGAAGGAAATCGCTGGGACATCCTGCGCGGACATCGCGTCGGGCTGATCACGAACGTGAGCGGCGTCGACGGGCGCGGCAATCCGACGATCGACCTGCTGCGCAGCGCGCCGAGCGTGGAGCTCGTGTCGGTGTTCAGTCCCGAGCATGGGCTGGCCATGACGACGAGCGTGCCGGTCATCAGCCTCTACGATGAGCGCCGCAAGCCGACGCGCGAACAGCTGGCGAACCTCGACACGCTCGTCTTCGACATCCAGGACGTCGGCACGCGCTTCTACACCTACATCTCGACGCTGGAGCTGGCGATGGAAGCGGCGGCGGATGCGCACGTCCGTTTCGTCGTGCTCGATCGCTTGAACCCGATCGGCGGCGAGATCGTGGAGGGGCCGGTGCTCGAGGGAAAGACCGACTTCGTCGGCATCCACGACATCGCCGTGCGGCATGGAATGACGGTCGGCGAGCTGGCGAAGATGTTCAGGGACGAGAAGCACATCGACGTCGACCTCGTCGTCGTGCCGCTGCAGGGCTGGAAGCGCGAGTGGTTCCAGGACGAGGCGGGGATCGCGTGGGTGAATCCGTCGCCGAACATGCGCAGCCTGCGCGCGGCGACGCTCTATCCCGGCATCGGCCTGCTCGAGCGCGCGATCTCGGTCGGCCGCGGGACGGCGACGCCCTTCGAGGTGCTCGGCGCGCCGTGGATCGACGGCGACCAGCTCGCGGCCGCGTTGCACATCGAGGGTCTGTCGTTCACGCCGATCCGCTTCACGCCGGACGCCGACATCTTCAAAGGCGAGCCGTGCGGCGGCGTGCGGATCACGATCACCGACCGCCACGCGCTCCGCTCCGTCGCCGCCGGGCTGGCCATCGCCGACACGCTGGAGCGCCTCTATCCCGGCAAGTTCGATCGCGCGAAGATGCAGGCGCTGCTGCGCGGCAACGGGCCGCTGGAGCCATTCCTGGCGCGGCGCGCGAAGTACCTCCTCTACTAGCGCGGCGGTTGACGCTGGACGGAAATTCTGATTGACTGACCGCTCGTTCAGCGAACTGAATCGTGCGACCAAAGTCGAAGGAAGACGTCGTCTCCGAGTTCCGCATCCAGTCGATCCAGGATGCGGCGATGCGCGTCATCGCCCGGAGGGGGATGGCCGCCGCCACGATCGCGGAGATCGCCGAGGAGGCGAAGATCGCGAAGGGGACGATCTACCTCTACTTCCGCGACCGTGACGAGCTGGTGGAGAAAACGTTCGAGACGGCCATCGCGCAGCTGCACGCGCGCGTGGAGCAGGCGATGGCGGCAGGCGGCTCGTTCGAGGAAAAGCTGCGCGGCTACGTCACGGCCAAGCTGACGTTTTTTCAGGACCACCGCGACTTCTTCCGCCTTTTTCTTTCGCGGCGCATGCCGGAGGGAAACCCGCAGCAGCAGCGCCGGCAGAAGCGCAACTGCCAGACGTACCGGACGCGCATCGAGTGGATGGCGGAGGAGCTGGGCAAGGCGATCGAGCGCGGCGAGATCCGGCGCGCCGACCCGTTCCGTCTCGCGCTGCTGCTGGTCGAAGGCAGCACCGCCATCGTGATGGAACGGCTGACCGAAGATGCGCCGCCGGCGCAGGACGAGGACGTCGATCTCATCGTCGACGTCCTCTTGAATGGGATCAGGAGAACGAGTTGAGACTGCTGTCTGCTGTCTGCATCCTGCTGTCTTTTCCGGCCATGGGCGAAACTCTCACCCTGCAACAGGCGCTCACGCGCGCGTTGCAGGTGAACAACACCATCGAGCGCGCCCGCGCCGAGATCAACGTCGCGGACCAGAGCCGCAAGCAGCTGCTCTCCGGCGTGATGCCGCACATCACGACGAGCGGCGCGACGACGCGCAACAGCGAGGAAGTCGACTTCGGAAACGGCGGCGACACCCGCACCGTGCTGCCGCGCAACGACTGGAACTATCGCATCGTGCTCTCGCAGCCGATCTACGCCGGCCGCCGCGAGTTCCGCGCGTATGCGCAGGCGAAGCTCGGCGTGGAGAACGCGCGCGAGGCGGAGCGCGGCACGGAAGACGCCGTGCTGCTGCGCGTCGCGTCGAACTACCAGGCCGTCGTCGACGCCAACGCGCGCATCGACATCGAGAAGAAAAACATCGAGCTCGCGGAGTCGCGGCGCAAACAGGCGCAGGCGTTCTACGAGGCGGGCGAGGTGACGAAGGTCGACGTGCTCCGCGCGGATACGGCGATCAAGTCGTCGCAGCGGCTGCTCGCGATCGCGCAGCAGAGCCGCCAGACGGCGATCAGCGTGCTGCGGCAGGACCTCGATCTCGACGGCGACATCGAGGTGACGCCGCCCGATCATCCGCTGCCGGCGCTGCCACTGCAGACGGAGCTCGAGCAACGTGCGGAGGCGGAGCGTCCCGACGTCACCGCGGCGCGCAACAACCTCGCCATCGCCACTCTCGAGGTGAAGAAGCAGCGCGGCTTCTGGCTGCCGACCGTCACGTTCGACGGCGGCTGGGTGAATCAGAAATCGGCGTTCCCGGCGAGCAGGTACAGCTACGGCGCGCTGCGCTTCAACATCCCGATGCTGCAGTCAGGCGAGGTGGAGGCGCGCGTGGCGCAGGCGAAGGAGCGCGAGAAGCAGGCGCAGCTCGCGTTGCAGGATGCGCAGACAGGCGCACGTGAGGACGTCCGCAAGGCCATCATCGACCTGCACACCGCCGAAACCGCTCTCGGGCTCGCGAGCGAGCAGCTCGCCGCGGCGGAGGCGGAGTACCAGCAGTCGTTCGAGCTCTATCGCGCGCAGGAGGCGACGTCGCTCGACGTCGCGTCGTCGGAGACGGCGGTCGCCGAGGCGCGCCGCGCGGTGGCCGAGGAGACCTTGAATCGTGATCTCGCCGAATTGCGCGTCTGGTACGCGGCGGGCGATCTGAAACCGGCATTGGGATTGGAGACGAAGTGAAGAAGATTGTCATCGCATCGCTGTTGATCGCGGCGCTCGCGTGCGCGAAGAAAGAACCGGCCACCGCGACCGTGAACGCCGAGGCGCCGCCGCTGCCGGCGGACGTGCAGAAGGTCGCGCCCGCGGCCACCGCGACGACGACCACCACCGCCGAGACCTCCGCGCCTGTGACCGACATCAACGGCACGATCGTGGCGACCGGCGAGTTCGTCTCGCCCGTCCGTTCCGAGCTCGCCTCGAAACTACCGGGACGCGTGGCGAAGATGTACGTCAGCGAAGGCGATCACGTGTCGAAGGGCTCGCCCGTGCTGGAGCTCGAGACCGACTACACGCGCCTCAACCTGCAGCGCGCCGAGGCCGATGCCGCGCGCGCGAAGGCGATGGCGGACGACGCGCGGCGCGATCTCGATCGCAAGAAAGAGCTGATCGCGAAGGACTCGATCCCGCGCGCGACGTACGATCGCTCGCAGGCGAACTACGAATCCGCGCAAGCCGCGCTGCAGTCGGCGCAGGCACAGTCGGGGACGTATCGGCAGCAGCTCTCCGATTCGACGCTCCGCTCGCCGATCGACGGCGTGATTGCCGAGAAGCGGACCGACGTCGGCCAGCGCCTGCAGGACAACACCGTCGCCCTGGTGATCGCACAGATCTCGCCGCTGAAGCTCCGCTTCCGCGTCCCGGAGCGCTACCTCGCGACGATCCGAAAAGGGCAGCCGGTCCGCGCGACCGTCGATCCCTATCCGGGCCAGGTGTTCGAAGGCCACGTGTCGGTGGTGGGCGGCGTGATCGATCCGGCCACGCGCTCGTTCGCCGTCGAAACCGAGTTCGCCAATCGCGACGGGAAGTTGAAGCCGGGGTTGTTCGCGCGCGTCGAAATGAATGCCAGGTAAGCCATGCACAAACTAGCCGAAATCTGCGTCCGCCGGCCCGTCTTCGCCACGGTGCTCGTGCTCTCGCTCGTCGTCGTCGGGTACTTCGCGTACCTGCAGCTGGGGGTCGACCGTTTTCCGAAAGTCGACTTCCCGACCATCACCATCAGCACGCACCTCACCGGCGCGGCGCCGGAGGAGATCGAGACCGACATCACCGACAAGGTCGAGGAAGCGGTCAACACGATCAGCGGCATCGATCAGCTGCAGTCGATTTCGTCCGAGGGGCAGTCGCAGGTCATCGTGCAGTTCGTGCTGGAGAAGGACACCGACGTCGCAGCGCAGGAAGTGCGCGACAAGATCAACACCATCCTTCGCGACCTGCCGAAGGACGCCGATCCTCCCATCATCCAGAAATTCGATCCCGACTCGATCCCTGTCATCGGCATCGCGCTGAGCGGCCCCGCGCCGATCCGCGACATCACCGAATTCGCGGACAAGAAACTGCGCCGCCGTCTCGAGTCGATCAACGGCGTCGGCCAGGCCACGATGGTCGGCGGACGTCCGCGCCAGATCAACGTCGTCGTCGACACCGAGAAGCTCGCTTCCGTCGGACTGACCACCGCGCAGGTCGTCGGCGCGCTGCAGACGCAGAACGTGCAGATCCCCGGCGGCAAGGTGGAGCAGGGGCTGCGCGACCTGACGCTGCGGACGTACGGCCGCGTCGAGACGCCGCAGCAGTTCTCCAACGTCACGATCCTCAGCAAAAACGGCTATCCGGTGAAGATCGGCGACATCGCGCGGATCGAGGACAGCGTCTCCGAGCCGGAGTCGGTCGCCACCGTCGACGGCAAGCCGGCCGTTGTGATGTGGGTGCGCAAGCAGTCGGGCACCAACACCGTCGAAGTCGTGGCGCGCTTGAAGGAGAAGGTCGACGAGCTGCAGAAGGACCTGCCGAAGGGCTGGAACATGCGCATCGTGCGCGACCAGTCGACGTACGTCATCTCCGCCGTCAACGCGGTGAAAGAGCACCTCATCCTCGGCTCGCTCTTCGCCGCGCTCATCGTCTGGTTCTTCCTCTCGTCGCCGAAGCTGAAGACCGCGGCCGCGCTGGTGCTGGCGACTCTGGCCGTCTACTTCCTGTTGTTCGGCTTCGAGGAGGCCGGCCGGATGACCATGCCGCTGCGAGCCGCGGGGGTGCTCGTCGCGCTCGGGATGCTGTTGTACTTCTTCCGCAAATCGCGGCCGACCGTCATCTCGGCGGTGGCCATCCCGAGCTCGATCATCGCGACCTTCGCCGCGATGCGCTACGAGCACTTCACGCTGAACGTCATCACGCTCCTCGCGCTGACGCTGGCCGTCGGCATCGTCATCGATGACGCGGTCGTCGTCCTCGAGAACATCTTCCGCTTCATGGAGGAGAAGAAGCAGACGCCGATGCAGGCCGCGGTCGAAGGGACGAAGGAGGTCGGACTCGCCGTCATGGCGACGTCGTTCTCGCTCATCGCGGTCTTCCTGCCGGTCGCGTTCATGGGCGGCATCGTCGGGCGGTTCATGAACTCGTTCGGCGTGACGATGGCCATCTCCATCGCCGTCTCGCTGCTCGTCTCGTTCACGCTGACGCCGATGATGTCGTCGCGCTGGCTGCGGCGGCAGGACCTCCAGCACGAGACCGCAACACGCGAGCACGGCGTCTACGGCATGATCGAAGGGACGTACCTCAAGATGCTCGACTGGTCGATGCGGCATCGCTGGGTCGTCGTCCTCGCGATGCTCGGCGCGCTCGTCTCGATCGTGCCGCTCGGCGCGCTGGTCAACAAGAACTTCCTGCCGCAGGACGACGAGTCGCAGTTCTCGGTGAGCGTCCGCGCGCCGGAGGGCTCGAGCCTGGAGACGACGCAGACGATCATGGACTCGATCGATGCGCAGATCCGGAAGAATGTCCCCGAGGTGGAGACGACCGTCATCACGATCGGCGACGATCCGCAGATCACGCAGAACCTCGGCGGCATCTACGTCAAGCTCGTCGACGTCGAGAAGCGGAAGCGCGATCAGTACACGATCATGGACGACGTCCGGCAGCACATCCTGCCGCAGTACGCGCGGCTCAACCTCCGCACGTCGGTCTCGCCGGTCAACGTCTTCGGCGGCGGCGTCAACGCCGACGTCATGTACTACATCGGCGGCCCCGACCTGAAGCAGCTGGAGAAGTACTCCGACGTGCTGCTGACGAAGCTGAAGGCGATGCAGGGGAGGGAGGGCGTGGTCGATCCCGACACGAACCTCATCGTCGGACATCCCGAGCTCGGCGTGCACATCGATCGCGACAAGTCCGCGGACCTCGGCGTGCGCGTGCAGGACATCGCGTCGACGCTCAACGTGCTCGTCGGCGGACTGAAGGTCACGGACTACTACGAAGGCGGCGAGCAGTACGAGGTGCACGTCCGCGCGGAGCATGCGTACCGCAAGGACCCGGCGGGCATCGAGCAGGCGCAGGTACCGTCGGCGAACGGCTCGGCGGTGCAGCTGCGCGACGTCGTGCGGATGACGCCCGGCTCCGGACCGTCGTCGATCAACCGCATCTCGCGCCAGCGCCAGGTGATGCTCACGGCGAACGTGGCGCCCGGACATTCGGCGCAGAAGGTCATGGACGCGATCGTCTCCGAGACGAAGAAGCTCAACATGCCGCCGCAGTACCAGTCGGGCTTCACCGGCCGGTCGCGCGAGCAGGGGCGCGCGTTCGTGAACTTCATGTTCGCGTTCCTGCTGTCGATCATCTTCATGTACCTGATCCTCGCTGCGCAGTTCGAGTCGTGGATCCATCCGATCACGATCCTGCTCGCGCTGCCGCTCACGGTGCCGTTCGCGCTCTTCTCGATCTTCGTGCTCAACCAGTCGCTGAACATCTTCTCGATGCTCGGCATCCTCGTGCTGTTCGGCATCGTGAAGAAGAACGGCATCCTGCAGATCGACCACACGAACCAGCTCCGCGCCGCGGGGATGGACCGTGCGCACGCGATCCGCGAAGCCAACCGCGACCGCCTCCGGCCGATCCTGATGACGACGCTCGCCTTCGTCGCCGGCATGATTCCGCTCGTTGCGTCGAGCGGGACGGGCGCCGCGACGAACCGCGCCATCGGGTCCGTGATCATCGGGGGCCAGTCGCTCGCGCTGCTGCTCACGCTTCTCGCGACGCCGGTGGCGTACTCGCTGTTCGACGACGTGCAGGAGTGGTTCCGGAAGCGGAGCGAGGCGAAGGAAGTGGCGGAGGCGGAGCCGGCGTAGCCGCACTCACAGAGCGTGGCGAACGAGATCGAGAAGCTGCCTCATCATCGCCGCGTCGATGCGGTTCGGACCCTGGGAATCGAGAATGATGTGACGGCCAGCCGGCACGTATACGTCCGTGTGGGACGCGATGTAGCGCGTTCGCGCGAACAAGGTGACGGACAAAGACTCGGTAGAGGGTTGGAACGAATGCAGAGTCTCCGAAGATTGCTCGTATGCGGCACCGGCGAGCAGCGGGCCGCAAAAGAGCCGCGTCAGGAATCGCCGGCCGACGAATGCCGATTCGTACTCTTCGCCCCGCACACGTGAATCGAATTTGTACCGGTCATAGGATTCGTTTGCCGCATCGGTCGATTCAATGAAGATCTGCTCCATGAACGATCCGCGCACGATGCGGGATGCAAACGACCACTTGTGGTTGTGCACACTGTAGCTGTTGTGTTCCCGCCCGATGTTCGAACCTGTCGGCCAGATGTGCAGCCGCAATTCGGGGCCGTCGTATCCGTCGGAAGCGAGAACGAGCTTGTAGCCGCCGGTCGGATGATAGAAAGATTTCCTCGTCATCTCGTCGAGTTTGTTTCCATCGAGCAGGACGTCGTTCAAGTGGGCCTGCAAATCACCGGAGGAGCAGAATTGATCGAGTAACGACGGCCAGCGATCGTGCGGCAATTGCCGGAGTGTCGCGAGAAGCGCTTCAACCATGATGTCTCAGAACTGGTCGGCCCACTCATTCAGCGCTGCGACCGCGTCGTAGGTGAGCCATACGGGCTTTCGATCGCCGCCGCGCCACCTCCAGAGCCCATCCTTTTGTTGCGCGGCGATGTCCGCCACGGCTTGCGATATCTGGTTGTCCAGGGGGGATACGCCGAGGTCGAGCAATGCCCGCACCGCGATCGGAGCGGTGTAGTGCATGATTGTGAGTTTGCCATACGCCGCTTTCTGCGCGCGGTTGACTTCGTCGTCCGTGTCGATCCACGGCGCGGTACGCAATTTCTCTCGCGCCGTGCTGAGATCGACTCGCGAACCCGCGCTCAGCCGCTGCAGCGCGATGCAGGCGTAGGCGCTATGCAACGCGGAATACTCTCCCGGTTTGAGCTCGGCTGCCCAGCCGGTGATTGCGTCTCCGTTCCGCAATGCGCCCGCGGTCAGGAGCGTTACGAGCGGCTCCAGAAGCGTTGACGCGGCATAGAGCTCGGTCAACACCGTGATGGCGTGAGCGATGGAGAACGTCAGTGCATGTCCGGGATCTTTGTCGTCAAGGAGCTTTCCCAGAATCCGTTCGAGCTCCTGCTGATCGACCTTCACGCCCCAGTCGTGCAATGCAAGTGCGACCCAGCCCGTCGATTCCGGCATTCCTTCCGTCATCTCGTAATTGGACGACCAGCCGCCTTCCGGGTGGCGAAAGGCTTCGATGGTGGCAAGAGCTTTCGAGATCAGCGGCCACGCCTCCGGTATCGGAGTGGCGAGACGCAACAGCCGAAGTGCGAAGGCAGTGGATGTTGCGGTAACGTTCGATTCTCCGACACGGTGAGACCACCCTTCGACGATCGCCCCCGACTCGTCCTCCACGCTGCGGAACGCGCGCGTGATCGCGTTTGCCGCCTCCGTCGTGATGCGGCGGACGCCGATCCGCCGCGCCGGCGCATTTTTTTGCTCGGTCTTTACGCCTCTGGTGAATTCCCAGCGTCGCTCCGCGGTATCGCCATTCACCGAGTTGAGAGGGACGAATTGCACCGACACCGTATTGTCGTTGCAGTCGATGAGATGAAAGCCGGGTGAAACACCGGCCGGCGTGTACCCTCCGATCGTTCCTCCCGCTACGATGACCTGGTGACCTCCGCCTGGGGCCTCTGCGTCCCGAAATGCAGCCGGCATGTGCTTGTGGCCGTGGCAGATCACTTCGAAGCCCTTCTCCGAGAGGTCGCTCTTGAATTGCCATGCGTTGATGAGGAGCTCGAATCTCTTGATCTCCTCCGCCTGGATTGGCGCGACATGATGGTGAAGCACCGCAATCTTCAGTGCTTTCCGATACGCCTCCGGGTAACGCCTGGCCAATGCCGTGGTGATGCTGTGGAAGACCAGGAGCTCGTCGTCGCGCACCTGGGCCGGGTCAATCGAAACGAGTTCTCCGAGATAGCCGCGGACCGACTGCCAGTTTCCAACGTTCGGCTCCGTCACGTCGAGCGCTCCAACCGCCTTCTTGATGTCATCCGGAACCACTTCCCGGCTTCCCGACACCGCCGCCGAATTAAACCCATAGATCAGCACACCGGCGTTCGGATCGAAAATGAACGGCAGCGGATACAGCGTCGATTTTTCGAGTTTCTTGTTGTCCTCACGGACGATGCCGCCGGCGAAATCATCGGCGAATGCGTTCACCGCGACCTTGACCGGATCCGCGTTCGGCGTGATCGACGAAATCCACGGATGTGCAAAGCGCCCGAACGCTTCACAGAAGTCTTTCCACCGCGCCGATTCCGGCATGTCGCCGAACGGCGGTAGCCGCTTGACATCGTGATTTCCCGGAACGATCAGGAACCTGCTAGCAGGTGGAAGGGCGTCGGCCTCGATCAGCTCATCGCAGAAAGCGTTGAACGCGTCGAAACCATCGGCCGCCGAGTAGAGGGTGATGTCGCCGCTCACGATCACGAAATCGGGCGCTGGAGCCAGCGACCGTATCCGCGATTTGGCGTTGTTGTGTCGCGACCGGCGGCTGGCGAGATCGATCCGTGCTTTCTCATCGACGTCGCTTGCCGCGTCTGTTCCAAAGTGAAGGTCCGAAAGATGAAGGATTCGGGTCAAGGCGTCATGTCCTCAGTTCGTTTGAAGGTAATCCGTAATGTTCCGCGATATCTCTCGCTAACAGGTGCGGCGCGCGTGTCTCGCTGGAAAGACTGAGAACGTCGCGGGCCGGAAAAGGCGTCGTGTAGTCTTCCTCGGCCAGGCGCCGCCGCAAGAGATCGACACTGGAGATCTTGTGGCTCCCCACCCGAACGTGAGATTCGTTGGCCACCCGGCGTTCCAGCTCATCCTGCGAACACTGCAGATGCACGAACCGGCATGCAACATCCAACGCCCGCGCTTCCGCGATGAAACTCTCGATTGACGCCAGCGAGGCAGGATGCGTGTAGGCATGGGTGAAGATCACGCCCGGCAGCCCTGCATAGAAGGCCTTTTGCAACGTCAGCACACGCAGCTCGGCGTTATACGCGCGATGCTGGGGCGTCAGGAATTCGAAAAGACACGAGGCGAGGTCGCCGGTCGCGTGATTCGGAACGACGCGGAAGCCGGTCAGCTCGCCGAGAGCCGCCGCGACTGTGCTCTTGCCACTGGCAGGAGGGCCGCAGATGAGGAACAAATCCATTGTCAAGGGTTAATTGCGTCATTGTAGCGGAAGTGGAGGGACGGAACTGCGTCACCCGGGCGACGAGGATCTCGATCGAGTCGCCGCGATGCGGAACGTGGCGCGTCCAGATGCCGCCCGCGTCGTTCGCGTCGTTCGCGAAGAGCCGCGGCATGCGGAACGTGAACTGGCTGTGCTGGCCCTTGCCTTCGCTCGACGCGACGATCGTGCCGCCATGCAGCTGCGCGAGCGTGCGGACGACCGTCAGGCCGATGCCGAGCCGCTGTCCTCGACCCGCACGATCACTTCGTCTTTCGTTCCCCCGGCACCGACCCGCACCCAGCCGCCGGCCAGCGTGTGCTTCGACGCGTTGCCGACCAGATTGCTGATGATCTGCTCGAGGCGCGTCGGGTCGCCCTGCACGCAGAGCGGTTCGTCGGGAACGACGATCTGCGGCCAGCTATTGAGCTGTTCAGCTGTTGAGCAGAACTCTCCTCAGCAGCTCAAAGCTCAAGGGCTCAACAGCTCTCTTGACAAGTCCTTCCTACCGACGCCGGTGGCGTACTCGCTGTTCGACGACGTGCAGGAGTGGTTCCGGAAGCGGAGCGAGGCGAAGGAAGTGGCGGAGGCGGAGCCGGCGTAGCCGCACTCCCTTGACAAAGCTCGATCGCCGACTTACTGTATTAGTAACTTAGTACAGTAGGTCGGAGGTCAAGCCAATTGTTCGACATCAACGCCACTGACGCGGCTCCCATCTGGCGGCAGATCGAGGAAGGGATGCGGCGCATGATCGCCCTCGGCGCACTCAAGCCGGGCGACAGCGTCCCCTCCGTCCGCGACCTCGCCCAGCAGCTTCGCGTCAACCCCAACACGGTCGCCCGCGCCTATCAGCGGCTCACCGAGCATGGTGTGTTCGCCGTGCGCCGCGGAGAGGGGACGTTCGTCGCCGACGAACCGTCGCAGCCGAAACGGTCGGAACGGAACGAGGTGCTTCGCGACGCCTCGAACCGCTACGCCAGCGCGGCCATCTCCGTCGGTGCGTCGCTCGATGACGCGGTCGACGAGCTCAATTCCAGTTTCGACAAGCTCGTTCGCGAGCACAGGAGGAAGGTATGAATCAGGCGGAGACGCCCGCAATCCGCATCGCCGGCATGTCGGTGCGCTACGGACGCCGTGTCGCCGTCGACGCCGCGTCGCTCGAAGTCCCGCGCGGCTCGGTGTACGCACTGCTCGGCCGCAACGGCGCCGGCAAATCGTCACTCGTCCGCTGCGCCCTCGGGCAGCAGCGCGCCTCGGGGGGACACGCCGAGGTCCTCGGAGAAGATTCGTGGAAGCACCGCACGCGGCTGATGGAGCGCATCGGCGTGGTGGCGGAAGAAGCCGACGCGCCGCCCGAAATGCGCGTGCATCAGCTGGCGCGTTTCTGCGCGAGCCTCTACTCGCGCTGGGACGAGAAAACCTTCGACGTACGGCTCGGCCGCTTCGGCATCGCGCCGCGCGCACGCTTCGGCGACCTGTCGAAAGGCCAGAAGAAGCAGGTCTCGCTCGCGCTGGCGCTGGCCACCGGGCCGGAGCTCATCGTGCTCGACGACCCGACGCTCGGCCTCGACGTCGTCGCGCGCAAGTCGCTGTTCGAAGAAGTGATCGCCGATCTCGCCGACCGCGGCACGACGATCTTTCTGACCACGCACGATCTGGCCGGCGTCGAAGGGATCGCCGACCGCGTGGCGATCATGTCCGGCGGCCGCATCGTGCTCGATGAAGAGCTCGAGGCGCTGAAGGGCCGCTTCCGCCGCATCCGTTTCGCCGCGCAGCCGCTGGCGCTCGAGGCGGCGAGTTTCCGCACGGCGATGGTGCGCCGCTGGGGCACCGGCACCGAAGCCATCGTTTCGAACTACGACGACCTGACGTTCGAGCGTCTGCGCACGAACGCCACGATCCAGAGCGCCGACGTCTCGGCGATGTCGCTCGAAGAAATATTCATCGCCGTGACCGGCGAAGGAGGCAACTCGTGACACACGCACTCACCATCGCGCGCCGCGACCTCGCGGAGCGCAGCTCGGTCTTCATCGCCGCGGTGGCGATGGCCGTCCTGCCGTTCATCCTCGTGCTCGTTCCCGGCATGCAGACGTTCAAGCGGACCGACGTCCTGACCACCGCGGGCAGCTTGTTGTCACTCGGCTTCTCGCTCGGTCTCGCGCTGCTGCTCGGCGCGACGATGATCGGCCGCGATCTCAGCGAGAAGCGGATGTCGTTCTACTTCTCGAAGCCGCTCTCCGGTCCGGCGATCTGGTTCGGCAAGCTGATCGCGGCCCTCATCACCGTCGCCGGCTGCTTCGCCATCATCTTCTTTCCGTCGTATCTGAGCAGCCCGGTGTCGTGGCAGAACAGCTGGAACGTCGACCTGCCGATCGCGTTCTCGCTGATCGGCATCACGACCCTCGTGCTGCTGCTCCTCGGCCACGTGCTGGGGACGATGTTCCGCTCGAAGTCGCCGCTGCTCGCGCTCGATCTGGCGGCGCTCGTCGCCGCCGGCTTTGCCTTCGTCGGCATCGTGCGCCCGTTGCTCGTCGGATACGCCGTCGAGCTCACGAGGAATGTCTCGCTTGCGCTCTTCGGCGCGACGATCGTCGTGCTCATCCTCGGCGGGGCGTGGCAGCTGGCAAAAGGACGCGCCGACCGCCGCCAGAACCACGTCGAGCTCTCGCGCTTTCTCTGGATCTCGCTCGCGATCGTGCTGGCGATCGGCGGCGCGTACAGCGCGTGGGTCGTGCACGTCGGGCCGGGCGACCTGGTGAAGGGCGATGTGGTGCAGGCGGAGCAGGGCTCGTGGGGCTTCCTCTTCGGCCGGGCGAATCACCGGATGGATTACCACGCGCTGTTCGCGTACGACCTCGCGTCGGGCGAAGGGGTGCGCGTCGACGGCGTGCAGTCGTGGTTCAGTTCCGGCCTGTCGCGCGACGGACGCAGGATGGCGTATCTGAAGCTGGAGGATTACACCGCCGGCGTGGGCGAGCTGTACGTCATGCCGTTGAGCTCCGGCGCGAAGGCGGAGGCGACGCGGATCAGCGCCACGCGCAGCTCCGCGTATACGTTCTCCGACGACAGCTCGCGGCTCGCGGTGATGGAGCCGGATGGCATCGTGACGGCGTACGACGTGGCCTCGAACCGGGCGCTCGTCTCGGCGAAATTGCCGGCGGCCGCGCACAACTCGCGGCGCTGCTTCTTCGCGACGCCCGACCTCCTGCGCGTCTACGTCACCGCGCCGCAGTTCGGATCGGTGAAGCCGGAGGAGCACACGCTCGACATCTACGAGCTTGACGTCCGCACGCGCGGGCTGCAGCACACCGGCTCGTACCGCTCCGTGACGAAGTCGCTCCAGATGACGGTTTCGTCCGACGGCAATCGCGGGCTGCTGTTCGACGGCGACCACGCGTTCATCATCGACGCGCGCACGGCGCAGGTGATCGCGCCGGTGCCGGCCGGGAACCTGATGCACACGACGCTGCTCGCCGACGGCTCCGTCGCGAAGCTCGCAGCGAATGATGCCCATGACTGGACGCTGACGATGCACAAGCCGGACGGCAGCGAGCAGCAGATCGCGATCGGACGGATGAAGCAGCTCCACTTCGCGCGCGAGCTGCGGGGCGGACTGCTCGTGCTGACCGGCGCCGACCAGAGCGAGCGGTCGACGTACGTCGTCGACTATGCGCACGGCTCGGTCGTTCGCCGCGAGCCGGACCTCCGCGCGGCGTCGTACAGCTGGATGCAGTGGAACAACACCGATCCGCGCCGCGCGATCGCCGATCCGCAACAGCCGATTGCCGCATACGACAAGGCGAATGCGCTGTACGCGTGGCAGCCGCTGACGGGGGCGAAGAAGGAGCTGCTGCGGTTCTAGGACTGTTCTAAAACTGCTGCAGCACGCGCAGGTCGTTTTCGAAAAGGGTTCGGATGTTCGGGATGTCGAACTTCAGCATCGCCACGCGATCGAGTCCCATCCCGAACGCGAACCCGCTCCACTCCTCCGGATCGATGCCGACATTGCGCAGCACCTGCGGGTGAATCATCCCGCACCCGAGGATCTCCATCCAGCCGGTCTGCGAACAGGTGCCGCAGCCGGCTCCCTTGCAGAAGACGCACGACATGTCGACTTCGGCCGACGGCTCGGTGAAGGGGAAGAAGCTGGGGCGCATCCGCATCTTCGACTCTTTTCCGAACAGCTTCTGCACGACATGCTCGAGCGTCGCGCGCAGATGGCCGATGTGGATGCCGCGGTCGACGATGAAACCCTCGGCCTGATGGAACATCGGCGAGCGGCGCATCGTGATCTCGTCGCGGCGGAAGACGCGGCCGGCCGAGAGGACCTTCACCGGCGGCTTCCAGCGCTCCATCGCGCGGATCTGGACGTTGGAGGTGTGCGTGCGCAGCAGCAGCCGTTCGACGTCGACGAAGAACGTGTCCTGGGTGTCGCGCGCCGGATGGTCCGGCGTGAAGTTGAGCGCCTCGAAGTTGTACCAGTCGCTCTCGATCTCCGGACCGGGATCGATGGTGTAGGCCATCTCGCGGAAGATCTGCTCGACCTCGCGGCGGACGATCGTGACCGGGTGAAGGTGCCCGAGGCGCGGGTCGCGCGAGGGGAGGGTGACGTCGATGAGCTGGCGTGCTTCCCTGCGGCGCGCTTCGTCCGCGGCGACGCGTTCCGTCTTCTCCTTCAGCTCCGACTCGAGCCGGTCGCGTAGCTTGTTCAGCGCGTCACCGACCTCTTTTTTCTGCTCCTTCGGCACTTCTTTCAGGCGAGAGAAGAGGGCCGGAATCAGGCCTCCCTTGCGGCCGAAGTAGCGGACGCGAAGGTCATCGAGAGCGTGCGTCGTCGTCGCAGCGGCGAGCGCGGCGTCGAAATCGGAGGCGGCTGTGGAGATTTCTTCGAGCATAAAAAAACGCGGGCCATTCTAGCCCGCGTTCTCTCGTGATGCGAATCAGCGTCGTTATGCGGTCGCCGGCTTGCCGGTGCGCTTGCCGGCCGTTTCCTTGTCGAGGGCGGCGCGGAGCTGCTGCTTGTTCAGCGCGGCGCGGGCGCTCTCGGCGATCGCGGTGAAAGCGGCGGCGTCCTGGACGGCGAGATCGGCGAGGATCTTGCGGTCGAGCGTGTTGCCGCTCAGCTTCAGGCCGTTGATCAGCTGCGAATACGACATCCCGTTCAGGCGGGCGGCGGCGTTGATGCGGGCGATCCAGAGCGTCCGGAACTCACCCTTGCGATCCTTGCGGCCGGTGAACGCGGCGTTGAGCGCCTTCTCGACCTGCTGCTTCGCGATCCGATGACCGCGCGACTTCATTCCCCAGTAGCCCTTGGCCAGCTTCAGGATTTTCGCGCGGCGGTTCTTGCGCTTTGGACCTCGTTTGACTCTCGGCATCGTTTCTCCTCGTTTCTTCGTTCATGAGCGGCCGGGCCAGGAGTGGTGATTGCCGCGGCTCGCTCGAGTTGGTGCTCGCGATGTGACTTGCGAGCTAGTAGGGAAGCATCCGCTTCACGGTCTTTTCGTTCGCCTTCGACACCTCGGCTTCACCAGCGAGCGCGGCCTTGCGGCCCGGCGACTTCTTGGTGAGGATGTGCGAATGGAACGCGTGGTTCCGCTGCAGCTTCCCGGTTCCCGTCTTCTTGAACCGCTTCGCGGCTCCACGGTGCGTCTTCATTTTCGGCATGACAGTCCTCTCGTGCCTAAGCTGGGGGCAAAACCAGCTTGAACAGTTGTGAATTCCTGAAGTTACGCGACGGCTAGTGCGCCGCTTTGACCGGCGCGATGACCATGGTCATCCGGTTGCCCTGGATGTCGGGATGAGCGTTCTCCGCCGCTCCCACTTCCTTGATCTCGCTCAGCAGCCGGTCCAGCACCGCCCGTCCCAGCTCCATGTGCGTCATCTCGCGTCCGCGGAAACGGATCGAGGCTTTCACCTTGTCGCCATGCTGCAGGAAACGGATGATGTTGTTCTTCTTGAAATCGAAGTCGTGCTCGTCGATGCGGGGGCGGAACTGCACCTCCTTCACCACGATCACCTTCTGCTTCTTTTTCGCTTCGCTCTGCTTCTTCTTCTGCTGGAAGACGTACTTCCCGTAATCCATGATCTTGCACACCGGCGGATCCGCCGACGGCGAGATCTCCACGAGGTCGAGCACTTTCTCGCGGGCCATGTCCTGCGCCTGCTGCAGCGGGACAATGCCAACCTGCTTTCCCTCTGCATCGATGAGGCGAACCTCAGGGATGCCTCGGATCATGTCATTGATTCTTGACTCTGGTTCTGCGGGTCGGCGATCGAATCTCGAATTGCGGCGTGGCGGGTAAATACGAATTCCTCCTTTATTTTGACCGCTGAATCTACGGACAAAGCCCTATGAAGTCAACGATCGGCGTTCGATCAACTCTTTAGCCTGCTTGATGAATTCCTCGATCGACACAGTGCTCTGCTCGCCATTCCGTCTCCGGACGGCCACCGCGCCGCTCTGCGCTTCCTTCTCCCCGACCACCAGCATGAATGGCACTTTCTTCATCTGCGCGTTGCGGATTTTGGCCCCCAGCTTCTCGTTGCTCTGGTCCACCTCGACCCGCAGCCGCGCCGCCTTCAACCGCTTCGCCACCTCCGCCGCGTAGTCGGTGAACTTCTCCGACAGCGGCAGCACGGCGGCCTGCACCGGCGCGAGCCACACCGGGAACGCCCCGGCGAAGTGCTCGATGATGATGCCGATGAAGCGCTCCAGCGACCCGAGGATCGCGCGGTGGATCATCACCGGCCGGTGCTCGTGGTTGTCGGCGCCGATGTACTCGAGCTTGAAGCGCTCCGGCATCGCGTAGTCGAGCTGGATGGTGCCGAGCTGCCACGGACGTCCGATCGCGTCGGTGACCTGGAACTCGAGCTTCGGTCCGTAGAACGCTCCCTCGCCCGGGTTGATGTGGTACGCGAGGCCGTTGTTCTTCAGCGCCGACTCCAGCGCCGCCTCGGCCGCGTCCCAGGTCGCGTCGTCGCCGAGGCGCTTTTCCGGACGGGTGGAGAGCGCGATGCGCACTTCCTTGAAGTCGAAAGTGTCGTAGATCTCCTTGATCAGGCGCAGCTCGCGGTCGATCTCCGGCTCGATCTGCTCCGGAGTGACGAAGAGGTGCGCGTCGTCCTGCGCGAACGCGCGGACGCGCGCAAGGCCGTGGGTCACGCCGGAGCGCTCGTAGCGGTGCAGACGGGCGAAGTCGGCGTAGCGGATCGGCAGGTCGCGATACGAGCGGCGCTCCATCGCGAAGATCTGCGTATGGCCGGGGCAGTTCATCGGCTTGAGGCCGTACTCCCGCTCGTCCTTGTCGAACATGTACATGTTTTCGGCGTAGTTGTCGTAGTGGCCGGAGATCTTGAACAGCTCCACGTCCCAGATCAGCGGGCTGACCACTTCGCTGTAGTTGTCGCGGAAGTAGAACTCGCGCACGAAGTCGATCAGCTCGTTGTAGATGACCGCGCCCTTCGGCAGGAAGTTCGGCATGGCCGGCGCGAAGTGCGAGAAGTAGATGAGGTCGAGCTCTTTGCCGAGCTTGCGGTGATCGCGCGCCTTCGCATCCTCGACCTGCTTGAGGTACGCCTCGAGCTGTTCCTTGTCGCCCCACGCGGTGCCGTAGATCCGCTGCAGCATCGCGTTGCGCTCGTCGCCGCGCCAGTACGCGCCGGCCACCGACAGCAGCTTGAACGCGCCGAGGCGGCCGGTGGAGGGGACGTGCGGTCCGCGGCAGAGATCGAACCATTCGCCCTGGCGATAAACCGACAGCGGCTCATCGCCCGGGATGCCCTGGATGATCTCGACCTTGTACTTTTCGCCGAGCTGCTCGAAGGTTTTGATCGCCTCGTCGCGCGACCACTCCTCACGCCGGATCGGCAGGTCGCGATTCGCGATCTCCGTCATCTTCTCCTCGATGCGGCGCAGGTCTTCGTCGCTGAACGGACGGTCGGTGCCGAAGTCGTAGAAGAAACCGTTGTCGATGACCGGTCCGATGGTGACCTGGGTGCCGGGGAAGAGCTCCTGCACCGCCATCGCCATGAGGTGCGCGGTGGAGTGGCGGATCGTGTCGATGCCTTCAGGCGATTTGGGAGTGACGATCTCGACCTTCGCGCCGTCCGGGACTTTGGTGTAAACGTCGACGACCTTGCCGTTGACTTTCCCTGCGACGGCGTCCTTCGCCAGGCGCTTGCCGATCGAGGCGGCGACGTCGGCGACGGTCGCGTTCTCGGGGACTTCTCTCATCGAGCCATCGGGAAGTTGTACGTTCATGTTGACCTCGGAAAATGAAAACAGGGCCGGCTGGCGGCCCTGTCGAAATTGTGGTTTGGGAAATTCAAACGACGATCAGCGACAGGGCGGAGGAGTGGTCTCCGTCGTTCGAGTCTGCGTGATCGTGGCCGTTCGTTTCATGATGCAGGTTGCGAATATATCATGCGAAACATGCGCCCCATCGGATCGATTGCGCTGCTCGTTGTCCTCGCGATTCCGGCCCGCGGCGCGCTGAAGTATCAATACTCTGTTGTGAGGGATGGCCGCTACGCGAGCACGTCCACGACCACGGTGCTCGTCGATGGCAAGCGCTGGCGGACGGATTCGGAGCATGCCCCCGATGAAGCCGTCGCATCGACGTCGACGATCCGCACGGCCAAAGGCGAAGTCATCGCCCTCAACGCGCGGAATCAGACCTGGTTCCGGCCGAAATCGAGCGGCGGCGGCATCTCCAGCATGCTGTTCGGCTACTACAACGACGCGAAGGCTTCCAAAGTGAAGGTCGCCAGTCCCGCGCCCGGACGCATCACCTTCTCCTATCGCATCACCGCTGACGTCGGCCCGGCGATCATCAACGGTGAAGTGCACGGCGAGATCCGCGTCTCCGACGACACCGTGCCGCCCGATCTGCCGATGATCCCGCTCGAGATCCACGCCGGCATCAAGGAAGTCGACGACCTGCTGCAGCCCGAGATCGCGAAGCTCGCGGGCCGCGGGCGCACGGTCGAGCTCGAGGTCACGCGCCGCATCGAAGATGGCGTCGCGCTGCACGAAACGACCCGGATCTCGATCACCGAGCCGGTGACGGTCACGGCGGATCCGCACGCGTTCGAGATTCCGTCCGGTTACCGCTATCAGGAACCGGTCATCGGCGCGCCGGGCGCGTAAACTGGCGGGACAACCCCGAATAAACGAGCGAGGTCCCGCATGCTTCGAGCGCACGAGGTCTGCAGCATCATTCCGCCGCACATCTACCGCCACATCGCAGAGCATGGCAACGAAGAGGAACGCCGCCGCGCGCGGCTCGCGCTCGAGATGTCGTCGCACATGCGCGGCCAGCGCGAGGCGGTTGCGGGCATGCGCGCCGCGGTGTTGGAGATCGTCCCTGCGACCAAACGCCGCACGATCTACGACGCGAAGCACAAGCGCGATCTCCCCGGAAAACTGGTCCGCAACGAAGGCGACGCGCGCACCGGCGACGACGCCGCGGACGAGGCGTACGAAGGCTCCGGCAAGACGTACGACTTCTACAGCAAGGTCTACGAGCGCAACTCGATCGACGGCCGCGGGCTGCGCATCGATTCGTCGGTGCACTACTCGGTCGATTACTCGAACGCGCAGTGGAACGGCCGGCAGATGCTCTACGGCGACGGCGACGGGCGGATCTTCAACCGCTTCACGAAAGCGCTCGACGTGATCGGCCACGAGCTGACGCACGGCGTGACGCAGTACAGCGCCGCGCTCGAGTATCACGATCAGCCGGGCGCGCTGAACGAGCACTTCTCCGACGTCTTCGGCATCCTCGTGAAGCAGTTCTCGCTCAAGCAGACGGCGAAGAAATCGGACTGGCTCATCGGCCGCGAGATCTTCACCTCACGTGTGCACGGCGTCGCCGTCCGCTCGATGAAAGCGCCCGGCACGGCGTACGACGATCCGACGATCGGCCGCGATCCGCAGCCGGCGCACATGAAGAATTACGTGAAGACGCACGACGACAACGGCGGCGTGCACACGAACTCCGGCATCCCGAACCATGCCTTCTACCTCCTCGCCACGGCCCTCGGCGGCAACGCGTGGGAGGTCGCGGGGAAGATCTGGTACGTGACGCTGACGCAGAAGCTGCGGCACGACGCGAAGTTCCAGACGTGCGCCGACGCGACGTTCGCCGCCGCCGGCGAGTTGTTCGGCAAGGCGAGTGAGCCGCAGCAGGCGGTAGCCGCGGCGTGGAAGGCGGTCGGCATCGACGTGGCCGAGGCGGTGGAGAAGCGGATGCCGCTGCGCCGCGCGCGGATGAGCGGCCCCGGTTACGAGCCGGCAAGCGGCGGCGCCGAGGTGCCGTCCGAGACGCTCACGTCATCGTAGCGGCGCGGCCGGCGGCGAGCATTGCGCCGCTTCTCCCAAGCCTTTGAGAAATGCACGGCGCACCGTTCCGGCGGTGATCGCGGCGATGACTTCGCGCGAGTAGCGCTCCGCGCCCGTGAGCCTGCGCACCCAGCTGCGGAACGGCACGAGGTCCTCGGCCGTGCGGCGGACGGCGGACACGGCTTCGTGTCCGACGAACGCCGTGCCGCGCTCGATGTAGCCGGCGTTCGCAGCGCTCGGCGGCGTGTCGAGGTCCGCGCCGAGGACTTCGTCGAGCGACCGGATCTCGGACGCGAGCCCGCTGCACGAGTGGTCGATCGGGATCGCGTACGGCGCCTTCTGGGCGTCCTTCAGGATCCACGGAATGTCCGCGCGGACGACGTTCAGGTCCTTCAGCGGCGCCTCCGCCGCGTCGGTGAACTGCCCGGTCGTCGGGGCGCCTTCGCGGATCTGCGTTTTGGTCGAGGCGCAGGCGGCGAGTGCAACGGCAAGGAGGACCGAAACCACGTACTTCATCCGCGCAAGGTTATCAGTCAGCGCTGTTTCTGATCTCCGTGACACGCCATGTCGATGACGACCGTGCTCGCGAGAATCAGCACGTCGTCCTCGCCGTCGGCGATGTCGACGCCGTAGGTGTCGGAAAACGAGAACCACTGCTTCGACACCGTCGCCACCGTCCGGCCGCCGCGCACGAAGCGGTACTCGTGATCACTGAAATCGCCCGTCGCCTCGAGGTCGTCGGGACCGGGAACGTCGACGTTGAACGTGCAGTGAAAGAAGGTGAAGAGCTGTTTCTTCACCACCGCGGCGACCTGCCCGTTGCGCGTGATCTCGTAGGTCGGTCCCCAGTTGAACAGCTGTTGCCTGATGTACGCCAGCTCGTGTTTTTCGAGGTCCTGGAACGAGAGCTGATCGCCGAAGGTGAAGGACTTGCCATCGACGAAAAAGACGTCGTTGCCGGCCTCGTCGCGGATGTAGAAGTCATCGCCGAACGAGAACAGCTTCTGCTTCATCACGTATCGCATGGCCGAAGCTTATCCGCCTTCGCGCCTGATGAACGCCAGCACCGCGCCGGGAGAGGGATCGCGGTCGCTCAGCACATGTGGGAGCTGCTTCACCTGCAGCGAGCCGTCGCGATTCACGTTGGCGATGAACACGTTGCCGTTCGCGATGTCATACGTGTGGCCGTCCGCCTCGACGCGGGCACAGTCGACGAACGAGACGCGGCTCGCCTTCACCGTGAAGCTGTCTGTCTGGAACGTCCAGTCGATCGTCTGCCGGCGCTGCGTGCCGCCGTGCGCCGCAAACGCTCCGTGCGCAGCTCCCTGCACCCGCGGCCACTGCGGAACGAAGTAGATGTGGAACAGGGCGGAGTGATCGGTGTCGTATTGCGTATCCAGCTCGTTCGTCCCGACGGCGACGTCGCGGCTTCCGCCAAGACAGGACGCCTCGCGCTGACACGCAGCGAGGGCGAGAAGCAGTAATGCGGTCATCAGCATGCGCATTTGCATCGTCATCGGTTTCGATCTGAAAATCAGAACGTCTGTATTTCGCGAAGCACGCCTCTCATTTTGAAATGACGCGCTGTCATTTGCGTCCTGCGCGCCCTGTCCCGCAATAGAGACGTTCACATTTCGAATACAGACGCCGTCATTTCAAGAAGCAAAGGTCTCTTGAAGAGGATAACGGTTCGGCAACCCGCCGGTGGTTCATCCATTCGCTCGATGTATCCTTGGCTCGATGGAGCCGAAGCAGATCATTCACTCCGACCCGGAGATCCTCGGTGGAACGCCGGTGTTCGTCGGAACGCGCGTTCCTGTCGATGCTTTGATCGATTTTCTCGAGGGTGGAGACACGATCGAAGATTTTCTCGAGAACTATCCCGGCGTATCGCGCGAGCAGGTCTTTGCGTTCCTCGAAGAGGCCAGTCGCACGTTGTTGGCGAAGATCGCGTGAGACGGTAGGGCGTTTCGACGTATTACTCACCGCAGATCGTCGAATGCAGTACCAGCAACAGTTGCCGCAGTTCGATCGGCGTTGTTGATCGCAACGCCCCGGCTCCAGTTGCGGCTATTGGAAACTGCAGCAATTGACCTGCGTGACGCAAATTCGAATTGTGGCATTTGGTCAAGTCACTCATGTGAGTATTCCTTCGCCCTAGCGCCGCACCGCCGCCCGCCCCGGGCGGGTTGGAGAACCCGCCCCACATTTCACTACGCCGCGTCCGAGAAGATCTCCCGAATCCGCGTCGCCACGCTCGAATCCGGCACCGTCGCGGCGATCTCGTTTGCGGTCTCACGCAACTGGACCTGGTCGATCGGCGTTTCGGCGCGGAAGCGGCGGCGGAGGGTGATCGTGGCGAGGTTGAACTTCGCTGTGGACAGGCGCGCGAGATCCGGCAGCTCTTCGAGGAGCTTCAGCAGCGGGCGGTTGCTCAGGGTGTCGGCGAACTGCGCCATCTCCGAGAACGTCAGCGCGCTGCGGCCGCGGCGAATCAGCGTGGACTCACATTCTTCTCTGATCATGTCGGTCTCCTCATGAGATCAGGGCGGTGTCGGCGGACGGCAGCAGCCAGTCTTCGATGACCATCGGCGCACCGAAGAGATATCCCTGCAGGCAATTGCATTGATTCTGCCTGAGGAACGCCGCCTGCTCCTCCGTTTCCACCCCCTCGGCCACGACTTCCATCTCCAGGCTGTGCGCCACGCCGATGACCGCGCTGACGATCGCCGCGTCGGAACGGTCCGTCGTGACGGCGTTGATGAACGATTTGTCGACCTTCACCGTCGACACCGGGAAATGCTTCAGGTACGCCAGCGATGAATAGCCGGTGCCGATGTCGTCGATGGCGATGCGGACGCCCGACGCGCGCAGCGTCCCGAGCAGCACGCTCGTCGCTTCCGGGTCCTGCGCCGCGACGCTCTCCGTGATCTCCAGCTCGAGCAGCTCCGGCGCCAGTCCGGTGTCGGCAAGGATGCGGTTGACCATCGGTCCGAAGTCCGCCCCCTGCAGCTGCTTCTGCGAGATGTTCACCGCGACGCGCACCCCGGCCAGGCCGCGCTGCTGCCACGTCGCCGCATCCATGCACGCCTGGCGCAGCACCCACTCGCCGAGCGGGAGGATCAGCGACGTCTCTTCGGCGATGCGGATGAAATCGATCGGCGGCAGCAGTCCGCGCTCGGGATGCTGCCAGCGCACCAGCGCCTCGAAGGCGACGAAGCGCTGATCGCCGGCGTCGACGATCGGCTGGTAGTGCAGCACGAACTCGCCGCGCTCCACCGCCGTCCGCAGGCTGTTCTCCACGATGAAGCGCTCGGATGCGCGGCGGTTCAGCTCCTGCGACGAGATCCGATACGTGTTGCGCCCCATCTGCTTCGCGTCGAACAGCGCGTTGTCGGCGCTCTTCATCAGCGACTCCTCGTCCGCGCCGTCGGCCGGATAGAGCGCGATGCCGATGCTGGCGGTGAGGAAGATCTCGCGCGTGCCGATGGTGAGCGGCTTGGCGATCGTGTGCAGCAGCTTGCGGGCGATCCGCTCGATGTCGGCGGCGCTGATGATGTCGGCGATCAGCACCTGGAACTCGTCGCCGCCGGGACGCGCCAGCGTGTCGCCCTTGCGCAGCACCGAGGAGAGCCGCTCGGCGATCATCACGAGCGTTTCGTCGCCGACGGTGTGCCCGAGCGTGTCGTTGATCTTCTTGAAATCATCGAGGTCGATGAACATCACCGCGGCGTTGCGCTGGGCGCGTTTCGCGTGCGCGATGCCGATGCGGACGCGGTCGCGGAAGAGCTGCCGGTTGGGCAGGCAGGTGAGCACGTCGTGGTACGCGTGGAAGCGGATCTGCTCCTCCGCGCGCTTGAGGTCATTGATGTCGACGACGGTGCTCTGGAACAGCGTCACGCCGTCGATCTCGATCCGCGACACGCTCTCCAGCACGCGCAGCGACTCGCCGTTCGCTTTCTTCAACGTCAGCTCGACGCCGGGGATCGTGAGCGCCGAGGCCAGCATGTTCGTGATCTCGTGGCGCTCGGCCGGCGCGACGTGGAACTGGCCGATGCGCGTGCCGATGAGGAGCGCCGGCGAGCCGACGCCGAGCATCCGCGCGAAGGCCTGGTTGCAGTCGGTGATGATGCCTTCGGTGTTGCAGGTGTAGACGCCGGCGAGGTTGCGCTCGAACAGCATCCGGTAGCGCTTCTCCGACGTCTCCACGGCGTGCTGCACCGCGCGCGCCTCGGTCGCGTCGCGGAAGGTCCAGACGCGGCCGACGATCTGGCCGTCGAGCCGGTGCGGGATCGAGCAGCGCTCCAGGATGCGGCCGTCCTTCAGCTCCAGCACGTCGGACGTCTTCGATTCATTCAGCCAGTCGAAGGCGCGGGCACGCGCGCGGAACTCGTCGGGATTCACCAGCTGATCGATGGCGTGTGACAGCAGGTCGCGGTCGCGCGATTTCGACGCGAGCTCGCGCGTGACGTTCCACATCTCCGCAGCGCGTTTGTTGTAGAGGACGATGCGGCCGTTGCGGTCGAGGACGAGGATTCCTTCATCGGTCGAATCGATGGTGGAGCGGAGCAGGGCGAGGTTGTGGCGCTGCGCCGTCTCCGTTCTGCGGCGGAGGACGATCGCCGCACTCACCAGGAGCGCGGCGAGAAATACGGCGACCGGAAGCAGCAGGGTCATCGAACACCGAGCGGGGAATGCGGGGTCTTCGAGCCAGAGTGCCACGTTTCGCGGTGTTCGTCACCTTCGCGCCGGTAGCGCCTGACGCAGTTCCGGCCGGCACTCTTCGCGGCGTACAGCGCGCGGTCGGCGGCTTCGATCAGCTTGAGGTGCGTATCGATCGACGACAACGGCAGCGCGGCGAGGCCGACGCTGATGCTGATGCGCGACGGTCCGTTCGGGACGTCGAGCGGATTCGTGTAGATCGATGAGCGCAGCCGCTCGGAGAGCATGAACGCCTCTTCCAGCGTCGTCTCCGGCAGGATGATGGCGAATTCGTCGCCGCCGTAGCGCGCCAGCACGTCGGACGAGCGGATGCCCTGCGCGATCAGCGTGGAGACGTCGGAGAGCACCTGGTCGCCGATGCGGTGACCGAACTTGTCGTTGATCGATTTGAAGCCGTCGACGTCGATCATCGCCAGCGCCAGGGCGCGCTGGTGACGGAGCGCGAGGTCGAAGTGCCGGCGGATCTCGGTCTCGAAGAAGCGGTAGTTGTAGACCTGCGTGAGGCCGTCGATGACGGAGAGCTGTTCGAGGATGAAGAGCCGCGCCAGCAGCGTCTTCTGGCTGGCTACCGTGCGGCGGATCGCGCGCAGCCGCGCGGCGAGCTCGCTCGGATCGACCGGCTTGCCGAGGTATTCGTCGGCGCCGGCTTCGAAGCCGCGCATTTTTTCCTCGTGCGATTGCACGCCGCTGAGAATGATGATGTAGCGATGCGATTCGGCGCCGGAGCTGGCGATGCGGCAGAGATCGAGGCCGTCGCCGTCGGGGAGGCGCCGGTCGATGACGGCGACGTCCCACGGGTACTCGCGCAGGATGCGGACGCCGTCCGCCACCGAGCCTGCCTCGAGCACGACGCCGCCCGCGCGTTTGCCGATGACGGCCAGCAGTTCGCGGACGTTGGGGTCGTCATCGATCACGGCGATGACGAAGGGTTCGCGTGCAGGCATGGGCGGCGAAAGATGCAATCGGTACGCCGCGGGGAGGACTGATCCCGGATGGTAGGCTCTAGCGGACTCGAACCGCTGACCTCCACCGTGTCAAGGTGGCGCTCTAACCAACTGAGCTAAGAGCCTGTCGGATCAGTGACTGCCGCCAACGAATGAGGTTTTGCACCTATTCCCGCGGCGGGGGAGTGAGCATAGCGAACAAGCGGGTCAGCAGTCCAGCGCCTTGCGCAGCTTGTTCTTGGCGCGGATGTAGAGCGGTCCGACCGAGCCGGCGGGAAGCGAGAGCGACGCGCTGACGTCGGCGTAGCTGCGGCCTTCGATGGCGATCTGCATGCACAGCTCGCGCGAGCGCTCGTCGAGCCGCGACATCGCCTGTCCGACGATCATCCGCGTGTCATCGGCCGCCGGCTTCGGATCGATCAGCGCCTCGAGCAGCTCCGCGCCGTTGTCCGTCTGCCGCCGCTTCGTCTTGTCGAGCAGTTGCAGGCAGAGCTTCGACACCGTTCCGGCGAGCCACGTGCGCGGCGTCCGGATGTAGCCGCGCTTCTCCAGGAACAGCAGCCACGCGTCCTGCACCACGTCTTCCGCCTGCTGCGCGGAAAGGCCGTAGCGCCGCCGCGGGATCGAGCGGAGCACCTTCGACGTCTGCAGGTACAGCGTCTCGAGATCGACCTCCGCGACCGCATCGGCGGCGCGCTCGATCTCTCCCAGCACCTCGAGGATCGCGTCGACGATCGCGTTGCCGTCGCTTCCTTTGCAGACGACGCGATCCGATCCGCGCTCCAGCACTTCCGCTCTCATCTCCGGCGTGGCGTAGCCGGTCATCGTGATGATGCGCGTGGTGGGGCTGAAGCGGCGGATCTCGTCGATCAGCAGCAGCCCCTCTTCGCACGTGTCGAGACAGAGATCGGCGACGACGACGGGATAGTGCTGCTCGATGAGCATCGCCGTCGCGGTGCCGCGGTCATTCGCTCCCGCTGCTTCGAGATTTTCGACCTGCAACCAGGCGGTCAGCCCTTCGACGATCAGCGGCTCGTCGTCGATGACCAGAATGCGGTGCTCCATGTTTTCTTCTCCTGCTTTCGAACCTGGGTGCTCTCAGACCAAGAGGAGTGCCAGATCGTGACGAGGCAGAAGTCATTGAAAACAAAGGCGCTGACGCTTTCGCGAAAATTTCCTGGCGTCCGGAAATCAGACGGTCGTGCGGATAGCGGTCACTAGCAATATGGGCGATTTCCCTACGTCAACTGGATCATTCGGGTATTCCGTTCCCGCTTAACCCCGCAATTCAATCATGATGGTCCTGCACTTAGATGTCGTGCACTGGCTTCAGGAACTCTTGCGTTCCTTCTGGCCGTCCTGTACCTTCCCGCGGCCTACCGGCAATCCCGCAAAAAGAGGTCACAACTTGATCACCACGATCACCGCACGCGCGGCGAGCGCTGTCTCTGCGCTCGCACTTTTCTCCTTTTCTGCCTTCGCAGCGGGACCGGCGCTTTTCCCGCAGCCGCTGCATCTCACGCGGGCCGTCGATGACCCGGGCGGGAAGACGACGGTCGTCGACGAGTACTGCCGCGGCAACACGATCGTCTCGATCAGCGGCGACCGCACGGTGATCGCCGATTACGACAAGCAGACGGTCACGGAGATCGACCGCGCGAAAGGGACGTACAGCGTGACGCCGTTCGCCGAGCTGGCCAAGCTCGCGCCGGCGCCGCCGCGCAGCGCGAAGAGCGTCGACGAGGCGTTCACCTCGCGCTCCATCGGAACGCGCGCCGCGCATGCGAACGCCGAGTACTTCGAGGCGGAAGCGACGTCGAAATCGACGCCGATCCGCAAGGTCGAAACGGCCGTCGACCGCTCCGTGGCGTTATCGCGCGATGCAGCCGAGGTGCTCGCGGGCGCCGCGTATCCGCGGTCGCGAAGCGATGAGAGTGAGCTCGTGCTGCGCGCCAGCGCACCCGCCGCCGGCGCGCGCCGCGCGCAGACGAATGCGGCCGGCGCCGCGGCCACGCAGACGTACGGATTGCCGGTCGAGCAGAGCGTGACGTACGAATTCGAAGGCCGCACGGTCGTCATCAAAAATCGAATCACCAAGGTTGGCCACGAGGAGCCGCTTCCGGACCTGATTGCCATTCCGTCCGGCGCGCATCTCGTCGAATCGGCTGCGATCCAGGCGCGCAAGGCGCTCGACGAAGCCGACCGACTTCCCACTTCACCGGCAGCACACAAGTAACGCGAACGGCTGGACTGCATGAGACCGAAAACGATCCGGATCACGGGCCTCCTCACCCTCTTCGTCGCCGCCTTTGTCTTCCCCTTCGGGTTGCAGGCGCAGACGAATGGATCGGCGAACATCGCCGCGACCGACGTCTACATCGCCGGCTCCTCGCTGGCGCTCGAAGACGTCACCGCCACGACCGGATTGAACATCCCGGTCTCACTGCAGACGAGTTTCGGCGGACTGAAAAACGAGCTCGCGCCGGTCGTGCCGGAGCTCACCGCGGTCGGCGATCTGACCGGACCGGGCATCGACGTCCCGATCCAGTTGCAGACCGCTCCCGGCCACTCGTTCACCATTCCCGGTCTCTCCAAGGAAGGCGTTTACCTGCTGCAGAACGTCCGCCTGATGCGCGGCACGACGTTCGTGCAGGCCGCCGTTCCGGCCAGCGCGGCGATCACCGTCGCCGACGTCCTCAAGACCAAAGTCAGCGTCCGCCAGCTCACCGCGGCGGAGCTGCGCGCGCGCGGCATCACCATCGATGCGCGCAACTTCGACGTCTACGAATACACGCTTTCGTTCTTCGTCGGCACGCAGGAAGTGCTCGTGCCGTTCCCGGTCATCGTCGACAAGCGGACGCACGAGATGACCCCGATCGCCAGCGAGCCGAAATACACGTTGCCCGGATTCAAGAACGTGCAGTCGCCCCCGCGCTGGGGACCGCCGCAGGTCTTCCCGATGGATCTCGGTGAGCCGAGCGACCTGCCCGCGCCTCCCGACACCGACGGCGGCGATGGAGGCGGCGCCGCGCCGCACATCCCCGCCGCGATCGTGATTCCGAACAGCCTCGGCGTGCTGCACCAGTTCTTCGCCGTCGCGCTGACGGTGACGAACAACGCGCCCGCGGGAAGCTCCATCACGCTCGACTCGGTCACGGCCACGATGAAGAACCCGGCCGAGCTGCGCGTCGCCGACACCAAGCCCGAAGTGTCCTTCGGGCGTCCGCTGCCGCTCGTCGATCCGAACAGCGGCACGACGATCCTCGTGGCGCAGGGCAAAGCCGAAGCCGACTGGACGCTGGAAGGACTGAAGACCGGAACGCACTCCTTCACGATCGACGTCCACGCGACGTACCGGGCCTCCGCGACCGCCGAGCCGATCCCGCTCGCCGGCTCGCTCACGCAGCAGATCGTCATCCACGATCCGCGCTTCAACGTCACGTTCTCGCATCCCGACACCGTCCGCGCCGGCCTCACCTACTCGACCTTCACGTTCGTCACGAACATGACCTCGGCGACGCAGACGCTGCGGCTGCGCACCGGCGACGAGTTGCCGGCCTGCTCCGCGCCGGGCGGCGCGAACGTCTGCCGGCTCGATGACGACATCGCCAGCATCCCGCTCTGCTCCGGCAACACGACGGTCGACGTCTGCCGTCCGAGCGACGACCTCAAATCGCAGGAAGTGACGCTGAAGCCGGGCGCCACGCGGACGCTCGTCTACAAGTTGCGCTCGAGCCTGACGGGCAACATCTTCGCCGCCATCGGCTCGGTCGACAGCGACGTCATCAAAGCGGCGGTGCAGCTGCACATGGGCGTGAGCGCGAGCGGGATTCCGCTGTCGCCGGCCACGCTGGTGATGCCGTACTACGCGCAGTATCTCGACCAGCAGTTCGTCGCCGACAACCTGCAGCTCCTCGGCCTCGGCTACAGCCTTGCCACCGCGCCACTGAACCAGGTCACCGCGTCGCAGCCGCGCGTCATTACCACCGACGTCTTCCATCGCGCGGTCGACATCGCGCGCGCCGGCCAGCGCATCTTCATCGGCGAGGACAAGCGCGACACGCTCGCGAACCTCACGCTCGATCTCCTCGGCAACGGCAACGGCAACAAGCTCGATGAATGGGACGAGCTGCGCCGCCGCGAATACAGCGGCCGCGTCGCCGGCGCCGCGCTCGGACGCCAGCTCGAAGCGAACGGCCTCAAGACCGGCAACGACTTCGACACGTTCCTCGCCCGCTTCGGCCAGACCACGGCGCATCGCGCGCCGTACCTGATGGCCGTCACGCACGGCGTGCCTGTGAATGGCAACAGCCGTCCGTACGCGCTCTCGCTCAAAGGCGTGACGTCGCACGGCGTGCTCGACACGCCGAACGAGCTGGCCACCGAGGACAGCACGGGCAAGCGCGAGATCGCGTTCGGCGATCTCACGAGACTGACGAGCGTCGACAACGCGCAGACCGGCGAGCTCGCATTGCTGGGCATCTGGAGCGAGAACTACGAGCTCACCGTCACGCCCGCCGCGGGCAGCTCCTTCACGCTCGACGTGCTCTATCCGTCGGCCTCGCCGCAGCGCATCCAGCACGCGATCGTCAGCGTCAGCAACGCGAGCGGCAAGCCGCTGAAGGCCGTGCTCGATCCGGCCAGCGCGACGGTCACGCTGCTCGAGGATGGCGGCAGCGCGAGCTACAGCGGCAACGCCACGACGCTCGCGCCGGCGCCGCTGGCGATCATCGCGGCGCATCAGGACCTGCACCTCGATGACGAAGGCCACAAGGTCTCGGTGCTCTTCAACCGTCCCGTCGATTCGGCCACTGATTACAAGCCGAAGTTCACCGGCCGCGTGATCTTCAACCAGGGCTCGATCAGCTACACCGGCCCGCGCGGAGTCGATGCGGCTGCATTGCAGGATGACGACCGGACGCTGAACCTCACGTTCGATCACTCCCTCTCGACCAACGCCACGTACTCGATCCAGGTGCAGTCGATCACCGATCCGCTCACCGGCTCGCCGGTGTCGTTCGGCGACCTCGTGCCGATCCTCGAGAACAACCGCCAGGCCGGCATCATCTACGGCCGCGTGCTGCGCGGCGACAACACGACCGTGCCGGGCGCGCAGGTCATGCTGAAGTCGATCGCGACCTCGGGTCTGCAATACGACACGGCATCGAGCGACAAGGCCGACTTCCTCTTCGAGTACATCCTGCGCGACGTTGCGGCCGGCATTCCGGGCTCGTATCAGTTGAGCGCGACGGACGCCGACGGGAAGTACGTGGCGGTCGACGGCGCGGTCCGTCTGAGCGGCATCGCCGAGACCGTGAACCTCGTCTACCTCGGACGCGGCAGCGCCGAGGGACGGGTCACGTACGACAACGGCGACGTCGTGCCGAACGCGAAAGTCGTCATCGGCTCGACGCTCTTCAATCAATTCCGCAGCACCACCGCCGGCGCCGACGGGCGTTATCGCGTCACCGATCTACCGGTCGGGCCGCTGACCTTCAGCGCGACCGACACCGCCGGCAACACCGCGTTCGCCGCGTCGGAGATCCGCTCCGCGGGGCAGGTGGTCACGCAGGACATCTCGATCTACCGGCAGCCGTTCCCCGGCACCGGCACGATCCGCGGCGTCGTGGTTCGTTCCGACACGCAGCAGCCGGTGCCGAATGCGCACGTTGGCGTCTACACGCAGGGCTACGGCCTGACCGACGGCTTCACCGACATCAACGGCCGCTTCGAATTCGACAAGGTCGTGACGGGCCTCGTGACCGTTCTGGCCGAGGACTGGTCGATCGCGCGCAAGGCGGTGGGCGAGGACTTCGACCTGGCGAACGATCAGGTCAAGGACCTCACGCTCACGCTCGAAGTCATTCAGAACGAGCCGCTGGCGAACCTCGAGGGTGACGTCGAAGAAGAGAACCCGCTCGTCCCCGGCACCTACACGAAAGTGCCGAACGCGCTGGTGCAGATCGACAAGTATCCGGTGGTCACCGCCGACTCCAACGGTCACTTCGCGTATCACTCGCTCCCGCTCACCGCGGGCGGCAAAGACATCAAGGCGTACAACCCGGTCTCGAAGCGCATCGGCGCGTCGCAGGTGCCGACGCTCGATCCGGCCGTCAACGGCTACGTGCGGATCCCGATCAAGGTCAGCGACGCATTCGGCACCGGCACCATCCAGGTGCTCGTGCTCAACGCCGCGGGGCTGCCGGTCAGCAACATGCGCGTGTTCGAGCCCGGCTATCCGATCACGCCGTTCACTCCCATCGGCAACGGCAAGTACCAGCTGACGGTGAAAGCCGGCACCAGCATGAACGTCTGGGCCGTCACGTCCGGCGATCCGAACGACCCGCACACCAGCCGCTACGTCTACGGCGATCAATACGTCAGCGGCAGCGCCAGCGTGCAGTTCAACGGCCAGACGACGCTCACCGTCCTGCGCATGCCGGGACAGGGCAAGCTGCGCGTTCGCCTCTTCACCGACATCCAGGACATCGGCGACGTCAACCTCACGTACAGGCGGTGGAGCGACGAAGAGCAGGCGCTGCACGACTACACGCGCTTCGCGAACACGAAAGATCCGGCCACCGGCCTGGCCGGCTTCGCGATCTTCGACAAGGTGCCGGTCGGCAACTTCAGCGCCTCGGCGGCGCTGGCGAATTTCGGCTACGACAGCGCGAGCGCGCAGTTCGTGTACGACGGCCAGATCCTCGACATCGACCTGCACGCGAAGAAGCTGGCCAGCCTCGCGGGCGTCGTTTACAACATCGACCGCATCACCCCGATGCCGGGCGTCACGATCAAGATGACGGACGGCGGGCAGACGCAGACCAGCGTCACGGGACTCGACGGCAGCTTCAAGTTCGGCAACGTCGCGGCGGGGAAGGGCTACACGATCACCGCCGAAACGACGTTCGCCGGCATCGACCGCGTCGGCATCACCTCCGGCGTCACGCCGGGCAACGGCGGACCGGTCAACAACATCGCCGTGGTGATGAAGCAGCAGGGATCGGTCGAAGGCTACGTCGTCTACTCCGGCTACAAGGTGTTCGATCCGAACGATCCTTCGAAGAACGTTCTCGACACCACGCCAAACGATCCGTCCGACAACGCCCGCGTACCGCTGGCGCAGTTCTACCTGCGCGAGCTGACGTATCCGTACCAGGCCTGGGGGAAGGAAAGCGCGCCGCTCACGGCCGACATCAACGGCCACTTCCTCATTAATAACGTGGTGGAGGGGGGCGTCCGCGTCACCGGCTGGTCGCAGCAGAATCAGGATCTCCGTGGTGACGGAACGACGACCGTCGTGCAGGAAGGATCGACGGCAACGGTCTACGCGCAGATCGGCGCGGAGGGCTTCGGCCCGCTCGTCGTCACGGTGCTCGATCCGAACAACCACAACGCCCCGGTGGAGAACGCCGAAGTCGCGCTGGCCATCCCGGTCGCGCTCGGATCTCCCGTCATCTTCGACTTCGGCACGACCGACGCGAACGGCACGATCCGCTTCGAACAGGTGCCGGCGCGCAGCAACTACGAGATCGACGCATTCTCGAAACTCGTCGGCAAGTCCGGAAAGGTGAACGGCGTCAACGTCCTGCCGGTGACCGGCGCTTCGGTCGTCGTGTCGCTCGAGTTCAGCGGCTCGGTCAACGGAACGCTGACCGATCCGGAGGCGGGGAACGCCGGCGTGCCCGGACTGCCGGTCATCCTCCAGACGAGCAACGGCACCGTTGCCTATCGCCAGGAGACCTCGACTCAGCTCGACGGCACGTTCCTGATCGGCGGTGTACACGAAGGCGTGTTCACCCTCGACGCGATGCAGGAGTCGACGCGCCGGCGCGCGCACGGGCAGGGCGCGGTCAGCGCGGCCGACCCGAATCCGACCATCAACCTCGAGCTGGAGCGCACCAGTTCGCTCTACGTCAAAGTCTTCTATCCGAACGACGACGGCTCGCAGTCGAACGTCGAAGTGCCGACGTCCGACGTCACCGTCAAGCAGCGCTGCGTCGTTTCGCTCGGCGTCGAGATCTGCGAGTACAGACGGACGTTGCAGGGCAGTGGGCTCGTCTTCACGAACCTCTTCGCCAGCAGCGGATACGGCGTCGGTGCCGTCGAGATCGGCGGCGACAGCCGCTCCACCGGCGGCGGCGGAAGCTTCCCCCTCGGCGCCACCGCCGACAATCCGGTGAAGCTGACGCTGCCGGCGTACGGCACGATCCAGGTGACGGTGCGGCAGCCCGGACCGAACGGCGTGATGGGCCCCGCGGCGGGCGCGCGCGTCAACGGCGTTTATTCGGTCGTCACGGCCGATGCGAACGGCGTCGCGGTCATTCACCACCTGCCGCTCCAGGACTATGCGATCAGCGCCGTCTCCTTCGACGGACGCTTCTCCGCCTACTCGCCGACCGTGCACCTCGGCAGCCAGAGCGTGCCGCTGCAGGTCACGCTGGAGCTCGGGTCGTCCGCCGGCGTGACCGGCCTCGTGAACGCCGAGACCGGCGGACCGTCGGTCAACACGCGCGTCCTCGCCAGCTGGCCCGGCTTCCTGGCCACCACCTTCACCGACTCCACCGGCGCGTTCAAGTTCCAGGGCATCACCGTCAACACCACCGCGCCGACCAACGTCTGGCTGACCTACTACGGCCCCGACGACAAGACGGTCGGCGCCGCGCAGGGCGTGGCGCTCACGACGAACGACGTGCTCACGCTCAAGCAGGTGCCGCCGGTGACGCTCGACGCCACGCCGCCGACCGTCGTCAGCGTGAAGCCCGAAGACAACTCGATCAACGTCTCGCCCGACAGCAGCATCGTCGTCTCGTTCAGCGAGCCGATCGCCGCGACGACGATCAACAACGCCAACTTCCGCCTGCAGCCGACCGACGGCACCGCGCAGGTCAATTGCTCGATCACGTCCGCGATCGATCCGGCCACCGGCCTCTTCACCGTGACGATGACGGCGCCGCCGTCGAACGACCCGGTGCAGCGCTTCCCGCTGAAGAGCAACATGCTCTACAAGGTCACGTTCACCGGCGGCATCACCGACCTGCAGGGCCATCCGCTCGCGCAGCGCGGCTTCAGCTTCATCACCGCCGACTACATCGCGCCGAAGGTCATTCAGATCGAGCCGGCGACGAACGTTCCGCTCAGCGAATCGACCACCTTCCTCGTGCACTTCAACAAGCCGCTCGCGTCGCAGCTCTTCGACGCGAACCACAACATCGTCGCGCCGCTCGAGGTGCATCTCTACAAGCTCGACGGACCGGCCGGCAACCAGGTCTCCGAGGTTGCGGGACTGGCGTATGGCGACCTGGCGAACCAGGTCGTCAGCTTCGCGCCGAACAGCAAGCTGGAAGAGAAGTCGTACTACCGGCTCAAGCTCATCGGCGTTCGCGACACGCTCGGCAACGTCGCCGATCCGATCTCCTACGACTACTTCTCGTTCGACAAGACCGCGCCGTTCATCACGTTCGATCCGCTGCCGACGCCGGCCGGCACGCCGCTCGTCTCGGGCATCCGCTACACGCTGCACGCGCTGCTGCGCGACGGCAGCGCGGCGGGACCGGCGTCGACCGACGTCGCCCGCGTCGACTTCTTCCAGGTCAACGGCACGTCGAAGACGCTGCTGACCAGCCTGACCAAAGCTCCGTACGACTACGCCTTCGTCGCGCCGAACGTCACCACCACCGGCACCACGCTGACGTTCCACCTCGAGGCGTACGACACCTCCTTCAATAACGCCACACCTCAGGAAATCACGTTCGACGTCGCGCCGAACCTGCCGCCGCAGAACGTGCTGCTCACGCTGAAGACGGCCGCGCCGATCTATCCCGGCATGCTCGTCTCCGCGCAGCCGTCGCTCACCGACGAAGGCCTGCTCGTGACGCTGCAGGCGCAGCTCACCGGCACGAACACCGACGGCACGACGTACACCAGCACGCGCATTACCGGCCAGGCCAAGCGCAACACGACCGCCGAGGCGTGGGTCTTCACGCCCGCGACGTTCGACTTCACGGTTCCGGCCTCGCTCGCCGACGGCTCGACCGCGTCGCTCACCATGACCGCGTCGGACGGCGTTTCCGCGGCCGTCGATGCGACCCCCGCGACGTTCACCGTCGCCTCCGACACGAATCCGCCGGTGGTCAGCTCCGTCACCGTCAGCCCCGCGTCGCCGTATCACCTCAACGACAAGTACACGATCACCGCGATCGTGAAGGACGCGGAGAGCGGCATCTCCGACGTCACGTTCACCTACGACAACATCACCACCTCGCCGATGCACGTCGGCGACGCGAACGTCACGAAGCTCGCCGACGGCTCGTACCGCTTCGTCTCCGCGCAGATCACCGTGCCGGCGAAGAACGACGACACGAAGATCGCCATCATCGCCATGACGCACGACCTGCGCGGCAACAAGGCCACCGGCGCGACCGAGGTCACGTACGTCGGCGTACACGACACCACGCTGCCGAAGGGCGCATGGGTCGCGCCGATCGGCAACGCCGCCTGGCCGTCCGATCAGGCCGCGTTCGCGACGACGCTGCGCATCTGGGCGAAGGACGACGCCGCGATCACCGGCGTGAAGTTCGTCGTCCCCGGCATCGCCAACCCGGTCGACGCGACCGCCGCCGGCAACGATGTCTACACCGCCGCCGTCACCGTCGCCACTCCGGCCGCGGGGAGCGCCTTCACGATCTCCGCGCTCATCAGCGACGCCGATCCGACCCACACGCAGACCGTCACCATCCCGATCACGCTGGTGAAGATCGACACGACGCTGCCGCCGAACTTCACGCAGGCGATCACGTCGACCACCGATCCGCTGGCCAACAAGAACGTGCTCGTGCAGGGGCCGAACACGCACCTCGTGATGCACGTGCCGTTCACGTTCAAGAACCTCATCGTCATCGACGGCGGTTCCGTCGAGACGCTCGGCACCACGACGACGACGGAGCGCAAGCTCGACCTCACCGTCAGCGACACGCTCTACGTCGACTCGTCCTCCACCATCGACGTCTCCGGCAAGGGCTACCTCGGCGGCTGGGGCGTCAATCCCGATTCGTCGGGCACGAAGAACGAAGACGCGCGCGGACGGACCATCGGCAATACGGCCGTCGGCGGTCCGACCACCGGCGCCTCCGCCTCGCATGGCGGCGTCGGCGGCGAATCCAGCGGCGTCACCAACCGCATCTACGGCTCGATCACCAATCCGCGCGCGCTCGGCGCGGGCGGCGCCGGCTCGACCACCTGCTGCACCGCGGGCGGCACGGGCGGCGGCGCGGCCGCCATCTCCGGCGGTAGCGGCAACAACGACCTCGGACGGATCATCGTCGCCGGCTCGATCAAGGCCGACGGCCTGAACGGACCCGGCGCATCCGGCGCGGGCGGCAGCATTGCGGTCAGCGCGCGCCTCGTGTCGCTCGGCTACTCCGCGCGCATCACCGCGAACGGCGGCGACGACGAAGCCGGCACGAACGTCTCGCGCGGCGGCAGCGGCGGACGCGTGGCAGTCACCGCCAGCGAACAGCTCGACGTCGATTCGACCCTCCCGCAGATCCAGTCGCGCGGCGGCCGCAACCTCGGCGCCGAAGGAAAAACGCAGTACGACGCCGGTGCCGGAACGGTGTATGTCCGTCGACCCGGCCAGCAGTACGGCGAGCTTTCCGTCACATCGCTCGACGAACGCGCCCCGAACACCACGCACCTCACGCGTCCGACGATCGTCGGCTACACCGGCAGCGGCAACTCGACCGCGCTGACGGCGAACACGCTGACCGATACGTCGCGCACGTTCGTCTCCGACGCCACCGGCGAAGAGCTGATCCTCGGCGGCGACACCACGAAGAGCTACACCATCACCGCCGTCTCTTCGGATGGCCATACGCTCACCACCGACTCCGCCGACGGCTCGCTGCTGAACGCGACCGGCGTCAACAACGGAGTGGTCGCGTACGCCGGCCTGCTGCAGTTCGATGCCATCCGCGTCACCGATCGCGGCCTGGCGCGCTTCGACAATTCGATCCGCATCGGCGGCATCGTCGATGACGCGACGAAGGCCACAGTCGCGACCAGCGGCGTGCTGCTCCTCCGCACCGACGTCCCGAAGGTCACCTCCTTCACCACGACGCCGGCCGACGGCGCGCAGCTGATCCGCGGCACGAGCTTCACCACGAGCTACAGCGTCACCTCCGCCGCCGGCATCGGCACGGCCACGCTGACGTTCTCGGCGGTTGCGACGCCGGTCACCGACACGTACGTCGACTACCCGTCACCCGCATCGCAGACCAACAAGTCGATCGCCATCCCGAGCACCGCTACGCTGGGCGCGGCGACGTTCACCCTTTCGGCCACCGATCGCGCGGGACGGCAGTTCACCTCGGCGCCGATCAACTTCAGCGTCGTCGACAACGGCGCCCCGGCCATCACGAAGTTCGACGTCACGCCGGCGTCGCTGCAGATGTACGCCGGCCACACGATCTCGGTCGACGCGGCAGCGACGGACGACGTCGCCGTCACCTCGCTCGCGCTCACCGCCTCCGCCGGCACCGTCACGTCGCAGTCGCCGGTCAACAACGGCGGCTCGACGACGCGCTCGTTCACCGTGGCGGTTCCGCCGACGATCAAGGGCGGCACGAACATCGACCTCACGCTCAGCGCGGTCGACGCGTACGCCGGCCATACGCCGACGACGCAGCTCAAGACGGTCGCGATCACTCCCGATCCGACCGCCCCAACCATCACCGTCACGTCGCCCACGGCGAACCAGACGTTCCAGGTCAGCTCCAACGTCACGATCCCGGTCCGCGCCACGATCGCGGACGCCGAGGTGGGAGTCGATCCCGCAACGGTGTTCGTCTCGATCGGCGGCGGCACGCCGATGGCGCTGGTGCCTGATTCGTCCACGCCGAACGGCTGGAAGGGCGATCTGCCCGTGCCGTCCGTTGACGGAACGGCGGCAGTCACGAAGTCCGTCGTCATCACGGCGAAGGACTACGAGGGCAACCAGGCGACCACGGCTCCCGGCTTCAACATCAACATCCAACCGGTCTTCGATCCGAACGGTCCGATCGTGTCGTGGCTCTGCCCCTCGGTCGGCAGCGGTGCGATCTTCCCGAGCGGTTACACCGCGATCTTCCGCGTCTCCGCGACCGGCGCGAGCTCCGACAACGGCATCACGTCGGTCAACTTCTACGTCGGCGACTCCGCGACCCCGGTCGCGGCAACGCTCACCAACGGCGCGTACCAGGCCAGCGTCCCGCTGCCCACCGGCGCCGAAGGGACGCAGGTCCCGCTGCGCGTCGAGGCGAAGAGCATCCGCAACAACATCACGTCGGTGACCAACACCGTGACGCTGATCGCGGGCGGTATGACGATCAGCGCCAACACGAGCGTCAATGCCACGAACACGACGTATGACGGACAGACCGTCATCGTCACCGGCGGCACGCTGACCATCGACGGCGCGCACACGTTCGCGCGCCTGCTCGTGCTCGACGGCGGCAACGTCACCCACACGTCGGTCGCCAGCGGCGGCACGGGCGTCAACCTCACCATCACCGGCGCGTCGTACATCTCGTGCAACGGCACGATCGATACGACCGGCGCCGGCTATGCGACGAACACGACCTATCCGGGCGCGACGGTTGCGGGCAGCTCCTCGGGCGGTTCGCACATCGGCATCGGCGGCGTGTGGAGCAATCCCGCCGGCACGACGTTCGGCAGCATCTACACGCCGCGCGAAGCAGGCGGCGGCAACGGCGGCACCGTGGCCGGTGGTGGCGTCATCCGCCTCAATGCTGGCTCGCTCGGCAACGACGGCGCGATCCGCGCGAACGGCGCGGTCAACAACGGCACCGGCGCGGGTGGTTCGATCTGGATCACCGCGACCAACGTGAGCGGCAACGGCATTACCGAGGCTCGCGGCGGCGACCTGCCGTCGTGCTGCGGCGTGGCCGCGGGCGGCGGCGGCGCGATGGCAGTCGAGTACACGAATGCCTCGGGCAACTTCATCGCGAACCTCACGGCTCGCGGCGGTGTGCCCAATGGCAACAACCGTCCCGGAATGTCGGGCACGGTGTTCCTCAAGACGTCGAGGTCGACGTACGGCGATGTGATCGTCAACAACAACGGCGTCGGCAATCCGCAAGGGTTGACGACCGACTTCCCGGCGCTCGGCAACGGCACGGCGCAGAGCGGCAGCACGGGCGCGACGCTCGTGACCGACCGCACGGTCAACATCCCGGCGTACTTCGTCGGCCACTGGGTCGAGATCTCGACCTCGGCCGGCACGCTCAAGGGAACCTGGCGGATCGCCTCGATCAACAACAAGACCGCGACTCTCCAGCCGAACGGCAACGAGACGATCAGCGTCCAGGCGGGCGACAAGTGGCAGGGCGTGTACCACTTCGACACGCTGCGGGCGAACAACGGCGAGAACATCCACAGCAGCGATCCGATCCGCCTCGGCGTCAACGGCGTCATCTCACTGGCCGGTCCGACAGCGTCGGGCCAGTACCTCGAGCTGTTTGACACGATCAACGCAACCGACGTGACCGTCACCGGCAACGTGTCGGTGTTGACGATCAACGCCACGAACCTGACGGTGAAGAACGGCGCGTTGCTGACCACGCCGAACAACGGCACGACTCCGAACACACTCACTCTCAACGTCACCGGCACGATGACGGTCGAAAACGGCGGCGTGATCGACGTCAGCGGACGCGGTTACGCGACGAGCGTGAGCTACCCGGGTGCAGCGGTGCCTGGCGGCAACAGCGGCGGATCGCACATCGGCGTGGGTGGCTTGTGGAGCGCCCCGACTGGCTCGACGTTCGGCAGCATCTACCGTCCGCGCGAAGCGGGCGGTGGCAACGGCGCCAACGGGGCGTCGGGCGGCGGAATCGTGCGGATCAACGCGGCAACGCTGAACCACGACGGCGCGATCCGGGCGAACGGTTCGGTCAACAGCGGGAGCGGCGCAGGCGGTTCGGTCTGGATCACGGCGACGAACCTCAATGGCGCGGGCACGCTCGACGCGGACGGCGGCGACCAGCAGTCGTGCTGCGGAGTGGCCTCGGGCGGCGGCGGCGCGATCAGCGTCGAGTACACGAACCTCGGCGCCGGCTCGACGGTGCTGAACAAGCTGACGGCCAAGGGCGGCCTCCCGAACGGCAACAACCGTCCCGGCATGGCCGGCACGGTCTACACGAGGAACGCGGCCAGCACGTGGGGCGATGTCGTCATCGACAACAAGGGGCTCGGCAATCCGCAGGGCCTGACCACGGACTTCCCGTCGCTCGGCGGCGGCACCGCGCAAGCCGGCTCCACCGGTGCAACGCTGGTGACCGATCGCACGGTCAACATCCCGGCCTACTTCGAAGGTCACTGGATCGAGGTCTCGACCTCAGCCGGCACGCTGAAGGGGACATGGCGCATCGCCACCGGCGGCATCAACAACAAGACCGTCACGCTGCAGCCGAACGGCAACGAGACGATCAGCGTCCAGCCGGGCGACAAGTGGCAGGGCGTGTATCACTTCGACACGCTGCGCACGAACAACGGCGAGAACATCCACAGCAGCGATCCGATCCGCCTCGGCGTGAACGGCGTCATCTCGCTGACCGGTCCTACGGCAGCGGGCCAGTACCTCGAGCTGTTCGACACGATCAACGCGACCGACGTGACCGTGACCGGCAACGTGTCGGTGCTGACGATCAACGCCACGAACCTGACGGTGAAGAACGGCGCGTTGCTGACCACGCCGAACAACGGCACCACTCCGAACACACTCACTCTCAACGTCACCGGCACGATGACGGTGGAAAACGGCGGCGTGATCGACGTCAGCGGACGCGGTTACGCGACGGCCGTGACCTACCCGGGTGCGGTGGCGCCTGGCGGGAACAGCGGCGGATCGCACATCGGCGTGGGCGGCTTGTGGAGCGCCCCGACCGGCTCGACGTTCGGCAGCATCTACCGTCCGCGTGAAGCGGGCGGCGGCAACGGCTTCAACGGAGCGTCGGGCGGCGGCATCGTGCGGATCAACGCGGCGA